>Ga0209164_1000582_pt1 | contig 77335 bp, 75 predicted proteins | sample MTBNYHSulfiMetaG_FD_187458 | JGI IMG/M metagenome (GOLD analysis project Ga0209164, IMG submission 187458) | Enrichment culture microbial communities from rom New York Harbor, USA that are MTBE-degrading - MTBE-NYH (New York Harbor Sulfidogenic)... | ecosystem: Environmental > Aquatic > Marine >... | reverse complement strand
GGAACTGCTGCGCGAGGAGATCCGGGCTTCACTCATCACCCTGAGCCTGCCCGCTCATGCCTGCCGCGCCGCGTGGGCGCCCTATGCGTCTTGAGGCGAAGGGGGTCCGGTGAGGTGGTGCTGCCCCCAGGGGGGTATCGCCTCCCCGGAGGGCCCTTCGGCCTCGGTCTGGTCGGCCCTTCGCCCCTGCCGGTACAACGGATTCGTCATCTCAGGATGGGGGTAAGCGACTCAAGGGAGGTGTTCCCCCATGGTCGATCCGGGCACGCCAACACGCGCGCGCCGCTGGCTGGCAGGGGGCCTGTTCGCCCTCGGCGCCGGGCTAGCGGCGAACTCTCTGCTCGGCCCGCTGCTGCTCGACGTCATCCGTTACCACTACTCGACGACCTTGATCAATCAGGGGATTGGGTTGGATGCAGTCGCACTGTTCGGTGCGGTACCGGTGAGCGTTGCCGCCGGGCTGCTGGTGCTCCGGGGTCACCGGGCCGGCCCACTGCTGGCATTCGTGCCGGCTGCCTTCACCGCCTACATGGCGCCGCAGTACGTGGTGGGGCCGGACTACCTGGGGTTGCCGGGCAACAACGAGCAGTTCTTCCTGCTGCATCTGGGGCTGTTCATCCTGGCGGTGGTCTTGATGTTCGGCGCTTGGCAGGCAGTCGATCGGAGTCGCCTGCAGCCCGCCACCCGCCGGAGTGATCGGCGGCGCGGCCTGGTCCTGTTTGGGGTGGCGGCTTTCATTCTGCTGGGGCGCTGGCTCCCCGGGCTGATCGACCTGGTGGGCGGGAACCCGGCCAACGCCGAGTACGTGGAGAACCCAACCGCCTACCTGCTGATCGGGGTGCTCGACCTGGGCCTGGTGGTCCCCGCCGCGCTCGCCGGGGCGGCGGCACTGCTGCGGGGCGTGGGATGGGCCCGCACCGCGGCCTACGCGGTCATCGGGTGGTTCGCCCTGGTCCCGGCATCGGTGGCGGCCATGGCCATCGCCATGCAGGTCAACGGCGACCCGAATGCCGGGGTCGCCGACGTCGTAGTATTCAGCGTGGCGGCAGTGGTGTTCACCGCCGGAGCCGTGCTCCTGTACCGCCCGGCATTCGCCGCGCCTCGGGTCGCGCCGGGGAGTGACCGGAGCCCGGCCGGGCCTAGGGACTTGGGCCTCAGCTGATTCCGTCGGACGCTCGTCCCCGGGGTGACGGGGCGTCGGCAACCCTTACGGGGGCTTCGTCCATCGACCTGCCGAGGCCACGATCCAGGCGGCGGGGCGGACCGGGCATGGTGCGGCGCACCGTGCCGCGCGAGGAGGAGAGGAATCATGGAAGTCGTATTCGTGGCCGGCGTCACCCCCATAGCTCGTGACCCCCAGGCCAGTGATGCTTTCTACCGGGGAGCGCTCGGGCTTCCGCTGCAGGGTGAGGAGTACAAGTCGACCGAGCAACTCGACGGCGTCAAGCACATGGGCGTCTGGCCGCTTCAACATGCCGCACGCTCCTGCTTCGGGACGGCCGAGTGGCCCGCCGACACCCCTATTCCGCAGGCCACCATCGAATTCGAACTGGCCAGCCCGGCGGCAGTGGCCGAGGGCGCTCGGGAACTCGAAGCTAAGGGCTACACACTGGTGCACCACGCCAGGGAGGAGGCGTGGGGTCAGACGGTGGCTCGGCTGTTCGGGCCCGAGGGATTGCTCATCGGCCTGAGCTACGCCCCCCACCTGCATTGAGCGGCCGCGCCGAGCGCGATCGTCGGCATCTTCCCGCAGGGCGGCGTAGCCTTGTGCACACGCACCCGCCCGAGGCGGGATGGCGGAGGGTACGCCGGCGAGCGACGCCGGCAAGCGGGAGGTTCCGGGATGGGGGCACGTCTCCTGGCGGCTCTGGTGCTGGCGGCGATCCTGGGCGGATGCGGGGGCAACCGAACTGGGGACCCGGGATCCACCACGGCGGCCCCCACGACGGACGCCGATTCAACGACTACCTCGGGTAGCGCGGCGACGACGGTGCCGGGCGGATCTACCTCGTCCAGCGCGCCGGTGCCGACGACGGCGGCGGTGACCACGTCGTCGACCGCGACAACCTTGCTCCCTTCGACTACGACTACCACCGACTCGTCGCCGCTCCGGCCGGATGGGAGCCCGAGGGCCCTGCCGGAGCCGACCGGCGAACCCGGGGCCCTGCCGGCGTCGGCAGTGCCGTGGTCGGAGGTGGACGCCTCGTGGACTCTCCTCCGAACCGAGGAGAACCTGGTGCTGCTGGCCCCCGACGACACCCTCTACTTGGTTGCCGGGGGCGCCACCGTGCACGACTGGGCTCCCGGCGGGCGGCGGGTCCTCGTCGAGCAGGACGGGGGGTTGCTGGTGGTCGATCTCGCCTCGGGGGCAGTGGAGGGACCGATCGTCTTCCCGGCGGAGGGCTACGGCAGAGCGCGGTTCACCCGGCCCACGGGTCGGGACGTGGTGGTGGCCACGCAGCGACTGGACCGCTCCCGCCTTGAGGTGCTCCGGACCGACGGAATCAGTTATGCCCTCATCACCGATCACGAGGTCCCGCCCGAGCTGCGCATGTGGTACGCCGTCACTTGGGTGTACGGCCTCGACGGCATGTCGGTGACCTTGGCCGACTCCGAGGGCATTCGGAGGCATACCAACCGGGGGGAGTTGCTCTGGTCGCTGCCCTCGCCGGGGCTGGGTTGCCGGGTGTTGCGCTGGTGGACCGCGGACACGCTGCTAGTCGCCTGCACGGACCGGGGCTACGCCGAGCAGCATCCCGAGATGCCGCCCGACTTCGGGTGGCGGGTGTGGTCGGTCCCCCTCGACGGTTCGCCCGCCCGCGCTCTCTCGCCCTCAACCGACGAAGGGGCCTACGGCGGCGTGCTCGACGGCCTCCGCGTCGGCACGAAGGTGATCATCGCCCACGCCGGCTGCTGTTACTGCGGCAGCACCGTCTTGATCGACGGGATCCTCCAGGACGATCCCTTCCTGACCTGCCTGCAGGACTTGATAGGGCTGCGGAACGGGAAGGCCCTGGCAGTGGCCTCCGACCAGCAGACCGGGCAGTATCTCGTGGAGATCGACGCCGGGGGGGCCGTTCGGGTAGTCACTCCCGATCTCGCCGTCCTGCAGGCCTTCTCCTTCGCCGACCTCGGCGCGCCGTGACCGCGCCGCCGGTTGATCCCAGCTCTCCGGTCCTATCCCCCGATCCACTCCTCGCGGCCGGTCTCCGAGGTGTCGTAGCCGCCCAGGTCGGCCACGGCAGCGGCGAAAGGCTGCGAGTTAACCGCCTCGGCCAGGGCCCGGGCCGGGGGCGTCGCCCAGGCCTCGGCGGTCAGCACCAGGTCGTAGCGTTCGTTGACCAGGGGGACGAAGCCCAGGCCGTAGGCGTGGGCCGCGGCGGCGATGCCCAGGCCCACCGTGGCCTCCCCGTCGTGGACGGCCCGGGCTACAGCCAGGTGGGTGGGAGCCTCCCGTTCGTAGCCCGCCACGGCCGCCGGGTCCACCTCGGCGCGGCGCAACTGGGCATCCAGCCACACCCGGGTGCCCGCCCCGGCCTGCCGGTTGACGAAGCGCACTCCGGGGCGGGCCAAGTCGGCCGGGCCGGAGAGGCCCTGGGGGTTGCCCGGAGGGGTGATGAGGCCCAGGCTGCGCCGCACCAGGGTCAGGGCCACCGCCCGGCGCCCCGGTAGCAGCCGGGCGACGAAGGGCAGGTTGTAGGTGTCGGTGGCTTCATCCCACAGGTGGGTGCCGGCCACGTCGGCGTCGCCCCGGGCCAGGGCGATGAGGCCGGCCAGGCTGCCCACGAAATCGACGGAAGCGAGCACCCCGGTGGGCAGCATGCCGCCGAGGATCTCGAAGGCGAGGTCGTGGCTGCCGGCGAAGCGCAGGCCCCCGGTATCTCGAGGAACCGCTGCCGGCGCCGTCTCCCGCCGCAGATCGCTCCACCGGGCCACCGCGGTGGCCAGGGCGGCTTCGACCTGTGAAGGGGAGTGCCCCTCGCCGATGGCCTCGAGCAGCAACTGCTCCGCCCGGTTCACCAGGGCGGCCCAGCCCAAACCGGCCTCCTGCGGAGGCACGGCGCCGGGCTTCACCCGGGTCCCCCCGCCGGCGTAGCCCTCGATGAGGCCTTCCCGGGCGAGTTGCTCATAGGCCCGGCCCGCCGTTCCCGGGGAGCAACTCCACTGCTCGGCCGTCTCCCGTACCGGGGGAAGGCGATCGCCGGGGGCCAGTTCACCCGAGGCGATCCGGCGTCGCAGGGCTTCGGCGATCTGGTGGTGCCGCGGGGGTCGGGGGGTGGGCATGCTGGTTCTCAGGCGCTGGGTCGCATTCTGCCCGCCGCGGGCCGCTCCCGCCGGGTGACCAGCAGGCGCAGGGCCAGGAACACCGCCAGTGAGGCGACCACCAGCAGCACTGCCACCGGCTTCACCGCGTCCAGGCCGAAGGCGGTGAACCGTTCGTAGACCAGCACGGGCACGATCCGGGGGTGGTAGGCCAGCACGATCACCGCTCCGAACTCGCTGATTCCCCGACCCCACATGAGCACCGCTCCCGAGGAGATGCCTCGCCACGAGAGGGGGAGCACCACCCGGGTGAACGACTGCCACGGCGAGGCACCGTCGGACTGCGCCATCTGCTCCAACTCGGGGTCCACCGCCTCAAAAGCCTGGCGGGCCCCGTTGACCAGGAAGGGAAGGCCCACGAACAGCATGCCCACCACGATGCCGGCGGTGGCGTCGGTGAAGCCGATGCCGAGGGGCTCCAGCGCCCGTCCCACCGGGCCGCCCCGCCCGAACACGGTGAGCAGGGCGATGCCGGCGGCAGTGTGGGGGACCACGATGGGGAGGTTCACCACCCCCTCTATCCACCGCTTTCCCGGGAACTGCTTGCGGGCCAGCAGATAGGCCAGGGGAACGCCGGTTACCAGGGCCAGGAGGGTGGCCCAGAGCCCGGAGGTGAAGGTGAGGACCAGGGAGCGGCGCACCTCGGATTCGACCAGGGTGTCCCACAGGGCGCCGGGGGCGGTTCCCAGTAGCAGGCTGAGCAGGGGGGCGACCACGAACAGCAGCAGCAGCGAAGCCGCCGCCACCATGCCGATGGTGAACCCGGTAGGCCGCCTACGGCGCCGGGACGGCGAAGGGGCGGAGATCGTCGGGGAGAGCGTCATAGTGGTCGGCCTCCGGTTGCGCCAGCATCTCCTGGTAGTTGGCCTCCATGATCGCCCGACCTTCGGGCCCGAGCAGGTAGGCGAGGAAGCGGGCGGCTTCCTCAGGCTCGGGGGCGTTGGTGGGGATGGTCACCGCGTAGCGGATCAGGTCCCCGTCGAACACCGGCTCGACGGAGGCGAAGCGGCGGAAGTCGAGTCGGACCTGGACCTGCCGGTAGCGGTCGCGGGCTGCCTCGGTGCCCAGGTCGAGGGCGTCGGGAAGGGCCACCATCCCCAGGCCGTGCTGGCGGATCACGCTCTCGTACTCGAAGGCGTAGTCGAGGTCGCCGGACTCGAGCAGGGCGACCAGTTGGATGCTGGCCCCGCGCATGATCAGGCCCGACCCCGAGCGCGGTTCGAGCAGTTCCGGCACGGTGATCACGATGCGGCCCCCTTGGTCCTCGGGCACTACCGGGGGCCGGAGGCGGGCCCCGGCCAGGTCGTAGAACAGCGTGGGACGCCCGTACTCCTCCTGGGCCAGGGCCAGCACCATGAGGCCCCGGTAGCCGGCGGCGTCGAGCCGGGGGTCGGCCAGGCCAAGGGTCACCCCGGGCCGGCCCAGGATCTCGGGCCAGTTGTCCTCGCCGATTTCGGCGGCGTGGCGGGAGGCGGCGCCGTAGGCGAGGGCGAAGCGGTTGGTGGCGAACTCCACGTACCACTCGGCGAACGGCCGGCCGGTCTCCGGCACCTCCCGGGAGTACATGAGTAGGGGGATCAGGGCGCCGTCGGCAGTGACGGCCACATCCACCAGGTCGCCGATCTCGGTGACGTGGCGGATCACCTGGATGCTGCCGTGCCCCTCCATCTGGACGTCGACGCCGGGGTGAGCCGCCTCATAGGCCTGCTCCAAGGCGGCGAAGGGGATGATGAGGCTCCCGGCGAACATCACCTTCACGGGGGTCCTGCCTTCGGAGCAGCCGGGCGCGGCGGCGAGCAGGACCGCCAGCAGCAAGGCGGGGAGAGCCCGCCGCGGGAGGCGGCCCCCGGCGGCCCAGGGGGGCGGAGCCGCCGGGAGGCCGCGTGGGGTCATGGGTCAGCCTGAGGTGATCTCGACGACGTCCTTGACCCAGGCCTTGCTCTCCATGCCGGGCATGGCCATGTTGATGCCGCCCTCGTCGTTGAAGGCGGCCAGGCAGTCGGCGCAAGCCCGCACATCGGTGCTCGGGGCCTCATAGGAGTAGCCGTCGGAGGCCACGAAGGTGATGGCGGTGGCGGCCGTATCGATGCCCGCCGCGTCGAGCACGGCGTTGAGGCGCACCCCGGTGTAGTCGGTGGGGCCGTTCTTCGGGTGCTCCAGGTTCAGGGTCTCCGCCCCGAGGGCCTCGAGGTCGGCCATGGTGAAGGCGGTGCCGCCGACGGTGAGGATGGCCTCGCCGGCCGCCGCGGTGGTGGTCGGGGCTGCCGCGGTGGTGGTCTCCTCGGCATCGTCGCCGCAGGCCGTGGCGGCCAGGGCGAGGAGCAGCACGAGGAGAAGGGTGATCGTGCGCTTCATCTGGTCGGTTCCTCCGTGTTGCTTGCTTCGTCCTCAGGAGGCCGCGGCGGCCTCAGCCCGCCGCGATCTCCACGACATCCTTGACCCAGAGGCTGCTCTCGAAGCCGGGCATGGCCAGCCGTAGGCCCCCTTCGCCGTCGAAAGCGATCAGGCAGTCGGCGCAGGCCCGCACCTCGGCCAGAGGGGCCTCTGCCGCGTAACCGTCGGCGGCGATGAAGGTGAGCGTGGCGGCGCCGGCTGCCAAGCCGGCCAGGTCGAGGAGGCCGTTGAGGCGTACTCCGGTGTAGGCCTGTTCTCCCTTGTTGGGATGTTCCAGGGTGAGTTCGACCACCGCCATGGCTTGGAGGCCGGCCACGGTGAGGTTCAGCGGCTGGGCCAGATCGCCGGTGAGGCGCAGCGCCGCCCCGGCGCCGGCAGTGGTAGTGGTCAGCGCCTCGGCTATGTCGGCGGTGATGCCGACCACCTGGGTCACCATCTGGCTTCCCGACAGGCCTTCTCCTATGAGACGGAGGGGGAAGTACTCGGCGGGCAGCGCCTCGCCGTCGAGCAGGCCGGCGAGGAGAATGCGGTCGTTGCGGTCGAAGAGGGCGCTCCCCACTTCCGCGGTGTAGCCGTCGGCGGCGGCTACCACCAGGGCGTATCCGGCCTCGGCCAGGGCTTCGTCGTAGGGGTCTTCGCCGTGGCCTTCCCCTCCGTCGAGGCGGGCGGCCATCATCCACAGGGGCACTCCGGTCCAGGTGGCTCCGTCGGGGTCGGTCCACCTCTCGCCGTGGCAGTTAAGGCAGGAGTCGTAGGTGCCCCGGTCCATCACTTCGTCGGTGAGGCCCTCGAGGCTCAGGGTCCACTCCTCGCCCATGGTCTTCATCTCCATGGCCACGACCCACTTCACGATCCAGTGCCCGTCGACGATCTGGTTGCGCTCGTCGCTCACCACCCAGAGGCGCAGGGGGCCCTCCTCGCCGGGGATGGGCTCGCCGTTGCGGGCGTAGGCGATGATCGGGTGCAGGGCCCCCGGCGGCGGGATCTCCTCACCGGTGCTCGGGTCGTAGGTGATGAAGTCCCCATTCACCGCCTGGTCGTAGGAGAGAGTCATGGCGTAGCCGTCGTCGGCGGTGACGGTGACTCCCATGCCTTCGTCGATCCCGCCCACCCGGGCCGCCAAGTCGGCAAGCGACACCCCCTTCAGCCGCTCGGGGATGGTGATAGACCCCGTGCTCGAGATCAGGCCCCCCCAGCCTTCGGTGGCCGGCATCGCCTGGAGATCGGCCATGGTCAACTCCAGCGTTCCCTGGGTGCCGGTGAGGGTGAACACCACTCCTTCGTCGGCGGCATCGCCGCCTCCGCAGGCCGAGACGAGGAGTGCGAGGGCCACGACGAACGCGAGGGACGTGCGCTTCATGCTGCTCCTGACGCCGGGGGCATCGAGCCCAATGTGCCGCTTGTAGCGGGACAAGAGTAGCAAACGGCCAAGTAGCTCAAGGTCTGCAGGAGCTTGTCCCAACGGTGAAGCGTTGCCGGAAGCCGGCGATGAATCGGCCCCTCGCACGAGCGAGGAGGAAGCCTTAGGTTCGCCCTACCAGCCAGCCTTGCTGCACGTAGGAGGTGCGCTGGCGACGGAACTCCTCGTCGAGCAGCGACCAGAGGGAGTGGTCCAGCCAGGTGCCGCCCACCAGCACCTCCTTGCGCAGCAAGCCCTCGCGCACGAAGCCCAGTTTCTCCGCCACCCGCTCGCTGGCTCCGTTCCCCATCGCCACTCGCAGCACGACGCGGTGCAGACCCATCTCGTCGAAGGCTACTTGCAGCACCCGGGCGGCGGCTTCGGTGGCGATGCCGAGGCGGGTCCGGTCGCTGCGCACCCAGTAGCCCACTTCGCCCGCCTGCTCCCGCCGTGAGGTGGGCCAGACCGAGATGTTCCCCAGGTGGGTGAGGCCGTCGTCGTGGCTCCGCAGAGCGAAGTCATGGGCCCGGCCTTCCTCCCAGGCGGCCTGGCTGTCGCGGATGAAGCGCAGGGCGTCACTGCGGCCGTAGCGCGGGTGCGGCCAGGGAAGCCAGCGGCTCAACTCGGGAAGCGAAGCCCAAACCGCCTCGACCAGGGAGTCCGCATCCCGGCGGTGGAAGGGGCGCAGGGCGAGGCGAGGAGTGGTGCGCATCCCGGTGGGCAGGCCTCGCGACATGAGGCGGCCAGCCTAATGGGGGTCCGCCTGAGCCCCCGGCGGCCCTGGGAGCCGCATCTCCGTACCATGGCCCGGTGAGCCGCGTCTGGGATCCCCTCTCCTCGCTGCCCCCGGTGGCCCGCCCGCCGGGCATGCGGGCGGCGGTCCTGGTGCCTCTCTACGAAGAGGGAGGGGCGCTGCGCCTCGTCCTCACCCGGCGCCACGGGGGCATGGCCACCCACCCCGGCGACGTGGTGTTCCCCGGAGGCCGAATCGAGCCGGGAGACGACGGTCCCGAGGAGACGGCGCGGCGGGAAGCCTGGGAGGAGATCGGGCTGCCGCCGGCCGGAGTGGAAGTGCTGGGCGGCCTGGAGCCGACCACCACTCGCAGCACCGAGATGCTCATCGTGCCCGTGGTGGCCCGGGTGGTTCGTCCCGAGCGGTGGGTGCTGGCCCCCGGGGAGGTGGAGGCCGTGCTGGAGCCTCGCCTGGCGGAACTGCTCGATGAGGGCTCATGGCGTCGGGAGGACTGGCACGGGCACGCCCTCTGGTTTCGGCCGTTCCCCGAGGGGATGCTGTGGGGGGCCACCGCCCGCATGGTGCGGTCCCTGCTCGACCACTTCCGGGCCTGAGGCGGCGGGGTCTCTCAGAGGACGGTCTGGAGGAGGGTGGTGAGGCCCAAGGCCACCGTGATCAGCCCGATCCCCAGGCGGAGCCATTCGGGGCGCAGGGCTCGCACGGTGAAGCCGGTCAAGGGCACCGAGAGCAGGGCGCCGGCAGCCAGGTAGGGGGCCAGGCGCCACACCGCCTCGGGCTGGAAGGCGTAGGCGATGATGCCCACCAGGCAGGTGAAGGCTTCGGCCACCGAGGTGATGCCCACGGTCTCGCGCACCGGTACCCCGGAGAGCACCTGCCCCCCGGTGACCAGCGGCCCGTAGCCCCCGCCGCTGAGGCCCTTGTTGAAGGCCGCCACCATGCCCAGGCCCACGATGCGCCTCCAGGAGAAGGCGAGGTGGACCCGGAGGGTCACCAGGATCACGATCCCGATGGCCAGCACCAGCGAGGCCACGTAGATGCGCAGGGTCCTCTCCGGCAGGTTGACCGCGAGCATGACGGCGGCCACGGTGCCCACCACGCTGGCGATGGTGACGACCAGGGCCACCTGCAGGCCCCGAGGGATGCCGCGGCGGAAGCTCTCCCGGGGACCGAAGCGGCGCAGGTTGCGCCAGATAGAGGAGGGGTTCAGGGTCTTCGGCTTGAGGTTCACGTTGCCCATGGAGTGGTGCACGAAGCCGGAGAACAGGCCTGCTAGTAGCTGGGACACCAGCAGGGCAGGTATCACCTCGAGGGGGGCGAAGCCGATGAGCAGCAGCACGGGAGCAAGGGTGGTGCCGTAGCCCATGCCCAGGCTCGAGTCCACATACTCGGCGGCGAAGGAGAGGGCGGCGATGCCGATCCCGGCGGCGAGGGTGATCTCCATGGTTCTTCCGGAAGGGGGCGCGCCGACAGAGCGGAGCGGAAACCTTACTCAATCGAGCGACTTGGTAGTAATCAATCGCCGGCAAGCTCGGCGAAGCTGGTGCGCTCCATCTTGTCCGAGACGAAGTCCCGGATCTCCCGGAACACGTCGAGCAGCGCCGGGTTGCGGCTGATGGGGGTGGGCTCGTAGAAGTAGCGGCTCACCGACTCCACCGGGGCCAGGGCCCCGTCGAGCAGGCGGATCACTTCGGCCATGGAGATGGCCGCCGGGTCGCGGGCCAGTCGGTAGCCCCCTCCGCTGCCGCGCCGGCTCCGCACGTAGCCCGCCCGCTTGAGGATCAAGAGGATCTGCTCGAGGTACTGGCGGGGTACTTCTTGGCGCTCGGCGATGGCCGCCGCGGGGATGAAACCCTCGGCGCGATGCTGAGTGAGGTCGATGAGGGCCAAGCAGGCGTACTCGCTACGGGTGGACAGTTTCATGCGCGCTCCATAGGGTCCGGTCCCCAAGGTAGCCGGGGAGCGAGGGCAAGTGCGGCCGCCCTACTTGAAGGGCAGCCAGGCGCGGCGCTGGCGGGTCTCGACCCTATCCACGTCCTGAAGGGTGACGAAAGCCTTCGGGTTCAGATCGCGCACCAGGCGCATCGCCTCCCGCACCCGCCGCCGGGGGATGACGGTGAACGAGAGGCGTACCTCCCCGTCGCGGCCGTCGGCGTTCATGACGGTGACCAAGTACCCGGCGTCCCGCAGACCCGGGGCCACCGGCTGGCTGGCGACCGGGGCCACGATGCGCAGCATGGTGTACCCCACTGCCAGCCAAGACTCCAGCAGGGTCCCCAGGTAGGTGCCCAGGGCGAACCCCCCGGCGTAGGCCAGCATGCGAGGCCAGCTGTTGAGGTTGGAGAACACCACGGTGGCCGCCACCACCCAGGTGAACACCTCCACGAAGCCGATCGCCGCGGGGAGCAGGCGGTAGCGGCGGCTGAGCAGGATGATGCGCAGCGTCCCCAGGGAAACGTCGATCAGTCGCAGCGCGACGATGAGCAGGACGCTCCAGGCGAGTTCCATGGCGCTCCCGAGTGTACGAGGGCCATGGACGCCCTGAGCCTCTTGTTGAATGGGGTCTCAGTCCGGCGGCGCCGGAGGGGCTCAGCCCCAGAGGTAGACGAATAGGGGGGCCAGCACCACCGCCGGCAGGAGGTTGGCGACACGGACCTCCTTGAGGCCCAGCAGGCGCAGCGAAATCCCCAGCAGCAGCACGCCGCCGGCCGAGGCCAGGGCGGCCACCATCGGCTCGGACAGCACGTTCTCCAAGTAACGCCCTCCCAGGGCGATTGCTCCCTGGTAGACGCCCACACTGAGGGCAGCCAGCCCCACGCCCCAGCCGTAGACCGAGGCGAAAGCCAGCGAGGCGAAGCCGTCCAGGGCGGCCTTGACCAGCAGCATCTCGGGATCGCCGAGGCCGTCCTGGATGGAGCCGATAACCGCCAGCGGGCCCACGCAGAACACCAGCGAGGCGACCACGAAGCCCTCGCTGAAATGCCTCGCCGCCGCCGGGGGAGCGGCCGTTTCCGGGGCGTCCACGTCGATGGCCACCGCCCGCCGGCCGGAGACCCGGCGCTGCAGGGTGTCTCCCAGGTGGTGGAGGCCTGCCTCGATACGGGCCAGTTCCCCGAGCACCGCCCCGGCCAGCACGGCGGCCAGCACCAGCACGAACTCGTCGGTCTTGATGATCTCGCGTACCGCCAGAGCAGCCGTCAGCAGCCCCAGGGTGGCGGTGACCGTTTCCCGCAGGCGTTCGGGGAAGCGGCGGCCGGCGAGTGCCCCCACGGTGGTCCCGGCGATGACCGTGGCCACGTTGGTTATGGTGCCGACGAACATCCCCGGGATGGTAGGTACCGCCGACGCCCCCGGGAGCCGCGCCGGGGCGCTGCTACCCTCGCCGCGCCCCGCACGGGGCGCGCTCGTGAGTTCGGGTGGCACCGGTTGGAGGAGCAGTGGCACGGAAGACGGTCTTCTCGGGCATCCAGCCCACGGGGAACATCCACATCGGCAACTACCTGGGGGCCCTGCGCAACTGGGTGGCTCTGCAGGAGGAGTACGAGTGCATCTACTGCGTGGTGGACCTTCATGCCATCACCGTGCCGCAGGACCCGGCGACCTTCCCGGCGGATCGCCACGATGCCGCCAAAGTGCTGCTGGCCATGGGGGTGGACCCCGCTCGCTCGCTGCTCTACTACCAGAGCCGGGTGCCCCAGCACGCCGAGCTCGCCTGGATCCTCAGCACCATCGCCTCCACCGGGCAGCTGAACCGTATGACCCAGTTCAAGGAGAAAGCCGACAAGGCCGGCTCCAACCTGGGCCTGTACTCCTACCCGGTGCTCATGGCCGCCGACATCCTGCTCTTCCGCGCCGACGCCGTGCCGGTGGGCGAGGACCAGAAGCAGCACCTGGAGTTGACCCGCGACCTGGCGGAGCGTTTCAACGCCCGCTTCGGCACGGAGTTCCCCCTGCCGGAGCCGATCATCCCCAAGACGGGCGCCCGGATCATGTCCCTGCAAGACCCCACGGCCAAGATGTCGAAGTCCGACCCCGACCCGGCCGGCCGGATCCTCATCCTGGACGAGCCGGCCACCATCCGACGACGGGTGAAGCGGGCGGTGACCGACTCGGAGACCGAGGTGCGCTTCGACTGGGAGAAGAAGGCGGGCATCTCCAACCTCATGGAGATGTACTCCCTGTTCACCGGGGCTTCCATGGCGCAGATCGAGGCCGAGTTTGGCTCCGGCGGCTACGGCCGGTTCAAGGAGGCGGTGGCCGAGGCGATCATCACCGGCCTGGCGCCGTTCCGGAAGGCCTACGAGGCGCTGGACGACGCCGCGGTGGACCGAATCATGGAGGCGGGGGCCGAAGCGGCTCGCCGGCGGGCCGAGGTCTGCCAGGAGTCGGTGCGGCGCCGCGTCGGGCTGAGCGCCTGAGCGCCACTGGTACGCTGCCGCCCTGAGCGGCGGCAGGAGGCGGCGGTGGACATCGACATCGGCATCGGCAAGTCGGGCCGGCGCGCCTGGGGGTTCGACGACATCGCCATCGTCCCGAGCCGGCGCACTCGCGACCCCGACGACATCGACATCTCCTGGGAGATCGACGCTTTCACCTTCGGCCTGCCGATGATGGCCGCCGCCATGGACTCGGCGGTGAGCCCTGAGGTGGCCGTGGCCGTCGGGCGCCTGGGCGGCCTGGCGGTGCTGAACCTCGAGGGGCTGTGGACCCGCTACGAGGACCCCACCCCCGCTTTCGAGGAGATCGCTGCCCTCCCGGCCGAGTCGGCCACCCGCCGCATGCAGGAGATCTACGCCGCCCCCGTACGGCCCGAGCTCATCGGGCGGCGCATCCAGGAAATGAAGGACGGGGGGATCGTCACCGCCGCCAGCCTCACCCCGCAGCGGGTGCGCGACTACGCCCGGCTGACGCTCGAGGTCGGCCTCGACGTGCTGGTCATCCAGGGCACGGTGGTCTCGGCGCAGCACGTGTCCTCCAAGAGCGAACCGCTCAACCTGCAGGAGTTCATCGCCGGTTTCGACCTGCCGGTGATCGTCGGCGGCTGCGCCTCCTATAGCACCGCCCTCCATCTGATGCGCACCGGGGCCGTAGGCATTCTGGTGGGGGTGGGCCCCGGAGCCGCCTGCACCACTCGCGGGGTGCTGGGAATCGGGGTGCCGCAGGCAACGGCGATCGCCGACGCCGCCGGCGCCCGCATCCGCTACCTAGACGAGGCGGGCCGCTACGTGCACGTGATCGCCGACGGCGGCATGCGCACGGGCGGGGACATCGCCAAGGCCATCGCCTGCGGCGCCGACGCGGTGATGCTCGGCTCGCCGCTGGCTGCGGCCGCCGAGGCGCCGGGCCGCGGCTACCACTGGGGCATGGCCACTTTCAACCCGGTGCTGCCCCGAGGCGCCCGGGTCGGGGTGGGGAACCTGGGGACCCTGCAGGAGATCCTGCTGGGCCCGGCCCGCGAGAACGACGGACGGCGCAACCTGTTCGGGGCGCTGCGGGTGGCCATGGCCACCACCGGCTATGCCGACGTCAAAGAGTTCCAGAAGGCCGAAGTCATGGTGGCCCCGGCCCTCCAGACCGAGGGTAAGGCCCTGCAGCGCCACCAGGGGATCGGCATGGGGTGAGCGATCTCGGAGAGCCCGACGGCTTCGACCGGGTGCTGGTCGTCGACTTCGGTGCCCAATACGCCCGCCTGATCGCCCGCCGGGTGCGGGAAGCGCACGTCTTGTCGGAGATCGTCCCTCGGGAGATCACCGCCGCCGAGGTCGCCGCCCGCCGGCCGGTGGGCATCATCCTGTCGGGGGGGCCGGCTTCGGTGTACGCCGAGGACGCGTACACGCTCGACCCGGGAATCCTCAACTTGGGCATCCCCGTCCTGGGCATCTGCTACGGCCACCAGCTGCTCGCCCAGATGCTGGGGGGCGAGGTGGCCCGCACCGGCGCCGCCGAGTTCGGCAAGACCGACCTGGCCGTCGCCGGCGAAGGGGTGCTGCTGGCGGCGCTGGCGGCGCGCCAGACGGTGTGGATGAGCCACCGCGATGCCGTGGTGAGCCCTCCCGCCGGGTTCGCCGTCACCGCGACCACGGCGGGGTCGCCGGTGGCGGCCATGGAGGACCGCGCCGGCGGCCGCTACGGGGTCCAATTCCATCCCGAGGTGGTGCACACGCCGCGCGGCGAGGAGGTTCTCAAGGCCTTTCTTCTCGAGGCGTGCCGGGCTCGACCGAACTGGACCCGGGCGTCGATCATCGAGCAGGCGGTGGCCGCGGTGCGGCGCCGGGTGGGTGAGGAGAAGGTGCTGTGCGGCCTGTCGGGCGGGGTGGACTCGGCGGTGGCCGCCGCCCTGGTGCACCGCGCCGTGGGTGAACAACTGACCTGCGTGTTCATCGACCACGGCCTGCTGCGTGGCGGGGAAGCCGAGCAGGTGGTCGAGACATTCCGCTCGCACTTCCAGGTGGACCTGGTGCATGTGGAGGCGGCGGAGCGCTTCCTGGCAGCCCTGGCCGGGGTCACCGACCCCGAGGCCAAGCGACGGGCTATCGGGGAGACCTTCATCCGGGTGTTCGAGGAGGTGGCGGAGGCTCACTCCGACGCCCGCTTCCTGGTGCAGGGCACGCTGTATCCCGACGTCATCGAGTCGGGGACGCGCGACGCGGCCCGGATCAAGAGCCATCACAACGTGGGCGGGCTCCCCGCAGACATGCGCCTGGAGCTGGTGGAGCCGCTGCGCGACATGTTCAAGGACGAGGTGCGCGCGGTGGGAGAGGAGCTCGGGCTTCCGGAGGAGATGGTGTGGCGGCAGCCCTTCCCCGGGCCGGGCTTGGCGGTGCGCATCATCGGCGAGGTCACCGCGGAGCGCCTGGATATCCTGCGGGCCGCCGATGCCATCATCCTGGAGGAGGTGCGGCGGGCCGGGCTGTATCGCCGGCTCTGGCAGGCCTTCGGGGTGCTGCCGGCGGTGCGCTCGGTGGGGGTTCAGGGCGACGAGCGCACGTATGCCTATCCCCTGATCGTGCGGGCGGTGACCAGCGAGGATGCCATGACCGCCGATTGGGCCCGCCTCCCTTACGAGGTGCTCGAGCGGATCTCTTCGCGGGTGATCAACGAGGTCCCCGGCATCAACCGGGTCGCCTACGACATCTCCTCCAAGCCGCCGGCCACCATCGAGTGGGAGTAAGGGGCCCGGCCCCCTCTCCCGCTTGCGCGGGAGAGGCCGTCTGTCGGCTCAAGCCCCCTGCCTACGGCGTCGATATCGACCCCGACCGGTCCACGACACCGATGGGGTGAGTCGTGTCCTTCAGCGACGACGCCGAACTCCTGCAGCTCTTCCGGGGAGAGATAGCCGAGCGCGCTGCTCGGCTGGTCGAGGGTGCCCGGGCGTGCGCCGGCGGGGCTCCGATAGAGAAGGGCCGCGCCAACGACCTGTACCGCGAGGGGCACACCGTCAAAGGCACGGCGCGGATGATGGGCTTCACTGCCATCTCCGACGCCGGCAAGCTGCTCGAGGAGGTGTGGAAGGGGGTCCACGACGGCGAGGTGGCGATGAACCCCACCCTCGCCGGAGCCCTGGCCCAGCTCGCCGGGGCGCTCGAAGGCGCCGTCGAGGCCGATCCTCGCCATGGCCCTCCCGGCCTGGCCGAGGCGCTGCGGGTGACCCGGATGGCGCTGGGAGGCGGAGCCGGCCAGCCGGAGGTCGGCCCGGCTCCCCGATCGCGGCGCCCCGTGGAAAATGCCGACCTCGGCGGCCTGCTCGGTTCGATAGACGCCTGGGCCTTCGGCGAGAACGTGCGGGTGAACGCCGCCGGCCTCTTCCAACTGATCAACGAGGTGTGCTCGCTGCGGGTGGATGCCGGCGCCCTGGCCGACCTGGTGGACGAGATCACGGCGTCGCTCGGCGACGCCGAAGCCACCGCCTCGGGGCTGGCCCGCCTGGCGGACTCCGCCGCCGCCGCCGAGAAGACCCTCGAGGATCTGCAGCGTCGCGCCCTCGACCTGGCCTCGAGCCCCCTGAGCGAGATCACCAACACCTTCCCCCAGCTGATTCGCTACCTGGCGCGCAAGGCGGGCAAGGAGATCCGCTTCGAGTTGGTGGGCGATCACCATGCGGTGGACCGCCTGGTGCTCGATGGGCTGTCCGATCCGTTGCGCCAGTTGCTCGTCAACGCGGTGGAGCACGGGGTGGAGTCCGCCGCCGACCGGGTGGCGGCCGGCAAGCCGCCCACCGCCACCTTGGCGCTGCGGGCTTCGGTAGAACAGCATCGCCTGCAGTTGGTGGTGGAGGACGACGGACGGGGAGTGGACTGGGATGCGGTGCGCACCAGCGCCATCCGGCGCGGGCTGCTCCCGGCACGTCGGCCCGACGAGGACGACCACAACGCCCTCCACGCCTTGCTGTTCGTCCCCGGGTTCACTACCGCTCTGCCCTCGGAGATGGTGGGCGACGGCAGCGGCCTGGCCAAGGTGGCTGCGGCGGCAGAATCGCTGCGGGGCAGCGTGGTGCTGGAATCCGAGCCCGGCAAGGGAACCCGGGTGACCATCACCGTGCCCACTTCGCGCTCGCTGCAGGATGTGGTCCTGGTCCGGGCGGCGGGGCAGATCTGGGGCCTTCCCGAGATCACCGTGCTCGACACCCTCCCCGCTCCCGGCGGCGGCAACGCCGCCGTTCCCTCTCAGGCGACCTGGCAGGATGTCCCACTTCCGCTGATCTCCTTTGCCGATGCCGTCGGCCTGACCGAGCAGGAGACGCCCAGCCGAGTGGTGGTGGCTTCCACCCCGGCCGGCCCGGTCGGGCTGTTGGTGGCGGCCGAGATCGGCCGGCGCCAGGTGGCCGCCCGAGAGATGGGAGCCCTCCTCGACGGCGCGCCGCACGTGACCGGGGCGGCGCTCCTGGGGGGCGGGGATGTGGTGGTGCTGGTGGACCCGGCGCGAATGGCCGAGCGCACCCGGCTGATTCCCGAGCCCGCAGGGCCCCGGCCGCGCGTTCTGGTGGTGGACGACTCCCGCGGCGTACGCCAGGTGGTGGGCCAGGCACTGGGCCTGGCCGGCTTCGACGTGGACCTGGCCGGGAGCCCCACCGAGGCCCTGAGCGCCCTGGGAGGGCAGCGGTACGACGCCATCGTCATCGACTACGTCATGCCCACCATGGATGGGGCCACGCTGATGCGCAAAGTGCGGGAGATGGGGGTCGTGGCGCCGGTGGTGGTGATGTCGGGCCAGGCCACCGAGCGCGATCGCGCCCGGGCCCTGGCCGCCGGCGCCGATGCCTACTTCGACAAGAACGACGTGCGGCGAGGCGCCCTGGCCGCGGCGTTGCGCAACCTGGTGGCGGGCAAGCCGGCCGGCGGGGGGCGCTGAGGCCGGCGCCCCTGCGCCGGAGAGCCGGGGCGCTCCGGGGCCGAATCACACTCGGGGGATTCCCCGCTGAGGGTTTCCGTATACTCGGCTCCCCTTGGATGATTCCCCCCTCTTCGCCGGATTGAACCCGGCGCAGCGCGAAGCCGTGGCCGCCACGGAAGGCCCGTTGCTGGTGGTTGCCGGCGCCGGGTCGGGCAAGACGCGGGTGCTCACCTACCGCATCGCCCACCTGATCCGCGACCTGGACGTGTCTCCCTATGCGGTGCTGGCCATCACCTTCACCAACAAGGCCGCCGATGAGATGAAGGAGCGGGTGGCCTCGCTGGTAGGCGGGGTGTCGCGCGGGATGTGGGTCTCCACCTTCCACAGCGCCTGTGTGCGCATCCTGCGGCGCGACGCTCCCATGCTCGGGTACCGCTCCACCTTCTCCATCTACGACGACATCGACGCCCGGCGGGCCGTGGAGTACTGCGTGCGCGACCTGGGTCTCGACCCCAAGCGGTTCCCGCCCCGGGCAATCCACGCCGCCATCGGGAAAGCCAAGAACGAGCTGGTCGACTTCGAGTCGTTCGCCTCCCAGGGCAGTGGCCTCTACCACGAGCGGGTGGCCGACGTCTACCGCCTCTACCAGCAGCGCCTGCTGGAAGCCTCGGCCATGGACTTCGACGACCTGCTCATGGTGACCGTTGAGTTGATGGGGGCCTTCCCCCAGGTGCTGGAGCACTATCAGGACCGCTTCCGCTACCTGCTGGTGGATGAGTACCAGGACACCAACCACGCCCAGTACCGCCTGGTACAGCTGCTGGGGGCCAAGCACCGCAACGTGTGCGTGGTGGGGGATTCCGACCAGAGCATCTACGCCTTCCGCGGTGCCGACATCCGCAACATCCTGGAGTTCCAGCGGGACTACCCCGACGCCCGGGTGGTGGTCCTCGACCGTAACTACCGCTCCACCCAGACCATTCTCGACGCGGCCAACGCGGTCATCTCCCACAACCGGGGCCGGCAGCCCAAGCACCTGTGGACCGACCTGGGGGTGGGTGACCCGGTCACCGTCTACCGGGCCCAGGACGAGCACGACGAGGCCGCCTTCATCGCCGAGGAGGTGGGGGTGTTGGGAGACGCCGGCATCCCCCCGTCGAGCATCGCCGTGTTCTACCGCACCCACGCCCAGTCCCGGGTGCTCGAAGAGGTGCTGGTGCGCTATGGGGTCCCCTACCAGGTCATCGGCGGGCCCCGGTTCTACGAGCGCCGCGAGGTCAAAGATGTCCTTGCCTACCTGCGGGTGCTGGTGAACCCGTCCGACGAGGTGGCGCTGAAGCGCATCGTCAACGTGCCCAAGCGAGGCATCGGCTCGACCACCATCGGCCACCTGGAGCGGGCCGCCGAGGCCGAAGGGGAGGGGTTCTACGGCGCCTTGCTCTCCGCCGGCGACAACCCGAGGCTGGAGGCGCGCGCCCGCCGCCAGATTGCCGACTTCCTGGCCGTCTTGGAGCAACTGGGGAAGGCGGCGGAGGACGGCCCGCGAGCCGCCCTTCAGGCTGTGCTCACCGATACCGGCTACGAGGCCGAGTTGAAGGCCGAAGGCACCCTGGAGGCGCTGGGCCGGGTCGAGAACCTGCGGGAGTTGCTGTCGGTGGCCTCGGAGTTCGAGGATGGCGGGCCGCTGGGCGGGGCCGGGGATGAGGAGTGGGCCGATCTGGGGGGGCGCCGCCGCCTCGAGCTGTTCTTGGAGTCGCTGAGCCTGGCCTCGGACATCGACTTGCTGGACGAGGAGGCGGGGCGGCTGACGCTGATGACCCTGCACAACGCCAAGGGCCTGGAGTTCCCCGTGGTCTTCATCGCCGGCGTGGAGGAAGGGGTCTTCCCCCACATGCGCTCGCTGGGCGACCCCCACGAGTTGGAGGAGGAGCGGCGCCTGGCCTACGTGGGCCTCACCCGAGCCCAGCGGCGCCTCTACCTGACGTTGGCGGTGGCCCGTAATCTCTTCGGGGCTCCCAACTACAACTCGCCGAGCCGGTTCCTCACCGAGATACCTCGTTCTCTCACCGCGGAGGCGCCGGAGCGCCAACGCCGCCCCGGCCTGGAGGCGGCCCAGCCCCGGCCCACTCTGTCGGCTTCCGAGTTGGCGGTGGGCGATCGGGTGCGCCACGGCCACTGGGGAGCGGGGAAGGTGGTCTCACTCACCGGCGAGGGCGACAAGGCCGAGGCGGTGGTGGAATTCGACGAGCAGGGCCGCAAGCGCCTGCTGCTGGCCTGGGCGCCGCTGGAACGGGTGGTGTAGGCGGGGTCGGAGCGCGTAGGCTCCGTGCCGCGATGGCCCGTCGCCCCGCTCCAATTCGCCTCGAACGTCGCCCCCTCTATACCGTGGCCCGTGATGCGGCCGGCGGCTGGCGGGTGACGGCTCGCCGCGGCCGGCGCGGGCGCGGCGGCTTCCTTACCAAGGCCGCCGCCGTGGCCCACGCCGAACGCCTGGCCGCGGGGCACTTGGTGGCCCAGATCCGGGTGTACGGCGCCGAGGGCCGCCTGGAGCGCGACGAGATGGTGCGCAACGAGGCCCGTTGCCGGCAGGCCGAGGAGTGGCTCGAGGCCTACCTGGAGCCGTGGCGCGACTACCAACAGGCCCGGAGCCGCCTGGTGGAGGACTGGCATGTGGAGAACCGCCTGGTCGAGATCGCCGGTGAGGTGGTGTGGCTCTTCGTCGGGGTCCACGAGGGCCAGGCGTGGGATGAGATCTACGTGCACAGCTCCCTGGGCGACGAGAGCCTCGGCCCAAACATCGCCGAGGTCGCTTTCGTCCTCTTCGGCTGGTGATGGGGCCCGTCGCGATCCGGAAGGAACCGGTAGCCTCTCCCGCATCGTCCAATCCCTAGGGGGGATGGTTCGAACGAACGAGAGGGAGGGGTCATGCCGAACCCCATGCGAAACCCCGTGAGGTTCCTGCCGATCGTCTTCGTGCTCGCCCTGCTGGCGGCCGCCTGCATGGGGGACGACGACGCCGCGATGACCACGGCGGCCGACGGGTACGAGGGCGAATACGCCGAAACCACCATGGCCGCGACTACTACTACCGCGGCGGCCGCGTTCGCTCCTCGCCCGGGAGGAGAGGAGGGCGCAGACCCCGACTCCGGCGGCACGAACGCCCAGGGCGTGGTGGCCGTGCTCCAACCGGGCGACTTCGGCCGTTCCATCGTGTACACCGCCGGCCTGGAGATCGAGGTGGACGACGTCGTCGCCGCCGGGCGGCGGGCCCTGGTCGAGTTGCAGGGGCTGGGCGGGGTGCTCTTCGGCCAGGAGACCACCAGCGGCCCGGAGCCTCGCTCGGTGCTGACCATCAAGGTGCTGCCGGAGAACTTCGCCGCCGCCCTGGAGCGGCTCACCGGGCTGGGAACCCTGATCAGCCAGAACGTCTACGCCGACGACGTGACGGAGCGGGTGGTGGACCTGCAGAGCCGCATCAGCACGGCGGAAGCCAGCGTGGAGCGGCTGCGCGAGTTCCTCGCCGGGGCCACTACCACGCGCGACGTGGCCGAACTCGAAGCCCAGTTGCTGCAGCGGGAGACCGACCTGGAGGTGCTGCGCGGCCAGCTGCGGACGCTGCAGGACCAGGTGGCTCTGGCCACCATCGTGTTGGTGCTTACCCAGCCGTACCCCGGCCCCGAGTTCGAGATGATGCAGACCGCCTATCCGGGGCACGACGGCGGGGCGGGGTGCCCGGGCAGCGAGGAGATCTCCCTCGACGAGGGCGCTCCCTTCACCGTCTGCTACGAGGTGGTCAACACCGGCGACACCAACCTGGGGGACCTCGAGGTGCGGGACGATGGCCTTGATGTGGACCCCGATGATCTGATCGTTCTCGCCGGGGACCCGGCGGCGTTGCTGCCTCCCGGGGGGCGGCTGCTGGTGGCTTATGAGACCGAGGGCGACCCGCAGCTGTATCCCGGGCCCTATCTGAAGGTGTCGGCGGTTGACGCCAACGGGGCACCCCTGCATCTGCAGGTGCTGGAGAGCGTCGAGCGCCTCACCCTCGAGGTGGTCCCCGACGACTCGCTCCCCGGCTTCGGTGATGCCCTGGGGTCGGCGTGGCACGGCCTGCAGCGCTTCGGCGGTGCCCTCGTCGTGGTCGGCGGGGCGTTGCTGCCCTGGCTGTGGGTGCCGGCGCTGATGGTCCTGGCCTGGTGGTGGCTGCGGCGGCGGCGGGCCGAGACGCCCCCCGCCTCGCCGGAAGAGCCTCCCGCTCCTCCGAGTGAGCTCTGAACCGGCCGGCGCGTCAGTCGCGGCGTCGGACGCCGTATGAGAGGGGAGGAGGCGTCCGACCGCCGGCAGTCAGGATGAGCCTTCCGGGGCGCCGCCGTGCCAGTCGCCGTGCGCCGCAGTGATGTGATGCCGCATGGCCGACTCGGCGCGGGCCGGGTCCCGGTCGGCGATGGCGGAAACGAGATCGTGGTGCTCCGCGGCCGACTGCGGGCCGCGGACGTCGACGCGATCGAGGGCAGTGCGCGGGAACTTGGCCCAGAGCGAGGCAACGATCGTCTCAGTGACGGGCTGGCGGGCGAATACCCACACCGCTTTGTGCAAACGGAAGTTGGACCTTCGCGTCTCCCGCACATCCTCGGCGACGACTGCCCGACGGAAGCTGGCGTCGAGTTCGCGCAGGGCGGCGATCTCCTCGTCCCGGATCACGTCGGCGGCGATGCGGGCCAGCCGCCCCTCCAGATCGAGACGCAGCTCGAGCACCTCGGGGAACCACTCGACGCGGGGTTGGGAGACGCGGAACCCCACGTGGGCGAAGGATTCCAGGTAGCCCTCGGACTCCAACTGCCAGATGGCCTCGCGCACCGGGGTAGCGCTGATGCCCAGCAACTGGGCAATGGTCTGCTGGCGCACCTGGCTGCCGGCCGCCAGGTCGCCGACCACGATCATCTCTCGCAGCCGATCGGCAGCGTATTGCCTCTTGGTGACGTACTCGGGCGGCGGCGGCCGTTCGGTATCCGACGCACGCAATCTGGAAACCACGTCTGCAACCTCCGGTGCGCTCGGCCGAAGTATGCCAACCACCCTGCCGGGCGGTAGGTTGCCTTCGAGCCTGGCTCGATATTACATTGTATATGATCTGCCCGCGAGCCTAGAGGAGGGCGCGATGGGACGTTTGGACAACAAGGTAGCGGTGGTTTCCGGAGCAGCCCGAGGTCTGGGCGCCGGTATCTGCCGACGACTCGCAGCGGAGGGCGCGGTGGTGGTCTGCACCGATGTGCTCGATGCCTCTGCGACCGTGGCTTCGCTGGCCCCGAGTGCCTCCGGCCAGCCGCACAAGGCGGTGCACCTGGACATCAGCGACACTGCTGCGGTGGAGAAGGTAATCGGTGAGGTGTACAAGGACTACGGCCACCTGGACATCCTGGTCAACAACGCCGGGATCAAGCAGCCGATCGGTGACGTGATCGACACCACCGACGAGACCTTCGACACAGTCTTCCGCACCAATGTGCGGGGCACGCTGGCAATGAGCCGGGCCGCCGGGCAGATCATGAAGAAGCAGGGCTCCGGCCGGGTGGTCAACATCGCCTCGCAGGTCGGGAAGCGAGCGTGGCCGGGCTGGGGGACCTACTCGGCGAGCAAGTTCGCCATCCTGGGCTTCACCCAGGCGATGGCGCTGGAGATGGCACCCTATAACGTGACGGTCAACGCCATCTGCCCGGGGACCATGGACACCGACATGACCAAGGGCGGCTTCGGGATGTCGGCCCAGCAGAAGAAACGGGACCGCGACGAGTTGATCCAGGAGCACATCGACCTGGATATCCCCATGAAGCGTCTCGGCACGCCCGACGACGTGGGCGCCATGGTGGCCTTCCTGGCCTCCGACGACGCTGCCTTCACCACGGGCGCCGGCCTCAACTTGACCGGCGGCGAGCAGATCTGGTTCTGAGCGGTTCCCAGAACCACCACGAGTCGAAGTAAGGAGGTCCCCCTATGGTGGCCGGAACCATGATGGCCGCGGTCTATCACGGCAATCGCGACATCCGGGTCGAGGAGGTGCCCACGCCGACGCCCGCGCCCGGAGAGCTGCTGCTGGAGGTGCATTCGGCTGGGATCTGCGGCACCGACGCGTCGGAGTACGCCCACGGACCGTTCCAGTACCCGATCACCAAGCGGCATCCGGTCACCGGCCACCTGGGGCCCATGATCCCCGGACACGAGCCGGCGGGGCGCGTGGTGTCGTGGGGTGAGGGTGTCGTCGGCTACGCCGAAGGCGACCTAGTCGCCAGCGGCGCCGGCATCTCCTGCGGAGAATGCCCGGCCTGCCTGGCCGGGCACACCAACTTCTGCAAGACCTACAACACGGTGGGCCTGCAGCGGAACGGGTCGCTGGCGCAGTACTGCGCCATCCCGGCCTCGTGCTGCCTGAACGTGCAGGGTCTTGGGCTCACCGACGACAGCGCCGCCCTGTCCCAGCCCATGTCCATTGCCGTGCACTCGACCCGGCAGGGCCTGCTGCAGGACGGCCAGCATGCTCTGCTGCTGGGTGCCGGGGGGATCGGCGCGTTCATCATCTACTGCATCCTGCAGACCGGGGCCCGGGTCACGGCCGTCGACCTCGATACCGAGCGGCTCGAGATCGCCCGGCGGCTGGGGGCGCACAAGGTCATCCAGGCTTCGCCCGATGTCTCGCTGCGGGACCAGCTCATCGACCAGGTGGAACAGCCGGTCGACGTGGTCTACGAGACTACGGCCCACCAGGGCGGCGTCGCCGCCGCCATGGAACTCCTGGTGCCGCGGGGCCGCCTGGTCATGGTCGGCCTGACCGGGGGGCTCATGCCCGTCGATCTGCGGAGGCTGACGCTGCGCGAGGTGGCTCTCGTGGGCACCATGGCGCACGCCTTCCCCGCCGACTTCCCGGAGGCGGTGAGGCTGCTGGGGACGCGCCAGGGGGGCTGGAACGACCTGGCCCCGCTGGCCCTGCCGCTCACCGATCTGGTGGAAGGGGCGCTCATCCCCATGGCTGAAGGCCGTAGCCAGCGCATCAAGACCCTGTTCGATCCGTGGGTCGACAGCGCGCGGCCGGCGGTCACCTAACAGAGACGTGGTAGAGGAGGCAGGAGAGGAGGCAGGAATGCCTGATGAGCTAGCAACGCTGCTCCGGCAAGAGCAGCGCGGGATCTACTCGGAGTTCCCAGTAGCGACGACCCCCGCGCCGGGCGTCATGGGCGTCGATTGGGAACAGCGGGTCGACTTCAACCGGCTGCGCGACTACCGGCTGGCCCGGGTGCGCCAGGCGTTGAACGATTCCGAGTTGGGGGCGGTGCTGGTATTCGACACCGCCAACATCCGGTATCTGACAGGGACCCACATCGGCTACTGGGCTTTCAACAAGACGGAGCGCTGGGGCCTGCTCACCCGCACCGGCGAACCCTGGGTCTGGGACTTCGGGTCGGCGGCCAAGGTGCATCGGACGCAGTGCCCCTGGCTGATCCCCGAGCACTCGCGCGGCGGCAACACCGGCCTGGCCGGGTCTATCACCCCGCGCGTCGGACTGGTGGCCAACGCGGTGAAGGAGATCAAGGAGGTCCTCGAGGCCGAAGGAGCCCTCGGGATGCCGCTCGGTGTCGACATGGGTGAGACCGAGATGTTCCTGGAACTGCAGCGCGCCGGCATCGAGGTGCGCAACGGGCAGCAGGTGATGATGGAGGCCCGGGAGATCAAGAACCAGGACGAGATCATGCTGCTGACCCAGGCCGCAGCTATGGTCGACGCGGCCTATCAGGACATCTACGAGGCGCTGAAGCCCGGTGTCCGCGAGAGCGACATTGTGGCCCTGGCTCACAAGCGGCTCTTCGAGATGGGCTCGGAGCAGGTGGAGGCGGTCAACGCCATCTCCGGCGAGCGCGGCAGCCCGCACCCGCATGTGTTCTCCGACCGGCTGATCCGCCCCGGGGATGCTGCCTACTTCGACATCATCCACTCCTTCAACGGCTACCGCACCTGCTACTACCGGACCTTCGCCGTAGGCCGGGCTTCCCAGGCCCAGCGCGATGCCTACAAGCAGTGCCGGGAGTGGCTGGATGCCGCCATCGAAATGGTCAGGCCCGGGGTGACGACCGACCAGATCGCCCGGGTGTGGCCCGAAGCCCCCGAGTTCGGGTTCCCCAACGAGATGGAGGCCTTCGGGCTCCAGTTTGGGCACGGCATCGGCGTGGCGGTACATGAGCGTCCGGTGATCAGCCGACTCAACTCACTGCGCGAGCCGCTGGAACTGAAGGAGAACATGTTCTTCGCCCTCGAGACTTACTGCCCGGCCGCCGACGGCCGCTCGGCAGCGCGTATCGAGGAGATGGTCGTGTGCACCAAGGAGGGCGCGAAGGTGGTGACCCTCTTCCCGGCTGAGGATCTGGTGGTCGCCAACAAGTACTGACCTATGGTGGCGCCCCTGCGGCGAGGGGAAGAGACACATCGTCGGCCCAGCCGACAACAGGGCGAATGACCGCCCCCGGGGGAGCCGGATCGATCCCCCGGGGGAGGCTTCGTACCCAAGGCCGGAGGCGGAGGAGGCCCGTGTGCGTACCTATGTGACGTCCATCGACACCTTTCCGGTGGCCGAGTCGCTGAGCGAGGAGGAAGGCTGGGTCCGGATGCTCGTTCAGTTCCTGGTGAGTCAACAGGACGGGGGAGCCTCGAAAGTGGTGTTCGGCCGCACGGTGATGCCACCCGGGGCGCGTCACGACGTCCACCGCCACGGTCATGCCGACGAGGTGGTGTACGTACAGGAGGGCCGCGGAGTGGTGCGCAACGGCGATGAGGAGATCCCGGTGGAACAGGGGCACGTGATCTTCTCGCCGGAGGGCGAGTGGCACGGTTTCTGGAACAACTCCTCCGAGCCGACGACGCTCATATGGGTCTGGGGTGGTGCCGGCTCCATGGAGGCGGCCGGGTATGAAGTGGCTCGTCCGAGCCCGTGGTCGGAGAACAAGGAAGGTAGCTCATGAGTGAGTCCCTGAGTGTCGGCTTCGCCGGGATCGGGCGGATGGGACGCCCCATGGCGGCCAATGTGGCCAAGGCCGGTTTCCCGCTGATGGTGTGGAACCGTACCCGGCAGAAGGCCGAGGAACTCGCCGCCGAGAGCGGCGCCACGGTGGTACCCACCCCGGCCGGCCTGGCGGGCTGCGATGTGATCGTCACCATGATGGCCGATGGCCCGGCGACGGAGTCGGTCTACGAGGGCCCCGACGGGCTGCTGGCGGCGCTCACCCCGGGGAAGGTTTGCATCGACATGGCCACCCTGGCTCCTTCCCACATGCGGTCCCTAGCGGAGCGGGCGGCCCGGAAGGGAGCCGACTTCCTCGATTCCCCGGTTTCGGGCAGCATCGCCCTGGCCACCGCGGGCACTCTGACCCTGATGGTGGGGGGCGAGGCCGCGGTCCTGGAACGGGTGCGGCCCGTCCTGGCTGCCATGGGGGCGAAGATCTATCACATGGGCGGGGTCGGCACCGGGGCCACCGTCAAGCTGGCGGTCAACTCGATCATCTTCTCGCTGGGTGAAGCTGTGGCCGAGGGCTTGGTGCTCGCCGAGCGGGCCGGGATCGCCCGCGCGACTGCCTACGAGGTGTTCGCCAATAGCGCCATCTCGGCACCGTTCGTGCAGTATCGGCGTGAGGCCTACGAGCGGCCCGGGGAGATACCGGTGGCGCTGCGCATGGTGCTTGCCGTGAAGGACCTCGATCTGGCTCTGGATTTGGCCGGGGAGATCGGAGCTCCTCTGCCCCAGGCGCGCCTGAACCGGGACATCTATCAGGAAGCCGCCGGGGCCGGGTTCGCCGATTGGGACATGTCGGGCGTCGCCGAGTACTTCCGCAGGAAGGCCGCGGCGGGCGGGGCATGACCGAGACTCCCCCCGCTCTCCCGCTGCAGGGCATACGCGTCCTCGATGTGGCCCACATAATCGCCGGGCCCCATCTCGCTGCTCGACTCGGGGACTTCGGCGCCGATGTCATCAAAGTCGAGAACCCGCGAGGCGGCGACACCAGCCGTCAACTCGGCTGGACGGCCGGAGGCCACACCCTGTGGTGGAAGCTCCTCGGGCGGAACAAGAGGTTGGCGACACTCGACCTCTCCGCAGCGGCCGGCCAGGACCTCCTGATGCGGCTGGCGGAGTCCGCCGATGTGCTGGTGGAGGCCTTCCGTCCGGGGGTCATGGAGCGGTGGAACCTGGGGCCCGAGCGGCTGTGTGCCGCCAACCCCGGCTTGATCTACGTGCGGATCTCCGGTTTCGGGCAGACCGGGCCCTATGCGGAGCGGCCCGGCTTCGGCACTCTGGCCGAGGCTATGTCGGGGTTCGTCCACATGAACGGTTTCCCCGGTCAGCCCCCGGTTCTGCCTCCCATCTCTCTAGCCGACGAGGTGGCCGCGCTGTTCGGCTGCTATGCGGTGATGCTGGCGCTGTATCAGCGGGACGCCCGGGGCGGCTCGGGCCAGGTGATCGACGTCTCTCTGGTGGAGTCGCTGTTCAATCTGCTCGGGCCCCTCTCTCTGGTCTACGACCGGCTGGGAGTGGTAGTGGGCCCCACTGGAGGGCGCCTACCTTTCTCCGCCCCACGCGGTGCCTACCGATCCAGCGACGGGCATTGGCTGGCCCTCTCCGGTACGGCGCAGAGCATTGCCATGGGTGTGCTGCGGGCTATCGGCCGGGTCGACCTGACGACGGATGGAAGGTTTGCCACCAATGAGGCCCGCCTGCGCCACGTCGACGAACTGGATCGGCTGATCGGAGACTGGGTAGGCCGGCGCACTCTGGAGGAAGCCCTGGCGGTATTCGCCTCCGAGGGAGTGGCCGCCGGCCCGGTGCTGGATGTGGCCCAGGCTATGGCCGATCCGCACTTCCGTGCCCGGGAGATGGTGGTGCCTATCGCCGACGAGGATCTGGGGGAGGTGCAGGTGCCGGCGGTGCAGCCGCGGCTGACGGGCACGCCGGGACGGATCGCCCGGCTTGGAGGCCGTCTGGGAGAGGCTACCAGCCAGATCCTCGAGCAGGAACTGGGCTTGACCCCCGATGAGGTGGCCGCCTTGCGGCGCGACGGCATCGTCTGAGGGTCGCCGGCGGGGGTCCTGTCAGCGGGCGGGTGCTTCTGTGGTTGATCCTCTGGGTCGCAGGCGAAGACCCGTTTGATGGACATACCGTACTTGATATAGGATATATGGACCTCCACGTGGAGGCGTTCGGGAGGGAAACATCAAGGAGGAGCGAATGCGACTCGGCAAGAAGCTGAGCGTCATTGTCCTGATTGCCATGTTGGCGGTAGTCGCCGCCGCGTGCGGCGACGACGACGCCACGACGACCACCGGAGCGGTGACGACCACGGCCGCCGAAGGCGGCGGGAAGATCGTTGCCTTCATTCCGGTGACCACCAACACCTACATCGCCGAGTGGGCCCGGGGCGCGCAGTTGCGTGCCGACGAGTTGGGCTACGACCTGCTCATCATCGAGAACAACTTCGACCAGGCAGAGGAGGACACGCAGGTCCAGCAGCAGCTGGGCGTGGCCGGCGATGTGAAGGCCTGGATCTGGTGGCCGAGCGACAATGAGGCCGGGGTGGCTTCGCTGCAGGCGTTGGGCGAGAGCGGGATCCCGGTGATCCAGACCAACCAGTACCCCTATCCGGGCAGCGAGCAGTACCTCATCGGGTATGCGGGGGTGGACGACACCTTCAACGGTGAGGTGGCCGGCCAGCTGGTGGTCGAGGCCCGTGACTGGATGGTGGCCAACGGGATCGAACTGCACAGTGCGGGCGGCAACGCCATCATCGTGGGCTTCGTGGCCGGCTATCAGGCGGGCATCGACCGGACGGCGGCGGCTACGCAGGTCATGGAAGCGGCGGGGATCACGGTCCTGGGCATGAAGGAGTCGGGCTTCGATCCGGCTACCGGGTATGCCGGGGCCAAGGAGTTGATCGCGGCCTACCGTGACGCGGGTATCGATCTGGTGTACGCCCACAACAGCGCCCTGAACGAGGGCGTGATCCAGGCTCTGGAAGAAGAGGGCTACGTGCTGGGGCCGGAGAACCCGACGGCCATGGCGATTGCCGGAACCTGCCACGGGAACCTGGAGTACCTGGAGAACGGCAAGGAGTTCGCCACCGGTCTGCAGGCGGCTCGGCTGGAGGGCATCTTCAGCATCAACACCCTGCACGAGTACCTGACCACCGGGGCGCTGGCGTCGTTCAACAACTTCATTCCGAACCCGCCCATCCACAGCCCGGTGTACGGGATCACGGCGGACAACGAGTTGGAGACCGTCAAGCTGGAAGGCTTCTCCGTCGAGGAGCTCTGCAGCTACTAGACCCACTGTCCCGGCCGGCTTGCTGGTGCGGGGCGCCGCCTCCCGGCGTCCCGCACCAGCCCTCTCCCCCGGGGGGCGTTCTGTGGTAGGCGAGATTCCGAGTTGCTGCTCGTCGGCATCCGATGGAGGAGGTGGCAGGTGACGGCGACCAATCTGTTCCACGTTGGCGTGCTGGTGCCAGACATCGAGAAGGCAATGGATCGGTTCTCCGCGGCCCTCGGGCTGACGTTCAAGGATCCCGAGGTGGCTCACGTGGATGCCTTCGAGCAGCCGTCGGGGATGAGCGTTCTCGACCTACGCATCACCTGGTCGCTTCAGGGGCCGCCCTACCTGGAGCTGCTGGAGTCGCAGGACAACGACGGCCTCTACGGCCATCACCACGTGGGCCTGCACCACGTGGGTCTCTGGGAGCCCGACCCGGTGGCGATGATGGAACGCCTCCTGGGCATGGGTTTGATGAAGGAGGCCATCCAGTGGTCTCCGGAGGGCAAGATCATTGCGGCCTACACCGCGCCCCGTGAGCTGTATGGGACTCGCCTCGAGTTCATCGAAGGCTCACGTCGTCCCGGCATGGAGGCCTGGTTGGCAGGTGCGCCGTGGGCAGACTGAGGTGGCAGGCGACGCGCCTGGAGGGAGCGCGGGCATGACGGACACCCCTGTGGCGGAGGCGCCGGTCCTCTCGATGCGCGGCATCTCGAAGCGCTTCGGGCATATCCAGGCGCTCGACAACGTGGATTTCGAGGTGCGCGCCGGAGAGGTCATGGCTCTGGTGGGGGAGAACGGCGCCGGCAAGAGCACCCTGGTCAAGATCCTGGCCGGCCTCTACCGGGCCGATGCCGGGGAGGTGAGGCTCAACGGGGAGGCCATCGACCTCGGCGGCGTGCTCAAGTCGGAGCACGCCCGGATCGCTGTGGTGCAGCAGGAACTGAGCCTGGTGCCGACCCTGACCGTGGCGGAGAACCTCTTCCTGGGCAGCTCACGCGGCGCCGCCTGGCGCGGCCCGCGGCGGGTGGGCGAAGATGCGGCCCCCTTCCTGGAGCGGGTCGGCCTGGAGGACCTCGACCCCCTGGTATCCATCGAACACCTTTCGGTGGCCGAGCGGCAGTTGATTGAGATCGCCCGGTTGGTGGCACGCGACGCCCGCATCCTCATCTTCGACGAGCCCACCGCCGCTCTGTCGGAGAAGGAGACCGATGGGGTCAAGCGGGTGGTGCGGCGCTTGCGCGACGAGGGTGGCTCGATCATCTACGTGACCCATCGGTTGGACGAGGTGTTCGACTTGGCCGATCGGGTCACGGTGTTTCGTGACGGGCGCAGCCAGCCTCCGGTGGCCACCGGCGAGCTCGACGTCGACGAGCTGATCCACCGCATGCTGGGGTCCCGCCTGGAAGCCATGTACCCGCCCCACGGGACTACCCGGGGCGAAGTGATCATGGCTCTGGAAAACCTCAGGGGCCCGGGCCTGGAAGAAGCGGTGAACCTGGAGGTGCGCCGCGGGGAGATCGTGGGTCTGGCCGGCCAGGTGGGCAGCGGGGTCTCCGACTTGCTGCGGGTGGTTTCGGGCACCGTTCCTCCGTTCGGGGGCCGGGTGATGCTCGACGGCAAACCCGTACCTCCGTACAACCTGGGGGCCTCCATCCGCATGGGCATCGGCTACGCCTCCTCGGACCGCAAGAAGGACGGCCTCTTCCTCGGCCGCAAGGTGGCCGAGAACCTGACGGCTCCCTCCCTCCACCTGGTGTCCCGCGGGGGCTGGCTGCTGGGGGCGCGGGAGAGGGCGATGAGCCGACGGGTTGCCGCTCTCTTCCAGATCGACCCGGGGCGACTGGGCTCGATCGCCGGAACGCTGAGCGGCGGCAACCAGCAGAAGGTGGCCGTGGGCAAGTGGTTGGGCCCCGAGCCCTCGGTACTGATGGTGGATGAACCCACCCGAGGGGTGGACGTAGGGGCCCGCGCCGAGATCTACGGCCACCTGCGAGATCTTGCCGAGCAAGGCATGGCGGTGGTGTTCGCCTCCTCCGACGTGCAGGAGGTGCTCGGCCTGGCCGACACGGTGGTCACTTTCTTCAGAGGGAAGGTAGTCAGCGTGCGGCCCAGACAGGAGACCGATACCACCACCGTCATGCGCGAGATCACCCACCGCACCCTGGCCAAGGAAGCATCATGAAGGATCCGGCGACGAGACTCGAAATCAGTCCGGACGCCCCCGATGAGGCGGCCCGGATCCGTTCCAGCAGGATCGCCACCATTGCCATAGTCGGCGCCGCCGTCGTGGTGCTCTTCCTGGTCGGGTGGCTGACCACTCCGGAGTTCGTGCGCTGGGCCAACCTACGCAACATCATCCGGGCGGCGGCCATGATCGGGATGATCGCCCTGGGGATGACCTTCATCACCCTCAGCGGCAACTTCTTCTCGCTGTCGGTATCGCAGACCGGGGCCTTCTCGGCCATCGCCTTCGCCTACATGCTCCAGTGGGACTGGCCGTTGGGGCTGGCGATCATCGCCGTGCTGGCCGGTGCCCTCATTGTGGGAGCGGCGCAGGGCGGCTTGGTGGCCCTCGGGGGGAACCCCATCGTGGTCACCCTGGGCTTCGGGGCGGCCCTCTTCGGCTTGGGGAGCACCCTCACCGACAACAAGACCATACGGACGGGAAGCACCGCCGCCGACTGGATGGGCACCGCCCGTCCCCTGGGCATCCCCACCCAGACGTGGGCCTTCATCTTCCTGGCCATCATCGCTGCGGTCGTGCTGACCAGGACCCGGTTTGGGCGAAACGTGCTGTTCGTCGGGGGCAACAAGTTCGCGGCGGCGGCATCGGGCATCCGGCCCTCCCGGGTGGCGGTTCAGGTCTTCTCCATCTCGGCCCTGGCCGCCTCCATAGCCGGCATCTTCCTGTCGGCGCAGTTCAGCGAGGGGCGGCTGGACTCCTTCACCGGGGACGACATCAATGCCATTGCCGCCATCCTCGTAGGAGGTGCCGCCCTGCAAGGCGGGGAGGGATCGGCGCTGCGCACTGCCCTGGGGGCGGTGTTCATCGCCGCCCTGGAGAACCTGATGGTGCTGCGCAAGTACAGCTTCGGGGTGCGCAAGCTCTGGGTAGGGGTGGCCATCCTGGCGGCGGTTTCGCTGTTCAACTACCTCAGGTCGCGAGCGAGGACGACATGAGAGCGCTACGAAGGATCACTCCGATCACCTGGGCCCGGGCGGCCCTGTTCGTCGGCGTCTTCTTGATCTTCTCGCTCGCCGTCGACGGCTTCGCCACCAAGAACAACGTCTACACCATCTTTGAGGGCTTCGCCTGGCAGGGTCTGGCCGCCCTGGCGGTGGGGATCACCATCATCGCCGGGGAGTTCGACCTGTCGGTGGGCTCGGCGGCAGCCGTCGCCGGCATTCTGGCGATGAAGTTCATCCCCACACTGGGCCTGATTCCCACCATCCTGGTCGTAGGCCTGATCGGCATGGGTTTCGGGCTCATCCAGGGGATGCTCATCTACCGACTGAAGATCGCTTCTCTGGTCTTCACCCTGGGCTCGCTGATCGGCCTGCGCGGCCTGGCCTTCATGATCTCGGGGGAGAACACCGTCGTCCTCCACGACCTCGAGGTGGCCAAGGCGGTGAAGCGGCAGTTGTTCATCTTCTCGCCGTTCAGCCTCACCACCATCGCCATTTTCGTGGTGGTCGCCTTGTTCTTCCGCTACCACCGCTACGGGCGGGAGGTCCTCGCCATCGGCGGCGGCAGGAACGAGGCCGTGGCCGCTGGGGTCCCGCTGGCCCGGCCGCTGGTCATCGCCTTCGCCCTCTCCGGCATGTTCGCCGCCCTGACCGGGGCGCTCAGCTCCATCAAGTCGGGGAGCGCACAGCCCCAGGGCTTCGAACAGCTGCTCCTGCCGGCGGTGACCGCGGCTCTCATCGGCGGGGTGAGCCTGTTCGGGGGCAAGGGGACGGCTCTGGGCATCGCTGTGGGCGCCCTGACCATCCGCTTCCTGAACAGCGGACTGAGCCTGCCCGGCGCTCCCTACTACGTGGTCACGCTGACCACCGGTTCGCTGCTGATCATTGTGGTGCTCCTGGAGCTCGTGCTCGATCGGCCGGAGCTGCGCAACCGCCTCCGCTTGAGACGCTTGCAGCGGGCCATGGCGCGCGAGCTGCGGAGCTCCTAGCGAAGGAGGAAATGTGGCCCTGCTCAAGAAGAACCTGGACCTGTTTGGGGCCGGCCTCCTGTCGGGAGGGCAGCGGCTGGTGCTCGGGCCAGATGAGCTCGACGATCCCACGGAGCGCATCTACGCCGGGGTGCTGGGTGCTGGCGACAGCATCGCGGTGCACTCCCATCCCGCCGAAATCGAAGAGGCCCACTTCCTGCTCGACGGCGCCTGGGTGCTGGGAGGCGGTGAGGAACGGCTGGTGGAGCAGCCCGCGGCGAGCGCGGCTTTCTGCGGGTGCTGCCACGGCCTGGCCAACCGGGGGGTCGCTCCCGTTCGCTATTTCCGCGTCGTCATGGGGCCGGCCGCCGGCGATGCCGTACCCGGCGACGGCGAAAGGGGCCCGGCCCTGGAGATTCTGGACACGAGCCGGCTCGACGAGTTCTGGGCCCACGACGGCCTCGGGAAGATCCGCTTCAGGCGCCTGTGGGACCACGATGCCTTCTGCGGCAGGTGGACTTTCGTGGACCACTGCGTGGTGCCGCCGGGTACGTCGGTCGGCTATCACCGTCACGACACCGTGCAGGAGTGCTACGTGATCCTCTCCGGGGAGGGGATCATGAAGGTCGATGGCGAGGTAGGGAGGGTGGTGCCCGGCGACTGCGTTCCCAACCGGATCGGCGGATCGCACGGGCTGGTCAACGGGGGTTCTACCCCCGTGGAGTTCATCAACCTGTGCCTGTCGCGGCGCAAGGGGGAGTGGGACGCCACCAACCTGGGCGACGACCTCAGCGACCTCATCTAGAGCTGATGTGCGCAGCCCCGTCCCCGATGCAGTCACTACCCGGGCTTCGCCATGCCCGGCAGAGAGGATGCGGCGCGCCGGGAAGCCGGCCGCGGGCGGCGGAGGTGGCCGGATGAGGCCGACGCGGTCGGTGTTCTACATACCGGGGAGCAACCCGAAGTTGCTGGCCAAGGCAGCCGGCATCGCGGCCGACATCATCACTTTCGACCTCGAGGACTCCGTCCCCGCCGGGGAGAAGCTGCGGGCCCGCGAATTGGTGCGCGAGCATCTGGCCGCGATCGCCGGCACGGGCATCCCGGCGTACTGCCGCATCAACCCCTGGCCCTCCGGGCTCACCGAGGGGGACCTGGAGGCGGTGGTGGGTCCCCACCTGTCTGGGGTGTGCCTGCCCAAGACGGAGCATCCCGACGACGTGGAGCGGCTGGCCGAGGTCCTCGGGCGGCTGGAGAGCGAGCGGGGTCTGGCCGAGGGTCGGACCGAGGTGCAGTTGCTCATCGAGAGTGCCCGGGGGTTGTTGCACTGTTATGAGGCCGGGCAGGCGTCGCCCCGGGTGGTGGCTCTGGTGTTCGGGGCCCTCGATTTCGGACGCGACATGAAGGTGAGGCCCGATTCGGGGGCGCGTGCGGTGGACTATCCCCGGGCCTTCGTGGCCGTGGCGGCGCGAGCGTGCGGGAGGGTGGCCATCGACTCGGTCTTTCCCGCCTACCAGGATCCCGAAGCCTTTGAGAAGGACACCATCGAGAGCCGGGAGCTGGGCTACCAGGGCCGCATCCTCATCCACCCCAGCCAGCTGGCCCCGGCCCACCGGCTCTACTGCGCCTCGACGGAGGAGGTCGACTGGGCTCGCCGGGTGATCGAGGTGTTCGAGAGGGTGGCCATTCCTCGAGGGCTGGGGGCGGTGCCGCTGGAAGGCGTGATGATCGATGTTCCGGTCTACGAGGCCGCCCAGCGGATCATCGAACATTGCCCCGGTCAGGATCCGAGCACGGAGGCATAGATGAGTCAGGAACCCGACGTAGCCGGACTCCAGGAGTTGATGGAGAAGGCCCGGGCAGCGCAGGCGGTATGGGCCCGCGCCGACCAGCGGACTATCGACCGAGCGGTGCGCGAGATCGCCCGAACCGTCTACGACAACGCTGAGGAACTGGCGCTCCTGACCGTGGAGGAGACCCGGCTCGGTACGTACGAGTTCAACCTCGAGCAGGATCGACGCAAGGCGGAGATCATCTGGAACGATCTGCGCGGCAAGAAGTCGGTGGGGATCATCAACAGGATCGAGGACCGCGGGCTCGTCGAGATTGCCAAGCCCATCGGGGTGGTGGGCGCCGTCCTGCCTCTGACCATCCCAGTCACCAACACCATGTCGAACGGGATGTTCTCGCTCAAGTGTGGCAACGCGGTCATCTATGCCCCTCACCCCCGGGCCAGGAGGACCGTCCGGCGAACCCTGGACCTCATTTGGGAACGGGTGGCTCCGCTGGGCGTCCCGGAGAACCTGATGCAGATGCTGGCGGAGCCCTCGATCGAACTGACCCGACAACTGATGGCCGCGGTGGACGTGATCGTCGCCACCGGGGGGGTGGCCATGGTGAAATCGGCCTACTCCAGCGGCACCCCGGCTTACGGGGTGGGCCCGGGGAACGTGCAGGCCATCATCGACCGGGGTGCCGATTACGACGACGCCGTTCAGAAAATCATGGCCAGCCGCACCTTCAACCTGGGCCTGCCCTGCGGCAGCGAGCAGGCGATACACGTGCCCCAGGAGGACTACGACGCCATCGTCGCTCTCTTCGTGGCCCACGGCGCCGCCTACTTGGACGACCCGGGGCAGATTGGGCGGGTGCAGGCGGCTCTCTTCGACGAGAAGGGTGCCATGCGCGCCGAGACGATCGGCGTCACCGCGGAGCGCATCGCCGAGGTAGCCGGCGTCGCTGTTCCCGCCGACTGCCGCATGCTGCTCCTGAAGGGCGATTTCGAGCACCAGGACAAGGTCCTGCGCAAGGAGAAGCTCAGCCCGGTGGCTCTCATCTATGCCTACGAGCGCTTCGAGGAGGCGCTCGAAATCGCCCACGCCAACCTGAGCCTGATCGGAAAGGGCCATTCCGCCGTCATCCACTCGACGGATCCCCAGCGCATCGAGCAGGTGGGGCTGGCCTTACCCGTCTCCAGGGTGATCGTGAACCAGGCCTGCAACTTCACCACCGGTGGGGCCTTCAGCATTGCCTTCACCCCTACCACCACCCTGGGATGCGGCTTCTGGGGCAACACCATGCTGTCGGAGAACCTCACCTACCGGCATCTGATGAACGTCACGCGCATCGGCTACCCGTTGGAGGGCCGGCGGCCGAGCACCGAGGATCTCTGGGCGCTGGAGTAGGCGGGGAGTAGCCGGGCAGGGGCGCCCGGTCTGTGATTGCCGGAGGCGAGGCCGGGCGGGCTCCCGGCGGTCCCGCCGTGGTGCCGATCCGGTTGCGTGATCAGGCTGGGCCGGGTATCCGGCCGGGGTCTCCGAGTGTCATGATTTCCGCGGCGGCACTTCCGCCGATGGCACCGGTCTCTCGTGGACTCTCGTAGTCCGGTGGCGGCCCGCCCCGGAGGCTGCATCTGAGAGGGGGCCGGCACGGGCCAGGCTCGCCGCCGTCGTCTCGCGAGACCGGGCGAAGCCGAACCCGGCTCGGCAAGGGGGCAAGGCGACCTGCTGCGGCCGACAGGGCGGAGCCGGTCCCGGCGTGGAGTCTGCGGCCCCGGCTAGGCGGTGGGAGAGTCGCTGGTGCCCTCGGGTCGCTCCGCCTGGGCGTCGTCGTACTCCCGACGGCGCTGCTTCTGGGTGGCGTCGGTTTCCTGCCGACGCTTCTGGCGGTCGGCGTCGCCTTCCTGGCGCCGCTGCTTCCGGGCATCGTCGCGTGCCTGGCGCCGCTGTATCCGCTCCTCATTCTGGACCCGGCGACGCTCCGTCTGGGCATCCCGGCGCTCGGCACGTTGCTGTTCGTCGGTGGTGTCGTCGGTGGCGCTCGGGGAGGTTCCGCCTGGGCTCTGGTCGTCGTTCACAGAAGGCAGGGTACTCGTTGGGGTCCGGCAAGGCGCCGGCGCCACCTTGCCCCGCTGGCGGCGCGCGGCCTCGGCTCCCCCGGCCGCACCGCCTCGTCCCCGGCTAACCTCTGCGCCGTCATGCCCCGGCGCATCCTCATTGCCAAACCCGGTCTCGACGGGCACGACCGCGGCGCCAAGGTGATTGCCCGGGCGCTGCGCGACGCCGGATGCGAGGTCATCTACTCGGGCCTCTTCCAGACCCCCGAGCAGATCGTGGAGACCGCCCTGCAGGAAGACGTGGCCGGCATCGGCCTGTCTCTGCTGTCGGGCTCCCACATGACTCTCTTCCCCCGGGTGGTGGAACTGCTGCGGGAGCGCGACGCCGCCGACATCGTGGTGTTCGGCGGGGGCATCGTCCCGGAGGACGACATCGCCGCCCTGAAGGCGAAGGGCCTGGCGGAGATCTTCACCCCGGGAGCCTCCCTCACCGACATCGTGCGCTGGGTGGAAGCGCACATTCCGGGGTAGCGGCGTGGATCTTCTGGAGTTCCAGGGTAAGCAGTTGTTCGCCCATGTCGGGGTGCCCGTGCCGGAGGGGCGGGTGGCGGCTGCCCCGGGGGAGGCTCGGGCGGCGGCGGAGGAGTTGGGCGGTCGGGTGGTGGTGAAGGCTCAGGTGCGTGTTGGGGGCCGGGGCAAGGCGGGGGGCATCAAGGCGGCCGATGGGCCGCAGGCGGCGGAGGAGGCGGCGGCCACCATCCTGGGCATGGACATCCGGGGCCATCGGGTGAACCTGGTCTGGGTGGAGCGGGCCACCGAGATCGCCGCCGAGTGGTACGTATCCTTCACCCTCGACCGGGGGGTGGGTCGGCACCTGGCGATGGTGTCGGCGCGGGGCGGCATGGATATCGAGGCGGTGGCGGCCTCCGACCCGGCGGCGGTGGTGCGCCGTCACATCGACCCGGTGGTGGGCTTGGCCGACTGGCAAGCGGCCGACCTGGTCTACCGGGCCGGCCTGGAGCGGACGGCGGCCCGCCCGGCGGCGGCCACGCTGCGCCGCCTCTACCGGGCGTTCGTGGACCTGGACTGCGACTTGGTGGAGGTGAACCCTCTGGTGCTGACGGCCGGGGGTGAGGTGATCGCCCTGGATGCCAAGGTGACGCTCGATTCGAACGCCTTCTTTCGCCACCGGGACTTCGAGGCCTTCCGGGAGGCTTTCCAGGAGGACCCCATCGAGCGCCTGGCTCGGGAGAAGGGCTTGGGCTTCATCAAGTTGGACGGGTCGGTGGGGATCATCGGCAACGGGGCCGGACTGGTGATGTCCACGCTGGATGTGGTCTCGCTGGTGGGCGGGGCCGCCGCGAACTTCCTCGACGTGGGCGGGGGGGCCGGGGCGGAGACGATCTCCGGCGCCCTCGAGGTGCTGACCCGCGACCCGGCGGTCAAAGCGGTGCTGGTGAACATCTTCGGGGGGATCACCCGCTGTGATCTGGTGGCCCAGGGGATCGTCACCGCGCTGGGGGAGCGGGAGTTGCCGTGGCCGATCGTGGTGCGCCTCGACGGCACCAACGCCCCGGAGGGCCGGGCCATTCTGGCGGAGGCCGCCTCGGAGCGGGTGATCCCGGCGGCCACCATGCTCGAGGCGGCGCAGCGGGCGGTGGAACTGGCGGGAGGGCGCTGATGGCCATCTACGTGGATGAGACGACCCGGCTGCTGGTGCAGAACCTGACCGGCCGCGAGGGCTCCTTCCACGCCATGCGCAACCGGGCCTACGGCACCAACGTGGTGGCCGGGGTGAGCCCGGGCAAGGGCGGCCAGGACGTGCAGGGGGTGCCGGTGTTCGACACCGTGTCTGCTGCGGTGGAGGCCACCGGGGCCAACACCACCCTGTGCTTCGTGCCGGCGCCCTTCGCCTCCGACGCCATCTTGGAGGCGGCGGCCGCCCCCGGCATGCGGCTCATCGTCTGCATCACCGAGGGCATTCCCGCCCAGGACGAGGCCCGAGTGGTGAACTACCTGCGCCAGACCACCGGGGTGCCCCTGATCGGCCCCAACTGCCCAGGCGTGATCTCCCCGGGCAAGGCCAACGTGGGCATCATGCCGCACGAGATCTGCCTGCCCGGCAGGGTCGGGGTGGTCTCTCGCTCTGGCACCCTCACCTACCAGGCGGTCCACGAACTGACCACCCGGGGCATCGGCCAGTCCACCTGCGTGGGCATCGGCGGCGACCCGGTGCCGGGCACCTCCTTCGTCGACGTGCTCTCCCGTTTCGAAGCCGATCCGGAGACCGAGGCGGTAGTGCTCATCGGGGAGATCGGCGGCGAAGCCGAGGAGCAGGCCGCCGCCTTCATCAAAGCCCACATGACCAAGCCGGTGGTGGCCTACATCGCCGGCTTCACCGCCCCGCCGGGAAAGAAGATGGGCCACGCCGGCGCCATCATCAGCGGCTCCTCCGGCACCGCCGCCGCCAAGAAGGAAGCCCTGGAAGCCGCGGACGCGGTGGTGGTCACCTACCCCACCGAGATCGGCGAGGCGGTGGCGGCGCTCTGAACGACTAGGTTGCCCCTCGTGAGCAACGGGAACCTGCCTCCTCGCAAGCACCACTGGCCCATCGCCGGCCCGCTGATCATCGGCCTGGGGGGCGGCTCGGGCTCGGGGAAGACCACCATCGCCCGTTCCATCGTGGAGGCCATCGGGCCCGACAACGTGGCCCTCATCCAGCACGACGCCTACTACCACGACCAGACCGACCTGCCCATGGAGGAGCGGGTCAAGGTCAACTACGACCACCCGGACTCCTTCGAGACCAGCCTGCTGGTGGAGCACCTGCGTGAGCTGCGGGCGGGGAGGTCGATCGAGCGGCCCATCTACGACTTCACCGTCTACAACCGCCTTCCCGAGACGGTGCGGGTGGAGCCCAAGCCGGTGGTGATCGTGGAAGGCATCCTGGTGCTCTACGAGCCCGAGCTGCGCGAGCTCATGGATCTGAAGATCTACGTGGACACCGACCCCGATCTGCGCATCATGCGGCGGTTGGAACGCGACCTGAAGGAGCGGGGGCGCTCCTTCGACTCGGTGCACGACCAGTACCTGGCCACGGTGCGTCCCATGCACCTGCAGTTCGTGGAGCCCTCGAAGCGCTACGCCGACATGGTGATCCCCGAGGGCTACAACATGGGGGCGGTAGGCACGGTGATCTCGATGATCCGTGAGGTGCTGCGGCAGAGATGACCGCCCGCCTCCTCTCCGGCAAGGAGGCCGCCGCGGCCGTCGAAGCCGAGGTGGCCGAACGGGTGGCCGCCCTGGCGGCTCAGGGCAAGACGGTGGGCCTGGCCACGATCCTGGTGGGCGAGGAACCCGCTTCCCAGATCTACGTGCGGGGGAAGCACCGGGCAGCCACCCGAGCGGGCATGCGGTCTTTCGACCACGTCCTTGCGGCCGAGACACCGCCGGCCGATCTGGAGAGGCTCATCGACCGGCTCAACGCCGACCCGGCGGTCGACGCCATCCTGCTGCAGATTCCCCTCCCCGGAGGCCTGGACCCCCTGCCCTTCGTGGAGCGCCTCGACCCCGGCAAGGACGCCGATGGCCTGCACCCGGTGAACCTGGGCCGTCTGCTGCTGGGCCGCCCCGGGCTGCGACCCGCCACCCCGGCGGGCATCCTGCGCCTCCTCGACCACTACGCCATCGACACCCGTGGGGCGTTCGTGGTGGTGGTGGGCCGCTCCTTCCTGGTGGGCCGTCCGCTGGCGGTGCTGCTGAGCCTCAAGGGCCGTGATGCCACCGTCGCCGTGGCCCACACCGCCACGGCCGATCTGCGCGGCCTGACTCGGCAGGCCGACATCCTCGTGGCGGCGGCGGGCCGCCCCGGCCTCATCGGCCCTGAGCACGTGCGGCCGGGCGCGGTGGTCATCGACGTGGGGATCAACCGCACCGCCGACGGCCTGGCAGGCGACGTGGACTTCGCCGCCGTGGCGGAGATCGCCGGGGCCATCACCCCGGTCCCCGGCGGGGTGGGCCCTATGACCATCGCCGGGCTGCTGGAGAACACGGTGGCGGCCGCGGAGGCTCGCGCCGGGCAGTAGGCCGAGCCGTCACGCGCCGGGGCCCGCCGCGCGGGCGGGCCCCAGAAAGGTGGACGGGTCTCAGCCGCCGTACACGTCCACGCACCACTGCGTGCCGTCGGTGGTGTAGGCGCAGGTGTTGCCGTATTCCTCGCACTCCGAGCCCGCCGGCGACTGCCAGTAGAGGTCGTCGCAGGACTGCCAGTCGCCGATCGTGCAAGCGTCGAACAGGGCGTCGAGCGCCGGATCGCCGCAAGCCGATGCCGAGGCGTAGGCGTCGACGCACCACTGGCTGCCGTCGGTGGTGTAGGCGCAGGTGTTGCCGAACTCCTCGCACTCCGAGCCGGCCGCAGCCTGGCGGAAGAGGTCGTCGCAGGCCGCCCAGTCGCCGACGGCACAGGAGGCGTAGAGGTCGTCGAGGGCGGGGTCGCCGCAGCCGGCCGTGCCGCCGTAGAAGTCGACGCACCAGACTCCGCCGGCCGTGGTGTACCCGCAGGTGTCGCCGAAAGCCTCGCAGTCCGAGCCCACCGGCGATTGCCGGTACAGATCGTCGCAGGCGTCCCAGTCCCCGGCGTCGCAGGCGGCGAACAGGTTGTCGAGGGCGGGGTCACCGCAGGCCGATTCCTGCGTGCCGGGGTCGATCTCCACGCACCAGGTGCCGCCGGCGGTGAGGCCGCCGCAGGTGTCGCCGAACGCCTCGTACCCCGAGCCCACCGGGGATTCCTGGTAGAGGGCGTCGCAGGCGGTCATGTCGCCGGCGGCACAGTCGTCCCAGAGGGCATCCAGGTAGGCGTCGTCGCCGTAGGTGTCGACCGTGCCGAAGCCGGCCTCATCGACGCACCAGCGTGCACCGTCGGTCCGGTTGCCGCAAGTGCGACCAAACTCCTCGTAGTCCGAGCCGCCCGGGGACTCCAGGTAGAGGTCGTCGCAGGCCTGCATGTCCCCGCCTTCGCAGGCGGTGTAGAGGTCGTCGAGGCGCTGGTTCGTCTCGTCGGGGATGAGGTCCACACACCAGGCCGAGCCGTCGGAGATCAGGCCGCAGGTGTAGCCGAACCAGGCGAAGTGGGAGCCGGCCGGCGATTCCAGGTAGAGGGTGTCGCAGGCGGCCATGTCGCCGGCGCGGCAATCGTCGTAGACCCCGTACAGGTAAGGGTCGGAGACATCGATCTGGGTCTCGCACCAGTCGGTGCCGTCGGTGGTCCTGCCGCACGTGGCTCCGAACTCCTCGTATTCCGAGCCCACCGGAGACTGGCGGTAGAGCTGGTCGCAGGCGGCCATGTCGCCGGCGGCACAGTCGTCCCACAGGAGGTCGAGCAGAGGGTCCGAGCCGCGCTGGCCGTAGACCGGGGCGAGGTCGTCACCGGGTTGCTTGCCGGCGATGGCCTGGGTCGCTCCGCCCCCGGTGCGGGAGAGCCTCGACAGGGCCGGGCTGCGGGCCAGGGCCGGGTCTCGCTTCTCGCCCGTCTTGGCGATGGGACCGGTCTCGCCCGAGGTCGTCGGGGTGACCGTGGTGTCGGGCCCGGCGGTGGTGGAAGTGGCCGCCGTGGTACTGCTCGCTTGCGTGGTGCTGGAGAGCACGTCGTCGTCGCCGCAGGCCGCCAGCAGCAGAGTCAGCGCGGCCAGTAGGAGAAAGAGGCGTCGCATGGTCCCTCCTCCGGGGATTGGACCGTCCCGGGTTGCTTGATCCCTACGTGAGGGGTCAGGCTACTCCTCGGTCGGGCAACGGCGTCCGCCGACCCCGAGGGCGCCGGGGGGTTCTGCGAGTTCGTAGGGCTTCGACCCGGGAGGCCGCGACCCTCTAGAGTCCTCTAGGGAGCCGACTTCTCGGGGGTGCCGGGCGTGGACACAACCTGGACGGTGCTGAGCACGGCCTTGGTGGCCTACGCCCTCGGCTCCTTCCCCACCGGCTACCTGATCGGTCGGTTCACCCGGGGGATCGACCTGCGGCAGGCAGGGGAGGGCAACGTGGGGGCGCGCAATGCCTTCCACGAGGTGGGCCCCTGGTGGGGCATTGCCGTCACCGCGGTGGACATGGGCAAGGGCGCCGGGGTGGCAGTGCTCTACGGCCGGTCTCCCCTGTGGCAGTTGAGTCTGGGGGCCGCCTTCCTCGTGATCGGCCATGCCTATCCGGTGTGGCTGCGCTTCGTCGGCGGGAAAGGAGTGGCCTGCGCCGGCGGCTTGTCCGTGGCGCTGTTCCCCTGGTCGGCCCTGGTGGGGGCGGGCGCCAGCGGGGTCGCTTGGCTGCTCACCCGGCGCTTCCTGCCCACCCTGGTCACGATGTGCGTGCTCACCTTCGCCCTGGCGCCGCTGTTCGGCTACCGGTGGCCCGTCATGGGGGTTGCCTTCGGGGCCTTCGCCCTGGTGGCGGTGAAGCGGGTGATCGATGAGCCTCGCATGAAGCGCATCGAAGCGGAGACCGGCTGGGACCGGGTGCGCGGCGGGACCCGGGCATGAGCCTCGACTTTCTCATGGACTGGGGCCTGATCTGGCTGTTCTTGGGCCAGCTGCTCCTGATTCTCTGGAACGAGCGCGCGCTGGGGCGCCCCCTGCCCCGCCTGTGGGGGAAGGGTGCCCCCCTGGTGAGCCTGCTGGTGCCCGCCCGCAACGAGGAAAAGACCATCGGCGCCTGCCTGCGCAGCCTGCTGGCGCAGGACTACCCCAACTTGGAGGTCCTGGTCCTCGACGACGGATCCGGCGACGGAACCGTCGCCGAAGTGAGGCGGGTGGCCGGCTCCCGGGTGCGGGTGCTCAACGGGGCGCCGCTCCCCCCGGGATGGACGGGGAAGAACTGGGCCTGCCATCAGCTTTCGCAGGCGGCACGAGGCGATCTGTTGTGCTTCGTCGACTCCGACACCACGCTGGCCCGGGACACGGTATCGGCCGCCGTCGGCATGATGGAGGAAGAGGGGGCCGGCCTGGTCTCCCTGGTGCCGCGCGCCCGCCGGGGCTCGGTCGGCGGGAGGGTGCTGCTGCCCATGGTGCCCCACGCCATGTTCGCCCTGTTCCCCATGGCCCTGGTGCATCGGCCCACCCACCCGGGGATCGCGGTGGCGTTCGGGCCCTTCCTGCTGCTCGCCCGGGAGGCCTACGACGCGGCCGGGGGCCATGCCGCCCGCGCCCACTCGATCGTGGACGACGTGGAACTGAGCCGGGCGGTGAAGGCCGCCGGCTACCCGGTGCGGCTGGCCAACGGCTCCGATCTGGTGGAGACCCGCTGGTACGAGAGCCTGGGAGACATCTGGAGAGGTTTCTCGAAGAACGCCTACGGCGGGGTGGGCTACAACCCGTGGATGGCGGCAGTGGTGGTCCTGGGGCTGATGCCGGTGCTGCTGCTCCCCTTCTTCCGCCTGGGTCTGGGAATCGTCGGCGGGGACATCCCGGCCGCCGTCCTGTGGCAGGTGGCCCTGCTGCTGGCGAACCGCTTGCTCACCTCGCACCTGGGCCGCGATCCGCTGTGGTCCACCCTCTTCCACCCGGTGATGGTGGCTTTCTGGGGCCTGGCCCTCGCCTGGTCGGCGATGCTTTCTGCCACCCATCGTTCGGTGGTGTGGCGCGACCGGGAGGTGCCCACCCGGCCTCAGGAGCTGCCCTGAGCGGCCTCGCTGCCTAGGCCGCCGGGAAGCCGGCCCGGTCCACCCTCACCCGTATCACCCGGCCCCGGGCGACCTCGCGTCCTCCCTGGTGGGCGGTGACCCCGAAGGTGAGGCGGCGGCCGTCCACCGCCTCCAGGACGGCGGCGGCCTCCACCGTCGCCCCTTCTGGGGAGGGGGCGAGGTGGTCCAGTTCAACTCGGGCCCCCACGGTGGTCTCGCCCGGGGCCAAGTGGGTGGCAACGGCGGCCACGGTGGCCGCTTCGCACAGGGCGAGCAGCCGGGGAGTGGCCAGCACGGGAACGTCGCCCGAGCCGAAGGCGGGAGCGAGGTCGGCAGAGCCGACCATCAGGGAAACGGTGGCGTTCAGGCCGGGCCGGAGGGTCACGGCGGGCAAGCTACTCACTGCGGCCCCTTTGCGCGATGGCCACGGCCATAATGCCCCGCCTGCTGCTCACCGGAAGGAAACGCCATGCCCGCTGCGATCACCATGGGCCCGGAGGGCCTCCGCGTCCCCGAGGAGCCGATCGTCCCGTTCATCGAAGGTGACGGTACCGGGCCGGACATCTGGGCGGCCGCGGTGCAGGTGTTCGATGCCGCCGTGGCCCGGGCCTACGGCGGGCGCCGCCGCCTCGCCTGGCAAGAGGTCCTCGCCGGCGAGAAGGCCTTCCATGAAACGGGGGAGTGGCTCCCGGCAGCCACCCTCGAGGCGTTCCGGGAGCATCTGGTGGGCATCAAGGGGCCCCTCACCACTCCGGTGGGCGGGGGTATCCGCAGTCTGAACGTGGCCCTGCGCCAGATCCTCGATCTGTACGCCTGCGTGCGTCCGGTGCGCTGGTACCGGGGCGTGCCTTCGCCGGTGCGCTACCCGGAGCGAGTGGACATGGTGATCTTCCGGGAGAATACCGAGGACGTCTACGCCGGAAAGGAACTGGAGTCCGGCTCGGCCGAGGCCCGGCGGCTGCTCGACTACCTGCGCTCCGAGTTCGGCTGGGATCTGCGCCCCGATAGTGGGATCGGCATCAAGCCGATCTCCCAGAGCGGCAGCCGCCGGCTGGTGCGGGCGGCCATCCGCTACGCCCTGGCCGAAGAGCGGCGTTCGGTGACCCTGGTGCATAAGGGCAACATCATGAAGTTCACCGAGGGCGCCTTCCGCTCTTGGGGCTACCGGGTGGCGGAGGAGGAGTTCGGCGACCGCAGCGTCGCCTGGGAGGCCTGCGGGGGGGATCCGGGCGACCGTCTGCTGATCAAGGACGCCATCGCCGATGCCTTCCTGCAGCAAATCCTCACTCGGGCCGACGAGTACGACGTCATCGCCACCATGAATCTCAACGGGGACTACATCTCCGACGCCCTCGCCGCTCAGGTGGGGGGCATCGGCATCGCCCCGGGCGGGAACATCAACTACGAAACCGGCCATGCCGTTTTCGAGGCCACCCACGGGACGGCCCCCCGCTACGCCGGCCAGGACAAGGTCAACCCGGGGTCGGTGATCCTTTCCGGGGTCATGATGCTGCGCTACCTGGGCTGGGCCGAGGCGGCGGCAAGCATCGAGGCCGCCCTCGAGGCCACCATCGCCGCCGGGGTGGTCACCTACGACTTTGCCCGGCTGATGGAGGGCGCCGCCGAGGTGCGCACCTCGGAGTTCGCCTCGGCCATCATCGAACGTCTGTAGGCCATCCAAATCTAGGCCCGGGCGTTGTCTACCCTTGCGGCCCGCAGTCGGGCGGAGGGAAGCACATGTCCAAGGTCACCGTGGTCGGCGCCGGGCGGTATGGATCCACCGCGGCGCAGCGTCTCGCCGAGATGGGCCTCGTCGACGAGGTAGTCATCACCGATGTGGTGGAGGGTCTTCCCCAGGGCCTGGCCCTCGACATGAACCAGTCCCGCTATCTCGAGCGTCATCCCACCAGGGTGATCGGCACCAACGGTTACGAGGAGACCGAAGGCAGCGACGTGGTGCTGCTCACCGCCGGCCTGCCGCGCAAGCCGGGGATGAGCCGCATGGATCTGTTGGAGGCCAACGCCCGCATCGTGACCGCGGTGACCGAGCGGGTGGCCGAGACTTCCCCCGACGCCGTGCTGATCGTCGTCACCAACCCCCTCGATCACATGACCACCCTGGCCGCCGAGGTCTCGGGGTTCCCCCGGGAGCGGGTGATGGGCCAGGCGGGGAACCTCGACAGCGCCCGCTTCGCTCACTTCATCGCCGAGGCGGCGGGCGTGGACATCCTCGAGGTCGAGGCGGTCACTCTCGGGAGCCACGGGGAGACGATGGTCCCCGTGCCGTCGCTGTGCCGGGTGCGGGGCCGCCCCCTGCCCCAGGTGCTCGATTCGGCCACCATCGCCGATGTGGTGCGCCGCACCCGAGAGGGAGGAGCCGAGATCGTCGGGCTGCTCAAGACCGGCAGCGCCTTCTACGCTCCCTCGTCGGCGGCGGTCAAGATGATCCGCGCCGTTCTCGAGCGCGGGCAGGTGATGCCGGTGTGCGCCTGGACCACGGGGCAGTACGGCGTCTCCGGGGTCTACCTGGGGGTCCCTGCCTGGATCGGGCGCGGGGGAGTGGAGGAGATCCTCGAGCTCCCGCTCACCGAAGCCGAAGCCTCCGAGCTGCAGGCAGCGGCGGCTTCGGTGCGCCGCTTCGCCGACGAGCTGCATTCACTGGCCCCGGAGGGAACCACCGGAGGGTGATTCCCCTCTGCGGTAGCGGGCCCCCGGGCCCGGCTCCTCGTCGGTGCCCGTCGTCTAGACGGCCTGTTCCAGCTCCTTGGCGCTGGCTCGGGCCACGGCGAGCTGCTCGCCGGCCCGGCTGCGCTCCTCCATCTCGTCGCGACGCCGGGCCCACAGGGCCACCGCGCCGGCGAAGGCCAGCAGGCCGCCCACCCAGGAGAGCAGGATGCCGGACGTGATCTGGATGTCGCGGTACTCAGCCGCGATCCCCATGTTCTCCAGCTGCAACCGCAGCAGCGTCGAGCGGAGCGACCCGGCGCATACCAGCGCCACCACCCAGGTGAGGGCTACCCCGATGAGCAGCAGCCGGTACGAAGCCAGTTCCCGGGGGGGGCGGGAGAGCATGAGCACGGCGAGGGTCAGCATCAGGATGAGGACCAGCACCCAGACAGGCACGGTGCGGCTGCCCAGGAGCTCTCCGTAGAGCAGCAGCCCGGCGAGCACCAAGACGGCGGCGAACACCCCGAGGAGCGACAGGCGGCGCCGGGCACCGGTGAACCCTTCGGGCAGGAAGCGGCTCACCGCGGCGACGGCGGCCAGGCCGAGGAGTAGGGCCAGACCCCAGACCACGACCCCGCCCGGTTCCTGGTCGGGGGCGCCGGCCACCACGGGCAGCAGAGTGGCGAACAGCGTGATCGCCCCGGCCACGACCAGCGAGTCGAGCAGCTTTCCCTTGAGCAGGCGGAGGCTCAGGGGCACGGCCAGAGCCGCCACGGCCAGGGCAGAGGCCATGATCACCCAGCCCTGAGGGGTCTCGAAGCCGCGGATCGACCACGGCCGAATGATGTACCGGTAGTCCGGCTTCATGCGGACGTACTCCCAGCACACGGAGGTAGCCATGAGTCCGGTTCCGAGGAGTATCAAGAAAAGCGACCTGTTTCGCTTGTAGAAGCCCAAGGACCCTCCTGCCTGGGAGCGGGCGCAACTCTACCCGCTGCAGAGGGCACCCTCCACTGCAGGGGGCGAAATCTCAAGTGAGATAAGGCATTCGGGTAGAATCGAGGGGTTGTAACTCAGCTATCAGAGGGGAGCAACATATGAACAAGCGGGATCTCGTCGATGCCGTCGCCGCTCAGGTCGGCCGGCCGCGGGCCGAGGTGGCATCCACCGTCGACGCCGCCTTCGATCTGATTTCGGGGGCTCTGGCGCGTGGTGAGAAGGTCGCCATCAGCGGGTTCGGCAATTTCGACGCCCGCCAGGTGGCCGAGCGGACGGCCCGCAACCCCCGCACCGGCGAGTCGGTACTGGTGCCGGCGCATACCAAGGCCCGGTTCAAGCCCAGCCGCAACTTGAAGAGCACGCTCGGCGGCTAGTTCCCCCGAGAGATCCATCAACAGCGAGGGCGCACCCTGGGGTGCGCCCTCGGCGTTTGTGGCCCGCCGCGTCGGGCGGCCCGAAAACCCGGCTAGTACTCCACTTCCATGCCGGCCGTGGCCTTGGCGAACTGGCCGAGTGCGGCCATGTTGCGCATGAGAGCGGCCATCGAGCCGCTGATCTTGATCTTGTTGGCGAAGAAGGCCTGCTGAGTGTCCAGCTCGCCCTTGGAGATGGCCACCGCGGTCTCGTAGTTGTTGATGATGGTGACTTCGGGGTTCTCCCCGGGCCCGGGCGTAGCTCGGACGCTGCCTCCGGAGATGGAGATCAGGTAGATGCCCTCGGTGCCCTCCGGTGCGTCGGGGACCTCGAACTGCAGGGTCAACTCGGTGCTGGCGATGGCGCTCTTGAAGCCCTCGTGGCCTTCGAGGGCGGCCGTGAGAGCCTCCAGCCACTCCTTGGTCAGGAACTTCACCAACGCGGCTCCTTCCGTCGTCTCTGCCGAGGCTAGCAGCGGTTCACTCGGCCGGGCCGGGCGGCTCCAGCGTGGCGGCGAGGGCGGCGGCGATGGCCGCCCGCTCCGCCGGGTCTACCGGGAGCAGGGGCCGGCGCGGCGGCCCGGCACGCAGGCCGGCCGCCTCGGCCGCCGCCTTCACTCCGGCGATCCCGTAGCACTCCACGGCTGCCGCCAGCCGGGCCAGCACCGCCTGAGCGGCGTCGTCCCCCCGGCCCGACGCCACGGTGCGCTGCACCAGTCCCGGGGCGTAGTTGGCCGCGGCGCATATGGCTCCGTAGGCGCCCGCTCGGCATGCCGCGGCCAGCACCCCGGCCCGCCCGGCGAAGAGCAGGAAGCCCCGGGGAAGGGCCGTCGCCAGGGTGGCTAGGCGCGCCACCTCGCCCCCGGAGTCTTTCATGCCGACGATGCCGGGCTCTGCTGCCGTCGCTACGACCACCTCCGGGGGAATCTCGTATGCCGTGTAGCGCGGCATGGAGTAGAGCAGCACGGGCAGGGGAGCCTCCTGCGCCAGGGCGGTGTAGTAGCGCTGCACCGCGGCGGCGTCGCCCCGGGCCAGCGTGGTAGGGCACAGGGCCAGCAGGGCGTCGGCGCCCGCGCCGTTTGCCTCGGCGGCCTGTTCCCGGGCGAGGCGAACAGACTCGGCCGCCAATCCGGCGAGCAGGAAGGCATCGGGCACGGTGGCCCGGGCGGAGGCTATCAGGGCGTGCCGCTCCCCGGTCTCCAGGTAAGGGCCTTCACCGTTGGACCCGCCCACCAGGAATCCGCGCACCCCCCGGCTCCACAACAGGCTCAGGTTGTGCCGGTGCGCCTCCAGGTCCAGGTCGCCGGCCTCGTCGAACGGGGTGATGAGGGCGGGGAGAGCGCGAGGCGGGGCGATCACGCCTGGGGACGCTAGCGCCCCAAGCGGACGAGATCGGTTACGGACGCGCCATAATGTGCCTCCTGCCCGACCAAGAGGAGAGGTGACGGCAACCCGCCAGTCTCGCCGTGCGGCCAGCGCCTCGGTGCAGAACCCTCACTTCCTGCTGCGGCGCGTCCACTCGCTGGTGGGCCTCGTTCCCGTGGGGGCCTTCCTCCTGTTCCACCTTTGGGAGAACTCTCAGTCGCGCTTCGGGCAGGAGCACTACAACACCTACGTCGTCGAGAAGATCCAGAACCTCAACTACGTCCGGCTGTTGGAGATCTTCCTCATTGCCTTGCCCATCCTCTTCCACGGCATCTACGGCCTGGTGGTGTTCTGGATGGGGAAGCAGAACGTCACCCACTACGGCTACTTCCGCAACTGGATGTGGCTGGCGCAGCGGATCTCGGGCCTGGGGGTCTTGCTCTTCCTGCTGATGCACGTCATCGGCACCCGGATCCTGGCCATCTGGAACGAGGCCGTGCGCCAGGACATGTTCTCCCACATGAAGAACCTGCTGTCGGAGCCTTACTTCCTGGTGCCCTATCTCCTCGGCTTGGTGCTGACCACCTTCCACTTCTGCAACGGGCTGTGGTCGGCCTCCATCGTCTGGGGCCTGGCCACCACTCCCCGGGCGCAGAAGATCATCCAGGTGGCCTCCGGGGTGGCGTTCGTGGTGATCACCGCCCTCGGCATCCACGGCATGCTGGGCTTTTTCCTTGCGTCTTAGGGCTGGGAGTCACATGAGCACGAAACCGACGGCCATCGTGGTGGGGGGAGGGCTGGGGGGCCTGTGGGCCACCCTGCGCCTCGTCGAGGCCGGAGTGCCCGTCGACCTCTTCGCCCTCTTCGAGGTGAAGCGCTCGCATTCGGCCTGCGCTCAGGGGGGCATCAACGCGGCGCTCGACACCAAAGGCCAGGGCGACACCATCTGGCAGCACATCGTGGACACCATCAAAGGCGGTGCCTACCTGGCCGACCAGCCGCCCATCAAGACCATGTGCGAGGAGGCTCCCGGCCTGGTCCGCACCTTCGAGCGCATGGGGGTCACCTTCTCCCGCACCCCGGAGGGCCTTCTCGACCTGCGCCTGTTCGGCGGGGTCAAGTACAAGCGGACGGTGTTCGCCGGGGCCAGCACCGGCCAGCAGCTCCTCTATGGGGTGGATGAGCAGGTCCGCCGCTACGAAGACCAGGGGCTGGTGCGCAAGCACGAGTGGTGGGAGATGCTCTCTCTGGTGCTCGACGACGAGGGCCGCTGCCGGGGCATAACCGCCCTCGACTTGAGGTCCTTGCAGGTGGAGTCCTTCCCTGCCGACGCGGTGATCCTGGCCACCGGGGGCATCGGATTGATCTACGGCAAGTCCACCAACTCCTCCAACTCCACCGGGGCTGCCGCCAGCCGCGCCTACCAGCAGGGCGCCCGATTCATGAACGGGGAGTTCATCCAGTACCACCCCACTGGGATGATCGGCGACGACAAGCTGCGGCTGATGAGCGAGGCCTCCCGCGGCGAAGGGGCTCGCATCTGGACCCCGCGTCGGGCGGGCGACTCTCGCGACCCCAGGTCCATCCCCGAGGACGAGCGCTTCTACTTCCTCGAGGAGTGGTACCCGGCCTACGGCAACACGGTGCCCCGCGATGTGGCCTCCCGCGCCATCTGGAAGGTGGTCAAGCACCTGGGCCTGGGGGTACGCGGCGAGGACCGGGTGTTCCTGGACCTCACCCACCTTCCGGCGGACTTCGTGAGGCGCCGCCTGGGCGCCATCCTGGAGATCTACGAGACCTTCACCGGGGTCGACCCGACCGAGACGCCCATGGAGATCTTCCCCGCTCCCCACTACAGCATGGGGGGCCTGTGGATCGATTGGGAGAAGGACCCGGCTACCGGCGGCATGAAGCACGGCAGCCCGCGCAACCACCAGACCAGCATCCCCGGCCTCTTCGCCTGCGGGGAGTGCGATGGCGGCTACCACGGGGCCAACCGCCTGGGGGCCAATTCCCTGCTCAGCGCCTCCTTCAGCGGGCGGGTGGCCGGCGAGTCGGCGGCGGCGTACATCAAAGGACGGTCCCGGGCCGCCGGCCCCGACCTGGGGGCAGCCCTCGAAGCCGAGCGGCACCGCCAGGAGGAGATCAACCAGGGGATCATGGCCTCAGAGGGCTCCGAGAATGCCTTCGCCCTGCACCGCGAGCTGGGCAAGGTGATGACCGACAAGGTGGGGGTGGAGCGAGACAACCGCTCATTGGACGAGGCCATCTCGGTGTTGGCCGACCTGCAGGAGCGCAGCCGCCGGGTGTGTCTCGACGACGGCAGTGCCTGGGCCAACGCCTCGCTGCCCTACGCCCGGCAGGTGCAGGACATGATCGTGCTGGCCCGGGTGATCGCCGCCGGCGCCCGCCTGCGGGACGAGTGCCGCGGCTCGCACCACAAGCCGGAGTTCGAGATGGAGATACCCGCCGGCAAGTTCCCCGGCGACCCGGAGTTCGAGGACTACGTGTCGCGCTGGAAGGAGAACAACGAGCGGTGGCTCAAGAGCACGGTGGCCCGCTACACCCCGGCGGGGCCGGAGATCGAGTTCCGCCCCGTGGAGACCTCCGTGCTGCCGCCCGAGACGCCGCGGGACTACCGGTAGAGGGCGCTATGGCAGACACCATCCGCTTCAAGATCCGCCGCCAGGACCTCCCCGACTCCCAGCCCTATTGGCAGGAGTTCGCCATCCCCTACCGGCCGGGGCACAACGTGGTATCGGCCCTCATGGTCATCCGCGAGAACCCAGTGACCGTCGACGGCGAGCGGGTGTCGCCGCCGGTATGGGAGTCCAACTGCATGGAGGAAGTCTGCGGATCCTGCTCCATGCGCATCAACGGGCGGGCCCGGCAGGCTTGCTCGGCTCTGGCGGACACGCTGTCCCAGCCCATCGTGCTCGAGCCGATGCTCACTTTCCCCGTGGTGCGCGACCTGCTGGTAGACCGCAGCGTGATGTTCGACAACCTGCGTCGGGTCAAGGCCTGGATCGACATCGACGGCTCGTGGGACATCCACACCGGAGGGCCTCGCATCTCCCCCCAGGAGTGGGACCTGAACTACGCCCTCAGCCGCTGCATGACCTGCGGCTGCTGCATGGACGCCTGCCCACTGTTCGGCCTCGACCGCCAGTTCATCGGGCCCGCGCCCCTGGCCCAGGTGCTGTTGATGAACAACCATCCCACCGGGAAGTACTCCCGAGCCGATCGGTTGCACGCGATCATGGGAGACGGGGGCCTCACCGACTGCGGCAACGCCCAGAACTGCGTTCGGGTCTGCCCCAAGGAAGTCCCGCTGACCACGGCGCTGGGCAAGCTGGGCCGCCAGACCACCGCCCAGATTCTGCGCGACATCTTCGGGGCCTGAGCTCGCCCGCCGGCAGCCGGTCGCGCTCGGGGCGCGCTCCCTCTCCCGGCGTAATCCGTCCTACGGGAGCCCTTCCGGTCGGATTCTGGCTGCCCAATCGCGCGGAGCGCGCGCGGTGTGCACAATCATTCATGGCTCGTCCTGTGTAGAACAACGACATACCCTTTGACTGCGCGCGCTCCGCGCGAGATAATGACATAGAGGTAACTACCACCATGTCATTCATCGTCCGGGCCATCGATCTCGAAGAGCTACGGAGCGCGCTGGCCTTCGACGACCTCGCCTGGCACGACCGGGCCAACTGCAAGGGCGCCAACGCCGATCTCTTCTTCCCCGAGCGCGGCGCCTCCACCCGAGCCGCCAAGGCCATCTGTCGGGAATGCCAGGTTCGGGCGGAATGCCTGGAGTTCGCTCTGCGCAGCGGCGAGAAGTTCGGCATCTGGGGCGGGCTCTCCGAGCGGGAGCGCCGCCGGGTGCGCCGCGAGCGCCAGGTGGCCGCGACCAGAAGGGCCTCGTGAGGGCGGCGGGTTAGTCGCGCCCGGCATTGCGGCCCCGGTCCCGGACCGGGGCCGCTCGACGATCGAGGATGCCCTCTCCGCTCTCGCCTGCGGCGAGCGCGCCTCCCCCGGCACGAGCGTGCCGGGGGAGGCAGAGTCAGTTCTCGTCGATCTCCCCGTGGCGGGGGAAGATCCCGGTGACGGCGAAGCCGATGTGCTCCCCGATGTTCACCGCATGGTCGGCGATGCGCTCCATGTAGCGGCCCACCCGGGACAGCTCGATCGCCGTGTCCACGTGCATGTTTTCCGTCTCGGTAGCCAGCAGGGTGTAGAACTCCCCAACCAGGTCGTCCACCACGTCGTCTTCCTCGTCGAGGCGTCGGCCGGCCCCGGGATCCAGGTCGGCCACGCTCTCGATGCTGCTGCGAAACAGGTCCAGCGCCGATCGGCAGAGGCGGGCGAGCACCCCCTGTATCTGATTGCTCAGGTGGAAGCCTTGCTGGCGCAGGATTCCCTTGGCGCAGTTCACCACCAGGTCGCCGCTGCGCTCGATCTCGTGGGCCACGCGGATTATGGAGATCAGGAAGCGCAGGTCACCCGCGACCGGTTGCTGCAGGGCGATGACCCGGAAGACCCGGCGCTCCAGGTCTATGTAGGCCCGGTCGACCTGGTCGTCGGCGTCGATGGTCTGCTGGGCCAGGTCGAGGTGGTTCTCCAGCAGCGCCTCGCTCAGCCGGCCGGCATTCTCCAGCACCAGAGAGCCCAGGTTCACAGCGAGCCGCTTGATCTCCTCCAGCTCGGCCTCGAAGCGATGGCGGATGTCGGAATGGGGGCTACGGTCGTCGGTCATGGCGCCTCGTTCTGGGGTTCGGCTAGCCGAACCGGCCGGTGATGTAGTCCTCGGTCTGCTTCTGGCGGGGCCGGGTGAAGATCACGTCGGTGGCGTCGAACTCTACGAGCCGGCCGGTGCGCATGCCGGTTTCTTTGACGTCGACGGTGAAAAACGCCGTGCGATCGCTGACCCGGGCGGCCTGCTGCATGTTGTGGGTGACGATGATGATCGAGTAGTCCCGCTTCAGTTCGATCATCAACTCCTCGATGCGCAAGGTGGCGATTGGGTCCAGCGAGGAGCAGGGCTCGTCCATGAGCAGCACATCGGGACTGGTGGCAATGGCCCGAGCGATGCACAGGCGCTGTTGTTGCCCCCCCGATAGGGCGTAGGCCGATTGCCTCAGCTTGTCTCGCACTTCGTCCCAGAGGGCGGCCCGGGTCAGGGACTCCTCGACCAGGTCGTCCATGCTCCCCTTGAAGCCGGCGATGCGCGGGCCGAAGGCGATGTTGTCGTAGATCGACTTGGGGAACGGGTTGGGCTTTTGGAAGACCATGCCGATGCGGCGGCGCACCTCGACGGGATCTACCTGGTCGCCGTAGATGTCCACCCCGTGGTAGCGGACGGTGCCCTCGACTCGGGCCGATTCGATCAGGTCGTTCATGCGGTTGAAGCAGCGCAGCACCGTGGTCTTGCCGCAGCCCGACGGCCCGATGAGGGCGGTGATCTCGTGCTCCCGGATGGCCATGGTGGTCTCGGCAACCGCCTGGAAGGAACCGTAGAACACCTTGAGGCCGGAGACGTCAAAGATGCTGTTCTGTGTGCCGGGCACTTGTCCCGTCCCGCTGGTGCGCAGCACCCCACCCACGGACACGGCACGCCCGCCGGAGCGGACCGGTAGATCCGGCATCGGCGCGCCGGGGGCAGGCCCGGCCGGTTGGGTCAAATTGGCTTCCTCCATGTCACCACTTCCGCTCGAAACGGTTGCGCAGGATGATGGCCGCGGCGTTGGCGGTGAGCAGCAGCACCAGAAGTACCACGATGGCGGCCGCGGTCAGCGATCGGAAATCGGCCCCGGGCTGGCGGGCCCAGGAGAAGATGGTCACCGGCAGGGCCGTGTACGGCCCGACGACCCTGTCGACGAACCCGGCGGTGCCCACGCTGAAGAAGCCGGTGGCCGCTCCCACCAGCAGGAGCGGGGCGGTCTCGCCGAAGGCTCGGGCCAGGGTGAGCACCGTGCCGGTCAGGATCCCCGGGGCGGCGTAGGGCACCACGTGGTAACGGATCACCTCCCAGCGGGTGGCCCCCACCCCGAAGCCGGCCTCGCGGATGGCGGACGGCACCGCCCGCAGGGCTTCGGCGGTGGTGATGATCACGATGGGGAGCACCAGGGCGGCCAGGGTGAGGCCGCCGGCGAGCAGGTTCTTGCCGTAGACCCCTCCCCCGGCTCCCACGGCGCGCACGAAGCGCACGAAGATGGTGAAGCCGAGGATCCCGTAGACGATGGACGGCACCCCGGCCAGGTTGCGGATGTTCGTGTTGATGAACCGGGTGAAGCGGTTGTCGGGGGCATACTCCTCGAGGTAGATGGCCGCCCCGACCCCGATGGGGAAGGCCAGGATGGCCACCACCGCAGTAAGGGCCAGCGATCCCATGATGCTCTGCCACAGCCCGGCGGTGTCGGCGTTGAGCGAAAGCGGGCTGGTAACTACCGAGAAGCCCCGGCCGGAGAAGGCGTCCCAGGCGCGCACGAAGACGTCTACCAGCAAGGTGGCCAGGAAGAGAAGCGCGAGGAGCAGGGCGAGGAGCAAGGCGGCGGGAAAGGCGATGTCCCCGAAACCCAGGCGGCGGCCTTGGATGGACTGGCGCACCAGGTCGGTGGTGGAGGGGGTGGCGGCGCGGGTGGCCATCAGTACTTCTCCCGCACCTTGCGCACGAAGCGGTCGCTGATCAGGTTCAGCGCCAGGGTCATCAGGAATAGCAGCAGGCCCAGGAAGAAGAGGCTCTGGAAGGCGTTGTTGGAGCCGGCCACCTGGTCGGAGCCGATGGCCAGGGCGGTCATGGCGGCGGTCATGGTCTGGCCGGGCTCGAAGACGTTGAGTTGGAACAGGGAACCGCCCACGGCTCCGGCGGCCATGGCTACCACCATGGTCTCGCCGATGGCCCGGGAGAGGCCCAGGATCAGGGAAGCCACGATGCCGGAGGCGGCGGCGGGGAACACCACCCGGGTCACCGTGGTGGCCTTCTTGGCCCCCAGCCCGTAGGAGGCTTCGCGCAGGGCGTGGGGGACGGCCCGCATGGCGTCCTCCGACACCGAAGCCACCAGGGGGGTGACCAGGATGCCCACGCCGATGCCGGCGGCGGCCATGCTGAACACACCCGCATGGGGACTTAGACGCATGACGATGTTGGGGCTGATCCAGGTGAGGGCGAAGTAGCCCAGTACCACGCTGGGGATGCCGGCAAGAACCTCGAGGACGGGCTTGAGCCAGCGCCGGGCCCGGGGCCGGGCGTACTCGGAGAGATAGATGGCCGCTCCCAAACCCAGGGGGGTGGCTACCACCATGGCGATCAGGGAGATCAGCAGGGTGCCCGTCACCACCGTCTTGATGTCGAACATGTCCCGCCGGGGGAACCAGCCCATGTCCCAGAGGCTGGATAGGTCCACCTTGCTCAGGAAGCTCCAGGCTTCGCCGGCCAGGGATCCGACGATCAGCAGGCTGATGAGGATCGAGGTCACTGCGGCGCCGAGGAACAGGCGCCGGACCCGGCGCTCCCGGCGGAGCCGGGGGCGGGACCCGCTGAGATCGATGGTGGGGGCTTCGGTGGTCACGCCGCGATCCTGTTTCTAGCAGTCTGGGGTGCCGCCGGCATCCGGGCCGGCGGACACAAGGCAGGGGAGGGGGAGGGGACGGGGGGCCGGTGGGCCGGCCCCCCGTCTGTGGGGAGGAGCGCCTTGGGGAGGAGCGCTCCCGGCAGGCCCGGTTACCGGTTCTGCCAGGCCTCCAGGGTGGGGGCGTAGTCGGCGAGGCGGATGTAGCCGGTCCGATCCACGACACCCAGGCCCTGCTCGGAGAGGTAGAGGTCGACGTACGCCGCCACCTCGGGGCGGGCGGCCGACGCCTTGTTCACGTAGATGTAGAGCAGGCGGGAGTAGGGGTAGGTCCCGTCGGCGATGGTCTCTGCGGTGGGAGCCACACAGCCGTCCCCGCCGTCGACTGCCAGGGCCTTCACCCGGTCTTGGTTGGCCAGGTAGAAGGAGTAGCCCACGAAGCCCAGGGAGGTCGGGGTGCCGGCGATGCCCTCGATGATCACGTTGTCGTTGGGCGAAGCCACGTAGTCGGGCCGCAGCGCGTCATCCTGGCCCCGCTCTTCGGCGAAGTCTGCGATGGCGAATTCGACGAAGGTGTCGTAGGTGCCCGACTCTTCACCGGGGGCGGTGATCACCAAGTCGGCATCGGGATAGGGGGCGTTGGGGGCCCCGATCTCGGCGGCGAGGGCATTGGCGTCCGACCAGTTGTCGAAGCCGATGGACTCCATACCCATGAGGGCATAGAGGTCGGCCGAGGCCAGGCAGGCGAAGGCATCGTTCTGGGTGCTGGTCAGCACCGACAGGCCGTCGATGGCCACCACCAATTCGACGAACTCGATGCCGTTCTGGGCGCACAGTTCCTTCTCGGAGTCCTTGTAGGCCCGCGAGGCATCGCCGATATCGATCTGGCCGCTGCAGAACAGCTGGGCGCCGTCGCCGGTGCCCGGGCCTTCGACCTTGATGGCCACGCCGGGGTACATGGCGTTGAATAGTTCGGCCACCCCGGCACTGATCGGTTCCACCGTCGAGGAGCCGGAGATGTCGATGCTGCCGGTGAGTGCGGCTCCGGTGGTTGTGGATCCGGCGGCGGTAGTCGTAGTCGCGTCATCGTCGCCGCAGGCGGCGGCGACCAGCGCCAGCGCCAGCAGCAGGGCGAGGAGGCCCAGCTTGCGTGACATGATCTTGCATTCCTCCTGGTTGGTTCAGGTCCGGCCGGCAGCGGGGCCACCGGCCATCGCGGGGAACGGTACGGGGGCACAGGTGACGGTCCCGGGGCCGGCGTGTGAACTGAGGATGAATCTTTGGGATGTCCATGGGAGGGGCGGGGGAGGGGTGCCTATAGTCGGCGAGTCGTGACCGTTGTCGTCGCCGCCCTTGCCGCGGCGGGGCTCTTGCTGCTCATCGCCTTGGTGCTCCTCGGCCGGCGCGCCGCCGGCCTGGCTGCCGATCTGAGGCTGGTCGCCGCCCGTCTCGGGGTGAATCACCCCGAGGTCCGGGTAGACCTCGCCGCGATTGCCGCCGCCCTGGACCGCCGCGAGGGAGAGGTGGAGGCCGAGCGCCGCGATCGGGAACGCCTGCGGAAGGCGCTCGACGCCGCCGGCATCGGGGTGCTGGTCACCGATTCGCGGGGAAGGGTGGTGCTGGCCAATCGGGCCGCCCTTCCCTACCTGAGCGGGCGCCCCGGGGAGGCGACGGTAGAGGGGCGAGTCAGCGAGGCCATCGGCGCCGCCCTGGACGACGGGGAGTCCTTCAGCCGGGAACTGGAGTTGTACACCCCGCGCCGTCGCGTGGTGCGGCTCGAGGTGGCCCCACTCGATGATGCGGAAGCGAGGCGTCTGGGGGCCGTGGCTTACCTCGCCGATGTCACCGAAGAACGGCGAGTGGAGGCCATGCGGCGGGACTTCGTGGCCAACGTGGGGCACGAATTGAAGACGCCATTGGGCGCCATGTCGATCCTGGCCGAGACGCTCGCGGCCAATGCCGGAGACGCCGCCGTAGCCGAGAGCCTGGCCGGCCGCCTGCAGGCGGAGGCATCGCGCCTGGCGCGTCTGCTCGACGACATGCTCGACCTGTCCCAGGCGGAGGCGGCGGCCGACCCGGGCCTCCCCGTATCCCTGGCCGCGCTCGTGACCGAGGTGGCCGGGGCGGCGGCCGAGACGGCGGTGCAGGCCGGGGTGGATGTGGTCGTTGAGGAGGTGCCGGCCGACGCCGTCGTCGCCGGGGACGAGCGTCAGCTGCGCACCATGCTCGGGAACCTCCTCGACAACGCGGTCAAGTACAGCGATCCCGGCCCCGGGCGCCCGGCGCCGCGGGTGTGGCTGCGGGCCCGGGTCGAGGGCGAGCGGGTGGTGATCGAGGTGCAGGATGAGGGCATCGGGATCCCCGAAGCCCACCTGGGGCGCATCTTCGAGCGCTTCTATCGGGTGGACCGGGCGCGCAGCCGGGCCACCGGAGGGACCGGCCTGGGGCTCTCGATCGTGCGTCACGTCGCCCTGAACCACGGCGGCGACGTGGCAGTGGAGTCGCGCCTCGGCGAAGGGAGCCTCTTCCGGGTGCGCCTGCCGAGATGGAGGGAGCCGTGACCAGAGTGCTGATCGTGGAGGACGAGCCCTCTTACGTGGAGGCCCTGCAGGTGTCGCTGGGCGCCGAGGGTTTCGACGTGGAGGCGGCCCTCGACGGCAAGGTAGGCCTGGAGCGCTTCCGCTCGTTCCGGCCCGAGGTAGTGCTGCTCGACCTGATGCTGCCGGTGTTGCCGGGCCTCGACGTGCTGCGCGCCATCCGCCGGGACTCCGATGTCCCGGTGATCGTGGTGAGCGCCAAGGGAGCCGAAGCCGACATCGTCTCCGCCCTGGAACTGGGGGCCGACGACTACGTCACCAAGCCCTACTCCGTGAGGGAACTGGTAGCCCGCATCCGCGCCGCGGCCCGGCGCACCGGGGCGGTCGCCGCTCCCGAGGTGCTCAGCGCGGGAGCGGCCGCCCTCGACCTGGCCACCCGGCGGCTGCTCTTGCCCTCCGGGGAGCAGGACCTTCCGAAGAAGGAATTCGAGGTGCTGCAGTTGCTGATGCAGCGGCCCGGCCGGGTGGTGCCCCGTGAGGAGTTCCTGGACGAAGTCTGGGGCTTCGCCTGGGCGGGCGACACCCGCAGCCTCGACCAGCACGTGCGGCGCCTCCGCCGCCGGCTGGAGGCCGACCCGGAGGCGCCGACGATCGAAGCGGTGCGCGGGGTGGGGTATCGGTTGGTGTTGTGAGCTCTGGTTGGGGTTCGCCCTCACCGCGCCCGGCTGCCACCGGGCGCGCCTCTCCCGCTGGCGCGGGAGAGGCAGATGGGGTTCTGCTCCCTCTCCCGCCCGTTTCGGGCGGGAGAGGGTTGGGGTGAGGGCAAGGGCGCGACTGAGCTCTTCTTGCTGTTCGCCCTCACCGCTCGCCGCAAGCGGCTCGCGCCTCTCCCGCCTCCGCGGGAGAGGCTCAGAACTTCGCCAGGGCCTCGGTATAGGCGCCGTACTCCCGCGGGGTTCCCAGTGAATCGGTGGCGATGACCTCCCGCACCATGCCCGCGGCGTCGAGAACGAAGGTGGCCCGATTGGCGCAGCCGCGCTCCTCGTTGAAGACGCCGTAGAGGCGGGAGACCTCGCCGTGCGGCCAGAAGTCCGACAACACCGGGAAAGCGAAGCCGTTCTCCTCCGCCCACTTAGCCAGGGCGGGGCGCGGGTAGGTGGTCACCAGTACGACATTGGCGTCGAGGGCGTTCAGGTCGGCGAAGTGGTCGCGCAGAGTGCAGGCCTCGCCGTCGCAGATGCCGGTCCAAGGGAAGGGAATGAAGACGAGCAGCGTCTTGTGGCCTTTGGCCTGCTCCAGGCTGAAGGGGGTGTTGTCGATGTTGGGCAGGGTGAACCCGGGGGCGGGGGCGCCGGCGGAAACGGACATGTCTGGGGGCCTTTCGTTCGCTGAGTGGGGGAATCGTACGCGGCCGGCCGTCCCAACGAAGGGGGGTGTCCTAGAGCAGGATGCGGGCCGCCCAGCCCACCGGGTCGTCGAGCTCGGCTGAGTTGGGAAGGCCTTCGGGCCCTTCCCAGAGCCGGGAGAGTGCCTGCTCTCCCCAACGGCGGGCCACCTCTTCGCAGAAGGTAGTGCCGCGCCGGTAACGGTGGTGCTGCAGGTCGAGGCCCAGCATGCGCTGCAGCATCTGCTCGCCGGGGGAAGGCTCGGCACGGCGGCGGTCGATGGCCTCTCGTAGACGGGGCGCTTCGGGGATTAGGCCGGGGGCGGCTCGCCCTACCAGCCACTCGGCGTATCCCTCCAGCAGGGCCATGAAGGCCTGGAGGCGGCGCAGGGCCTGCTCGGACTCGGGCCCGGCCACCAGGCCGCTGAGGGCGGACGGATCGGCCAGCAGCCCTTCGAGATGCTCCGGGTCCTGCAGGGCCTCGAGCCGCTCCTGCAGACCGGAGGGATCAGGGCGGAGGCCGTCCACGAAGGCCCCGGTGAGGGCGGCGAGGTGACGGCGTACCCAGGGGAGGGCCGCCTCGGCCCGGTGGGCGGCTTCGTGCAGGGCCAGCCACAGCCGGGCCTGCTGGGGGTCGAGGCCGTGGTCGGCGGTGAAGGCGGCGATGTTGGGTACCACGAAGCTGGGCGGGGCCCCGTCGACGGGAAGGCCCACGTCGAAGCCGGCCAGCACCCGATGGCTGAGGAAGCCGGCCATCGAGCCCATCTGCATGCCCACCAGTGCCGGTCCCAACTGCTGGAGGAAGGGATCGGCTTCGCCCTCCAGGCCTCCGGCCATCTTGGCGGCCAGGGGCTCGGCGAGGTAGGCGAAGCCCGCCACGCTCTGGGCCGCCCAGGTGCGCCTATCCAGGGCCCGTACCTCCCCGGCGACGGGGTCCAACGGCGAGGCGGCCGCCACCCGCCGCGCCGCGGCGTGAGTGAGCTCCACGAACTCCTCGGCCAGCCAAGGCTCCACCGGCTCGGCGGGGCCGGCGACGCTCTCGGCGATCTCCCGCGCCAGTCCCCAGTTGACCGGCCCCCGGGCTTCCAGGAGGCGGCGCAGTCGGTCGAACAGGTTGTCGGTCACGTCCCCTCCGGCCGCTCCATGAGAGTCACCGGGATGGTCTGCAGGGTTCCCCCCCGATCGATCTGCAGGTCGACCACGTCGCCCACCCGGTAGAAGCGCAGCACCACCACCAGCTGCTCCATGGTGGCGAGCGGCTCACCCCCCACCGACTGGATGACGTCGCCCTCGCGCACTCCGGCTTCGACGGCAGCGGTGTCGGCCAGGATCCGGCTCACGTACACCCCGGCGGGCACCGAGGAACCGTCGGCCTCCTGGCGAAAGTAAGTCGCCCCCTCTATTCCCAGGAAGGGATGGTCGGCAGCCCCGCGGGCGATGAGTTGTTCGGTGATCACCTGCATCAGCTCCACGGGGATGGCGAAGCCGAGGCCTTCGGCGCCCACGTCGCTGATGCCGATGGCGGCGGTGATCCCGATGAGGCGGCCCCGGGCATCCACCAGCGCCCCGCCGCTGGAGCCCCGGGTGATGGGGGCATCGGTCTGGATGAGGCCGAACAGGTACTCGTTCACCCCGGTGCGCAGCTGCCGGTCGAAGGCGGAGATCACTCCCACCGTCACCGAGGGGCCTCCCTCCAGGCCCAGCGGGCTCCCCACCGCGATGGCGGTATCGCCGATCTCCAGGTCCTGCGAAGACCCCAGGGCAATCGGGGTGAGGTTGTCCGCGGCGATGCGGAGCACCGCCAGGTCGGTCACCGCGTCCTGCCCTACGACCTCGGCGGGGTAGGCGCGCCCCCCGGCGAAGATGACCCGCACTGCCGCGGCGCCCGATACGACGTGTTCGTTGGTCACCAGCAGGCCGTCGGAGGTCAGCACCACTCCGGAGCCGGAGCCGTCGGCGGCGAAATCGGCGGCGAGATCGACGGCTCCTGCACTCACCTCGACGGTGACGATGGAAGGGAGCACCGCCCGCGCCACTTCGGCCGCGGGGACCTCGCCGCCGATGCCGATGATGCGGGTTTCGACCTGGCGGATCACCTCGGTCGTCTGCCCGCGGTCGAACCAGAGAAGGAACGCCCCGGTGGTGAGCGCCGCTCCCAGGGCCCCGGCCAGCAGCCCCACTAGGGCGTACCACCTCCCGCGGCGCGGCTTGCGGTCCCGGGGCGACACGGGCTGGGAAGGACCGGCGGGAGGCAAGGTTCCGGCGGCCGGCCAGAAGTCCTGCAAGCCGTAGTAGGAGGGGGACGTGGGGGGAGCCGGTTCGCCGGCTGCGGCGGGCTCCGGGGTGGGCGCCTCATTGGGAGGCGGGGAGGGCGGCCCGTGCTCGAGCGGCGTCGGCGTCCCAAGGGCGGGCTCGTCCGAGGCGGCCTCCGGCGCGACCGGCGGACCCTCGGCAGGGGGCACGTGGGCCTCGAGCGGCGCGTCTTGCGGGCCCCGGGTAGTGTCGCTCATGTGGACGATTCTATGGAAGGGCCCCGCCAACCCGCCCCCGGGCTCACTTGGGTCAGGGTGTCACCCGAGCCTATCGAAGCCGCCGCTCTCCTCGCCCGGGTAGCCGGGCCGGGGGCGGGAGCCGTCTCGCTCTTCCTGGGCACGGTGCGCGACCGCTCGGCGGGCCGCCCGGGCGTCACCCACCTGGAGTACGAGGCCTACCCCCGGGTGGCCGAGGAGAAGATCGCCGCCATCGCGGCGGAGGCCCGGGAGCGCTGGGACCTGCTGTCGGTGGCGGTGGAGCACCGGGTCGGCCGGCTGGAGGTGGGGGAGCCGTCGGTGGGCATCGCGGTGTCCAGCGCCCACCGCGTCGACGGGCTGGAGGCGGTCCGCTACCTCATCGACCAACTCAAGGAACGGGCTCCGATCTGGAAGAAGGAGCACTGGGCGGGAGGGGCGGAATGGGTCGGCGCCGAGGGCGGCGGGTGACCCCGGGACTGCTCGACAGGCTGTGTTAGCAGTTGTTAGCCTGGCGGCGGCCGGGATCGAGGACATGGCCGGGGAGGGCCGGGTGCGGTGCTCGCTCTGAAGAACGTCGAGGTGGTGTACCACGATGTGATCCTGGTCCTGCGGGGCATCTCCCTTCAGGTTCCCGACGGTGCCATCGTGGCCCTGCTCGGCGCCAACGGGGCGGGCAAGACCACCACCCTGCGGGCGATCAGCGGCATCCTCGATGTGCAGAACGGAGAGATCACCAAGGGGGAGATCACCCTCGACGGCCAGCGCATCGACCATCTCTCCGCCTCCAAGATCGTGAAGCTCGGAGTCAGCCAGGCCCTGGAGGGACGGAGGGTGCTGGCCGAGCTGACGGTCGAAGAAAACCTCCGGCTCGGGGCCCACACCAACCGCCGCAAGCTCAACGAAAACATGGACCGGGTCTACGGCCTGTTCCCCGACCTCAAGCAACGGCCCAAGTTCATCGCCGGGTACCTCTCCGGTGGTCAGCAGCAGATGCTGGCCATCGGTCGGGCCCTGATGTCGGCGCCCCGCTACCTGCTGCTCGACGAGCCCAGCCTGGGCCTGGCCCCCATGCTGGTTCAGGAGATCCGCGACATCATCGTGGAGATCAACCGCCAGGGCACCGGGGTGCTCCTGGTGGAGCAGAACGCCGGCATGGCCCTGACCATCTCCTCCCACGGCTACATCCTCGAGACCGGGAAGATGGTCATGGATAAGGCCTCCGCCGAGTTGCTGAAAGACGAGGACGTGCGCGAGTTCTATCTCGGCCTGCACTCCGGCGGCGACGAGATCCGTTCCTTCGCCAACGTCAAGCAGTACCGCCGCAAGAAGAGGTGGCTGTCGTGAGGGCGCGCCGCCTGCACGAAGTCCTGCCCCACGGAGGCGAGCCGGGGAAGGTGATCCTCGAGGTCGACAACATCCACCTGTCCTTCGCCGGGGTCAAGGCGGTGGACGGGGTGTCTTTCTCGGTCCACACCAACGAACTGTTCGCCATCATCGGCCCCAACGGCGCGGGCAAGACCTCGATCTTCAACTGCGTGTCCGGCTTCTATCACCCCCAGCGGGGGGCGGTGCGCTACGAGGGCCGGGAGCTATTGGGCATGCGCCCCGACCGCATCGCCGACCTGGGGATCGCCCGCACTTTCCAGAACATCGAGCTGTTCCCTCAGATGACGGTGCTGGACAACTTGATGCTGGGCCGGCACAAGCACCTGAAGTACGGCACCCTGGCCGCCCTGGTGCGCGCCGGGCGGGCCAGCCGTGAAGAGGCCCGCAACCGCGAAGTCGTGGAGGGTCTGGTGGAATTCCTCGGGCTGCAGCCGGTGCGCAAGTCCTACGTGGCCATGCTCCCCTACGGCCTGCAGAAGCGAGTCGAGCTGGGCCGGGCCCTGGCCATGGCGCCGCGCCTGCTGATGCTCGACGAACCGGTGGCGGGCATGAACCTCGAAGAGACCGAGGACATGGCGCGCTTCATCAACGACATCCGCTGGGAGCTGGGCATCGGGATCATCCTGGTGGAACACGAGATGCGCATGGTCATGGACCTGGCCGACACCGTGCTCGCCGTCGATTTCGGGCGGCCCATCGCCGTGGGTACCCCCGCCGAGATACAGAACAACCCCGACGTGATCCGCGCCTACCTGGGCGAGGAGCACGGCACGGCCCCCGCCGGAGGAGGTGCCGAGTGACCACCCTGGCCGACGCCCCCGCTCCCGCCGCCACCACCCCCGCCGTCACCGCCGCCAGCCGCTTGCGCCAGGTGGCCCGCGAGCGCCCCACGGATGCCGCCCTCCGGGTGAAGAACCGGGGCATCTGGCGGGAGATCTCCTGGGCGGAGTACTGGGACCAGGTGGAGACCTTCGGCCACGCCCTGCTGGCCATGGGGATCCGTCCTCGGGACCGCGTCGCCATCCATTCGGAGAACCGCCCTGAGTGGCTGTTCACCGACGTGGGCACCCTCTCGGTGCGGGCGGTGTGCATGGGCCTGTATCCCACCAACCCCACCGCCGAGGTGCGCTACCTGCTGCAGAACTCCGGGTCGCGTTTGCTGGTAGTGGAGGATCAGGAGCAGGCCGACAAGGTGCTCGATATCCCCGCCGATGAGCTGCCCGAGCTCGAGCGGATCGTCTACATCGAGCAGCGCGGGATCGACCGCTACCAGGATCCCCGCCTGGTCTCGTGGGACGACTTCATCGAAGAGGGCCGGGCCCACCGCCGGGCCCACCCCGGGGCGGTGGAGGAGCGCATGGCCGCCGCCCAGACCGACGACCTGGCCTACCTGATCTACACCTCGGGCACTACCGGCCCGCCCAAGGGCTCGATGCTCACCGTGGGCAACTGCGACTTCTCGGGGAGCATCCTGGCCAGCGGCGAGGGCCTCATCAACCCGCCGCCGGGGCCCGACGACTTCGTGCTCTCCTATCTGCCCCTTTGCCATGTGTACGAGAAGGCCATCGCGGTGTGGCTGCCGCTGTGGACGGGTGCCGTGGTCAACTTCGGGGAGTCCCTGGAGACCCTGATGACCGACATCCGGGACATTCAGCCGACGGTGTTCCAGGGGGTGCCCCGCATCTGGGAGCGCATCCATGCCGGCATCCAGGTGAAGCTGGCCTCGGCCTCCTGGCTCAAGAAGGTCAACGCCGCGGTGTGGTTGAGCGTGGCGCGCTGGCTGGGCCGGACCCTGGTCCGCACCGGCGGGCGTCATACGCCGCTGAGCGCCGTGGCCTACTGGCTGGGCAACCTGTTCCTGTACCGGGCGCTCAAGGAGCGGGTCGGCCTGCGGCGGTGCCGCTTCGGGGTATCGGCGGCGGCGCCAATAGCCCCGGAGATCCTGGAGTACTTCATGTCGCTGGGGGTCCCCCTCTATGAGGCGTACGGCATGACCGAGAACGCCGCCATCGCCACCACCAACCGCCCCGGCCGGGTGCGCGTGGGGACGGTTGGGGAGCCCTACCCGCAGATCGAGGTGAAGATCGACGAACAGACCGGGGAGATCCTCACCCGGCACCCCGGCTCCTTCGTCGGCTATTGGGAGATGCCCGAGGCCACCGCCCGTACCCTCGATGCCGAAGGCTGGCTGCACACCGGCGATGTGGGCGAGTGGGTCGATGGCACCCACATCCGCATCGTCGACCGCATCAAGGACATCATCATCACCTCGGGCGGCAAGAACATCTCCCCCTCGGAGATCGAGAACAGCCTGAAGACCTCGCCCTTCGTCAAGGAAGCGATCGTCATCGGGGATCGGCGCAAGTACCTCACCGCGCTGATCGGCATCGAATTCGATGTGGTCAGCGAGTGGGCCCAGCGCCACAAGATCGGCCACACCACCTACCGCGACCTGTCGGAGAAACCCGAAGTCGTCAAGCTGATCCAGAAGGTGGTGGACGAGACGAACGCCAAGTTCGCCTCGGTGGAGCAGATCAAGAAGTTCACCCTGCTGCCCAAGGAGCTCGACCACGAGACCGGCGAGCTCACCGCCACCCAGAAGGTGAAGCGCTCCGAGATCGAGAAGCGCTTCGGGAACTTGATCGAGGCGATGTACCGATGAGCTTCCTCCAGGCCCTCATCAACGGGATCGCCCTGGCTGCGGTCTACTCCCTGCTGGGCATGGGCTTCGTGATCATCTACAAGTCGATGCAGGTGCTGAGCTTTGCCCAGCCGGCCCTGATGCTCTTCGGCGGGTGGTGGGTGGTCTACTTCGCCACCCTCGTGCACCTCAACTTCTACGTCGCGGTGCTCATCGCGATTGCGATTGCCGCGATCAGCGGCCTGTTCATCGAGCGGGTGTTCCTGCGTCCCATGGTGGGGAAGCCGGTTTTCGCCGTGGCCATCATGACCATTGGGCTCGACCTGGCCATCAGGATCACCGCCGGCAACTTCTACGACGTGAGCCCGCGCTCCACCGGGGACCCCTGGGGGCTGAGCACCTTCAACCTGGGCGGCCTCATCATCGGCCATCGCCGGGTGGCGGCCATCGTGGTGTCGGTGGTGGTGCTCCTGGCCCTGCTGGCCTTCTTCCGCTTCTCGCGCATGGGCCTGGCGATGCGGGCCGCGGCTTTCGACCAGGAGGTGGCCCTCATTCAGGGGGTCTCGGTGGCGGCGGTGTTCGCCATCTCCTGGGCGCTGGCCTCGGTGCTGGCGACCCTGGCCAGCCTGTTCATCAACCCCGACCTGGGCTCGTTGGGGCCGGCCAGCTACACCCTGGCCCTGAAAGCCTTGCCGGTGGTGGTCATCGGGGGCCTCGACTCCATCGGGGGCACCGTGGTGGCGGCGCTCATGGTGGGCATCGCCGAGGCGCTCACCGGGACCTACCAGATGCACCTGACTCCCTACATCGGGCAGAACTTCTCCCAGGTGGTGCCCTACCTGGTGATGTTCGTGGTGCTGCTGGTGCGGCCCTACGGCCTGTTCGGCACCAGGGAGGTGGAGCGGGTATGAGGCTGCGCCCCGGCCTGGTCGCCGACTACCGCGCCGACGCCGCCATCTTCAAGAGCGTCACCCAGCGTATCTGGTTCGGCCTGCTGCTGGTGGCCGCCGTCTTCCTGGGCGCCGGCGGGACCATCGGGCCCATCCGCATCTCGTCGGACATCATGGTGCTGCTGTCCTACGCCATGTTCGCCTCAATCGGGGCGCTGGGCCTGAACATCGTCACCGGGATGGCCGGCCAGGTGTCCCTCGGCCACGCCTTCTTCCTCGGCCTGGGCGCCTATACCGCCGCCATCCTCGGCGGGGTGGAGCAGACCCGCCAGGCCATGGACCCCGCCACCGGCCAGCAGGTCACCGAGGTGGTGCTGCGGGGTTACGGCCTCGACATGATCATCTGGCTGCCGCTGGCGGGCATCATCGCCGCTCTCGCCGGGCTGATCGTGGCCCCGGTGGCCACCCGGCTGCGTGGCCTGTACCTGGCGTTCGTCACCCTGGGACTGGTGTTCCTCGGCGAGCACATCTTCCGGGAGGCCAGGACCCTCACCGGGGGGGCGGGCAACGGGCGGCCCACCGCCGAGCACCGCCTGTTCGGGTTCCGCTTCGACCAGGACGGTGAGGTTTTCGGTATCTGGATGAGCAAGCAGCAGAAGCTGTTCTTCCTGGGGCTCATCCTCTTGCTCGTCATGGGCCTGGCGGCCAAGAACCTGTTCCGCTCCCGCGTCGGCCGGGCGCTGGCCGCCATCCGGGACCGCGACATCGCCGCCGAGATGATGGGCATCCCCCTGGCTCGCTACAAGTTGATTGCCTTCACCATGTCCTCGTTCTACGCCGGCATCGCCGGGGCCCTCTTCTGGGCGGTCGTGGGGCGGCTGACCGCCGAGGGGTTCAACTTCCTGCTGTCGATCAAGTACATCGCCATGATCCTCATCGGCGGGGTCGCCACGGTCTCCGGGTCGATCATGGGGGCCTTCTTCATCATCTTCCTTCCCAAGGTGGTGGAGTGGCTGGCGGGCCTGCCCGGCCTCTCCCACGTCATCTCCAAGGACCCGGCGGGGATGATCAACACCTTCCAGTTCGAGCAGATCCTCTTCGGCCTGTTCATCGTGGGCTTCCTCATCCTGGAGCCCATGGGCCTCTACGGGATCTGGATCCGGGTTCGCAACTACTGGAAGGGCTGGCCTTTCAGCTACTGAGCCCGGCAGGGGCCGGGCCAATCGGATAGATTGGCGAGGGGGCCCAGCGGGGCTCTCTCACTAAGCCAGGTACAGAGGAGAGGGAAGAGGGAGGAAACGAGACATGATCAGACGGCGACCCTGGTTTGCGGCACTCGCCGTGCTGGCGGTCCTTTCGTTGGTAGCCGCGGCTTGCGGCGACGACGACGCCGAGACCACCACCACGACGGCCGCTCCTACAACGACGGCCGCTCCTACGACGACGGCCGCTCCTACGACGACGGCCGCCCCCACAACCACTACCGAGGCGCCCGAGGAGATTCTCTTCGATGTGGGCGTCACCATGGAACCGTGCCCCGGATCGGCCAACCCGGAGAACGGGTGCATCTACCTGGGCAACATCTCGGACTTCTCCGGTCCCTTCGCCGGGTTCGGCGGGCCGCTGGCGGCCGGTCACATCGATTTCTGGAACCGGGTGAACGCCGAGGGCGGCATCGGTCCCGATGACGGCAAGAGGTTCGATGTGGTCGTCCCGGAGGACTACACCATCGACGCCGGCTATGTGGCGGAGCAGCACGTGGCCGGATACGAGCAGATCCGGGGGAGCGTGGCGGCCCTGGCGGAGACCCTGGGCACGCTGCAGACCCTGGCGGCGCTGCCGCTTTACATCGCGGACAACACGATTGCCTCGGTGTCGACCTGGTACTCCGGTTGGAGCTTCACCGATATCGACGGTGGCCTGATCATGGAGACCGGGGCAAGCTACTGCGCCGAGGCCATGAACGGCTTCGACTTCATGGTCGGCCTGATGGCGCAGCAGTTCAACAAGGAGGGCTTCACCTACGGCATCGTCAAGTTCCCCGGCGACTACGGCGAGGACTACGCCGCCGGTGTCAAGTTGGCCGCGGCGGCCTACGGCCTCGGCGATCCGCTCGCCGAGCAGCTGCAGATCCCGATGTCGGCCGGCGGCACCCTCGACGACGCGGTGATCGCCATGGCCGGCACCAAGCCGGACGTGATCTTCGTGGTCACCGGCCCGCAGGAGCTGGCCACCCTGATCGGCGGCGTGTACGGCGCCGGGCATCAGACCGCTCTGTACGTGGGCGTCGGCCCGTCGTGGAACCCGGCCCTGCTGGGCACCGCGGCGGCGCCGCTCTTCGAGGCGGGGGTGTTCTTCCACACCTCACCGGCGGGCGGCTGGGACACCGACACCCCCGGCCATGCGGCCATGCGGGCGGCCTTCGAAGCCGCCGGGCGCGATGCGGCCTACAAGAACCTGGGCTACATCGCCGGCTGGGACATGCAGTACAACATCAAGGCGGCGCTCGAGCAGGCTATCGCCAACGGCGACCTGACCCGCGCCGGCATCCTGGCGGCGGCCCAGTCGCTGACCAACGTGGACTACGAGGGCATGTCGAACCCCAAGAGCTTCGTCGGCACCCCGGCGGAGGTGATGGAGCGCGCCTCGGTGGTGCACCGGATCGACCCGGCCGCCTCCGACGGCCTGGCCATCGCCGCCCCGATGTTCGTCGGCCCCACGGCGGCGGCGCACCCCTTCGACGCGCCGTGCGCCATCTTGGGCGGGTAAGCAGCCGTTCGGACTACCTAGCGTGAGGGGCGGCCCCCAGGGGCCGCCCCTCAGGTTGTGTGGGGGTTCGCTCCCTCTCCCGCCCGCTTCGGGCGGGAGAGGGTTGGGGTGAGGGCAAAGCCGCGAGGGGGGTCTGCTTGCTAGTTGCCCTCACCGCTTCGGCCGCCTGGCGGCGGCCTCCGCGCCTCTCCCGGCGGAGCCGGCAGAAGCCGCGGCTCACTTCGCCCCGAAGGCGGCCCGGAGGTCGTCCGAGGAGAAGGCCCCCTGGGAGGGCTTGCCGGCGGCGTAGCGGTACAGGGCCGTCTGGAAGATGCCGCTCAGCGCCGCCAGGACCATGGCCACGGCCAGGATCCAGATCACGCCGACGGTCAGCAGCAGGGGGTTGACGGCGACATTCATGGCGCCGGTGACCGTGTCTGTGGAGGATCCCAGGGCGAAGGCCCCGGCGATGGCAGCGATCCCGGGCAGCACGGCGACGAACCCGAGCAAACCGAAGCCCACCCGGGCGGCGATGTTCTCGCCCCAGGTGCCCTTGAAGAGGGCGGTGGAGCGCTTCAGAGCGTCGCCGACCCGCAGGTCCTCCATCACCAAGATGGGGAGCACCAGGAAGGTCACCAGCGACCAGGCCATGCCGGCGATGCCGGAGATCACCCTGCCCAGGGTGCCGGCCCGCTCCTCAACGGCGCGCAACAGGGCGGAGACGGTGGCCGAGAGCAGGGCCCAGGGGAACAGCCGGCCTGCCCGGGAGGCCGCCCCGCGCAGGGCGCTGCCCACGGTGGGGTCGCCTCCCTCCAGCCGCTCGTTGGCGGCGTGGATCAGGGCGGCGTTGAAGAAGATCGTGATGTAGGCCAGCACCAGGTAGGCGGCGAACGCCAGCGGGAGGATGACCCACGCCGGGTTCTGATCGGTCTCCGAGCGCCCCACCCACGCCATGGGGATGAGGAAGGAGGCGGCCACCACCAGGGTGGAGAGGAGCGAGATCACCGGCAGGGCGATCAGTTCCTTGTCGGCCTTGAGCACTTCCCAAGAGGCCCGGGCCAGCTGCATGGTTCTAGAGATGCGTCCCATGGGGGGAGTGTATGAGAGGTTGGCGGCGTGATGCGCCCTCTCCCGCGCTAGCGGGAGAGGGTTGGGGTGAGGGCAAACGTGCGACCTGGGCCGAGCGGGGGAGGGTTGGGGTAAGGGCAAAGGCGCGACGTGGGCGGCTACAACGGGTTGCTCATTACCATCAAGGCTCAGGCATGGACGACCCCTTCGCCCCCGACCCCGGCTTCCGCCCCCTGCGGCAGCGCCCGCCGCGGTGGCCCTTCGTGCTGGTGGGCATCTTCCTGCTCATCGGGGCGGCGGTCCTGGCGCTCTGGCCCCTGAAAGTGCCGTACTTCGCCGTGGCCCCGGGCCCGGTGGAGGAGGTGGCCGACCTGATCACGGTGGAAGACGCGACCGTGTATCCCCCCAACGGCGACTTGTACCTCCTCACGGTGGGGCTGCGGGAGGTGAACATCTTCGAGTTCGTCGAGGCCGAGCTGGACCCGCGGGTGGACCTGGTAGGGCGCGATGTGATCCGTCCTCCCGGGGTCACCCAGGAACAGCAGACCCGCAGCAACCTGGAGGCGATGGACCAATCGATCGATGCCGCGGTCTACGTCGCCCTCACCCGCCTGGGTTACGAGGTGGGCTTCTCCGGGGAGGGGGTGCTCATTCAAGAGGTAGTGGCGGGCAGCCCGGCCGACGGTGTGCTGCAGGTGGGCGACATCATCAAGCTGATCGACGACACCCGGGTGCTGACCGTGGACGATGCCTCCAACGAGATCCGCTCCTACCAGATCGGGGACACCATCCGGATGTACGGCCTGCGCAACGGGGAGCCCTTGGAGGTGGAGATCACCCTGGCGCCCCATCCGGATCTCGAAGGGTCCCCGATGGTGGGGGTGGTCCTGGGCACGGTGAACTTGGACCTGGACCTGCCCATCGACCTCAGGGTGGACTCACGCAACATCGGCGGGCCCTCGGCGGGGATGATGTACGCCCTGACGGTGCTCGACCTGCTCACGGAAGAGGACCTGGCCAAGGGCCATCGCATCGCCGGCACGGGCACCATCAGCGTCGACGAGACGGTGGGCGCCATCGGTGGGGTGCGCCAGAAGGTGTTCGCCGCCCGCTCGGTGGGGGCCGAGTACGTGCTGGTGCCCACCGACAACTACGAAGAAGCATTGGGGGCCGCCGGCAAGGACATCGAGGTGGTGGCGGTGGGTACTCTGCAGGACGCCCTCGACTTCTTGGAATCGCTGCCGCCGGCTGCCGAACTCGTCGCCGCTCCCTGAGCGGTCCGCGCCGCGTCGCCGGGGTTCGCCGTTGATGCCGATACTCGGCGGGGCCAGGGGGTATCGTGCGCCCATGCCCGATCAGGAGATGGGCCCGGATCGCCTCGTCCCCAAGGGCTTGCCGGGGGCCCGACGCGGCTACGACCGCCACGCGGTGGAGAAACTGCTGGCGGAGGCCCGGGCGGCTTGGGCGGCTCTGGAAGCAGAGCATCGCCGCCTGCTGACCGAGATCGACCACGCCGGAGGCGTCGAGTACTTGGGGCGCGACCTGGGTGCGGTGGGAGATGAGGTGCGTCGGCTGCTGGCCGACGCCCAGGAGGCAGCCCGGGGCTTGCGGGAACGCTCCCGGGTCGATTCAGCGGAGCGGCTGACGGCCGCCGCCGCCGAGGCCGAGAGGCTGGTGGCCGAGGCCGAGGGCCAGGCGTATGGGCTGCGGGCCGAGGCCTGGGCTACCGCCGAGTCGCTGCTGCTCCAGGCCGACGAGGCGCATCGGGAGATGATCGCCGCGGCCGACGCCGAGGTTCTACTGATCCGCGCCGAGGCCGAGCAGGAGGCGCACCGCCTGGTGGCCGCGGCGAAGCGGGAGGCGCAGGGGATCACGCGAGGAGCGCGCTTCGAAGCCGAGCGTACCGTGATGGAGCTGCGGGCACAGCCCGAGCGCATCCTGCCGGTGGAGCCGGTACCGGTGGAGCCGGCGGAGGCTCCGCCCGAGCAGCCGGCGGCGGGCCGGTCGCGCCTCCCCCGTGGCGCCCGCGAGCCGGAGGTCAGGGCCGAAGAGGTCATCCGGGTGATCCAGCCCCCGGGGGCCCGCCGCCCGGTGGTAGCCGGCATCGACCCGGCTTCCTACGGGGACGCCCTGGCCGCCGAGGTCGAGGCTCTGCGCGGCAGCGGCGAGGTCGAGGCGGTGCCGGTGGAGGAACCCGCACCGGGGGAAGGAGCCGCGCCGCTGAAGGAGCCGGTGGCCGCTGGGGAGGCGCCCGCTGACCAGGGGAAGGCCCTGTCTGAGGAGGAGGGATCCGGCGAGGGGGAGCCTCCTCCCTCCGCAGAGCGTCCCGCAGGGTCGGCAGAGCCGCCCAGCCCTACCGAGCCGGGCCCGGAGGAGGCAGAGGCCCCGATTCGAGCCCCTGCGGTTGATGCAGGGAGCGAAGGCCCCGGGCCGGTCCCGACGGGGGAGGAAGCGAGTAAGCCCGCGGGAGTCATCGACGATCTCTTCTCTCGTTTGCGCGGGGCGGTGCATCGTCGTCCCGAAGCCGAGGCGGAAGAGCCGCCGCCCGCGGCGGAGCCACGGGGCCATCGGGCGGCCGAGCCTCCGACGCCCGCGGTGGACCCCCTGGAGCTGCGGGAGCGCCTGCTGTTGCCGGTGCAGAACCGGGCACTGCGGCGGGTGAAGGAGGGGATCGTCGAACTGCAGAACGTGGCCCTCGACGGCCTGCGGGTCTCGGGCTCCTGGGAAGGGGGGGCGGCCGCCCTGGACGCGCTGGCGGCGGCGCTGGACCCGGTAGCCGAGGAAGGGGCCGAGGCGGGGGCCGCGGCGGCCGGCCGGTTTATGGGAGGGGAAGCCCCGGCGCCCGTCATCAGCGCTCGCTGCGGTGAGCTGGTTGAGGCGATGGCCGCGGCGCTGACCACCGAGGTGCGGGGGACGATCGCCGAAGCTGCCGGAGCCGGGCCGTTGGAGGTGGCGGCGGCGGTGGCGCGGGTGTTTCGTGCCTGGCGCAGT
>Ga0209164_1000580_pt1 | contig 77562 bp, 66 predicted proteins | sample MTBNYHSulfiMetaG_FD_187458 | JGI IMG/M metagenome (GOLD analysis project Ga0209164, IMG submission 187458) | Enrichment culture microbial communities from rom New York Harbor, USA that are MTBE-degrading - MTBE-NYH (New York Harbor Sulfidogenic)... | ecosystem: Environmental > Aquatic > Marine >... | reverse complement strand
GGTGATGCCCGGAGACAATGTAACCCTGGAAGTGGAGCTTATCTCGGCAATCGCGATGGAGAAGGAATTGAGGTTTGCAATAAGAGAAGGTGGAAGGACCGTCGGTGCAGGTGTTGTTACCGAGGTCCTGGAGTAGGAGAATTATGAGGGATATTATTTTATTTCAATGTACAGAGTGCAAAAACAGAAATTATTCAAGCATGAAAAATAAGAAGAACACGACCGAAAAGCTTCAATTAAAAAAATATTGCAGAAGTTGCAGGAAACATACCTTGCACAAGGAGACAAAATCTTAAGATGGATAGGCCAGTAGCTCTAACGGCTAGAGCATCGGACTCCAAATCCGAGGGATGGGGGTTCAAATCCCTCCTGGCCTGCCACATAAAGGCTAAGGTAACTGTTATTTGTTATTAAATAAAAGTAAGGAATTTCAGGATAATGTGAAATGTTAAAAAAGGTTAAGGAATTTTTCAGGGAAGTAAAGGTAGAGATAAAGAAGGTAGTTTTTCCATCAAGGGAGGAGCTTATCGGCTCAACCTGGGTGGTAATCATTACAGTCATGATCATTTCGCTCTTTTTAGGCATCATAGATCTTGGTCTTTCAAAAATAGTGGGGATAGCTCTGAGATAATTATGGAAAAACAATGGTATGTCGTACACACATATTCAGGATTCGAAGAGAAGGTTAAGTTATCGATAGAAGAGAAGATAGATAAACAGAATCTGGAGAACAGGATTTCGAGGATATTAATCCCGACCGAAAGGGTTATAGAATTAAAGGGAGGAAAGAAGAAAGAGAGCGACAAGAAATTTTATCCCGGCTATATTCTGGTCGAGATGGACCTGGACGACGAGACATGGCATTTGATAAGAAGCACTCCAAGGGTTACGGGATTTGTAGGGGGATCAAACCCTGTTGCGCTTTCTGAAGAAGAGGTGTCGGTCATACTTCAGCAGATAGAAAAGGGCCCCGTGCCTCAGGTGAAGACTCAATTCCAGAAGGGAGAAACCATAAGGATCATCGACGGGCCCTTTACGAATTTCATCGGGAGTGTCGAAGATGTCGATATCGATCACGGCAGACTTAACGTTATGGTAAGCATATTCGGGAGGCAGACTCCCGTTGAATTGAATTTTTTCCAGGTAGAAAAAGCGTGACGCATAAATTGCATGATCATCAATTGTCATGTTTGGTTGCTGACTGATAATTTTTAATTTATACAGGGGGTTATATGGCTAAGAAGAAGGAAGTAATTGCCCAGGTTAAACTTCAGATCCCGGCGGGGAAGGCAAACCCCGCTCCACCGGTTGGTCCGGCTCTCGGACCTCACGGGGTGAATATAATGGAGTTCTGCAAGGCGTTTAATGCGCAGACGCAGGCGCTCGGAGATACGATCATACCTGTTGTAATGTCTGTTTATGCCGACAGGTCGTTTTCGTTTATAACAAAAACGCCTCCTGCTTCAGACCTTCTGAAAAAGGCGGCCGGTATCATAAAGGGTTCAAGTGTTCCCAATAAGGATAAAGTCGGCAAGGTCACTTCAGCCCAGATAAGAGAAATAGCACAGAAGAAACTGCCTGATCTTAATGCTTACTCGCTGGACAAGGCAGAGGACATCATTAAGGGTACCGCGAGAAGCATGGGCATAGAAATAACAGAGTAAAGAGGGAGACATGGGTAAAAAGCTGAAAGCAGTCCAGGAAAAAATCGAAACGGGCAAGGAATACTCGCTTGAAGACGCAATCAAGGTTGTTAAGGAATCTTCGTATACCAAATTTGATGAAACTGTCGATTTGGCCGTAAACCTCGGTGTCGACCCGAGGAAATCCGAACAGATGGTGAGAGGCACTGTTGTCCTTCCGCACGGGCTAGGCAAGAAAGTAAGGGTCCTCGTTTTTGCCAAGGGCGAAAAGGAAAAAGAGGCGTCGGATGCAGGAGCCGACTATGTCGGTTCGGAAAATCTTGTCGAAAAGATAAGCAAGGGCTGGCTTGATTTTGACAAATCCGTGGCAACCCCGGACGTCATGGGCCTTGTGGGGAAAGTGGGGAAAATTCTGGGGCCGCGGGGACTGATGCCGAACCCGAAACTCGGCACGGTGACATTTGATATTGCAAAGACTGTCAAAGAGATAAAGGCGGGAAAGGTTGAGTACAGAACAGAGAAAGCAGGGATAGTCCATGTCCCTATCGGAAAAATTTCGTTTGATGCCGACAAACTCCTTGATAATGCGAAGACGGTCATCAGTTCGATCATCAGGGCAAAACCTGCTACAAGCAAGGGCAGGTATCTCAAGAAGATATCTGTTTCATCAACTATGGGACCCGGGATAGCTGTTGATCTGGTATCCCTGGGGAAGGGGGTGTAAACTGAACAGGTCAGAAAAAGAAAAGGTGATAAATGAACTCAGAGAGGAGTTCGGCAGAGCAAAGGCCGTAATCTTTACGGATTACAGGGGTCTGAATGTGGCTGAGCTTTCAGATTTGAGAAGCCTTTTGAGGGAGGGGAATTTCGAATATAAAGTTGTCAAAAATACCCTTGCCGGGCTTGCTTCCGAAGGCACCCCGGTATACGCTGCAAGGGATTCTTTCAGGGGCCCTGTAGGCATTGCTATCGGTTACGAAGATCCCGTGTTAGCGGCAAAAAAGGTTCTTGAGTATGCGAAGAAGAATGATAAGCTCAAAGTCGGAATAGGTATTATCGAGGGGTCGGTCTGTGCAGCAGATGAATTAAAGTCCGTTGCCGAATTGCCGCCCAGGAAGGTCTTACTTTCCATGGTGGCCGGGAGCTTCAAAGCCCCTCTCGGTAAACTGGCGGGCGCACTCAATGCTACATTGAGCAAATTTGTATATGTTATGGAAGCCATAAAGAATAAGAAAAGTTAAAAGTTGAAGGCAAAAGAGTTTTTGGGCCGTCAACTTAAATAAAAAAGGAGGATTTAAAAAATGGCTGTTACAAAAGAAGAGGTTTTCGAATTTATTGACAATATGACGATCCTCGATATGTCGAAATTTATAAAAGAGTTCGAGGACAGATACGGTGTTACCGCTGCGGCACCGGTTGCCGTTGCCGCCATGCCGGGCGCTGCAGCCGGAGCTGCGCCGGAGGTGGAGGAAAAGACAAGCTTTGATGTCGTTCTCTCCGCTGCGGGAGAAAAGAAGATCCAGGTAATCAAGGTTGTCAGAGAACTTACTTCGCTCGGTCTGAAGGAGGCGAAGGACCTTGTTGACAGCGCTCCGAAACCGGTAAAGACCGGCGTCTCGAAGGAAGAGGCGGAATCAATGAAGGCAAAGCTTGTAGAGCAGGGTGCTACAGTAGAAATTAAATAAAAAGGAGACGTATGGCAAGGGTTCTTAGAAAGAGGTTAAATTTTGGGAAAGTCCCTCCGATCCTGGAAATACCGAACCTCATAGAGATACAGAAAAAATCCTATGAGAAATTCCTGCAGTGGGATATCCCAGTTGAAAAAAGAGAAGAATCCGGATTACAGGCTGCGTTCCTGAGCGTATTTCCGATTGTAGATTACAATGAAACAGCCTCTATTGAATTTTTGGGATATGCGATAGGAGAACCGAAATTCGGTGTTCGGGATTGTTTGCAGAAAAGTATTACCTTTGCTGCGCCGCTGAAGATAAAAGTTAAGCTCAACCTCTGGGAGTTTGAACAGAAAGGCAGCAAGAAGTTGAAGGAATCGCGCGAAGAGGATGTTTATATCGGCGAGATTCCCTTAATGACCGATACCGGTACGTTTGTCATAAACGGTACGGAGCGTGTTATTGTGAGCCAGCTCCACCGTTCACCGGGAGTATTCTTCAGCCATGACAAGGGGAAAACCCATGCAAGCGGCAGGTTGCTTTATTCTGCAAGGGTAATTCCTTCACGCGGCTCATGGCTGGATTTCGAATTCGATACAAAGGATATCCTCTATGTGAGGATCGACAGAAGAAGGAAACTCCCTGCGACGATCGTCCTCAAGGCATTGGGTTATACCAATGAGGAACTCCTTAAGATTTTCTACCCCATTGAGGAGATTAAGATAAGCGGGAACAAGTTTACCCGCTCCGTCAGTGAAGTCCTTGTGGGATTAAAGACCCCTGCAAGTATTGTGGTCCCCGATACAAAGGAATTGCTTGTGAAGGAAGGCAGTAAAATCACGAGAGGAGCAATCCGGAAGATGGAAGTTTCCGGAATCAGGACGATCCCCATGGCAGGGGAGGACATAATCGGTAGAATTACCTTAAAGGACATTATCGATCCTACCACCGGAGAAGTCGTACTCGAGGGCAACGAGATCATTACAGAAGACGCTTTCAATAAAATCCTTTCTCTGAAGATCGATTCTCTCAATCTCCTTTTCATCGACAATGTCCACTATCTTTCCTCCCTCAGAGACACTCTTTTGACGGATAAAGTCAGCACGCAGGAGGAAGCGCTCATAGAGATATACAAAAAGTTGAGACCGGGTGAACCGCCGACCCTGGCGGCTGCCAAAGACCTTTTTAACGGCCTGTTTTTTGACCCTAAAAGGTACGACCTTTCCTCCGTCGGCCGATTGAAGCTGAACAAAAGGCTGAATATCGTGGTTCCTCTGGAAACCAGGGTGCTTACGGACAACGACATCGTAGAGATCGTAAGATACCTGTTCAATCTGAGGACGGGCCGGGGAGAAGTCGATGACATAGACCATCTCGGAAACAGGAGGGTAAGACGGGTCGGTGAACTCCTGGAGAATCAGTTCAGAATAGGCCTTGTGAGGATGGAACGGACCATCAAGGAGAAGATGACACTGACCGAACTCGAAACGGCCATGCCGCATGATTTGATAAACGCAAAACCGGTTATGGCTGCGTTAAAAGAGTTTTTCGGATCGAGCCAGTTGAGCCAGTTCATGGATCAGACGAACCCGTTATCAGAGATTACCCATAAAAGGAGACTTTCCGCGCTCGGTCCCGGTGGTCTGACCCGTGAAAGGGCCGGCTTCGAGGTCAGAGACGTCCATCCAACACACTACGGCAGAATATGTCCCATCGAAACTCCTGAAGGCCCGAATATCGGCCTCATAACATCTCTCGCATCGTATGCGAGGGTCAATGATTTCGGCTTTATAGAGGTGCCCTACAGGAAGGTCGTAAACGGAAAGGTTACAAAAAATATTGAATATCTTTCAGCTATTGACGGCGAAAAATATATCATTGCAGAGGCGACTTCACCGCTGGACGAAAAGGGGAATTTAACCGGAGAGACTGTTTCCGCAAGAGTCGGCGGAGACTTCAAGATGGTAGCCCCCCAGGAAGTCGAATACATGGATGTGTCGCCGAAACAGATTGTAGGCGTCTCGGCGTCACTTATACCTTTTCTTGAGAACGATGACGCAAACCGTGCGTTAATGGGGTCGAATATGCAGAGACAGGCGGTCCCCCTGCTCCAGCCGGAAGCCCCTATAGTAGGCACGGGGGTGGAAAATGTTGCGGCGAGAGACTCCGGAGCACTTGTTCTTTCCAAACATGACGGGGTCGTTGAGAGTATCGATGCCTCAAGGGTTGTTGTCAGGACTTCAGGCAACAGGGGTGGGGTCGATATATACAGCTTTATCAAGTTCCAGCGGTCGAACCAGGCAACCTGTATAAATCAAAAGGCGGTAGTGAATATCGGCGATGTGGTCAAAGCAGGAGACGTGCTGGCTGACGGCACCTGCACAGACATGGGAGAGCTTGCGCTCGGCAAGAACATCCTTGTAGCTTTTATGCCGTGGGGCGGATACAACTTTGAGGATGCCATCCTCCTGAGCGAGAGGCTCGTTAAGGAAGATGTTTTCACTTCCGTGCATATTGAAGAATTCAGTGTGGAAGCGAGAGAAACAAAACTCGGACCGGAGGAAATTACCCGCGATATCCCCAATGTGGGAGAGGAAGCTTTAAAGAACCTTGACGAGAGCGGAATAATCAGAATAGGCGCGGAGGTAAAGCCGGGTGATATCCTGGTCGGCAAAGTTACTCCCAAGGGAGAAACACAGCTTACTCCTGAAGAAAAGCTTCTGAGGGCCATCTTCGGAGAAAAAGCTGAAGAGGTCAAGGAGAGCTGTCTTTATGTCCCGCCCGGGATAGAGGGAACTGTAGTCGATGTCAGGATTTTTTCGAGGAAAGGCACCGAGAAGGACGAAAGGGCGAAAAGCATCGAAGAAGAGGACATACAAAGGCTTCAGAGAGATCTCGAAGAAGAGTTGAGAATAGCTAAAGATGAGAAGTTCAAAAACCTTAGAGAACTGCTCGTTGGGCATGCGGTTGCAGAAGATGTCAAGGATGTAAAGACAAAAGAGGTTATATGCGCCAAAGGAAAGAAACTTTCGCAGAAGCATCTTGAGACGGTCAAGGACGAGCATCTGATACGCATCAAACCGGAAGACAGCGGCACGCGCGAAAAGATGGAATCCGTAAACAACGAAGCCAATCACTATATCCGCTATCTTGAATTGCGATACGATGAGATGATTGACAGATTGAAAAGGGGCGATGAGCTGCCGCCGGGAGTAAACAAGGTTGTCAAGGCATACATCGCAATGAAGCGCAAAATACAGATAGGGGATAAGATGGCCGGCCGCCACGGGAACAAGGGCGTTGTTGCAATGGTAATGCCCGAAGAAGACATGCCTTACCTTCCTGACGGCACCCCTGTGGAGATCGTTCTCAATCCGCTGGGCGTCCCATCGAGGATGAATGTCGGCCAGGTGCTTGAAACCCATCTTGGGTGGGCTGCAAGAGCCCTCGGGCTTCACGTAGCGACACCTGTATTCGAAGGCGCCAAGGAAATAGAAATAAAGGACCTTTTAAGGAAGGCGAAACTGCCGCAGAGAGGGCAGATAACCCTTTATGACGGTAAGACGGGCGAGGCATTCGGCAAACCTGTTACAGTCGGATACATGTATATGATGAAGCTCCATCACCTCGTGGATGACAAGATTCATGCCCGCTCTATCGGGCCGTACTCCCTGGTAACGCAACAGCCTCTCGGCGGAAAGGCGCAGTTCGGGGGGCAAAGGCTCGGAGAGATGGAGGTATGGGCTCTTGAGGCTTACGGCGCTTCCCACACCCTTCAGGAATTCCTGACTGTCAAGAGTGACGATGTTACGGGAAGAGCCCGTATGTATGAAGCAATCGTGAAAGGCGATGCGACTCTCGAACCGGGGGTCCCTGAGTCGTTCCACGTCTTAATAAAAGAACTCCAGAGTCTTGGACTCGATGTGGAACTTCTGGAGAAAAAGACCAAGGGGGAGTAGTTTGACTGAAGATATTTATGCCATTTTTCAAAGGCCTAAAGATCCGACGGATTTTGAGGCAGTAAGGATAAGGCTTGCATCACCTGAAAAAATAAGAGAATGGTCTTATGGAGAAGTAAAAAAACCTGAAACCATTAACTACCGGACGTTCAAGCCGGAAAGAGACGGCCTTTTCTGCGCAAAGATTTTCGGTCCCATAAAGGACTGGGAGTGCATATGCGGCAAATACAAGAGGATGAAACACAGGGGCGTCGTGTGCGACAAATGCGGGGTCGAGGTTATCCAGTCCAAGGTCAGGCGTGAAAGGCTGGGACATATCGAGCTCGCGACGCCGGTTGCGCACATATGGTTTCTTAAAGGGCTACCGAGCAGGATCGGGACGCTCCTTGATATGACGATGAGGCAGCTTGAAAAGGTCCTCTATTTTGAAAGCTATGTTGTTATTGATCCGGGCGATACGCCGTTGAAAGAGAAGGATCTTTTCACAGAAGATGATTACAAGAAAAAAACCTCCGAATATGCTTCAAGATTCAAGGCGGGAATGGGGGCGGAAGCCATCAGGGAACTTTTAAGAAAAATCAACCTTGAAGTCCTCTACACGGAACTCAGGACGAAAATATATGAGGCGGTTTCGATAGGCATCAAGAAAAAACTTACAAAAAGGCTTAAGGTTGTGGATGCATTCAGAAAATCCGGCAATAAACCCGAATGGATGATTATGGACGTCATCCCTGTTCTGCCCCCGGATCTCAGGCCATTGGTTCCTCTGGAAGGCGGGCGTTTTGCAACATCCGACCTCAATGACCTTTACAGAAGGGTTATCAACAGGAATAACAGGCTTAAGAGGCTGATAGAACTGAAGGCTCCGAGTGTAATCATTAAGAACGAAAAGAGGATGCTGCAGGAAGCGGTTGATGCGCTCTTTGACAACGGCAGGAGAAGCAGAGTTCTAAAGACGACGACAAAAAGGCCGCTTAAATCATTGAGCGATATGATCAAGGGAAAACAGGGCCGTTTCCGGCAGAACCTGCTGGGAAAGCGTGTTGATTATTCCGGAAGATCTGTTATTGTTGTCGGTCCCGACCTCAGACTCCACCAGTGCGGTCTTCCCAAAAGGATGGCCCTGGAATTGTTCAAGCCGTTCATCTTCAACAAGCTTGAGGAAAAAGGATATGCAACCACAATAAAGGCAGCGAAAAAGCTCGTGGAGAAGGAAAATCCCGAAGTCTGGGATGCCCTCGAAGAGGTGATAAGGGAGCATCCGGTGCTCCTTAACCGTGCACCCACCCTGCACAGGCTCGGTATCCAGGCATTCGATCCGATCCTCGTGGAAGGCAAGGCTATAAAGTTGCATCCGCTTGTCTGCACGGCTTTTAATGCGGACTTCGACGGAGACCAGATGGCTGTCCATGTGCCCCTGTCTATTGAAGCCCAGATAGAGGCAAGAGTACTTATGATGTCCGTCAATAATATACTGTCGCCTGCAAACGGCAAGCCGATAGTCGTGCCGACCCAGGATATGGTTCTCGGTATCTATTATCTTATGAAGGAAAGGGCGGGAGCTAAAGGTGAAGGAAAGACATTTGCCGATACCGAGGATGTAAGAATTGCTTACGACGCCGGGATCCTTGATGAACATGCCGGTATCAAGGTAAGGATGGACAGCGGTTTTGTTCAGACAACGACCGGCAGGATCATCTTCAGTGAAATCCTCCCTGAAGGAATTCCTTTTTCCATGGTCAATAAGGATATGACCAAAAAGGAACTGGGTAAGTTGATAGAGCATATCTATAAGACCAGCGGCAAACGTCATACGGTAGTGTTTCTCGACAGCCTTGAGCAGCTCGGCTTCAAATATGCAACGAGATCAGGGGCATCTATTTCGATGGCGGATATGCATATCCCTTCGAAGAAGCGCGAACTTATACGTAATGCCGAGCAGGAAGTCATAGAAGTCCAGAAGCAGTATGCGGATGGTCTCATAACGCACGGAGAACGGTACAATAAGGTCATCGATATATGGGCAAACGTGACCGAGAAGGTGGCTGATGAGATGATGAAGGAACTCGGCGCTGAGGAAGGGCAACCGCTCTCTGAAGAAGAAATCAGGGAGAGGAGGTCGTTCAACAGCATCTTCATGATGGCCGATTCCGGTGCGAGAGGAAGCACCGCCCAGATAAGACAGCTTGCGGGAATGAGGGGTTTGATGGCAAAACCCTCGGGTGAGATCATCGAGACGCCGATCACGGCAAATTTCAGGGAGGGGTTAACCCCGTTGCAATATTTTATCTCTACACACGGCGCAAGGAAGGGTCTGGCGGATACAGCCCTTAAGACTGCAAACTCCGGGTACCTGACAAGGAGGCTTGTGGATGTTGCCCAGGATGTTATCATCTCAGAGGACGACTGCGGAACAAGCGACGGCATAATTGTCACATCCCTTGTGGAGGGAGGAGAGATTATTCAGCCTCTTGAGGAGAGGGTAATCGGAAGAATAGCGGTTGAAGATATAAGGGATCCGTTGACCAAAGAACTCATCGTCAGAAGGAATCAGGAGATCGATGAGGAACTGACACTGAAGATCGTCGATTCCGGCATCGACAGAGTCAAGATAAGGTCTGTGCTCACATGTGAGACGAAATTCGGCGTGTGCACCAAGTGTTATGGAAGAGACCTCGGCAGGGGTGAAACTGTCGAAAAAGGCGAATCCGTAGGAATCGTTGCGGCACAGTCCATCGGAGAGCCGGGCACGCAGTTAACGATGAGGACATTTCATATAGGTGGAGCGGCATCGAAAGTAGTTGAACAGACGATCCTTCAGGCAAAAAACTCGGGGACGATCAAATTCGTCAATATCAATACGGTCAAGAACAGGGAGGGACTCCTTGTCGTGGTGAACAGAAACGGCGGCATATCCGTCGCGGACTCGAAGGGCAGGGAGAGAGAAAAATACTCGGTCGTCTATGGTGCGAAACTCCTTGTGAAAAACGGCCAGAAGGTGGATATAGGACAGAAGCTCGTGGAATGGGATCCCTATTCAACGCCGATCCTGACAGAGATCGGCGGCAAGATCGCCCACGGTGACATGATTGAGGGAGTGACGGTAAAGGAAGAGGTTGATGAGATAACAGGCCTCTCTCATAAAGTGATTATCGATTATCCCGCAAATATGAGGCCGAGGGTTTCGATCAAGGACGAGCATGGAAGGGTAACCCAGAAACTGCCCGGAACAAATGCACCCGCACGTTATCTGCTGCCGTCAGGGGCCCATATACTTGTTGAGAGAAACGATATCGTATATCCCGGCGACATTCTTGCAAAGATACCGAGGGAGACGACAAAGACAAAGGACATAACTGGCGGCCTGCCGAGGGTCGCAGAGCTGTTCGAGGCAAGACGTCCGAAAGAGCAGGCTATTGTTACAGAGATAGACGGAATGGTCGAGTTTAAAGGAGCACACAAAGGAATGCGGGTTGTCGTCGTTAAAGGCGGCGACGAGACCAGGGAATACCTTATCCCCAAGGGAAAACACGTGGGGGTACATGAAGGGGACTGGGTGAGGGCCGGTGAGCCGCTTATGGACGGCGCGGTAAACCCGCACAACATACTCGACATCCTCGGGCCGCAGGAGTTGCAGAGGTACCTTGTGGATGAAGTGCAAAAAGTCTACAGGCTGCAGGGCGTTACGATTAACGACAAACATATCGAGGTAATCGTCAGGCAGATGATGAAAAAGGTGAGAATCGAAGATCCGGGCGATACCAATTTCCTCATCAGTGAGCAGGTGGACAGGAGGGCCTTCCAGGAAGAGAACATGAGAGTAAAGACGGAAGGCGGCAAACCCGCACAGGGCAAACCGCTATTGCTCGGCATTACAAAGGCGTCCCTGACAACGGACAGTTTCGTATCGGCTGCCTCGTTCCAGGAGACTACGAGAGTCCTTACAGAGGCTGCTATCGGCGGCGCTGTCGACGAACTGAGAGGGCTGAAAGAGAACGTTATAATGGGCAGAATAATCCCCGCAGGTACGGGCATGCCGAGGTATCGGAACACCTTCGTAAAGAGGGAATTTCATCCCTCCTTACCGGAACCGCCTGCTGAAGAACAGTCTGCTTGATTAGTGCGTGGTCAGGCCGCGGGGAAATGAGTAATTCCTTGAAGCCTGACCGCGAAATATCTGATTCCCCGCCGCGTAATTTCAAATTCATCGCCGACGCGATGCTCGGCAGACTCGCCAGATGGCTGAGATTCCTGGGGTTCGATGTGCTTTATCACCGGGACATCAGCGACCTCGGGCTTATCCGGATAGCAAGGGAACAGGACAGGTATATCCTTACCCGGGACACACGCCTTGTGAAAAGAAAAGGGATAAAATATTTTCTTCTGATACATTCGGACGACCCATTCCAGCAGCTTGCCGAGGTACTGGACACATTAAATCTGAAACAGTACGAGCTTTTGAGCAGGTGCGTAAAATGTAACGGGCTACTCACCAGGGTTGCGGACAAACAGGAGATCGGAGGGTCTGTCCCGGAGTATGTTTTCCTGCATTTCCCTGTCTTTATGAAGTGCAGTGACTGTGGTAGAATTTATTGGAAAGGCACACATCCCGAAAAATTCATATCGAATCTTCGGGATATATTGAATGTGGAAAAGGATTGCTGATGGATTTCCCCGGCATCGTTCTTGACACATCGGTTTTTTCTCAGCAGAAAAAACCCGACCACGAGACTGTTTACGATATGCTGATACTCGGAGGCGGTCCTGCGGCAATGAGCGCAGTGGTGTATGCGGCAAGGAAGATGCTCAGCCTCGCGGTCGTCACTCTGGACTTCGGCGGGCTTATGAGAGAGACTACCGAGATAGAAAATTACCTCGGGTTTCAGAGCATAAATGCAAATGACCTCGTGGTGAAATTCGAAGACCATGTTAAAAGCTTCGATATCCCTGTATCTCTCGGCGTAGCTGTAAAAGAGGTCAGGAGGCAGGACCGCATTTTCACCGTTCTTATGGAAGACGGAACGCTTTTTTCGGGCAAGACCGTCGTCTTTTGCCTGGGCGAACGCCATCGTCCGCTTTCAGCCCCCGGAGAAAAAGAATTAGCCGGAAAAGGCGTTTCATACTGTGCGACCTGCGACGCCCCCTTATTTAAGGGGAAAAGGGTGTTGATCGCTGGTGGAGGCAATTCCGCGTTTACAACGGCGTTCGACCTTGTACGGGCGAATGCCGAGATCGTTCTTGTGAACTTTGTCGAAGGATGGCAGGCTGACGAGACCCTCCAGCAGAGAGTAAGAAGTTATGACAAGATACAGTTCCTGGATTTTCACGAGGTCGCCGGCATAGAGGGAGAAGGCAAGGTGGAGGAAGCGGTATTGAGGAACCGTAAAACAGGTGAGGAAAAAAGGATGCCTTTTGACGGAGTATTCGTGGAAATAGGGCTGCTGCCCAATTCGGACCCTGTGAAGAATCTGGTTGAGTTGAATAAAAAAGGGGAAGTCGTCATAGATTGTTCATGCCGTACAAATGTACCCGGGTTTTTCAGCGCCGGTGATGTAACGATGGTGCCGCATAAGCAGATCATTATCTCGGCGGGAGAAGGGGCAAAGGCAGCATTGACCGCTTATGACTATCTTATCGAAACCAACCAACTTTGAGGTGAGCTTATGTCTTTGATACAGGAAAAGGAGCGCAAACAGCTTGTCGAGATTCTGAAATCGATGACAAACGACGTGACGATCGCAACATTTACGCAGGAGTTTGAGTGCGATTACTGCAGAATGACGAGAGAACTTCTCGAAGAGCTTACAGGGCTTTCGGACAAACTGAAGCTGCGGGTATATGATTTTGCGAAAGAAAGTGATGCGGCAAAAAAATATAACATCGATAAAATCCCTGCGACCGTTCTTCTCGGAGACCGTGACTATGGCATACGTTTCTACGGTGTCCCGGCAGGATATGAATTTACCACCCTTGTCGAAGATATTATTGCGGTAAGCAGTCGCGACCCGGGTCTTCCTGAAGATATAGCCGCAGAACTTTCCAAGGTTGACAGGCCTGTGCATATCCAGGTGATGATCTCGCCTACCTGACCCTACTGCGGGCGTGCCGTGAGCGCCGCACACCGTTTTGCAATGGCAAATGACTTTATCGTCTCCGATATGGTCGAATTAGCCGAATTCCCGCACTTCGCAGTCAAGTATAATGTGCAGGGGGTCCCCAAAATAATAATCAATGAGAAACATCATGTAGAGGGATCCGTAGATGAGAGGGAGTTCGCGCGGGAAATATTGAAGGCTATAGGGAAATAGCGTTGCAAGATTGTGTTGACATCCGTTTATCTAATATTAAATAATAAAAAAATATAATATTTAACTTCAGGAGCGTAAACATGCCGATTTACGAATATACATGCAATAAGTGTCATGATAATTTTGCCCTTCTTCAAAGCGTTGAAGCGGCTGGAAAGGGTACAAAATGTCCGAGGTGCGGATCAACCGAAGTGAAGAAACTTATATCGCCTTTCAGTTGTTCACTCTCTCCCGATTCAGGCTCTTCAGCCGGCGGGTCGCCGGGATTCAGCGGAGGCGGTTGAAGGCCTTCATTCTGCTGAACCTTGCGTTTGGCTACCAAGTCGGAAACAGTCTGAAATCATTTAGTCGTTCAAGGGCACAGTTTAGCTGAAGCAAATCGAAGCGGATTTGACAAAAATTCGTTTTTTGTTTTAAATAAAGCCACTTATGATGGAAAACTCTTCCGAACCTCTATCCCCGGAAAAAAATTATCTCCTGGTGGCAGATGCTTTTTTCGATTCATTTTTTGAGGAATCAACCTGCAGTGTCTATGGATGGGGTCCTGCACAGGTTTATCCGCCTTACACCGATATTTTGAAGCAGGATACTCCTTCCAATGCGGTCTATTTTCTTAAACAAGGTTTGGTAAAACTGACATGGGTCGACCGGATCGGTCGTGAAGTAATCGCCGGCCTTAGACGCCAACTCTGGATTATCGGAGCGCCGGCAGTTCTTCTGGATAAACCATATTCCTTTACGGTCTCGACAATGACACAGTGCGCTTTAAGATGCATCTCTGCGAAGAACTTTTTGAATCTGGTGAAAACGCACACGGAATTTTCTTTCCATCTGATCCGGATGCTGAGCCAGGAAATCTTCAATCAGGGGAAAAAATTAGTAATGCTGGGTTGCTTACCCGCAAGAGACCGCCTGACAAACCTGCTTTACAGGTTTGTCCATGATATATACCATACTGCGGAGTTGCAGAAAAACATAAAAATCATACTGCCGTTAAAACACAAGGAGCTTGCTCAGATTATTGCTGTCACTCCGGAGCATCTGAGTCGTTTGTTGAAAGAATTGGAACAGCAGGGATTTATTAAGAGGGAAAAAGATTGTCTTATTTTATTAAACCCCGTGAACGTCCGGCAGTGGGCTGACATCGAAGGATAATTTTTAACGTTCTCGCAAGGCAGTTGGACTCATTGCGGCCCAATTATTTGACTTTTATCAAGACTATCCTTGAGATTTATCAATGAAAATTAAGAATCTTTTAAATATGATAAAAATATCATCCCGATAAAACCAAACTTTTCGTGAGAAAGGGGCGGAAAGCGGCGGATGCAGAGGAAGTCGAGGCATGGCCGAGCTGCCGAAGGATAAACCTTTGGTGAGGTCGGCTTTTTTTATTGTATTTAACACGGTGTAGTCGGACGGAAGGCACCGAAGAAAGGAGGTATCATGCATATCCATAATGTACAAGCGCTCGCAAGGAATATAAAGTTTGTAGAGCATGTCAACACCCGGGTGGATGTCAAGGCATCTGAACATTGTTGCTGGAACTGTCTCTGGTCGGATATGACATATAATGATCTCTGGTGCAATAAGGATACGGACGAAGTTGATTTAAGAGATATATGCGTTTCCTGGAAAGGTGAATGAAAATAGCATACGGAACTTTATGTTTGTTTCTCCATGATCATGCTATACCCTGTCTCAGTATATCGTGCAGGTGGATAATGCCCGCGGGTTTCCCTTTGTCATCGGGCACTACAAGAGCGGTGATGGAGTGACTTTCCATGACGGATAAAGCCTTTGCTGCAAGTTCTTCTTCCGGAATTGTTTTGGGATTTTTTGTCATAACCTGAGCCGCCCTGAGTTCAAACAGCCTGCCGCCCCATTTTTCCAAACCCCTTCTTACGTCTCCATCCGTTATTATCCCCGCGATAGTGCCGGCTTTGCCCAGGACTACCGTGAGGCCAAGCCTCTTGGAAGATATCTCTATGACGGCCCTCGACACCGGCGTATCGAGCGATACGACAGGGAGCCGGTCACCGGTATGCATGAGGTCTTTAACCTTGACGAAAAATTTCCGTCCTATACTTCCCCCCGGATGGTAAAAGGCGAAGTCTTCCTGTTTTAAACCTCTTTTGATAAGCAGGGCTACGGCAATGGCATCGCCCATTGCCATTGCAGCGGTCGTCGATGCGGTGGGAATTATGCCCATGGGACAGGCCTCTTCCCTTACCGATATGTCAAGGGTGATATCAGATGCCTTTGCGAGTGTCGAAAGCGGATTACCGGCCAGAGAGATTATCTTAATACCGAATCGTTTAAGAAAAGGGATCAACCCGACTATTTCATTCGTTTCACCGCTGTTTGATATTGTGATTATGACATCTCGTTCGGTGACCATCCCCAGGTCGCCGTGACCCGCTTCCGCAGGGTGAAGAAAAAAGGCGGGTGTGCCGGTGGAGGCAAGGGTGGCGGCTATCTTCTTTCCGACAAGACCCGACTTTCCCATTCCTGTCACGACAACCCTTCCCCTGCTCGAATAAATAATATCAACGGCTTTCTCGAAATCGCTGTCCAGTCTTTTAATTAAGGCGGTCACTGCTTCCGCCTCTTTTTTTAAGACCTGCCTTGCAATATCGATGATACTGTCTGTATTGCTTGGTTTTGAGGTTTTATTCTTCGTCTTTTTTATCATTTTGGCAACTCAAAATATCATGAATATCATAACAGATTCCATGCGAAAAGGCCTTGTAATTTTAAGGATTAGGATTGATTTTTCAGAAGGTTATCGAGAGCCTGAAGAGTGGTAAGCAGTTTTCTCACGTCATCGAGTTTAATCATGTTCGGCCCGTCGCATAACGCCCTGCCGGGTTCCGGGTGAACCTCCATGAACAGGCCGTCGACGCCGACCGAAACAGCCGCCCTTGCAAAGGGTTCAGCGAATTCCCTTTGGCCGCCCGAGCTTTTCCCCATGCCGCCCGGGAGTTGAAGACTGTGGGTTATATCAAATACAACAGGAAACCCGAATGAACGCATTATGGGTAGTGCCCGCAAATCTACGACGAGATTATTGTATCCGAAGGATGTCCCTCTTTCGGTGATAAAGAGGTTTTGATTTCCCGTTGAAGTAAATTTATCGATGATATTTTTTACGTCCCATGGCGCAAGGAACTGACCTTTCTTGATGTTTACCGGCTTGCCGGTATTCGAAGCTGCAAGGATGAGGTCGGTCTGCCTGCACAAAAAAGCCGGTATCTGAAGCGCATCGAGTATCCCGGACGCCTGCCTGACCTCCTCAACAGAATGGACATCCGAGATCACCGGAATATTGAATGTACTCCGTACTTCGGAGAGTATTCTTAACCCCTTCTCCAGGCCGGGCCCCCTGAAAGAGGAGACGGATGTCCGGTTCGCCTTGTCATACGAACTCTTGAACATAAGCGGAAGTCCCAGTTCGGCGCATATGTCCCTCAGTCTTCCGGCAGTGGATAATACGATATCCTCGCTTTCTATTACACACGGGCCTGCAATAATGAACAGAGGATTAAGCCCCCCGAGTTTCTTATTTGATATTTGTATTTCTTTGGTCATTCTTAGAATGTAACGCACGTCTGCTTAACGGCGCCTAAACATCTCTGCTTTTCTCTTCCGCCCCGATTTCCAGAGAGGGGAACAATGACCTCTTTTCCCTGAGAGCGGCTGCTATGAATGCTCTGAACAGAGGGTGCGGGTCAGTGGGCCTCGATTTGAATTCAGGATGAAACTGGCACCCCAGGAACCAGGGATGGTCCCCTATCTCCGTAATCTCAACAAGTTCTCCGTCGGGACTGAGGCCGCTGATTTTAAGGCCGAGCCTTGTGAGGATGCCCTTATATGCATTGTTGAATTCATATCTGTGCCTGTGGCGTTCGGATATCTCTCTCACTTTATAAGCCCTGGAGGCATGCGTATCGGGCTCCAGAACACAGGGATAAGCGCCGAGCCTCATGGTGCCGCCTTTATGGGAGTCTTCCGTGCGCACCTCGAGCCTCTCCCTCTTAAAGTCATACCATCTTTCCATCAGGTAGATGACAGGGTCTTTGGTATTGAGGTCGAATTCGGTGCTGTTGGCAGGGAGGCCGCATACGTTTCTTGCGTATTCTATCACCGCGCACTGCATGCCGAGACAGATGCCGAAATAGGGTATCTTCTTTTCCCTGGCAAATTTTACGGCTTTTACCTTCCCCTCTATTCCGCGATACCCGAAACCTCCTGGAACAAGGATCCCGTCCACATCGGAGAGGAACTTTTCAGGCCCGTGGATCTCGATCTGTTCCGAGTCTATCCATTGAAGGTTTACGCGTGAGTCGTTCGCTATACCTCCGTGCGAAAGGGCCTCTATCAAACTTTTGTAGGCGTCCTTCAGTCCGGTATATTTCCCGACGATTGCGATAGTGACCTCATGCCTGGGTTGCTTCAATTTTCTCACAATGTCCTTCCATAGAGTGAGGTCAGGTTCATTACCGTTCAGACCGAACTTCTTGCTTATCAGGTGGTCAAGCCCTTCACTGTGCAATGTAAGTGGAACTTCGTATATTGTCTCTACATCCACCGCCGATATGACAGCATCAACATCGAGGTTGCAGTGGATGGCGATCTTCTTTTTTACATCAGGCGCTAGCGGCCATTCGGTCCTGCACAAGACGATGTCCGGCTGGATGCCTATCTCCCGGAACTCTTTTACACTATGCTGAGTGGGTTTTGTCTTGATCTCTCCGGCAGTCTTTATGTACGGGATAAGGGTGAGATGGATATAGAGGACGTTTTCCCTGCCGACATCGTATCTGAACTGTCTGATGGCCTCAAGGAACGGCAGGCTTTCAATGTCTCCGATGGTTCCCCCGATCTCAACGATCACTATATCATAACCGTTGCTGACGGATTTTATGGACCTCTTGATCTCATCAGTAATGTGGGGGACGACCTGCACCGTCTCACCGAGGTAATCTCCCCTTCTTTCCTTTGTGATTACATTGTAATAAATCTTACCCGTTGTGAAGTTGTTTGTCTGAGAAGTCCTTATTGATGTAAATCTTTCATAGTGGCCGAGGTCAAGGTCGGTTTCGGCCCCGTCATCCGTTACGAAAACCTCTCCGTGCTGGAAAGGGCTCAAAGTGCCGGGGTCGACATTGATGTACGGGTCCAGTTTCTGGAGGGTGACCTTTAATCCCTTTGCTTCAAGGAGAGCGCCGGTTGCCGCTGCCGCAATACCCTTGCCGAGAGCTGAAACAACCCCGCCTGTTACAAAGATGTACTTAGCCATTTTTCCACCCTTTCCAAGTCTTCCGGGGTGTCTACCCCGTAGGTTTCAAAAAATGTTTCCCTCACCTTGATCTTCAGCCCGTTTTCGAGAGCCCTCAACTGCTCAAGTTTCTCGGTTTGTTCAAGTCTTGTCTGTTTCATGGAAGCAAATGCGATCAATTCTTCTCTTCTGTAACTGTAAATGCCGACATGTTTGTAGTAGTCCGGAGATGAGATCTCAGAGTGACGGGCGCGAAAAGGTATCGCGGCTCTCGAGAAATAGAGTGCAAACCCCTCTCTGTCGAAAAGCGCCTTTACTATATTTGGATCGGCAATCTCTTCCTGTTGTTTAATTTTACTGACAAGTGTACCTATCGAAGCTCTTTTGTCGTCAAGGAGGGTTATGACATCGTCTATCATCTCGGGTCGTATGAGAGGTTCGTCGCCCTGCACATTGACAATTATATCATACTCTGTTCCGGCTGCTACCTCTGCTATCCTGTCCGTGCCGGAAAGATGTTTTTCGCCGGTCATGACCGCTTTCCCACCGAAGCCGAGAACCTTCTCGAATATGGTCTCGCTGTCCGTTGCGACTATTACCTCGGATGCAAACCTCGATCGTTTAGAGTTCTCATAGACATGCTGAATAAGAGGCATACCTTTCAGGGGGTACAAAGGCTTTCCCGGGAAACGGGTAGAATCATATCGGGCAGGAATAATGACGGCTGAGGTCATAATAATATTGGCTAATTTGTTATTATATACTGTTTCCCCTGTCTTGACAATACCTTTTCATACACAGTATAGTTTTTTTACCTGTGCGTCAAAGGCATGTCTGACAAAAATCTATAGAAAGGCTTCATTACTTTGGATTTTTCGAGTATCGCCAGACAGATCATTATTGCGGCTGTACCGATTCTTATTGCTATTACCTTTCACGAGGTTGCCCATGGTTTCGTGGCGAATAAATTGGGAGACCCGACAGCCAGGATGATGGGAAGGCTTACATTAAATCCGATAGCGCATATCGACCCTATAGGGACTATCCTTATGCCCCTGATGCTCATTATTTTTACTAACGGGCAGTTCGTTTTCGGCTATGCAAAGCCTGTCCCGATAAATCCGATGAACTTCAAAAACCCCAAGAGGGATATGGCTATATCCGCAGCTGCGGGACCTGTAACGAACATCCTCCTGTCCATTGCAAGCATATTGGTCATTAAGCTTGTCATTGTCCCGCTGTCGCTTGTAATGCCTGAATCAACAAGTTCTGCAATATTGTCTCCCCTTTTTATGATTTTCCAGGCGAGTGTCGTATACAACGTCGTCCTCGCCGCGTTTAATATGATCCCGATACCTCCTCTCGACGGAGGAAGGGTGTTGATGGGTTTTCTTCCATACAGGCAGGCTGTATCTTTCAGCAAGATTGAACCGTTCGGTTTTCTAATCGTGATCCTGCTCATTGCAACAGGTATTTCAAGTTATTTTGTTATTCCGATTGTGAATTTATTCCTTTCACTTTTGCGATTATTTTAAAAGCCGCCGGGACGAAAAATCTATACTTTTAAAAGGTTAATATGAGGTAACAATGAACAAGGAAAGAGTTTTGAGCGGCATGCAGTCAAGCGGCAGGGTGCATCTCGGCAATCTTGTCGGGGCATTGAGCAACTGGGTGAAGCTGCAGGACAGATATGACTGTTATTATTTTGTTGCGGACTGGCATTCGCTCACCACCGGATATGCCGACCCCTCAACGATTAAGGAATCCACCAAAGACCTCCTCATCAATTTTCTGGCAGTTGGACTTGATCCTGAAAAATGCACGATATTCATACAGTCAAGGGTGCTCGAGCACGCCGAGCTTCACTTGCTTCTGTCGATGATAACCCCCCTCGGCTGGCTCGAAAGGGTCCCGACGTACAAGGAAAAGCAGCAGGAGCTGAAGGACCGGGACCTGTCAAACTACGGCTTTCTCGGCTACCCGCTGCTTCAGACAGCGGATATCATCATTTACAGGGCGAAGTATGTGCCTGTGGGCATCGACCAGGTGCCCCACCTCGAGATAAGCCGTGAGATAGCAAGACGTTTCAATTATCTGTACAGGGAAATCTTCCCTGAACCAGAGGCGCTGCTGACGGAGTTTCCCAAAGTGGTCGGGGTTGACGGACGGAAGATGTCCAAAAGCTATGAAAATGCAATATACCTTTCGGACAGCCCGAAAGAAGTCGAACAAAAAATAAGGACGATGATGACAGACCCTGCAAGGGTTAAAAGGACCGACAAAGGGAATCCTGAATTATCCCCCGTGTTCCAGCTGCATAAGATATTTTCATCTAAACAGGAGCAGGAGGAGATCGTAAGGGGATGTGTAACCGCAGGCATCGGCTGTATAGAATGCAAAAAACTGCTCATCCGGAATGTCTTCAGGGTGATGGAACCGATCTGGGCGAAAAGGGATGCTCTTATCAGCAGCCCGGATGTCCTTAATGATGTCGTCGAAAAAGGCACACAAAAGGCAAGGAAGGCCGCTGAAGAGACCATGCTGCTCGTCAGAAATGCCATGGGGCTTTATTAGCCACGACCTTCCCGGCGCTGCATGTCGGGAAGGTCTTAAAAGTGAACTCTTCCGTAAATGGCATCTTCCCGGGCCACTGCATTGACTCATATAATGCAAATCATATAAACTTAAACCCTTCCCTGCCAGGTTATGGTCATGCTCCAGAAGGGTGTAATTAGTAATTACCGGAAAAAACTTAATTGCATGGAGAGGTGAGAAATCATGTCTGATGAGAATATGGAAAATAAATTCCCCGAGACTGAAAAGACAGAGGCGAGGGAGGAGCAGGAAGAAAATTTCGCGTCCTTGTTCGGACAAAGCAGAATGGCTGAAAGGCTTTATCCCGGGCAGAAGGTCAGGGCGAAGGTCGTAAGCATTTCACGTGACATTGTGTACATCGATCTCGGTGGGAAAAGTGAAGGGACTGTGGACCTGGACGAATTCATCGGTGAGGAGGGCGTAACAAGAGTCCGTGAAGGTGACGAGATAGAGGCGTCTTTTGTGACTGTTCATGACGGCTTGATGAAACTGACTACTCTCAGAAGCGGATATTCAGCCGTAACATTGAACTCCATCAGGGATGCGTACGAGGCTGGAATACCGGTGAACGGCGAGGTAAAAAACGAGATCAAGGGGGGCTTTGAGGTATCTGTCGGCGGGGTGAGGTGTTTCTGTCCCTTTTCTCATATCGGCCTGAAGGGCGGACGCGAAGACGGCGGCTATCTCGGCCGGACATTTGCCTTCAGGGTGCTGGAATACCGGGAAGACGGGAAAAAAATAGTTCTCTCCAGAAGGTCTCTCCTCGAACAGGAGAAACATGCAAAGGTCGAGAAACTCAGGGAGAGCCTCGCAGTCGGCATGGATGTCAGCGCTGAAGTAAAATCGATACAGACATTCGGGGCCTTTGCAGACCTGGGAGGCATCGACGGCCTGATCCCTGCGAGCGAGATATCATGGGACAGGGGTGTTAACCCCGGTGACGTGCTCTCTGTCGGCCAGAAAATAACCGCAAAGATCATCTCTTTAGACTGGGAGAACAGACGTCTCACACTGAGTTTGAAGGCGATGCAGTCCGACCCATGGGCCTCAGCCGAAGAAAAATACCAGGTAGACAGCAGGGTAAGCGGCCCCATCGTCCGTCTTGCTACTTTCGGCGCCTTTGTGAGGCTTGAACCGGGCATCGACGGCCTGATCCACATATCCAATCTCGGAGCCGGCAGGCGGATCAACCATCCAAGGGAAGTTGTCGAGACAGGGCAGTGGGTTGAGGTCTATGTCCTTTCAGCAGACTGGCAGAACAGGAAGATTTCACTTTCCATGCAGCCGAAAGTCGAGCCTGCAAAGATTGTCCTTCCTGCTGTGGGAGAAATCCTTGACGGCACTGTTGAAAAGGTGATGCCATACGGTATTTTTCTGAAGATGAACACCGGCATTACAGGATTGATTCCCAACCAGGAGATGGGAACACCGGCAGGCACGGACCACAGGCGCACGTTTCCTCCCGGCGCAGAGATACAAGTCGCCGTGATCGATGTTGATAACGTAAAAAATAAAGTTCGCCTGAGCCGCAAGGCTGTCCTTGAAAAGGCTGCGCTGGATGAGATCAGTGAATACAGGCAATCCGTCGCAGAAAACTCCGCCGAATCAAGCGGCTTCGGGAGTCTCGGAGATATACTGAGGGCCAGAATGAAAGAGAAGGAGGACAGGTGTTAATTACGCTCACACTAATCTGAAATACATGAACATGCAGGTGAGAGTCAAGAATATACTAAAGTTTTATGCCGAAATCCGGCAGGAATCTTGCGAGCATTCTTATCTGATCGGTAAGGAGCATGATGCCGAAGATGATCAGGAGCAACCCGCTGATGATCATTACTGCCCGCATGAATTTTCTGATTTTCGGCGAATAGCTTAAAAAAAAATTTATCGCAAGCGCGGAAATGAAGAATGGTATTGCCATGCCGAGCGAGTACGCTACGAGCAATTGAAATCCGTAAAAAGCAGAACCTTTTGACCCTGCATAAACCAGGATCGTGCCGAGAATCGGGCCTATGCAGGGACTCCAGCCCGCAGCGAAAGTCATGCCCACAAGGAAAGTACCGATATAACCCGAAGGTTTGCTGCCGAGACTGAACTTTTTTTCCACCATCAGGAAATCGAGTTTTAAAAACCCTGCAATAAAAAGGCCGAATATGATGACAAGAACTCCGCCGAGTATCCTTATCAGGTCTGCGTATTGAAAAAGAAATCTCCCCACAGCCGACGAAGAGACACCGAGGGCGATAAATACAAAGGAGAACCCGGCTATGAATGCCAGCGAATTCGTCATCGTCAGGCGGTGTATCCTTTTCCTGTCGGCGCCTACGGTGAGGTCCTTGAAGGATATGCCGGTGATGAACGACACATATGACGGTATGAGGGGCAGAACGCAGGGAGAGAGAAAGGATAAAATGCCTGCAAGAAACGCTAAAGGGAGCGATACATCGTTCATGGAGATATTTTAATGCAAATTATTCCTAAAAGATATGAGCCGGGCATCGGATACCCGGAACCATCACGACCTGCGCCTTGAGACCATCTTCTAATCAACCGTTGAATCACCCATCGAACAAAATTTTGCTGAAAGGTTCAATACGTTAAAAGCGGAAGGAGAAGCAGATGGCCGAGGAACAGTCTCTTAATGCATTAATAACCAGCAAGTTGGCTAAAATTGAGTTTCCTGCAGGAGAACCTTGCCCTTGAACTATTGAAGAAGATACTGAACGGCATCTCTATTGAGTTCCGCATTCTGACGTATCTCCCTTAATTTTTTCGACTGCATGGGGAATCACATCCAGGATCACCTCAAGATTTTCCCTGACTGCTCTTGGACTGCCGGGGAGGTTAATGATGAGCGACTTCCCCCGGACTCCTGCAACTGCCCTTGAGAGCATCGCCCTTTTTGTCTTCTTGTAGCCCTCAAACCGCATAGCCTCGGCAATGCCGGGCACTTGCCTGTCTATTATTTCCAGGGTGGCATCGGGTGTGACATCCCGTGGAGAAAGGCCTGTTCCGCCGGTAGTCAGAACCAAATCAACTTCCATGCTGTATTTGATGAGCTTTTCTTTGATAAGGTCTTTTTCATCGGGAAGGATTTCATAGAACTTGATCTCGGCGCCGATCCCCTTCAACATTTCTCTGATCAGGGAGCCGCTGGCGTCTTCCCGTTCTCCTTTGGAGCCCTTGTCACTCAGAGTTAATACAGCTGCGGTAATCATTTTATATAATTATAAAACATTGTGAACAAAAAGGAGAAACCGGACTTTGCAGCGGCTTATGTGCCCATCTCCCAGCTTTCGAGATATTTCTTCTGCTCCGCTGTCAGGGTGTCTATCTTTATGCCCATTTCCTTAAGCTTCAGAGAAGCAATATTTCTGTCGATCTGCTGGGGGACGCTGTACACCTCGTTCCGCAGTTTCTTATGGTTCTTTGCGATGTATTCGGCGCAGAGCGCCTGGTTTGCAAAACTCATATCCATGACAGCGGAAGGATGCCCCTCTGCCGATGCCAGATTAATGAGTCGCCCCTCTCCCAGGAGATATATCCTTCTCCTGTTTTTCAGGGTGAATTCCTCGACAAAATCACGTATCATCCTTCTTTTCTTCGACATCCTTCTCAGCTTGCCGATCTCTATCTCAACATTAAAATGGCCTGAATTGGCAAGTATTGCGCCGTCTTTCATAAACGGGAAACATCCCCTCGAGATGACATTGACATCCCCGGTTGCCGTTACAAAAATATCTCCGACCCTTGACGCCTCTTTTATGGTCATAACCTCGAAGCCGTCCATAGTCGCCTCCAGCGCCCTCAGAGGATTCACCTCTGCTACGATCACTTTTGCGCCGAGGCCTTTTGCCCTCATGGCAATCCCTTTGCCGCACCATCCATACCCTGAAACCACAAAAACAGAGCCGGCGATCAACCTGTTTGTCGCCCTCATGATCCCGTCAATGGTGCTCTGTCCTGTGCCGTAACGGTTATCGAAAAGGTATTTTGTGTACGCGTCGTTTACGGCAATAATCGGATATCCCAGCACGCCCTTTTCCGCCATGGCTCTCAACCGGATAACACCTGTGGTGGTCTCCTCCGTGCCTCCTATGATATTGCTCATCAGGTTTTTTTTGGACTTATGGAGCGTTGATACAAGATCAGCCCCGTCGTCCATTGTCATATGAGGGCTGGAAGACAGGGCATCACTGATATGTTTATAATAGGTTTTGTTGTCTTCCCCCTTTATTGCAAACACCGGGATTTTAGAGAATTTTACGAGGGAAGCGGCTGCATCGTCCTGAGTGCTTAACGGGTTGGAAGCGCACAGTGACAACTCTGCCCCGCCTGCCTTGAGGGTCTCCATAAGATTGGCCGTCTCTGTGGTGACATGGAGGCAAGCTGATAAACGGAAACCCCTTAACGGCCTCTCTTTTGTAAATCTCCGGGCGATGCTCCTGAGCACCGGCATTTCCTGTTCCGCCCACTCGATACGCAGCTTGCCCTTTTTCGCCAAATTAATATCTCTTATATCGCTTTTCACAATCTATCCTCCGATCCTTATAGTCCTGCTTCTTTTCTTAACGCAGCGGCCTTGTCAGTATTCTCCCAGGTGAAATCAGGGTCATTCCTTCCGAAATGCCCGTAGGCGGCCGTCTTCCTGAAGATAGGCCTTCTGAGATTAAGCGTGTCTATCATACCCTGAGGTGTAAGGTCGAAATTTTTCCTGATGATCTTAACTATCTCTTCCTGCGGAATCTTTCCGGTGCCGTAGGTCTCTGCAAGCACTGAAACCGGCTCAGGTACCCCTATTGCGTATGCCAGTTGCACCTGGACCCTCTCGGCAAAACCGGCGGCAATGACATTTTTTGCTATATACCTCGCCATATACGAGCCTGACCGGTCGACCTTTGACGGGTCCTTACCCGAGAAACATCCGCCGCCGTGACTTCCCACGCCGCCGTAGCTGTCGACTATGATTTTTCTTCCCGTAAGCCCTGTGTCGCCCATCGGACCGCCGATGACAAAACGTCCTGTTGGATTCACAAAATATTTAATATGCTCCTCATCGAGTAGCTCGGGTGAAATTACGGGTTTAATCACCTTTTCGATAACATCTTCCCTTATTTCCTTCAGCGTAACTTCAGGGCTGTGCTGGGTGGAAATTACGACACTGTCTACACGGAGCGGTTTTCCGTCTCTGTATTCAATGGTCACCTGTGACTTGCCGTCCGGCCGCAGATATCCGAGAATGTCCTTTTTCCGCATCTCTGCCAGCCGCATGGCCAGTTTATGCGCGAGCAATATCGGAAGCGGCATGAGTTCTTCGGTTTCCGTGCACGCAAACCCGAACATGAGGCCCTGGTCACCTGCTCCCCCTATGTCGACACCGAGGGCAATATCAGAAGATTGTTCGTGAATCGATGTAATGACTGCGCAAGTTTCATAATCGAAGCCGTATTTAGCCCGCGTATAACCTATATCCTTTATGGTTTCCCTGACAATATCAGGTATTTCGACATAGCAGCTTGTGGTGATCTCGCCGGCAACAAACGCCAGCCCTGTTGTCACGAGTGTCTCGCAGGCGACTCTCGAGAAAGGGTCCCTGGAAATTATCGAATCCAGAATCGAATCCGAGATCTGGTCCGCTATTTTATCCGGATGCCCCTCCGTAACGGACTCTGAAGTAAAAAAATAATCGTTCCCCAACATATTCACCCCCTTAAGTATAAAAGGATATGTAAAATACATACTAACACAACCTACGTGCTACTGTGGTACTCCTGGATCGATTTTATGTGTATCTTTTTCGCTTTCAGTTTTTCGATGGCGGTTACAACTGCGGTTGCACCCGATATCGTAGTCGTGAACGGCACCTTGTATTGAAGGGCGCTCTGCCGTATCGAAAAAGAGTCCTTCTGGGCCTGGGCGCCGGTGACTGTATTTATTACAAAATTGATCTCCTTGTTTTTTATCAAGTCAACGATATGAGGTCTTCCTTCCATGACCTTGTTGACGACTTCAACATCAAGCCCGCGGTCCCTGAGATACCTTGCGGTTCCCCTTGTTGCGATTACCGAAAGTCCGAGGTCGAGAAGCTTCTTAACAATCGGCACTGACGGCGGCTTGTCTTTGTCTTTAAGACTGATGAATATTTTCCCTGACAGAGGGATCCTGTTGCCGCAGGACGTCTGGGATTTTCCGAAGGCAAGGCCAAAATCATCGTCTATCCCCATCACCTCGCCGGTGGACTTCATTTCAGGTCCGAGTATCGTGTCGACGCCGTGAAACCTGTCAAACGGGAAAACCGCCTCTTTAACGGCCATATGCCTGATAGTCTTTTCTTTCGTCAGACCAATCTCCCTTAGTGTCTTGCCAACCATCAGCTTCGCTGCAATCTTTGCGAGAGGGACGCCTGTTGCCTTGCCGACAAAAGGCACGGTTCTGGAGCCCCTTGGATTGACTTCCAGGATATAGATGTCCCCGTTCTTTACTGCAAACTGCACATTCATAAGCCCTATTACATCGAGTTCTTTTGCAAGCGCCTTTGTCTGTCTTTCTATCTCTTCCACTATCTCCCTGCTCAATGAGTGGGGAGGAAGAGAGCACGCAGAATCCCCGGAGTGAATACCGGCCTCTTCGATATGCTCCATCACGCCGCCGATGATGACATCCTCACCGTCGGAAATCGCATCCACATCAACCTCTGTCGCGTCTTCAAGGTATTTGTCCACGAGCACCGGGTGTTTGTGAGAAGCCTTGACAGCGCGTATCATATATGCCCTCAGGGAATGTTCGTCATAGACGATCTCCATCGCCCTGCCGCCCAGTACATAAGACGGCCTCACCATAACGGGATATCCGATCCTGCCTGCTGCCGCAACAGCCTCTTCAACGGACATTGCTGTATCGCTTTGAGCCTGCCTGAGATCCAGTTTATGGAGGAGCTCCTTGAAACGTTTTCTGTCCTCTGCACGGTCGATGGAATCCGGAGATGTACCGAGTATTGTTACACCTTCGTTTTCGAGCGGGACAGCGAGTTTCAGGGGGGTCTGACCGCCGAACTGTACGATAACCCCTAACGGTTTCTCGGTCTCGATGATGTTTAAGACGTCTTCAATTGTCAGGGGCTCGAAGTAGAGCCTGTCTGCAATGTCATAATCCGTGCTCACGGTCTCGGGATTGCAGTTGACCATGATGGTCTCGTAGCCGAGTTCCTTCAATGCCAATACCGCATGCACGCAGCAATAATCGAATTCAATACCCTGCCCGATCCTGTTCGGACCCGACCCGAGTATCATCACCTTTTCCCTGTCGCCCGGGTTGGCCTCATCCTCGACGGCAGGAGTCGGGGGGCCGGGGGTTTCAGGGTTCGGGCCTTGAACCCTGTAGAACGGAACTTCATAAGTCGAATAAAGATACGGCGTGTATGCGCTGAATTCCGCAGCGCAGGTATCGACCATTTTATAGACGGCCCTGAGATTCATCTGTTTCCTTAGATCTCTTATATCACTCTCCCGCACACTCAGGAGTTGTGCGATTCTCCTGTCGGAAAAACCGAACTCTTTGGCTCTCCGGATTAAGGATTCAAGGGGCCGGGGATTCGGGGAGGCGAGTGAGAGGTTCAATTCTTCGCCTGAATCCTTTAACCGCTGAATCCCTGAACCCTTTATTTCAGTTTCCATTTCAATAATCTGCCTGATATTCTCAAGAAACCAGGGATCTATCCATGTGAGCTCGTAAATCTCCCGTATGCTCAGTCCCTTGCGCAACGCCTGGGCTACATACCATACGCGCCCGGCATTCGGGGTCTTGAGTCCGGACTTGATCACGTTCATATCGGCAGTAATGTCCTCAAACCCGTAGCTGCCGATTTCGAGACTTCTCATCGCCTTTTGCAGGGATTCTTTAAATGTTCTTCCTATCGCCATGGCTTCTCCGACGGACTTCATCTGGATGGTCAGAGTCGGGTCTGCTTCAGGGAACTTTTCGAAGGCGAACCTCGGGAATTTTGTGACCACGTAATCTATAGCCGGTTCAAATGACGCCGGCGTCTCCCTTGTAATATCATTGGGAATCTCGTCGAGCGTCAGGCCGACAGCGAGCTTTGCCGCAATCTTTGCGATGGGGAATCCGGTGGCTTTCGATGCAAGGGCCGAGCTCCTCGACACCCTGGGGTTCATCTCGATGACTACCATCCTGCCGTTATTCTGATTAAGCGCGAACTGGATATTCGAACCGCCTGTATCGACGCCTATCTCGCGGATGATCGCGATCGATGCGTCGCGCATCCGCTGGTATTCCTTGTCGGTAAGGGTCTGCGCGGGAGCCACGGTAACGGAGTCTCCTGTATGGATGCCCATCGGATCGAAGTTTTCGATGGAGCATATGATGACTACGTTGTCTTTCCCGTCCCTCATCACCTCGAGCTCATATTCCTTCCATCCGAGGACTGATTCCTCAACAAGCACCTGTCTTGCGGGACTGAGCTTCAGCCCCCCTTCGAGCAATACCTGATATTCTTCAAGGTTATACGCAATACCCCCGCCCGTGCCGCCGAGGGTGAAAGAAGGCCTGAGGATTGCCGGAAAGCCGATTTTTTCTATCGCATCAAGACCCTCTTTCAGGGAACCGACGGATGCGGAAACCGGAACCTCAAGGCCGATCTTTTCCATAGCCTTCTTGAAAAGCTCCCGGTCTTCGGCCTTTTTTATTGCATCGAATTTTGCGCCTATCAGTTCGACCTTATAGGCATCGAGTATGCCTTTCACGGACAGTTCGACTGCGAGGTTCAAGGCAGTCTGTCCGCCCATAGTCGGCAGGAGGGCGTCCGGCCTCTCCCTGTCTATGATCATCTCGAGGATGTCGGCTGTCAGAGGCTCTATATATGTGGCATCAGCTGTCTCCGGGTCTGTCATGATGGTCGCCGGGTTTGAGTTGACAAGGACTACTTTATAGCCTTCTTCCCTCAATGCCCTGCACGCCTGGGTACCCGAGTAGTCGAATTCACAAGCCTGGCCGATGACAATAGGCCCCGAGCCTATCAGTAAGATTTTCTTGATATCGGTTCTCTTTGGCATCCTATACTTCGGTAATCAATTCCCTGAATCTCTTGAAAAGGTGGGCTGAATCATTCGGTCCGGGGCCTGCTTCCGGATGGTGCTGGACCGAAAAAATGGGATATTCCACGTGACGCATTCCCTCTTCCGTACCGTCATAAAGATTTTTATGGGTGAGTGTTGCCTGTCCTCTGACGCTTTCTATATCAACACAGTAGTTATGGTTCTGGGAGGTAATCTCAACTCTCCCGGTCGATAAGTCCTTGACCGGGTGGTTGCCTCCGTGATGACCGAATTTGAGCTTATATGTTCTTCCGCCCATGGCGAGTCCGAGTATCTGGTGGCCGAGACATATTCCGAAAACAGGCTTTTTACCTATAAGTTTCCTGGTGTTTTCGATAGCATAGGTGACTGTCTGGGGGTCTCCGGGTCCGTTGCTGAGGATTATGCCGTCCGGGTCCGTTCCGAGCACTGCTTCAGCCGCTGTTTGGGCAGGGACGACTGACACGTCGAAGCCGGCCTCCACGAGATTTCTCAGTATGTTGAATTTCACGCCGAAATCATAAACCACTACCTTCAGAACAGGTTCATCTTTTTCAGCAACACACCACTTCCAGCATCCCTCTTTCCAAGCATATTTCTGTTTGGTCGTTACATCTTTCACAAGGTCGAACGCAGAGATGCCGGGATGCCTCCTCACTTTTTCCAGAAGGCTTTCAGGGTTGAGGTCAACGGTGGAGATTATCCCCATCTGGCTGCCGTTGTCCCTTAAATACCTTGTCAATGCCCTTGTATCAATCCCTTCGATGCAGACTATCTTATGATCCCTGAGGTATCGGCCCAGGGAATTTGAAGCCCTCCAGTTGCTCGGGAAATCAAGATGCTCTTTGACGACAAAACCCTCTGCTTTCGGTCCGTTCAAAGATTCGATATCTTCTGCGTTGATTCCGTAGTTGCCCATTTGTGTATAAGTCATGGTAACGATCTGGCCTTTATAGGACGGGTCGGTCAGAATTTCCTGATATCCTGTCATGGAGGTATTGAACACAACCTCTCCTATAGCCTCTCCCTCATGACCGAAGCCTTTTCCTTCAAAAACAACACCGTCCGACAGTACCAGCAACGCCCTGCTACTCATATATTTTTCCTCTGCATATAGTAAGGACGGGCTTACCTTTAAGAATACATCCTTCAAATGGTGTGTTCTTTCCCTTTGAGACAAACTTCTGCGCTTCCACCGTATATTTTTTATTCCTGTCGATAAGAACCAAAGACGCTTCGGCGTCCGTTTTAATCGTTCCCTGCTCTATCTGCATAATCCGGGCCGGGTTTGTCGCCATCTTTTCAACGAGCTGACTCATCGTCAAAACCCCTTCATCAACAAGCGACAGGCTCAGGCTCACCGCGGTTTCAAGGCCTGATATGCCGAAAGGAGCCATGTCGAACTCCCGAAGTTTTTCATCCCGGTGGTGCGGAGCATGGTCTGTGGCGATCACATCGATTGTGCCGTCTCTTAACCCTTCCTTTATCGCTGCGACATCCCGCGCAGTTCTCAGGGGAGGATTCACTTTTGCATTAGTATCGTAGCCTTTGACAGCTTCCTCGGTGATGCTGAAGTAATGCGGGCACGTTTCCGCCGTCACATTTGATCCCCTTTCCTTCATGCTCCTGATAAGATTAACAGAACCTTCCGTAGAAACATGGGCGATGTGTAATCTACCGCCTGCAAGTTCAGCCAGGACAATGTCTCTGAAGATCATTATCTGCTCGGATTCCGCGGGAATCCCCTTCAGGCCGAGAGTGACAGAAAGGAGCCCCTCGTTCATTACACCGGATTCGGAAAGTGTCGTGTCTTCGCAGTGTGAGATTACCGGGACATTAAACGCCTTAGAATACTCAAGCGCCCTTCTCATAATAAGGCTGTTCATAACAGGCTGCCCGTCATCGGAGAAGGCGATGCAACCTTCGTCTCTCATCGTTCCGATCTCTGCGAGCTCTATACCTTTCTGGCTCTTTGTTATTGCGCCAATGGGAAAGACCATGCAATGACCTTCCTGCGACGCCTTCCTCTTAATAAATTCCGTGACACTTGCGTTATCATTTACCGGGAATGTGTTCGGCATGCAGCATACCGCTGTAAAACCTCCTTTCACAGCGGCAAGTGTGCCGGTACATATGGTTTCCTTGTACTCAAAGCCGGGTTCCCTGAGGTGCACATGCATATCAATGAGCCCCGGGAGGACAAACATACCTTTTGCGTCTATAGTCCGGAATCCAGGATCATCACGCCCGCTTTGTCCCCCCTTGCCGAGGGAGCGAAGGGTTGCTGACTGTTTTCTGACTTCCTTTATCCTGCCGTTGTCAATGAAAATATCTCCGATCCAGTCGGTTGCCTGCGAAGGGTCTATGATATGACCGCCTTTAATTGCTATCTTCATCTTTTTACTCCGGACAGCAGGTACATAACCGCCATCCTCACCGCAATGCCGTTTGTGACCTGGTCGAGGATCACGGAATTCGGGCCATCCGCAATTTCCGATACGATTTCGATGCCCCGGTTCATAGGCCCCGGATGCATTACTATGACGCTGTCTCCGGCAAGTGCGAGTCTCTCAGACGTCAGTCCCCAGTTCCTGGAATATTCGTCCGTCGAAGGAAAGAACCCTTTCCCCTGCCTCTCCATCTGTATCCTGAGCATCATCAGAACATCCACATTCTTGAGGCCTTCTTCCATGTTATGGAAAACCCCGACACCCAATTCTTTCACCTCATCGGGTATCAGAGTGGGAGGACCTATCAGCCTGACTCTGGCGCCCAGCTTTGTAAGGCAATAAATGTTCGACTTTGCCACCCTGCTGTGAGCGATATCTCCGACGATGGCAATCTCAAGCCCTTTAATATCCCCCTTCTTTTCTCTGATGGTGAAGGCGTCAAGAAGCGCCTGCGTGGGATGCTCGTTCGTCCCGTCGCCTGCGTTAATAATGGAAGCCTTCAGATGCTTTGCAAGAAGATAAGGAGCTCCGGACGATGCGTGCCTTATGATAATGAAATCCGCTCCGAGCGCCTGGACAGTCAGGGCTGTGTCGATCAGACCCTCGCCTTTTACAACGCTGCTTGTAGGGACCGAGAAATTAATGACATCCATACTGAGCCTTTTTGCCGCGAGTTCGAAAGAAGTCCTGGTTCTTGTCGACGGCTCAAAAAAAAGGTTGACCGTTGTCTTGCCACGGAGGGCCGGGACCTTCTTGATATCCCTTCCGATGACGTCCTTGAACCCGGCTGCAGTATCGAGGAAAAGAATTATCTCCTCAAGAGAGAGTTCCTTGATGCCGAGCAGGTCTTTCTTATTCAGCATCTGCAGTTTGATCTCCGGTTTTCTTAATTATGACCCTGTCTCCGGACCCTTCTTCTCCGAGCTGTACCTCAACGGTCTCGCTCAGAGCGGTCGGAATATTTTTCCCTACATAATCGGCTTTTATCGGAAGCTCCCTGTGTCCCCTGTCTATCAGGACTGCAAGCTGAATCGCCGCCGGCCTGCCGAGGTCCATCAGGGCGTCCATGGCAGCCCTAATGGACCTGCCGGTGAAAAGGACGTCGTCAACGAGGATTATTATTAAATTCGTAATCTCGAAACTCACCTCTGTTCTCCTGACAACAGGCTGTTCCTTCCTGATTGCCAGGTCGTCTCTGTACAGGGCAATATCGAGGGAACCGACAGGGATTTCCTTTTTTTCTATCATTCTTATCTTTGAGGCGAGTCTGCGGGCAAGGTATACTCCGCCTCTCTGTATGCCGACAAGACAAAGTTTGCCGATGCCCCTGTTCTTTTCGATAATTTCATGGGCCATCCTCGTCAAAGCCCGGTCGATATCCTCTTTGGTCATTAATTCTTTAGACATATTGATAATCCCCTATATACGAAAAAAGATATTTTTGGTGATGTTATCGGGTTAAATAAATTTTTTAGCAATGTCTGCATGATACTGCCGGGATATGAACAGCCATAAAAAAACCTTCCCCTCTCCGGAGTGGAAGGTTGATTACGATTGATGGTATCGCAGCGCACGCTGCCTCCTTTACCTTTCCAGCCTCACAGGGCCGTTCTTAAAGGTTGTTTATTTAAACATAAATTGAAAAAAGCTGTCAAATGGTCCGGTACAAAGATGATCGGAGTCAAGAATATAGGCGGGGGATATAGTATTTGAGCTCATTCTCGGTCCCGAAAGCATTCGGGACCTCTCTATGAGTCGTAGACCGAGGCTTTTGCCTCTTTATTATCAGATTGTTTTTGACTATCGGCAAAAAAATCCGCTGAAATACTATATCCCCCGCCTGCCATCTCCTATTTTATGGATAATCCGGGTTAAAATAATCAGATGTCCGATAAACAGCTCATTATTGAAGGCGCCAGGCAGAATAACCTCAAAAATATCAACCTGACTCTTCCGCATAACAAGGTAATTGCGATTACGGGTGTGTCCGGATCGGGAAAATCCTCTCTGGCATTCGATACGGTCTTTGCCGAAGGGCAATGGAGGTTCATTGAATCGTTGTCCACATATGCGAGGCTTTTTCTCGAAAAGCTTGACAGGCCCGACGTTGATGCCATTCATAACATCCGGCCTGCGATAGCCCTGGAACAAAAAAATCCCATACGCGGTTCACGTTCTACTGTCGGGACGCTGACGGAACTGTACGACCATTTCAGGCTTTTGTATTCCAGGATAGCAACTCCCTTCTGCCCGAACTGCGGGAAGGAGATCAGGATTTGGGACCCTTCGCAGGTGGCTGCCGAGCTTATAGAAACATATACAGGTGAAAAGGCGATTATCGTTTTCGAGACAAATGATTCAATTGACGAATTAAAGAAACGAGGATTTTACAGGGCATGGCTCAGCGATGAAGTAGTTGATTTGACGGGATTACAAAAAGAGGACAAACCGATAATCCCCGCTTTGCCAAAGGAGGGCAGGGTAGGATTTTTCCCCGTCGTCCTCGACAGGATTATTATAAAAAATGAACCGAGACTGTCTGACTCAATAGAGATGGCATGGAGGGAAGGAAACGGTCGGGTGAAAATAATCATTGTCAGGGACAGCGGCCTTACAACCCTTGCTTTTTCTTCGGAGAATGCCTGTGAAGAGTGCCGTATCGAACTGCCGAAACCCTATCCCCTTCTTTTCTCCTTCAACCATCCTGTCGGAGCATGTCCGGATTGCAAAGGGTTCGGAAATATACTCAGGTATGATGAAGACCTTATTATCCCGGACAAGAGCCTCTCGTTGTCCGAAGGCGCAATCGACCCATGGAACAAACCTGCTTATAAATGGTGGAAACAGCAGATAATCAAAGGCGCCAAAAAAGACGGACTCGATGTCAATAAACCATTTTATGAATTTTCTGAGGAAGAGAAGACGCTGATGTTCAGGGGAGGCGGAAGTTTTCACGGGATTGATGATTTCTTCGAGGACATGGAGGGCAGAAGGTATAAACTACATGTAAGAGTATTCCTGAGCAGATACAGGAGGCCTGTTACATGTTCTCTCTGCGGCGGCAAAAGATTAAGAAAGGAATCGCTTGCGTACAGGCTTTCAGGTTTGGACATCGCTGAACTATGTGCAATGCCCGTATCGGAGACCGTCAGTTTTTTTGAACAACTTGACATCTCGCCATTTCAGAGGGATACGGCAAAAGAGATACTCAGACAGATACACCTTAAGCTCGGTTTTCTTAAGAGGGTCGGGATCGGCTACCTCAGCCTGAACAGGGACGGCAGGACACTATCCGGGGGGGAGTATCAGCGCGTGAATATGTCAAATCAAATGTCCTCGTTTCTCACCGGTACACTCTATGTGCTTGATGAACCGACTGTCGGTCTCCATGCGAGGGATACGGAGATTGTAGCGGATATCATGTCCGGGCTTTCGAAGCTTGGAAATACCGTGCTTGTAGTCGAGCACGATATAAAGATCATACAGTTTGCGGACTGGGTTGTTGAACTGGGGCCGGGCGGCGGGCATCTGGGCGGAGAAATCATATACTCGGGGCCAAAGGAAGAATTTACGGATACTGATACCCTGACAGCACGCTATATAAAGGGGACCGAGAGAATAGTGCCCCCGTATGGGTCAACGGGCAGGCAGGGAGTTGCGAATGCCGGAAAGATAATACTCTACGGAGCTTCAGGGAATAACCTCAAACATATAGACCTTGAAGTCCCTCTGCAAACCTTCACCACGGTCACCGGCGTTTCCGGATCCGGCAAAAGCAGTCTTATTGTCGAAACACTGTACCGGGCCCTTGCCGGAGACTTTAAGCCAGAATACAGTGTCTCTCTGCCCTACGAAAAGATCGAGGGTGTCCGGTTTCTGAAAGGGGTTAAACTCATTGCCCAGACGCCGATCGGCAGAAGTCCCCGCTCAAATCCTGTTACATATTTAAAGATATTCGACCTGATACGAAAGCTTTTCGCCGATCAGATGGAGGCAAAGGCCCATGGTTACAGCCCGGGTTTTTTCTCCTTTAACGTGCCGGGCGGCAGGTGTGAAACATGCAAAGGCGCCGGCTATCAAAAGATGGAGATGTATTTTTTTGAGGACCTTTTTGTGAAATGCGAAGAGTGCGGCGGAAAACGATACAGGCCGGAGGCGTTCCGCGTAACATATAAGGGGAAAAATATCGACGAGGTTTTAAACATGACGGTTGAAGAGGCCATAGACTTTTTTAAAGAGTCTGTCAGGATTTCAGGCAAATTATTCGTGATGAAGGACATAGGCCTCGGTTATCTGAGGCTCGGGCAGCCTGCAACTACGCTTTCGGGGGGTGAAGCGCAGAGGCTGAAAATCTGCGCTGAAATGATGAATACTCGCCCTCCTGACGCTGCTTTAAGCCGATCAGGCCGTAAAGGGGTTGAAAGAGGTTTCCTCTATATCCTTGATGAGCCGACCATAGGCCTCCATCCCAGGGATGTGAATACGCTGCTCGATATACTGAACCGGCTGGTCGAAGCCGGCAACACAGTCCTTGTGATAGAGCATAACCTTGATGTTGTTAAGGCTTCGGACTGGGTTATAGATCTGGGACCGGAAGGCGGGGATAAGGGGGGAAGGATAATTTTTGCAGGTACGCCTGAAGACATAGTAAAATCGAAAGAGTCATATACCGGCAGGTACCTCAGGGAGTATAATTCTCAAAGGTAGAATGCTGTTCGAATGAAAAAAATTCTGTCTATCATGTTTCTCTTCATACTGATTTCCGGATGCAGGCAGGAACCTGCGGGGAATGGGAATCAGGCTGTGACAGCAATATCCGACGAACCCGCCTACGGTGATGCGCTGGTGGCAGGCTCAATCGGAGAACCGAGCATCCTGATCCCCATGCTCGCGGGCGACAGCGCTTCTCACGACGTTGCCGGCCTGATCTTCAACGGCCTCGTGAAGTACCACACCGACCTCAGCGTTATCGGAGATCTCGCAGAGTCCTGGGATATTTCCGCTGACGGACTTGTCATTACCTTCCATCTGAGAAAAGGGGTGAAGTGGTTTGACGGGGTCGAGTTCACAGCAGAAGATATCATGTTCGGATATAAAACCATTATCGACGAGAAGACGCCTACAGCCTATCAGGAGGATTATCTGCAGGTTGAGAAGGCGGAAGTGCCCGACCCCCATACATTCCGGGTTACCTACCGGAAGCCGTTTGCGCCTGCTCTCACGTCATGGGGGAGCCTGGTGGTTCTTCCGAAACATCTGCTCGAAGGAAGGGATATTACAAAAACCGATTTCGGCAGAAACCCTGTGGGTCTGGGACGCTATAAACTCCGCAACTGGACGCCGGGGCAGGAGGTGATTCTCGAATCGAACAGGGACTATTTTCAGGGAAGACCGTATATCGACAGATACATCTACAGGATCATACCCGACCCTGCTACCATGTTTCTTGAACTTAAGGCAGGGGGAATAGATTTAATGGGGCTGACGCCGATTCAGTATACAAAGCAGACGGATACCAGACACTTCATGGAAAATTTCCGGAAATTCCGGTACCCGGTATTTGCCTATACCTATCTGGGGTTCAACCTCAGACATCCTTTCTTCAAGGACAAAAGGGTAAGACAGGCGATCGCCTGTGCGATAGACAAAAAGGAGATTGTTGATGTTGTCCTCTTCGGTCTCGGCAAACCTGCGACCGGTCCCTATGTTCCCGATACCTGGCCTTACAACCCCAATGTGAGAACCTGCGGGTACGATCTCGGGAAGGCAAAAGAGTTGCTCAATTTGGCCGGCTGGGCTGACAGGGACGGAGACGGCATCCTCGAGAAAGACGGGAGTCCGTTTGCGTTTACGATCCTTACGAACATGGGAAACAGCCTGAGGATGAACACCGCAACGATCATTCAGCGGAGGCTCGCCAAAATTGGGATAAAAGTGGATATCCGGGTGCTTGAGTGGAGCACTTTCATTAATGAATTCATTGACAAAAGGCGCTTCCAGGCCGTTATTCTCGGCTGGAACATAGGGCTCGATCCCGACCAGTATGACATATGGCATTCGGGAAAGACAAAGGAGAAGGAGTTCAATTTTGTCGGGTATAATAATCCGGAAGTCGATGAGCTTCTGGAGAAGGGCAGGCGGACGTTTGACATGGAGGAACGGAAGAAGGCATATTTCAGAATTCAGGAGATACTTGCCGAAGAATTACCGTATATCTTCCTTTACGTACCTGATGCGACTCCCATTATACATGTGCGGTTCAGGGGAATAAAACCCTCTCCAATAGGAATAAGCTATAACCTCGAGAGATGGTATGTGCCGAAGGCATTGCAGCGGCATGCTGCAATGCAACCGTAAATGATATCGTTTCTCGCCAAACGACTCCTCGAAATGATACCCACGCTGCTGGGCATCACGATCCTCTCTTTCCTGATCATCCATCTCGCTCCGGGGAAGCCGACGGATGTGCTCACCGAGATGAACCCCAAGATCACACCTGAAGCGCGGGAGCGCCTCGAAAAGTACTACGGCCTCGACAAACCGCTCTATGTCCAATACGGGTTATGGCTTAAAAGGATTGTGAAATTCGATTTCGGGGAATCGTTCTCCACCGACAGAAGACCGGTCATCGCCAAGATATGGGACACCAAACAGCCATTGATGGATAGGAGGCTTTTCATCACCATTGTCATCAATGCGCTTTCAATGCTGCTGATCTTTCTGATCGCGATACCGATAGGGGTGTTCTCTGCCACGCACCAGGACTCATTCGCCGATAAGGTTACGACCGTTACTGTTTTTATCGGGTTTGCTGCGCCTGCTTTCTGGCTTGCCCTTCTCCTGATGATGCTTTTCGGCATTCAGCTTGGCTGGCTGCCGATATCAGGACTGAAATCCATGGACTACGATACACTGTCTTTTTCCGGAAAGGTCTGGGACAGGGCCGGGCACCTTATCCTTCCCGTTTTTATCTCCTCCTTCGGCGGGCTGGCCGGACTCTCCCGGTTTATGAGGGGCAGCATGCTCGAGGTAATCCGGCAGGATTATATCACGGCTGCAAGGGCCAAGGGGCTCCGTGAAAAAGAGGTCGTATACCGGCATGCGCTGCGCAATGCCCTTCTCCCCATTATCACGCTGCTCGGGCTTGCGGTGCCCGGTCTGATAGGCGGCAGCGTAATCTTCGAGAATATCTTCGGCATACCGGGAATGGGGCAGCTTTTCTATATGAGTGTGATGACCAGGGACTATCCCCTTGTCATGGGTATCCTCACCATAGGCGCCTTCCTTACGCTGATCGGGAATCTTCTGGCTGATATTGGATATATGCTTGCGGACCCGAGGATAAGGGCAAAGTGAGCAGCGGGATGAAGAGGTCACCCCTGAAGATATACTGGCAAAGGTTAAGGGAGAATAAACTGGCCCTGACCGGCGGGGTGATGATTTCGTCCCTTTTTCTGATTGCTGTCTTTGCATCGATATTGTCTCCGTATGACCCGAACGAAATCGACAGGAATAATATCCTGAATCCACCCAGCCTGACGCATCCGCTCGGCACCGATGAACTCGGCAGGGACATCATGAGCAGAATGATATGGGGTTCCCGGATTTCCCTTGCAGTGGGATTCGTGGCAGTGGGAATCGCCACCCTTATAGGCATCCTGCTCGGTTCACTCGCCGGGTATTACGGTGGATGGGGAGAGAGGATCATAATGCGGTTTATCGATATAATGCTTTCGATCCCGACATTCTTTCTGATCCTGGCAGTCATCGCTTTTGTAGGCCCCAGCATATGGAATATCATGGTCATCATAGGGCTCACCTCATGGATGGGCGTGGCCAGGCTTGTGAGGGCAGAGTTTCTCACCCTGAAAGAGAGGGAGTTTGTCCTTGCTGCGCGGGCGCTCGGCGTGAGCGATATGATGATTATTCTCAAACATATCATGATCAACAGCATGGCCCCGGTATTTGTCTCGGCGATTCTCGGGGTTGCGAGCGCCATACTTGTGGAATCGGCACTGAGTTTCCTTGGGCTGGGAGTGCAGCCGCCGACTCCGAGCTGGGGGAATATTCTCACTTCCGGCAAGGATAACATCGAGGTCGCGTGGTGGCTTTCGGTATTCCCGGGGATGGCGATCCTGATTACTGTGATGAGCTATAACCTGTTCGGAGAAGGGCTGAGGGACGCGACCGACCCCAGGTTATGGAGGACCGGGGAGTCATAAGGTTTTCAATACTTTATTCCCTGTAGCGCTCCATTACCTCGTCTCTTGTGATCACTGCTTCGAGCTTGTATCCAAGCGCCTCTATGGCTTCCCTGCCGCCTTCCTGCCGGTCTATAAGAGCAATTACTTTCACGATTTCGAGACCCGCCTTTTTTGCTCTTGTCAGTGCTTCGATGGTGGATTTGCCGGTCGTAATAACGTCGTCAACAATTACCACCCTGTCACCGTTATGTACGTTCCCCTCGATCCACTGCATCGTGCCGTAGGCCTTTGCCGTCTTGCGGACCACAAACGCCTCAATGGGTTGTTCTTTAAGATACGACGTGTATGAGACAGCATAAGCAATAGGATCGGCGCCGAGGGTAAGGCCACCGACCCCTCTGATATTGAGGTCTTTGATCAGTTCGAATATTATATTGCCGATAAGATACATCCCTTCAGGATGAAGGGTCAGCGCCTTGCAGTTGAAATAGTAATTGCTCATTCTTCCCGACACGAGCTTAAAAGCCGGCTCTTCACTGTATCTGAACGCCTTCCCGATGACAAGTTCTATCAGACGGTTTCTCATACCGGATATGAAAATACAATTAAGGATTAAGATAAGTCAATAGGAGGCCTCATTAAGAAGGGCGTGATCAAAGAAGACAGTGACTCAATCCCCGCTGCTTCGTATGGAATTTGAAGGATAAACTATTGGAGATGGTACTTTTAAAAATTGCCAGCTTATGCGCAAGTGCCTGGTGCGCTACCATGCGATTGGTCCTTTGCGCCTTCTTCCGAAAGTAAGACCTGGCCTTCTCATCAAACCGCCGAGCCAGTTCAGACGCCTCTGAATAAGCCCAAGCTAGATACTTGTTGCCGTTTTTTTCATTGCCCTTGCCCTTCGCCTTGCCGTTGCTTACCCACGTCGAGCTGACCTTTCTGCAGTAGGAGACGTAGTTGCCGACTTTCTGAAAACGCCTGATCGGTCCCGTTTCAAGCATTATGGTCAGTGCAAGTATTTTCCCCACACCCGGAATACTCAACAGCTGCCGATAGTGTGATGACAGTTCTATCTTCCCTTCAACAATCCTCTCGATGCTCCTTATCTTCCTGGTCAGATAGTCGATAGTTTCTTTGCTGACAGATCCTGCCATCAAGATATCTTCATTGCCATCCAGTAGAGGACTTATCCGATCTTCTTTCAGCCGTTTGACATCATTGACGTTTACCATAATCCCACAGTTACGGGTAATGATATGCTGAAGGCTAATGATCAGAGAAGTTCGCAGTCTGACGAGATGCCCCCGTTTCCTTAATAGGTCTCTCAGCGATCTTTCTTCCTTGGGATAGATATATCCCTCAGGCAGTATGTCCAGCCTAAGCATCTCGGCAAGCCAGTTTGCGTCATGTCGGTCATCTGCGTGCTTTAACCCCTTATATTTTTGAATCGCTGTAGGATTAGCCAGATGCACGTCATATCCCTTTGCCATAAGAAGATCAACAAGCCAGTACCAATTGTAAGTAGACTCTACCGCAATTCCCGCGATCTTCATCATCCTTATAGATGGATTTGCGCTCATTGCCCCGCGCAGTGATATGATAAAGAGCGCCGTTATATTCTATACGCAGTGGTCTCGCCATGCAGAAAGTTTGGCAGGGGTTATGGGAAAATGCAAGGATAAAGACCTGACCCTAGTTTTTGCCCTTGCAGTTCCTGACCCTCTGGAAGTCCCCTCATCGTAATAATAATTGATATCTGTTCCTGTAGGATAGTCTTTTTTCGTTACCCTGTTCACCTGGTCGTAGATGAATGTGATGGTTTTGTTTTTGGCGTCGGTCTGCTCAGGGCGGATATTCTCCTCCTCAAGCAAGCCAGAACTAAAGGTTTTCTTATATAGTCCGTTGAACCCGCCTTTAACGCCTTTATCGCAATATCTTCCGGGCTAATGCGGGAATATCTTTCCGGGGTTGAGGATGTTCCCGGGATCAAAAACCTTTTTTATCGATTCCATAATTTCAATCTCTTTCTTTGACAGCTCCATCCCGATATACCGGGCTTTTGTGAGTCCGACTCCGTGCTCACCCGATATCGTGCCTCCGAGCGCTATGGTCTCCTGAAATACCTTCTTAACTAAATCTAGTCCTTTCCGGTATTCTTCCTTATCTTGCCTGTCGACCATTATATTTACATGGATATTCCCGTCGCCCGCATGGCCGAAGTTCACAATCCTTATGCCGGTTTCCTCCGAAAGTTTTCTCAGACTTGTCAGCATCTTCGTCACCATGTTTCTTGGCACAACAATGTCCTCATTGATCTTGTCCGGCTTTATTTGATAAAGGGCCGGAGATATTGCGCGTCTCGAAGCCCAAAGATTGTTTCGAGCATATTCATCTTCCGCCATTTTTATCTCGGCCCCAAGCTGCCGGCAAATATCAGCTATTTTCTCCGCCTCCTTTGTTATTGCCAAGGGGTTGCCGTCACATTCGATTAGAAGAACGGCTTCGGCATCCCTAGGCAGCCCCACGGGCTTGAATTTTTCAACGGCTGATATTGCTTCGCGGTCCATAAACTCAAGCGTTCTGGGGATTATCTTTGATGAAATAATCTTTGTAACTGCGTCACCGGATGCTTCGAGATTATTAAAAACAGCAAGCAGCGTAACGACCCCTGCGGGTAAGGGGAGTATCTTCAGTCTTATTTTTGTAAATACGGACAACGTCCCCTCCGATCCCGTCAGAAGGTGCGTCAAATCGTATCCGACAACGCCTTTTGACGTTTTGACACCGGAAGTCATGACATCCCCGTTGGGCAGTACGGACTCTATCTCCATTACATAGTCCCTGGTCACACCGTATTTTATCGCCCTCGGACCGCCGGCATTTTCTGCAACATTTCCTCCTATCGTGCAGAAGTTCATGCTCGCCGGATCAGGCGGATAGAAGAACCCTTTCCATTCAAGCTCGCGCTGAAGTTTCCCGTTTATTACGCCCGGCTCACAAACGACGTTTAGATTTTCGGAATCTATCTCTACGATTCTCTTCATTCTTTCAAAGCTGAGAATGACAGCGCCTTTTACCGGCACAGATCCAGCTGTCATGCCCGTTCCGGCTCCCCGGGGAACAACCGGAATCCCGTTCTTGTATGCATGTTTCATAACCTTTACAACGTCTTCCGTAGTATCGGGCCAGACGACCGCGGCAGGCTGTACCTGAATCCCCGACGCGTCAAAGCCGTAACATACAAGATCCTCCGGGGCGGTCGATATTTTTGTGCCCGGCAATTTCTCGATAAAAAGTTTCACATCATTCCTCTTTCAGATGAAGTTATCAATTTCACGTTATTGTTCTAAAGTAACAGATTACCGGAAAATTTTTAAATATCGGTTTTGCGGCATCTTTTTTGACACCTGTGGGCATCGGGAGAGTTTCGAAGCTCGTAACCCTTCACGTGGATTTTTTGTGGCAGATATAGTGTTTTCGCGGATTCAAATTCTGTGTAGACTCATCGGAACAGAATTTACCTCGCAGGACAACAGCCCGAGAATGACCGAAAATACTATCTGGCTCCATTGAATGTTTACCAAAGCTCAGGCAGGCTGCGTTTGTATGCCAACGTCCTGGGCTTCAACGAGTTGCATGGATATCACCTTGGATACGCCGGCTTCTTCCGTGGTTATGCCGTAAATATAATCGGCTATGCTCATGGTGCTTCTGTTATGGGTGACCACAATGAACTGGGTATCCTTCGAAAAATCTTTCACCATATTCGCAAATTTTTCTGTGTTCATCTCATCCAGAGCCGAGTCCGCCTCGTCCAGGATACAAAGCGGCGTCGGTTTGATCAGGAAGCTTGCGAAAAGCAGCGATAACGCGGTAAGGGTCTTTTCTCCACCCGAAAGCAGGTTTATATTCTGAAGTCTCTTGCCCGGGGGCTGGGCTACGATGTCGATGCCTGTCTCGAGGATATTATTTTCATCCGTCATTATGAGTTCAGCCCGTCCTCCGCCGAATAATGTTAAGAACACTTCAGAGAATTTTATTTTAAGGGCCTCGAATGCCTCTCTCAATTTTTTTCTTGTAGTGACATTGATCTTTGTTATAGCTTCTTCAAGCTCAGCTATGGACCTGTTGAGGTCTTCTTGCTGGTTTTTCAGGAACTCATATCTGGTGCGCAGTTCTTCGTATTCTTCCAGGGTCCCCAAATTCACCGGACCAAGTTCCTGCACCTTCTGCCGCAGTTCTGCGAGTCTCTGCTCATCTTCTTCCGTCAGGGGTTCGACATCAACCGTATCTATTGCTAATCCATAATTTTGATTTATAGATGCATAAAGATTTTCTATTTTCAGTCTATGTTCTGTACGCTGTATGTCAAGTTCCGATATCCTCTGTGAGATAACGTCAATTTGGCTCCTGAGCAGTTTAAGCCCATGCTCCGTTACCAGGAGTTCCTGGCTTTCCGTATCTATGATATCTTTTCTTTCGACTATATCTTTCCTGAGTTTGTCCGCAACGGCAACGAGCGACCGTATTTTGCTTTCATTTTCTTCTGTCTCTGTTTCGCGCTGGGAAATACGCTCATTGACAGATACAATTTCTCCCGACAAAAATTCTTTTTTCTGACTGTTTTCGCCAAGCTCTCTCTGAAGCGTATCTTTTTCTTTTCCGACCGATTCTATTTTTTCCCTCAGCGATGTTATTAAAAGCCTGATGTCGGTTATTTCCGTGCGGTATTCGTCGAGATGCGACCGTCTTTGGGAAATTTCCTCCTGCAGGTCAAGGCCCTTGTTTTCAGCCTCTGTCTTTTTTGATTCTATCATCTGTATCTCTGCGTCTTTTTCTACAACAAGTTTTTCTATCGATTCTTTTTCCCCTATTATCTGCTCAATCTCCAGGGTGAGATAGGCAAGTTTTCTGCTCCTCCGCTCCTTGTCTTCTCTGTAGTTTTCCGCAGACAATTTGAGGAGTGAAATTTCTTTTTCTTTCTCCACAATTGCAGCTTCTACATTTTTCAGTTCGCTTTCTTTTGTTTCGAGGAGATCCTGTACTGCGCCAAGCTCGCTTTGTATCAGGTCTATCGACGCCTTAATGCTGTCGACCGCAGCCTCGATTTCTCTCATCTCCCGCTTCCTTTTAAAAACACCCCTGACCTTTCCGGCAATGACCGATCCTGAAGGCTCGATAACCTCTCCATCAAGTGTGACGAAGAATAAATTGTATCCGCCCGCGATAAAACTGAAGGCAGTTTTAATATCTTTTACTATGAAGACGTTTCTGAACATGCTTTCTGCAACGCCGGAAAATTCCTCGTTTGTACGGACTACGCTGAGGGCATTCGCGATATCTCCCGTGGGGATATCTTTTCCCTCGACAGCTATATTCGGATGAAGCGGAATAAACGCCGTCCTGCCCAAGCCTTTCTTCTTGACAGCGATTACGGCGTTTTCTATGTCGCCGAATGAAGGCAGTATGAAGGAGTTTACTTTCTCGGATAGCACGCTTTCTATGGCTTTTTCGTAATCGTCATCGACTTCAAGCACATCGGAAATCGATGCGAGAAGATCGAAATCTGTATCTCCTGAGAGAAGCTCTTTTGTCGCATCGTCAAAGAGGAATTCCTTAATGGAGTCAATCCTTGAGGTATTTGATGCGAGTTCTTCCTTTAGCCTGGATAACGCTTCTCTGAGCTGTTCGACCCTGGTTTTGTTTGTGGCCAGTTCGTTTGCTATGATCCCTTTCCTGTCATTCAGGAACATAACATTGTTATTTTTATCGAGAATGCCCGAATCTATGTCTTTTAAGGAAGAATCAACATCAGTAAGCATCTTTTTTAACCCTTCTGAGTCTCTGATAGACGATTCTTCCCGGTGTTTAAGGCTTTCCAGTAATGATTGAAGCTTGTTCTGATTATTTCTCAGCGTACTGAGGTCTTCGGATATTCTGAATATCTCGCGCCTTTTTTCTTCGAGCATATCTTCATATTCCAGGAGCTTTTCTTCGAGAGATTTTACAAACTCTGCTTTTTCCGCCAGAAGTTCTTTCTGGCTCCGGCTTTCTGATAATAATTCTTCCCCGGTGTTTTCCAGTTCTTTTTGCTTTTTTAAGGACTCCGCCTCTTTTTGATCAAATTCCTCCTGTTGCTGATGAAGTTTGATGAGATATTCCTTAAAATTATCTCTCTCTGTACGTGCAACAGCGATGTTTTTTTCAAGTTCAGCAATCTCTTTTTCCATACTCTGAAACTTTATCTGGATCTGCTCTAATATTTTTTCCTTTTCAAAAATCTCGATTCGCTTTGTTTCTGTCTCGTTTTCCGTTTTTGAAAGCTCTGCCCTCTTAACAGATTCTTCCTCTTTAAGTACATTCAATTCTGAAAGTATTTTGTCAAAGGATTCCTTTAATGAGTGATAGTCCTTCTTCGCAATCTTGAGCTCTATAGAATGTATTTCAGAAGAGAGACGCTTGTACCTTTCAGCCTTTTTTGCAAGCCTGTCAAGGAAATTAATCTGTTTTCTTACCTCTATAATTATATCGTTCACTCGCTGGAGATTCGCCCTTGAGGATTCAAGCTTTGAAAGCGCTTCTTTCCTTCTGACATTATATTTCATGACGCCGGCGACTTCTTCTATTAAGAATCTCCTATCCTGTGGTTTCGAATTCAGTATTTCTGCAATTCTGTCCTGCTCGAGTATCGAATAGCTTTTCACCTCAAGCCCTGTATCAAGAAAGAGATTTTTTATATCCTTCAGTCTGCATTGAGATTTATTCAGCATATACTCGCTGTCTCCCGACCGGTAAAGTCTTCTGGTTACAAACGCTGTATCGGCACTTTCAGCGTTTTCTCCTTGAGAAGACTGCTGATGGCCGATTATTCCGGAGATTACCATCGTGACTTCAGCCATACCTCTGGGCTTTTTTGAAGTAGATCCACTAAAGATGACTTCTTCCATTTTTTCTCCCCTCAGGCTTTTGGCACTCTGCTCACCCAGGACCCATCTGAAGGCGTCAACAATATTGCTTTTACCGCATCCATTTGGTCCGACTATGCAGGTAATACCCGGATGGAAATTAAAAGCAGTCCTTTCCCCGAAGGATTTGAAACCTATTAATTCGATCCTGTCAACGCGCATTGTTCAGATAATATACCTTATCGCCGTAAGACTGACAAGAGGTATTTTCCCGGATATTTTTTTAAAAAAAAGCAATATCGATCAATGAATCAGAACGAAATCTGTGAAAAGTTCCACGTGGAACTTTTTGCTTGGGAAACTCATAAATTTTTCGTATAAAGTCAGCAAAGACAGTGGACATAGTATTTTCACTTCCTGTCCTCAACAAACTCTGGAAAAGCAGATTGTTCCACGTGGAACAATCAATATTAATCGTGTCATTGATGTTATGGAAAATATTCATTACAATATGGAAGAGTTGAAAAATTTCTGTTTTTCTAACCTATAATTTAGGCTAATTATTTCGAGGAAAGTTTACTGGAGGAAATAGGAATACGATGGAAGAGAGAGAAAAATTGATTAAGAAAAAGATAGAGGAAGAGGATTTTATCGAGATGATGACGCACAAAGGCGTAAAAGAGAGGATTTTAGAGATCCTTATCCGGGAAAAAGGATTCGATCCTGACGATATCGAAACAGATCCGAAATTCACTCTGCAGCTAAGTGATTGCCGAGCCTCTGTCGGCATTGATTTTATTATTAACCTCCATGCAGCCAGTTTTATGGTCATAAAATGCGTTCCAACAGCTATCGACTCCTGGGAAAGATATGTAGTTTCATTTGCGCGAGTCATAAAGGACTATCAGATCCCATATGCAGCGGTAACAGATGGAAAAAATACAAAAATCTTTGATATCCTTTCAGCCACTGAAACTGCAAAAAGTTTTTACAGCCGTCGGGAAGCTATTCACCTAATGGAAAATTTCAAAAAAATACCATGTCCTCCGAAGAGAACCGAAAAAGAAAAAAGGATAATCTATGCCTTTGAAGGGATTAAGTGCCCGATTAAAAAGGAAAATATGTGATTACTGACTGAATCTTCATCTCACAGGGATTTATTTTCCAGTTGCATAAAATTACAGTCCTCCTCTGCCCGAATGCTCGCTACATTAGGTTTATTCAGCAATAAGGTCAGCTTCGACATCGAGAATGATCCGGACTTCTTTACCTACCATCAAACCGCCGCTTTCGAGAGCAACATTCCACAATAGCCCGTAATCTTCGCGGTTAATGACTGTTGTAGCTGAAAAACCTATACTCGTCTCACCATAGGGACTTTTTTCGATACCGGAGAATTCAGCATCCAGGACAACTGTCTTTGTTATTCCACGAATTGACAGGTCTCCTGCTACTTTTAACCGGTTCACGTCCGAACGTTCTGCATTTGAACTCCTGAAAATAATCCGGGGGTATTTTTCTACGTCCAGGAAATCCAGACTGCGCAGATGCTCATCACGCTTGGCTATCCCCGTATAGATGCCGCCCGCCTCTATTACTGCCTCGACAGAAGAATGAGCTGCATCAGCCGGGTCAAAATGTATTATTCCGCTGATTTTATTGAACTGTCCGCGCACATCCGCTATCATCATATGCCTGACAATAAAAGCTGCAACTGTATGGTCAGGGTCTATCTTCCATTTAGCCATTTTTTCCCTCCCGTTGTCTTTTAAAATAATTTTCTCACATTTATACTAATTCCGGTAATTGAGTGGCATGTAATTATTTAAGGGAAATTTGAAATAAGCGGCGATTAAGGAAACAAAAGGCCCTCAATAAGGACATAACCTATTGATTATATTATAAAAATATTGGTGAGCCGTGCAGGATTCGAACCTGCGACCCGCTGATTAAGAGTCAGCTGCTCTACCAGCTGAGCTAACGGCCCACTTATTTTAAATACGCGCCTGAGAGGATTCGAACCTCCGACCCTCGGCTCCGGAGGCCGATGCTCTGATCCACTGAGCTACAGGCGCATCCGAAAATATTACAGAACAAAGTTTTCTGGGGTGAGTGAGGGGACTCGAACCCCCAACCACTGGAGCCACAGTCCAGTGCTCTAACCATTGAGCTACACTCACCATAACATCAGTCATCAGGGAACAGTGATAAAAAACTGCTTTTACAGGTTCTATTTTTCAATGTTCCCTATTTACTATCCACTAACAAATGCCAGATATAAATATCAATTTGTCAAAATTGCCTGGCGCGCCTGAAGGGATTCGAACCCCTGACCCACTGCTTAGAAGGCAGTTGCTCTATCCGACTGAGCTACAGGCGCATACAAAAAAATAGGTAAGTCTTTAATTTAACGAATCAACTCGAAATAAAATTATATGAGTTTAGAAGAAGCTATGTCAAGGATATGAGGCAATTCCATAAAGTCATCGATTATGTAATCGGCTTTCATAAGTTGCTGTCTCTCGCCATATCCATAGGTAACCGCAACGGTGCTTACCCCGGCTTTCCTGCCAGCTTCCATATCAAAGGTGCTGTCCCCTACCATCACTGCCTCATTGCCGCCGACTCCCAGCCTATTAAGCACATATATTAGGGGCACCGGAGAGGGTTTTTTTTCAGCAGTGGTGTCGCTTCCGACGATAACATCAAATTCTTTCAGGAGGCCGAGCTCGCTTAAAAGCCTTGTTGAAAGGAATTCCCTCTTGTTGGATATCACCGCTTTTTTATATCCGGCGAGTATTTCAAGTGTTTCGCGAATATGCGGATAAACGACAGAACAATCGGTAAGGTGCTCTGAGTAATGGTCAAGAAATCTCCGCAATACCGGTTCCTTTAGATATGACTTATCATCCAGCACCTTTTCGACAAGCTTTGTGAGTCCCTCTCCAACAAGCTTAACTGTCCTCTCTACTGTGAGAGTTTGGAGCCCATAAGGCTGTAGGGCATAATTCAGCGATGCTGTTATGTCCTCCGCCGTATCGACAAGCGTGCCATCAAGATCAAATATGAGAAGTTTAACAGGCATAAAAAGAATTATATCACAGCCCGCGCCCGCAAAATTTATGAAGCAAAGGGGATGGACAAAACAGAACCTCTTCTCTCGGATTTGAAAATAAACTGTGCAGGTATGTTATGTTTAAAAAGAGATGAAGAAAGGAGTTTCTTATGAGTAAGATATTTAAGCAGGTTTTTTCGACAATGCTCTTATCTGTTTCCTGTGTTATCGGTTTATTAATATTTACGGCTCCATCCTCTGCTTTAGAACGACCTCTGAAAACGGAAAAGGCGGACAAAACCGATGTGAAGGGTAGTTTTACAGTAATATTCTATGGCGGCGGTTATGGAGACGACCTGGAAACCCTTGTGATTCTCGATTCTGAAGGAGATGAATATACATTGGAACCGTATGTGCCAAATTTCGACCTTGTGATAAAAAAGGGCGTCCCGGCCGGAGAAGCATTAAAAGAGGCCGAGAAATTTATCAATTTCCATCCTTCCTTCCGGCGTTCCCAGCTAAGCAGAATTCTCGATAAAACCGGCAGAGTCATCGCTTATGAACTGAGGCCTCTCTACCGGCCCATAACCTTTGGCGTCAGTGATGTCCTGGACGTCAACTATTGGCCCAAAGAAGGCGGAAAAGTAAAAGTAACGATAAAGCTTATTCCCTCCATTGAAAGATTAAAGTTGCCGGGAGGACTTGATGGTCCTGCAGGAGGCAATTAGGGATCTCGGGGAGAAAGTCCTCTGTGGCGGGTCTCTATCAGAGGGAGACGCCGTTTTCCTTTCTGAAATCTCCGGAACCGGGATTTTCGACCTCTTTGCGACCGCCAATAAAGTAAGGGAGCATTTCAGAGGAAAGAAGATCGGTCTCTGTTCAATCCTCAATGCCAAATCAGGCGCCTGCACCGAGGACTGCTCTTTCTGCGCCCAATCATCAAAAAGCAGATCTCAAATAGAGACTTATCCTCTTTTACCCGCAGATGTTGTGTCGCAAAGGGCTCTCGAGGCTAAGAAAGCCGGGATAAAGCGATTTTCTCTTGTAACAAGCGGAAGAAAGATTGCAGGAAAAGACTTATTATCGATCAAGGGAATGATTCAGGAGGTCGGAAAACTCGGACTCCTCCCATGTGCGAGCCTCGGCCTTCTGAAAAAAGAGGATTTGTCCCTGCTCAAAGCAGCCGGGCTTGAACGTTACCACAATAATCTTGAGACTTCTGCGGGATTCTTCAGGCAGATATGTACAACACACAGCTATGCGGATAAGGTCAGGACAATCGAAGCCGCAAAGTCGGCCGGCCTCTCGGTCTGTTCCGGCGGGATATTCGGCATGGGGGAGACATGGAAGGACAGGATTGACCTTGTATTTGCGCTGAAAAAACTCGATGTGGATTCGGTTCCCATTAATTTTCTTATTCCGGTCAAGGGGACTCCTTTTGCACGCAGAGGTTTACTCCACCCTTTTGAAGCTTTAAAGGTTGTAAGCCTCTTCAGACTTATCCTACCCCGGAAAGAGATCAGGATATGTGGCGGCAGGGTGCAGGTACTCGGCGAGTTTAACTCAATGATTTTTCTTGCGGGCGCCGATGGTATGATTACAGGCAATTACCTGACTACTTTGGGAAGGAGTCCTGAAGACGACATAAGATTGATTAAGATACACGGCCTTATTGTTTAGATCTTTTCTGTCAGAGGTTTTTTGACTCTTCCAGGAGGTGTTTCAAAAATGTGTCGTATAAATGGGGGAGCGTTCTTTTCTTATGCGTCACCACGTAAAGTTTCCTTTTCATCTGTACATCAGTAAGCTTTATTTCGTCAAGAATCTTATGTTCCAGTTCATCGGCAACGGCTAGCCTTGAAAGGATCGTCACACCGAGTCCTGCCTTTACCGCCTGTTTCACAGCATCTGTCGAGCCGAAAATGCCCGCAATTTTTATATTTTCGAGAGTAACTCTTTTGGTCTCCAGGAATTTTTCCGTCTCCCGTCGCGTGCCGGAGCCTTCTTCTCTTAAAACCATCGGCAATTCAATAAAATCTTTTAATTCCATGCGATTATTCTTCATGAACGCCGGCGGTGATACCGCTATCAACTCGTCCTCAATTAAGGGAAAATAATTTATCAATTCATTCCCGAGTTTTGCGCCAACAACACCCAGCAGCAACTCATGTCTTGAGATGCTTTCAATAATACCGATGGAATCAGAGATACATATCTGCACAGAAATTGACGGATATTTATTCTGGAATCCTTTCAAAATGCGGGGCAAGAGATACACACCGGGGATCGTGCTTGCGCCTACGGTCAACTTGCCTGTCAGGTCTTTCTTGACTTCTCCTACGGCTTCTTTCAAAGCATCGGCCTTTTCGATAATTTCCATCGAATGGCTGTATAAGACATCTGCCTCCTTGGTGGGAATTATGGTCCTGCCCAGACGGTCGAACAATTTACATTCAAACTCATCTTCCAGTGATTTGATATGATTACTAATCGTAGGCTGTGTCAGATGAAGTTCTTCAGATGCCTTCGAAAAGCTCTTGTTCTTGAATACCGATGCAAATACTCTTAGCTGATGTACGTCCATTAATGAAAATTTTACCATAATCGGCATAAATTATCCCTTGACAAAACCTTATATGGTGATATTATCTGTTATAGATAATAACTATCGGTAATGAAAGACTGATAGAATTTATTGGGAAGGAGGTGTTAAACATGAAAAGGCCTTTAAGCAAAAAAGCTCTTGAGATGGAGGCTTCCTTCTGGGATGACCGCAAAAAGGGAATAAAGGAAATTCCGGGCAAGGTATGCCACAAATGAAAGAGTTGAAAGAGCTGACGTTGCTGGTCCGGCAACGATACGATTTTAAACAAATATGGCAGAAAAGTATTGTTTCATACTTTTCTGCCATATTTGTTTAATCCAAAGCCTTTTTCAGCAGGGAATCAGCCTTTGCCTTTGTCTCTTTATATCCCTTTTCCCTGAGCATTTTCAACATTTTTTTTGATGCCACGGCTTTTAAACAACTTCCCCTTTTTCTTTGATCCCCGATACATTTCATTGCTTCTTTTCGAATGTCTCTTAATGCCTTTAGATAGACTGAAAATTCATGGCCGTAGTTTTCTTCGAGTTCCTTACGAATTGATTTGGAAAGGGCGGGACTGACGCCGCTTGTTGAGGCTGCAATTGTCAAAGGCCCTCTTTTTACAACGGAAGGGACGATAAAATTGCATAAATGCGGGGTATCCACGACATTGACAAGACAGGGGGCGTCATCAGAAACGTTCCTGTTTATTTCGGGATAATCCGTAGCCGCGATCACAAGAAACGCTTTGTTAAGATCCCCTATTTTATAGTTTCGGCAGATATGCATTATCCTGCCTTTCTTTTTTTCCTGCATGATCTTTGGGGTAATCCCGGGGCTTATGACCGTAACATCTGCGCCAGCTCTCAGCAAAGCATCAATCTTCCGCTCAGCGACTTTTCCGCCTCCGACAACAATAGCGCTTTTGTCGTTAAGGTCAAGGAATGCCGGATAATATTTGAGAGCCTTTTTAATATCTGCGGGGCTGGAATTTTTCGATTTACGCTTCACTATCTGACAGAAGAAAGAGCTTTCTTTGCATCTTTGACAAGCTTGCTGTTCGGATATTTTTCAATAAAGAGGGTCAGGTACTCTGTAGCCTTCTCTCTTTGGCCGAGCTTCCCGAAGGACATACCGGTAAAGAAAAGAACATTCGCCTCTCCTTTATAGTCCGGGTAATTTTTTAACAGCCCTTCGAACCTGCCGACCGCCGCATTATAGGAACCTTTTTTATAATAGAACTTTCCGACAAGGAATTCATACTCTGCTATAATATTCCTGCTTTTCTCTATCTTCATATCAATGATGTCTTTATATGGGTTTCGTGGAAACATCTGTTTCAATTTCTCAAATTCCTCAAGTGCTCTTGCTGCTCCGCTGTATCCCCTTTCAGAGCTTTCTATCTGATCGAAATACACCATTGCAATCTGATACTGGGCATAAGAAGCATATTGATGTTCAGGATATGAATCAAGGAATTTCCGGTACTCCGCGATGGCTCGTTCGGGCTCCTCTTCCTGAACATAGGAATCTGCAATCTTCAACTGGGCAAGGGGGGCTATCGTCTTGGTTAAATCCCTGTTTTTCACCTCGAGAAAGGTTGTCCTTGCCTCTTCGTAATTCTTTTTTTCTAACTGCTCGTTCCCCTTTACGAACGCCTTTTCAGGGTCAAATTTTTCGGCCTGCTTAACTGCCGGCTTCCCCCCGCAGGAAACCAACGAGATAAACAATAAAACAATAATGAGGCAATATCTTTTCCCTTTTACCATGGCGAATATTATAGCATGCCCACCCTGTATTTATCTCTCACTTGGCCCGCATATTCATAAAATAGGAGATAATAGGTCGGGGATAGAGTATTTGAGCGGATTCTTTTGCCGATAGTCAAAAATACTCTGATAATAAAAAGGCAAAAGCCCTCGGAGGTGCCGAATACATTCGGCACCGAGAATGAGCTCAAATACTCTATCCCCGGCGTACAATTTATGGATAATCCGGGTTAGGACAGACCTTGCGCCTCATTGGCAGAAAAAGTATAAATCACTTCAGCTCGGAAGTGCAGTGGGGACAGCGTATTGCGTTCACCGGTATGACCGAGAGACAATAAGAACATTCTTTTGTTGCCGGAGCGACAACCGATGTCTCGTCTTTTTTCTTGAGCCTGTTGACATTCCGGATAAGAATAAATATTGCAACGGCAATAATTAAAAAATTGATGAGGGTATTGATAAATATGCCGTAGTTTACAGTAACGGCGCCTGCAGCCTTTGCAGCATCAAGGGATTCATACGGTCCGGCAATTTTCCCTTCCTTCAGAATAATGAACAAACCTGAAAAATCAACGTTACCCAAGAGCATGCCTATGGGCGGCAGAATAATATCGGAAACGAATGAATTGACGATTCCGCCAAAAGCAACACCGATTATAATGCCCACAGCCATATCAATGACATTACCGCGCATGACAAATTCTTTGAATTCCCTAAACATAACCGCCCCCTTTCCCGAACTTGTTTTTATTCATATCACAATATGCCTCTGTTGTCAATTCGAGAGAAGATAAGTGCTACTGATGACCAACATCCGTTCTGCATTGATAGCTCTCAAAACCTTGCTAAATAACCATTTCAGATGGTATTCTTTACCTGTGAACCTGTCTTTTCTGCAAAAACCAAGCAGATATATCAACCACGAGGTGAACGCGGCCTTCAAGGACGCGCTTGTCAAAGTGGTCCTTGCATTCCCCGATATTTATGAAATCGGTATGTCCCACCTCGGGCTCAAGATTCTTTATAAGATAATAAATGACCTTCCCTTTGCGTCGGCGGAACGGGCGTTTGCTCCATGGACCGACCTCGAAGCTGAAATGAAAAAAAATGCATCTTTCCTTACTTCACTGGAATCAGGCCGGCCGCTCCGCGACTTTGATATAGTCGGCTTCAGTCTTCAATATGAGCTTTCTTATACGTCGGTTCTTAATATGCTCCATCTCGGGGGAATCCCCGTCAAAACCGAAAACAGAATCACCGGCTCCAGCAAGGACCGTTTTCCCCTCATTATTGCCGGAGGACCCTGTACGGTCAATCCTGCTCCTATGTCTCCTTATATCGACGCATTCCTGATCGGAGACGGCGAGGAGGCCATAGGGGATATACTGGACATCTCCTATATTTGGAAAACCCAGGGCGACGGAAAAAGGGAATCCCTTCTAAAAGCTCTTTCCGAAATCCATGGAATCTATGTGCCGTCTCTTCACAGGTCGAACGGTTCAATTATTAGGCGGCGCATTATTAAATCCCTTGACGACGCTCCCTTTCCCGATTCTCCTGTAGTTCCATACACTTCTATAATCCACGACAGGATAAATATCGAGGTTTCGAGAGGCTGCACAATGGGCTGCAGGTTCTGTCAGGCGGGAATGATATACCGGCCCGTCCGCGAGAGGAATCCTGAAAAGGCACTGGAGCTCGCAGAAACCGCTCTCAAAAACACCGGCTATGAGGAAGTTGCCTTCACTTCTCTCAGTGCCGGAGACTATAGTTGCCTTTTGCAGGTTGTGCGGGAATTCAACAGAAGATTTTCGAAAGACAGGATAGCCCTTTCCCTGCCGTCTCTCAGAGTGGCATCGATCAATCGCGACCTCCTGAGGGAGATACGGACAGTCAGAAAAACAGGGTTTACGATTGCACCTGAGGCGGGTACCGAAAGGCTGAGAAAAGTAATCAACAAGAATTTCTCGGAGGAGGACTATGAAGCCGCTCTCGGGACCCTGTTCGAGGAAGGCTGGAATAACCTGAAGCTTTATTTCATGATAGGACTTCCCACGGAGAGTGCAGAGGATATAGAGGCAATCCCTAAAATGGCTCTGAAGGCGCTTAAGACCGCCAAGCGATTCTCTAAGAGGTTTATCAATATAAACGTCGGTGTGTCTCACTTTGTTCCCAAGGCCCATACGCCATTCCAGTGGTACGGCCAGGAATCTTCTGAAGAACTGAAGAGTAAAAAGAATTATCTCAAAGAAATTCTGACGAGAAAGGGGCTCCATGTAAAGGGACATGATATAGAGATGAGTCTGCTTGAAGCCGCATTTGCCCGAGGCGACGAAAAAGCTGCGCCGCTCCTCGAAAAGGCTTGGGCTTTGGGATGCAGGCTCGATGGGTGGTCGGAAATATTTGATTTCGAAAAGTGGAAAAGGGCGATGGACGAGACGGGGACAGACGCAGGGGAGTTCGCACGGAAGACCTTTATCCTGCCTGACTTGCTTCCGTGGTACAATATCGATATCGGCGTTACAAAGAACTTTCTTTGGCGGGAATATCAGGGAGCGCTTTCAGGAGAGGTTACCGCTGATTGCAGAAAAGTCTGTCACAACTGCGGCCTGGATTGTAATAAAACAGTCAATGGTCAACACTCATCGGCCGTCAGTCTGAGCATTGATGCCCGACGGCTATCGATCATCGGCAATCGACCCGACAGGCAATTTAAACCTGTCAGGATAAGGGTTGAATTTTCGAAGACGGGCAGACTGAAATACCTTTCCCACCTCGAGCTTGTCACGCTGGTCCACAGGACTATACGGAGAGCAGAATTCCCTTTGGAATATTCCAGGGGGTTCCATCCTTCACCGAAAATATCCTTTGGGCCGCCGCTCAGTGTAGGGGTTGCGGGCCTGAGTGAATATTTTGATATGGAAGTAGTTCCGCCTTTCGATTTAATGGCAAATAAAAGAAGGATCAATCACTTGCTGCCGGAAGGGGTTTCTGTAACAGACATGGCTGCCGTATCTTCTAAGGCTTGTTCATTAAACAGCTTTATATCCAGATACGAATACGAGGTGAAAGGCGCGGATGTATCGAACATACAGGCGTTCCTGTCAAAAAAAGAGATACCCGTACAGAGGGAAAAAACTATAATAAACATCCGGAATATGGTGGAAGATGCGAGAATTATTGAGGAAGATAAGGTACAATTACTTCTGACGGACAAAGGAGAAATAAAGGTAAGATTAGGAGAAATTCTTCCCATAGTATGCAATGCGCACGTGGAGATGATTGACATAACAAGGACAGCGGTATATGGATGGGATGGCGGATGGGTTAAACCTATTGAGCGGAGCGTGGAATGGATAGCGAAATACTGATTAATGTCACTCGCGATGAAATAAGAGTCGGCCTTCTCGAGGGGGGTCAGGTAGTAGAATTCTATGTCGAGAGAAAGCGTGACGCGAGTCTTGTCGGCAACATCTATAAAGGAAAGGTAGTGAAAATCCTGCCCGGAATGCAGTCCGCCTTTGTCGATATAGGGCTCGAAAAAGCGGCTTTCCTTTATGTTACAGACATCCACGCCGGGCTTGAAGAGTTTGCGCCTTTTCTCGAGGAAGAAGAGAAGGTGAACTCTATTGAACTTGTCTCAAAGAGGGGCCGGCCTGATCTCACTATCGAGGAGCTTATTCAGGAAGGACAGGAAATCCTTGTACAGGTATCTAAAGACCCTATGGGGAGCAAAGGGGCAAGGGTCACCTCCTATGTCACGATGCCCGGCAGATACCTCGTCTTAATGCCGAATGTCGAGCATATAGGCATATCGAGGAGGATATCCGACGATTCAGAAAGGTCAAGGCTCCGCGCAATTGTCGAAAACATCAAACCAAAAGGATTCGGCCTGATCATCAGGACAGCGAGTGAAGGTTCTGCTGAAGAAGATCTGAAAAAAGACCTCGATTTCCTGTTCCTCCTGTGGGAAAACATCCAGAAGAAAAAGGATCGGGTATCTGCACCGACCATGCTTTACAGCGACCTCGACCTTGTCTTCAGAAGCGTCAGGGACCTCATGATACAGGATGTCAAAAGGCTTATTGTTGACTCGGCGGATGAGCATGAACGGATTAAAGACTTTGTCAGGACATATTTTGAAAAGCTTTTGGGAACGATAGAGCTTTACGAAGGCATTGAGCCGATATTCGATGCATTCGGGATCGAGTTCGACATATCGAGGGCCCTGGGGAGAAAGGTCTGGTTGAAATCCGGCGGATACATTGTCATTGATCAGACAGAGGCAATGACGGTTATCGACGTAAATACCGGCAAGTTCGTCGGCAAGGAAGAACTCGAAGACACCATACTTAAGACGAACCTTGAAGCCGTAAAAGAGATAGCTTACCAGATACGGCTCAGGAACCTTGGTGGAATCATCATAGTGGATTTCATAGACATGGAAAAATATGAAAACAGGGACAGGGTCTTCGTTGCATTTGTCGAGGCAATGAAAAAAGACCGGGCTAAGAACACGATATCCCATATTTCGGAGCTGGGCCTTATACAGATGACAAGGAAACGGGTGAGGGAGAGTCTCGGCAGAACACTTTGCGAGTCCTGCCCGTACTGCGAAGGCAAAGGGTTTGTCAAGTCGCCGAAGACGTTGTGTTTTGAAATATTCAGAAAGATAACAAGACTTGCAAAACACGGCACTGAACGCATCATTGTTACAGCCCACCCTTCCGTTGCAGACCTTCTTTCCGACGAAGAGCGTGCAGGTGTTGAAGATATAGAAAACCGTTACAGCGTTAAAGTAACCATACGGGAGAGCCGCAATTTTCATCAGGAAAATTACGAAGTCGCCGCCCTGTAAAGACCATCCTTTCACCTGATATGCATGGAAGATACTGAACCTGAACAAACGTTGCATTAAATATGAGGCATATATGCTGAAAAACCTTTTAATTCGACAATATGATATCCATATTCACGTAAACGCACTTTTCACGTCCGGTGAATTCCGACAAGAACTTCGCTGCCGGACTGACGGGCTGTAAGGTGTCTCAGGTAAAGCTTTTTCATCATATCCGCCTCACAAATTGAACGAAAGTTATGCCGCTTGCGGGTAAATTTGAATTTTTGCTGGATATCCTTAAGGGAATGCGGAAAGTCCTGCTTGCTTATTCAGGCGGAGCAGACAGCACCCTGCTGCTAAAGTCGCTTCAGCTTGCCGGCGTCGAAACCCTTGCTGTAATAGCGGTTTCAGAGATAATATCCCGACATGACCGCTTGACGGCAGAAGAAACTGCAAAACAACTCGGAACATATTTAAGGGTCTTAACAGTTGATGCACTTTCGAACAACGAATTTGTCCTTAATTCGGCTGAGAGATGTTTCATCTGTAAGGAAAATCTGTACAAACACCTTGCCGATATGGCCTCATCAGAAGGGTATGGTTTCATACTCGATGGCAGCAACAGCGATGATGCCGCAGATTTCAGACCGGGAAGGAACGCCGCATCAGGATACAGAGTAAGGAGTCCTTTGCTGGAAGCCTGTTTTTCGAAGAAAGAGATAAGGGATACGTCGAGGCAACTCGGCCTTTCAACTTGGTCCAAGCCTTCCTCATCGTGTCTAGCAACGAGGATCCCTTACGGCAGTAAGATAACGGAAGAAGTGTTGACAAGAATAGAAAAATCGGAAGACTTCCTGAGGTCTCTCGGCTTTCTGGATATAAGGGTGAGGGACCACGGCGAACTTGCGAGAATAGAAGTCGGAAATGACCAGATTAATCTGCTGCTTGATCCGGAAAGGAGAGAGAAGATTTCCGAAGCGTTCAAGTCCTTTGGTTATATATTCATATCTCTGGACATGGAAGGTTTTCGAAGCGGCAGCATGAACCGTGTTTTAAACGGAGACTGCAGTACATGGACGATACGCAATACCTGAAGGATCTCTCAAAATGTGTCCGCTGCGGCAGCTGCAAGGCGCTCTGTCCGGTCTACGATGAGCAGTCCATAGAATCCCTGGGAGCAAGAGGAAGACTGGCGCTTTTACAGGCCTTTTCATCGGGAGATCTGCGTTCGTCTTCAATTCTGAACGACCGTATCTTCAGCTGTACACTCTGCGGTGCGTGTTCCGGTCTTTGTCCTCCCGGGATAGATATCAACGAGGTCATCTATCACGGAAGACGACTTCTGAAAAAGTCGGACAAAAAAAGAAAATATATCCGTTTTCTCGCTAATATTTTCGTAAGAAAGCCAGGATTCAGCTTCAAAGCGCTGAGAGCGACTCAGCAGATTCTCTTCCCTTTCCTTTTTAAAAAAGGTTTCATCCCCTTTCAACCGGAGATGCCTGAATACCGTCTGAAAGACAGCCTGCAGGTTATCTCTGTCTCACAAAAAAAAGGAAGGGTGGCTATTTTTACCGGCTGTATGGTGAATTTTCTTTATCCGCATCTGGGAGAGGCTCTCATCAATGTGCTGAACCGTCTTGGCTATGAGGTCATACTCCCGGCGGGTGAAGTATGCTGCGGGACGCCGTTGCGCTCACTCGGACTTGAAAAAGAAGCGGCCGCAGCCGCAAAAAGAAATCTCGATGCATTCGGCAGGCTCAACGTTGAAGCCGTAGTGAGTCTCTGCCCTACCTGTACAAATGCCATAAGAAACGACTATCCAAAACTCATCGGCCGGGGGATCGACAAGGCTGAGGACATATCGAGTTTCTTCGTAGACAGAATAAAGTCGATTCGACTCTCGCGTGTCTTTTCTCATATAAAGAAACCGGCATTTCATGATCCTTGCCACCTTTTGTACGGATTAGGTATCTCGGAGGAACCGAGGGAGATAATAAGACATATCGGCTACGAGCTTTTAGAAACCCAGGGCGCAAGGTGCTGCGGTTTTGCCGGGACTTTTTGTTTCTCAAATCAGGAATTATCCGAAGGGCTGCTGAGTAAATGCACGGTGGATTATATGAAGTACGGGGCTGATGCGATAATCACCTCCTGTCCCGGCTGCATGATCCAGTTGTCGAAAACCGAAAGGACCGTTCTGCATCTTATTGAGGTTATAGAAGAGGCTGTATTGCAAAAGACCTGATTTTGCTATCTCCAAGCGTCCTTGGTCCAAAAGTACAGACTATGTTCGGAAAATTATTTAACCCGATGATTTGATTAAATATCTTTCATCGCTTTAGGGATAAAAATATTAATGTAACCATCAGCGGAAGGTACATTAAGGTATCGAAAAATAATTTTTCTCACAACATCCGTACTTTTCAAATGCATTTTTAGATTAAACTCAAGCTCTTCTTATACCGTATCTCCGGTAGTTGATTATGCTCTCATGGATCACGACTTTCATAAATCCGGCGAGCGGTACGGATAATAACATCCCAAGTACGCCGAACAGCTTGCCTCCGACAAGTACGGCTAACAAAACTGTCAGGGGATGCATATGAACGCTTTTCGCCACAACTATCGGCTGAACTACTGCGTCATCGAGCAACTTTATTACGGTAAATGCAATGATGACGTAGAGAGCCGTTTGAAAACCGCCGGTCTGCAGTACAGACACAATGACGGCAAGGAGGCAGCCGGTTATAGGCCCGAAATAAGGGATGAGGTTCGCAAGTCCGGCGAACACCCCTATAAGAACGAAATACTTGATGCCGATTAACCACATTGCAAAAATTGAAAATATGCCTACTATAGTCGCATCAATGAACTGGCCGCGAAGGAAATTGCCGATCTGCGTATTCAATTTGTGGAACAAGTAGAGGGTAAATTCGAAATACCTGTTCGGCACAATGCTTACAAAAGCCTTTTGAAATTCCCTTCCGTCCTTTATGAGAAAAAAGACAATAAAGGGGATGAGGATCAGGCTTGTGACTACCGATGCAGCATCTATAAAATGACTGACTATCCAGTCGCCCGCCTGGGCCATGCTGTTTTGCAGCCTTTCCAGGAGGTGCAATTCCTTTACGCCGAGAAAAGAAAGATTCGCAACAAGAAAGTCTTCAAGTTGCGAGACGACGGCCCCGGCTTCTTCAGGATGAAAACCGCTTTTCAGAGCTGCTATCTCTGCCCACAGCAACGGGAATAATACAAGATAGATTATCGCGGCCAGGATGACAATACATGCAAAAATGGATATAGTCGCAAACGTCCGGCTCATGTTCCGCGACTCAAAGAAATTTGCAAAAGGGTCTAAAACATATGCGAGGAGGGCTGCGATTATCACAAGCTTTACTATGCTTGAGACAGCGGAAAGAAACGCTACAGTCAATATGACGAGAATCGAAAAAAGGGCTATTTTAACAAAGGAGACCGCACTGTTGTTGCCCATGGATTCTTATTGCTCCTTTTTTTGATCCTGTTGAATGCCGCACCTGAGTTCTTTAATCTGTTCATTCGTACTTTTCAGCCTTTCACCGATAGTCCATGCCAGTTTAAAGAGAATTTTCGATCCGAGCACGGGACTGCGTTCAATAAGGTCAAGGAGCGCCGGCTTGAAGAAACACAACATCCTGGTCGGCGCCTGTGCGACAGCCGACGCACTTCTCGGCGATTCATCCAGAAGGGCTAATTCACCGAAAAAATCCCCTTCATTAAGTTCCGCCAGTAAATGTGTGTCTTGCCGGCATGTAATGCGGATGCTACCTTTTTCGATGATATACATACCGAGACCGATATCGCCTTCATTGAAGATCACCTCGTTGTTCCTGTACTCCCTTTGATGCAGGATGCGCTTTACCGTTCTCAATTCACGGCGGCTCAAATCCTGAAAAACAGGTATGTGTGAGAGAATATTTTCTATTTCATCTTCATCCTTCTGTTTGCAGCGCAGTTTAAAAAAATTCTCCCAGAGCTTACCCATTGACTTCATCTCCCTTTCCGCCGGTAGCCTTTTATTCCGTACACCGATATATAATCACAATTCGGGCAGACGTTTCAAATTGTAACTGAGCTGCCTGGTTCCCTCTCGCTGCATATACTTGATAACCTTTGGTTATAGTATAGTGTATTCTTTGTCACCGGGGAAGAAGATTGCCCTCAACAATCTGCCGATCTGTTATAATAAAAAAATCAGAGAAGACTGGGGCCGGGCAAACCTGTTTACGCTCTACCTTAGGCCTTTTTGTCAACCAAGGAGTGAGAGATGCCGATCTACGAATATACATGCTGCAGATGCAGTAAAGATTTCGAAAAGCTTGTCTTCGGGAACCAAGAAGTGAGTTGTCCCAAATGCAGTTCAAAAGAGGTCAAAAAGAAATTTTCTGTCTTTTGTACCGCGGGTACGGAAAGGCCGCTTGCCGGCACCGCATCATCGGGCTGCACGTCTTGCAGTAAAACCTCCTGCAGTTCCTGCAGGTAAATTTATTCCGGCTGGCTGAATGGATTGGCCCTTTGAACTTGGGCAAGTTTTAAAGGTTTTCCCTCAAGAACAAAGACCGCGCTGCCTCTTTCCTCGGTCGTCTTCCCTTGCACCAGCCACGTGCCTTTCCATGAGACGGTGAGCTTTACCGTCGAATCCTGTATCTCCACCCACGTCGGGGCAATAGTAAGCTCGGCGCTGTCGAAAAGTTTTATGGCTGCAATGATTTCCCTGTAGCCCTCTTTCGTGGAATTCTCCCCAATGGCATCGCGGTCGTTCCTCAGATACGCATCTTTCAGGGTTTCTGCAAGTTCAAATGCTTCCTGCGCAAGTTTCGATTCCGGCGAGACCGTCTTGATTTCCCTGTCCCCGCCGCAGCACGTCAAAATCAACCCGCCGGTTAAAAAGAGCAGCAGAACCCCGATAAGTGAAATTCGTCCGGGTAAGCTTTGATGTTCAGATATCAATGTTCCTCGCCTCCAAAGCATGTGTTGTTATGAACTCCTTCCTCGGCTCAACCTGATCACCCATGAGCACCGTGAAGATATTGTCCGCCCCGACCGAGTCCTGCACGGCAACCTGCAGCAGTGTCCTTTTATCCGGTTCCATGGTCGTCTCCCAGAGCTGCTGCGGGTTCATCTCTCCGAGGCCTTTATACCGCTGAATCGAGAGCCCTTTTTTCGCGGCGGCGAGGATGAATTCGAGCAGCCCTTTGCTTTTCCCGATCTTCTTTTCGCCGTCTTTAGTCCGGACTTTATATGGGGGCATCCCGAAGTCTTTTATAACTCCAAAGAGATTTTCGAGCTCCCTGAATTCCGGAGACGTAATGAAACCGGTATCAAGATTGAGCTTATAGTTCTGCCTCTTTATCTCAACTCCGTATGTCTGATGTTCCTCGTCAAGCTGGATTTCTCCAATAGCAACGCGATGGTCTTTTTCCTGCAACTTCCTCAGGATTTCTTCAACCTTTTTTCTGTCCTTTAAAGTATCTTTATTCACGTCGGACCGGAGGATAAACATCAGAATGCCCGGCGCCTTTCTTCTCCGTTCAAACCATTCCATCAGCCGTTCGAACCTGTAAAGCTTCTTCAGGTACGGGATAAGGGCCTTTCCTTTTACTGTTTGCCCTTTGACGGCAAGCTCGACTTCATCCGCTGCAAGCTCGAAGAGCATGCCCAGCATCTCTGTTTCATTCTGTATATATTTTTCCGTCCTACCTTTTTTTACTTTAAAAAGAGGTGGCTGAGCAATATACAGATATCCTTTCTCGATCACCTGCGGCATCTGCCGGTAAAAAAAGGTGAGGAGCAGCGTCCGGATATGAGCGCCGTCTACGTCGGCATCGGTCATGAGGATAACCTTGTGATACCTGATTTTCGATATATCGAAATCATCGGGCCCTATGCTTGTGCCCAGAGCGGTGATGAGGATCTTTATCTCTTCCGAGCTCAGCATCTTGTCAAACCGTGCCTTTTCCACATTTAATATCTTGCCCCTGAGCGGTAATATCGCCTGTATTCTCCTGTCCCTCCCCTGTTTCGCAGAACCTCCGGCAGAGTCTCCCTCTACAATAAAGAGCTCGCTCAAAACAGGGTCTTTTTCCGAACAGTCTGCAAGTTTGCCCGGAAGGCCGGTGTCTTCAAAAGCCCCTTTTCGCCGAGTGAGTTCTCTTGCCTTCCTGGCTGCTTCTCTTGCCCGCGCCGCCTGAAGCGCCTTTTCGATAATCTTTCTCGCCACTGAAGGATTTTCTTCGAAATAGGTCCCGAGGGTCTCATTAACGATGGATTCGACAATGCCTTTTATCTCGCTGTTTCCAAGCTTCATCTTTGTCTGGCCTTCGAACTGGGGGTTCATGAGTTTGACGTTGATGACCGCTGTCAGACCCTCCCTGATATCATCACCGGATAGCGCTTCCTTGATCTCCTTCAGGAGTCCTGATGAGGAGGCATAGCTGTTGACGGTTCTTGTTAGGGCTGATTTAAAACCGATGAGATGAGTGCCGCCCTCCCTCGTATTGATATTATTCGCGTAGGTATAAATGGTTTCCGAATAACCGTCGTTATACTGAAGTGCGATCTCGACAATGATATCCCCTTTTTCTCCGAATATATAGACCGGTTTCGGATGAATCGGGGTCTTGTTTTTGTTGAGGTGCTCGACAAATGACATGATGCCGCCGCTGTAATGGAACACCTGATTTTTTTCGGACCTTTCATCGGATAACGTTATCTTGATCCCTCTGTTGAGAAATGCAAGTTCTCTCAGCCTCTGGGACAAAATATCCCAGCTGAAATCGAGAATCTCGAAAACTTCAGAGTCGGGCTTAAATGTAATTTTTGTACCTCTTCCTTTTGTCTTGCCGACAATGGCAAGAGGGGCCTTAGGCGTTCCCCTTTCGTAATGCTGCTGAAACACGCTGCCGTTCTGCTTTATCTCAATGTCAAGCCATTCGGACAGCGCATTGACGACTGAAACGCCTACTCCGTGCAAACCGCCGGATATCCGGTACGCCTTTGATTCGAACTTTCCTCCCGCGTGCAGCTCCGTAAGGACGACTTCTGTTGCAGAGCGTCCTTCTTCCAGATGTATTTCGGTCGGGATGCCCCTTCCGTCGTCTATGACAGTACAACTGCCGTCAAGGTGAATAATCACGTCGATATTCTTGCAGAAACCGGCCAAGCTTTCATCCACGCTGTTGTCAACGACCTCGTAGACCAGATGGTGAAGGCCTTCTATGCCCGTAGAGCCGACATACATGGCAGGCCTTTTCCTCACGGCTTCAAGGCCTTTGAGCACCTTTATGTCTTCAGCCGTATACGATTCGTTTCCGTTTCTTTTTTCTTCCATCTTACCTCTCAGTTAATGCGCAAATTTCAGCAGGCTGCTTTCTATTATATCCTCATCGGCATAATAACGCATTTATACTCTTCGTTGCCTTCTTCTTTGACGAGGACCGGACTTAAGGGGTCCTGCAGCTCCATGTCGACTTTCCCCGATGTCATTGCTCCAATGACATCCAGTACATACCTGGCATTAAACCCGAGGGTGAGCTTGTCATATTTGTAATCAAGGGTTACTTCTTCCTTTGCCTCCCCGATTTCAGGACTCGAAGACGAAACAGTCATCTTATCCTCTTCGAGGTCACATCTGACAGCGCCCGCCCTCTCCTTCGACATCACCGAAACCCGGCGCAAGACCTTTGCGAATATCTCCCTGTCGATCGACATTTTCTTTTCGTTGGACTGGGGAAGGACATTCTCATAATTCGGGTATGACCCGTCAATGAGTCTCGTAAGGAATTGTATCGGACCGACGTTAAAGAGCAGGTGTTTTTCACCGAAAGATATTTTTACTTTTTCGCTTTTTCTTTCGTCATCGGTTCCGGCTGGAAGGAAGCGCCTGAGTTCGGAAACAGCCTTCCGGGGAACTATAAGCTTTTTCTCTTCTTTGAGTTCGCTTTCCATCGGTCTTACTATCAATGCCAGCCTGTGCCCGTCCGTGCCCACAACAGTCAGCGATTTGTTCTGGGGCTTCGGATGGAAGAGAAGGCCGTTCAGGGTATACCTGGTATCGCTTTCTCCTGCAGCGTAAAGTGTCTTCTCGATCATTTCCAGCAGGACAGATGCATCGACAGCTATTTCTTCGATTTCTCCCGCACCCAGAGATGACGGCCATGCAGGAAAGTCCGTATGCGGAAGGCATGCGAGTTTAAAGTCGCTGGCGCCTGACCGCACCCTGAGCCACTGTTCGCTGACCGCTTCGAAAGACAAATCTCCGTCCAGCTCCCTAACGATCTCGAATAGCTTCTTTGCGGGGATGCAAAGCTTACCCTCTTTCTCAACTTTGACTTCAATCGGTTCTTTGAGCGCGGTCTCGATATCGGTTGCGATTATATATGAACCCTTTTTCCCGGCATTGAGAAGAAAATGGCTTAATATGGGCATTGTGTTTTTCTTTTCAACGATATTCTGGATATTGGCAAGCTTCTGCTGCATCTCATTTTTTGATACACTCAGTTTCATACGTCCTCCTCTGTATTTGTCTGAACCCTGTGGATCGTACCGCTTCTCACCCTTTTATCTTCCGTAAAAGGCTTTCTATCATCCTGTTGAAAACTTCGTCTTTCGCCTTCTTCTCCTCTATCTGCTTGCAGGCATAGATTACTGTTGCATGATCTTTTCCACCAAAGTTTTTTCCGATATCGCTCAGAGACAGCGCCGTCATCTGTTTGCATAAATACATTGCGATCTGACGCGGTAAAGCCACCTCCTTCGTCCTCTTTTTTGCTTTCATGTCAGACAGTTTAAGGGCAAAATGCTCACATACCACCTTTTGAATATGGTCTGTGGTAACAGGTCTCTCATCTTCCTCAATAAGGTCGTGCAGGATATTCCTGGCCATCTCTGTGTTTACGGGGTTTCCGGTCAGAGACGCCTGCGCGCCGAGGCGAATGAGGCACCCCTCCAATTCACGAATATTCGACTTCACTTTCGATGCCAAATAGTATGCAACGTCTTCCGGAATATATATTTTTTCCATTTCAGCCTTTTTCTGGAGTATCGCGACCTTTGTCTCGAGTTCCGGCGGCTGGATGTCGGCTATAAGTCCCATACTGAACCGGGACCTCAACCTGTCGGTCACAGCACCGATTTCCTTTGGGGGCCTGTCACTCGAAATCACGATCTGGCGCTGCCTTTCGTAGATCGCGTTGAATGTATGGAAAAATTCTTCCTGGGTCTGCGTCTTGTTTGCTATAAAATGAATGTCATCGAGCAGCAGGAGATCCACCTTGCGGTATTTCTCCTTCAGTTCGCCCATCTTTTCATGCCGTATTGCAGAGACTACCTCGTTCGTAAACTGTTCGGCAGAGACAAAGATGACGGAGATATCCGGTTTTTTATCGATTACCGCGTTTCCGATAGCTGTAATAAGGTGTGTCTTGCCGAGACCCACACCCCCATAGATGAATAAAGGGTTGTAGACCCTGCCGGGCGCATCGGCAACTGCACGGGCAGCTGCCCGCGCAAACTGGTTGCTTGCTCCGGTAATGAAATTTTCAAACGTATATTTCGGGTTGAGGTAAATGCCCCTGCTCGCAAGCTTCTGCCTGCGGTTCTCCAGCCTCATGTCCATCTTGCGGACGTCGGGATCTACCTTTTCCGCTATCCTGAACCGTACTGTAACCGGATAACCCATAATCCTGCCCAGGGATTCGGCTATAATGTCCGGGTAATTGTCTTCTATCCAGTCCTTGAAAAACCGGTTGGGGATGTCTATTGTTATCTGTTGATCCTTAAGTTGCGTAAGCTTGATAGGCCGGAACCAGAGATCGATAATATTATTGCCAACCCTCTCCTCTATCTTTGAAAGACTATTATTCCATATCTCGTCTAATGTCATATGCACAAAACCGCTAACAGTTTACCAACATTTGTTAATAACTTTCGGGGAAGGTGTAACATTATAGCCAAATACCAACAATGAAGACAAGACAATATGTTATAAATTTGTTTAATAAATTGTTAATCATTCGGTTATGAAAAACTGTTTACAAATCTTCATCTGAGTTTACCTTTTATGAACATCTGAAACTCATGGTTTTGTATAGATAAAGGGGCATTTTTAACAAATACACACTGCCTACTACCATTACTATAAATATAATTTAAATATAAATATAATAGTAGAAAAGTGAATAATACCATTACTTATTTTTTAGAAACGCTTTTATGAATATATCAATATCGCCGTCAAGAAACGAATCGACACTTCCCGTCTCTACTCCTGTCCTATGGTCCTTGATAATCCTGTAGGGCTGAAGTATATAAGACCGTATCTGGCTCCCCCATGCAATACCTTTTTTATCCGCGACAAACCCTTCGATCTTTTTTTCCTTCTCCTTCAGTTTCAGATCATACAGCCGCGCCTTCAGGATCTTCATGGCAATAGCCTTATTTTTATGCTGTGAACGCTCGTTCTGACAACTGACGATGATGCCGGTCGGCAGGTGTGTCAGCCTTACAGCAGAGGACGTCTTGTTGACATGCTGTCCACCTGCTCCCGATGCCCTGAATGTATCTATTCTTATATCGTCTTCTTTTATTTCGATATCAATATCTTCTTCAACTTCCGGATAAACAAGGACTGCTGCAAAAGATGTATGTCTTCTTTTGCCGGCATCGTATGGAGAAATTCTGACGAGCCTGTGTACCCCGGCTTCGGCCTTGAGGTATCCGTACGCATATGGGCCGGAAACGGTGATCGTTGCGCTTTTTATACCTGCTTCATCACCCATCTGTAATTCGATGATCTGGACGGAAAAGCGATGCCTCTCCGCCCACCTGAGATACATCCTCATCAGCATCTGGGCCCAATCCTGGCTCTCTGTGCCTCCTGCACCGGGATGAATGGTAATGATCGCATTGTTTTTATCCATTTGCCCGGAAAGCAGGTTCCGGATCTCAAGGGCGTCCATTTCCTCTCTGAGATCCTTAATTTCCTTCTTAAGGTCACCGAGGAAGAGCTCTCCGCTCTCTTCTTCGAGTATGCCGATGGATTCTTCGAGATAAGTCAGTTTGCCGGCCAGGGACTCGAAATGAGATACGATATCCTCGAGTTGTGACTTCCTTTTGGATAAATCGCGGGTTTTATGAGGAGAAGACCATACCTCCTCGGTCAGGAGGTCTCTGTTTATTCTCTCTATCTCTTCTTTTAAGGCCGGTAAATCAAAGATAACCTCTTAAGGATTCTATCCTGTTCCTGAGGTTCAACAACTCTTCCTTAAGTTCATCCTGTTTAAGCATGTTACCTCCTTATATGCTTTTCACTTTACCGAAAATGTTTGCCAATAATAATATGGAAACGACAATCCACACATATGAAAAGAGGTCTCCGTACCTTGAATAGAAACTCCTTGTCCGGTCGGTTTTCAGATCTCCTGTCAATGTCGCTCTTTCGAATAACGATGTCTTTGAAAGTATCCTTCCGGAGCTGTCGATAAAACCTGAAATTCCCGTGTTTGCAGCCCTGAGAACGGGTTTCCTGTTTTCTACAGCACGAAACACCACCATACTGAAATGCTGATAGGGGCCTGTAGTCTTTCCAAACCATGCATCGTTTGTAATGTTTATCATAAAATCTCCGCCGTCCGAGTAAAACTTCCTCACCAGTCCGGGAAATATTATTTCATAGCATATGAGAGGAGCAAATTCTCCAAAGGGTGAAAGGGCCCTTACATGACTATTACCGCCCGTATAGTCTCCGATTCCGACGACAAGTTTATTGAGAAAAAAAAGGATCTTTTGAAAAGGAACATATTCGCCGAAAGGAACCAAATGTATTTTATCATAGGTATAAGTTACCTTTCCAGTATCATCGAGTAAAACAGCGCTATTGGTAAGCAAAAACCTGTCGTCGACCCGGTCCCTCACAAGTATGCTGCCGAAGAAAAGGTAAGTCCTGAGATGATGCTGAAAATCGACAAGCTCCTCTGTGAATTCCCTGTCAGTATTGAAAATAAACGGCACAGCCGTTTCCGGCCATACGATGAGTGTCGGCGAGGAGGCCGCCGCATTCAGGGAGAGATCCTTATAGGTTTCCATAACGGTGTTTTGATATGACGGCTCCCATTTCTTGTCCTGTTCGATATTCCCCTGGATAATGCTCGCCCTGAGGAGGTCTCCCGGCCGCTCCTCTTTGATCCGTATCTGTCCGTAGAAAATGGTGACAATGACAAGAAGAAAAAGTACAACGAACCCGATAACCGTATACGAGAACGGAAAAAGAGGCATGTCTTTGATTCGTTTCTTTATTATGAAGATATCAGCCAGGGCGCCGTTTACCGCTACAACAAGAAAAGATACACCGTAAACGCCGGTGATATCCGCAATCTGGATGATCGTGAGGAATTTATACTGCGAATAACCGATGCTCGACCACGGAAATCCTGTGAATATGTAAGAGCGCAGGAACTCAAGCACCACCCAGAATGCCGGCGCGATCAGAAGCGCCGGGAGCTTGGTGTTCCTGATGGCAAGAGAAAATAAAAAGGCAAATATACCGGAGTAAAGGCTGAGAAAAAGGCAGAGCAAAATAACGATCACTACGCTGGAGACCAGAGAAACGCCGCCATAGTGGTTTATTGAGTGGTATATCCAGTACAGGGTGCCGAAAAAATAGGGGATGCCTAAGATTACGCCGGCCCTGAACGCCTGTTTCGGCGTTTTGTCAAAAAGGGATATAAGAAAGGGGATAAGCGCTACCCATGCGAGCAGGAAGAGGTCGATTGTGGGAAAACACAACACAAGAAGCAGCCCGGAAAAGAAAGCAGGACCGTATGTTAGTGTTTGTTCTCTCAGATTATTGCTTGTCATCTCATGCCGTAGCAGGTGTCTTGTTTAACCCTGCACTCGTCAGATGTTTATTTTACTGTATTGAGGCAAACTTTGCTCGACAAGTCACATGACAGACGCCGGCTCGCGGTCAATTTTTTTCTTTAATTTTCAGGATAAAGTTTTCTATAATTTTTATATGCGGAAAATATCTAAAAATTTCAGGGAGGCGCATAAGTCTCCACAGGGTCAGATGCAGGACAGAAGACAGCAGAAAAGAGTTGTAGTCGAGGTGCTGAATCTCAAAGGAAAGATAATGTGTACCAATAACGTCAAGGTACTCGATATCAGCTCCGGCGGTATATCGATAAAAGCGGACAGAAGACTGAATATCGGTAGCAGCTATTTATTTAAGCTTGAAGATAAGGGCGAGGTTTTGACCATACGGGGAACCGTCGTATATTCAAAGCTGCGTGAAAGTCGTCAGGGATCTAACGGCGATATCGTACCGGTATATGTTGCGGGACTTAAATTTACAACAGTTTCGGATGAAAAAAAGATAAACGATATCATAAATTTTATGGAGAACCGTCAATAATGCTGATCAGGGTTATCTACCGGGATGAAAGATTCGATTTTGTAAAACCCGTTCTCCTCAATGAGCTTCTCTATTTAAACATGATAAAAAAGTTCTGCCGCTCGGAAGGATGGGTCAATCCGGTAAACGATAGGATAAGAGGAACGGGGGGACACTACAGGGGGCCTGAAAGACGGAACGGGATGACCGTTTAGCAGGTCAGATGCAGGGCTGCAACCGCTTTCTTTTCCTTCTGCAGCTCATTGAAGAGTTCTATAGCCTTGCCGGTCCGCTCCACGCGCACCTTGATGCCTTTTGCCTCGAGATGCGACACCGTTTCTTTGGGAACCTTCATCACACCCAGGGCGCCGGTGCCTATGACAACGACTTCAGGGGCTGCATCGATGACACCTCCAAGGTCTGCAACCTGCAGGCTGTGGCCTTCCTTTCTCCACCACGAAGAATCGACCCGTTCGGGATAGACGATTACATCAGAGGTGAAGGTCTTTCCATCAACAGTAATTTTGCCCCACGAATACTTCTCAATCATCATTTCACTAATAATCCTCCACTATGATATTATAACTTATCACTTGGGGAGTGCATAGGGTTCTGGTGTCCCTCCTGGACTTCAAATTCTTCTAACACACTTTTTAACTGGTTGGCTTCTGGCTTGGATTTCCGCTTAACATACTGATTTAAAATAGTAATTATGCGTTCCATTCTTTTCTATTTTTTCGGCATATTATGTAAAATTGGACGCCTTCTGCTACAATTCTGCTACATTTTTACTACAGTGAAAAAGCAGCAATAACCACATATCAGAAAGATGAACTTGAGGGGCATATAGTTCAATCGTAATCTGCAAAAAAGCACTACAAGCATATTTTTTATGAAATGTATGGTCTACGTAATGCTAAATAATTGACAATAAAACCCAAAAGCGTATAATCTTTGAACCAAAGGAAAGTCGATGAAAATTGATTCATTAGAAATTAGCGACTATCAACCAATCAAGCATTTAAAACTTGAAAATCTTGGCAATACTATTATAATTGCGGGGGAAAATGGCTCGGGCAAAACACGACTGAAGCAAGCTATAGTTCAAACCCTGCAAGGAACTTCAGTAATGGATATGACTCTTATCGCAACACGAGAGGAAGAAGAAGACCCAAAATATTTTTCAGGTAAATCTCTTACAGTAAAAAAAGGTGTTCAGAATCCTGTTTTAAAGAATTATATCAATAGTCGAAAGTATGGCGCAGGTCGCTTTGTTGGTTCTCTTGTCCAGATAGATTCAGACAGAAATATTAAGACTATAAGCTATAGTGCTGTTAATTGGCTTGGGGGTGATCCTGATGACAAGGACACATCCACAAATTTTTATATCCAACCATTTACAAATAGATGGCAGGATTTTATGCACTATATTCATCAAAAATCTGCTGCCAGAGATAAAAAAATTGCAGACGAATTAAAGAAAGACCCAACAACTGGGGAACAAATTATCCGCAACCATCCTGACCCTATAGAAAAATACAAAGAAATATTCGCTGATTTACTACCAGGCAAAGAATTACAAAATATTAATCTATCAGCTCCCAAAGAGTTTCAGTATAAAGATAATTCTGGTAGTATTCTGCCTTTTAGCTCATTAAGTTCTGGCGAACAAGAAGTTATCAAGGTGGTATTCGATGTTGTGCGAAAGGAAATTAGACATTCTGTAATCATTCTTGACGAGCCTGAATTGCATTTACATCCAACTTTGGCATTTAAAATGATTGAAACTCTAAAGGCAATAGGGGATCACACAAATCAATTCATATTTTTAACTCATTCAGCTGATTTAATATCGACCTATTACTCAACAGGAGATGTTTATTTTATTGATGCGGTTCAGACAGGAGCAAACCAGGCCCATAAACTAAGCGAATTAAGACATAGCCATAAAGAAGTTGTTCACTTGATTGGCCAAAATCTTGGGCTTTTTGCAGTTGGTAAAAAGCTGATTTTTGTTGAAGGTGAAAATTCAAGTATTGACCGATTGACATATCATGCTATTGCGCAAAAAGTTCTGCCTGACGCAAAAGTTATTCCAGTAGGTTCTGTCACAAACATTATTACCCTCAATATTATTGAGGAGCAAATCAGAAATTCTATATTTGGAATTGATCTTTATATGATTCGTGACAGAGACGGCTTGGAAATCAATCAGATTGAAGAAATTGAAAAACATGGAAGAGTGCGCTTCCTTAGGAAAAGACACATTGAAAATTATTATTTGGACTCTGAAATCTTATATAAAGTATCAGAGCACTTATATTTAACGGTGACGAATACCGCTCTGACAAAAGAATATATTGAATCTGAAATCAAGAAAATTGCAGAGGGTTCGATAAACTTCAATTTGCTCAAAAACGCTAAGGAATATCTTGCTTTAAATCATTTTTTTAGAATCCCGACAGTTAAGGATATAGCAACAAAAAGTATAGAGCTTATCAAAACTGAAATAATTGCGGGTGTAAATAATTCGATTGGAAGGTTATCTGTTGGCTTAGATGAAGCTTTGCTTGGGGCTTGGTTAGATAAAGAAGAGGAGAACCTTAAAAGGCTCTTATACACCGATGAGTGGAAAAATGACTTTCACGGAAAATTTATTTTTTTAAGGCTTTGTTCTGATGTATTAAAGGAAGATTCGTTGAGAGTAAGACAAGCCTATGTTGATATTGCTCTGTTAGAAAATCCAGCTATCTTTAATGACATTGCAAATATCTTTATGACATTCAAGTAATAAGCACAATGACCATATATAAGGGAAATGCGACAGGTAAATAAGATTTAGAAGTAGCCTATCCCCTTTATTCTCTTTCCTGTGTTACTCCTTTTGTCCAGCATGCTATAATGGTGAAGAGTATAGTTGGAAATTAAACTTAAGTTATGTAGAACAGGATTATCGTACTCTGATTCGATGAAAAAAAGAACAGCTCCACATCACGAGTTAGATCAAAAGATAAATCAAACAATTACAGCACTTTCTACTCGGCAACCGCAGGATGAACCACCATTGGAACTTTGTCACTATACCACTCCGGATGGTTTAATGGGTATCGTTCAAACCAATAGACTATGGGCTACAAATATCAGGTATTTAAATGACTTCACGGAGTTTAGATATACACACAACCTGCTTCGAGAAATAACTGATATGATCTTGAAGAAAGTCTCCCCGCTTCAACAAACCTTTTTACGACGGGTAATAGAAGAACTAAATTATTACGATGCAATATTTGATGCCTATGTTTTTTGTTTATCAGAAATAGGCGATCAGCTTAGTCAATGGAGAGAATATGCCAGCCGTGGTATCGGGTATTCGATAGGATTCAAAGGTACTAATTTAAAAAGAAGCTTTCATCGAGTAGGAATGAAACTTGTAAGAGTAATTTATGACAAATCTGAGCAAATGAGATTAGTTGAAAGAATTATTATCGATACTTGCAATTTTTTGGTAGATATTGGAAATCGATATCCAGAACGAACCGATGATAATATAATTGATTGCTGTGATATTCTAATGATGGCGCTTACTCCTTACACTGTTCAATTCAAGCATCAAGCTTTTTCTGAAGAGAGAGAATGGAGAATAGTTTATATCCCCTTTCAGGACTGTCGAGGTTCAACTTTATTCCCCACCCCGGGGCCAGTTTTATTCCCCACTTTTTCTGTGGTAAATTTTAAACTTCATCCTGCAAATTTGTCCACTTTTATTGCCTGCTGATTGTATCAC
>Ga0209164_1000577_pt1 | contig 78371 bp, 67 predicted proteins | sample MTBNYHSulfiMetaG_FD_187458 | JGI IMG/M metagenome (GOLD analysis project Ga0209164, IMG submission 187458) | Enrichment culture microbial communities from rom New York Harbor, USA that are MTBE-degrading - MTBE-NYH (New York Harbor Sulfidogenic)... | ecosystem: Environmental > Aquatic > Marine >... | reverse complement strand
TGGCTGAGTATCACGACATACTGTAATTCCGGGAGCCTGAAAAGCAAAGAAAAAATGTCCCGGCCGGAGATCCCGGGCGGATTCCCCCCGGGGAAAGCGGGCGATGCGGGGAAAATCCGGCAAATATTTTGACAATTATCGGAAATCATGTCAATAATTCAAGCGGTCGTGTCTTTTCACGTTTTTCCGTGCCGGGTCAGGCTGAACCATTCAACAATTGTCGCCAAGCGGTCATGCTGCAATCGAAATCCCTTCCCTTTCTGGTCGTTGTCGCCGTTGCGGCGGTCGTCTTTCTGCCCGTTTATATTCTGACCTACCTGTATCCGTCCATAGACAAACTGCTCATACAGGATGCGGAACATCATGCCCGGAGCGTGGCCAGCCATTTTTCCCTTCACCTGGACGCGGCCGGAGAACATCTTCGCTACCGGGATATTACCCCGGAACTGAAACAGGAGATTGCCCTGACGGTCAGCAATTTTTCCCTGGAGAAACTGAAGGTGTTTTCCGCAACGGGGGAGATACTTTTTTCAACGGCTCCCGAAGAAATCGGCCAGGTCAACGATCAGGACTATTTCAGAAGCGTCGTCATGCGCGGCAAGAATTTCACCAAGATGGTGCGCAGGAATACCAGTACCCTTGAAGGCCGGACGGTGACGCGGGACGTCATCGAAACGTATGTACCGATATTCGGCCGGGACCGGGTAGTCGGTGCCTTTGAAATATATTATGACATTACCGAACTCAGGGAAATGTTCGGCAATCTTATCCATCGCTCAACCATTGTCATTTACGGAGTTTCCATTCTGCTGATCACCTCCCTGCTGATCAGCCTGTTTATCCTGTCCAAAAACATATCTGCGCGCCTCCGGACCGAGAAGGCCCTTGTCGAGCGGGAAAAGGAACTGGAGGGCCTGGTCGGGCAGCGGACGGCCGAACTTTCCGCGGCCAGCCTGCAGATGGAGGAGGACAGCAGAAAAAGATGGGAAATTGAGCAGGATCTCCGTGTTTCCGAGGAAAGATATCGGGCCCTGGTTGAAATGGCCGGGGACGCGATTTTTGTCGCCGATGCCGACTCAGGCCTCATCACCGACGTCAACAGAAAGGCAACGGAACTTGTCGGCCGCAGGGCTCCGGAGACCGTCGGCCGGCACCTCCTGTCCCTGCACCCTGTTGATGAAGGCGGCCTGTACGCGGAACTGGTGAAAAACAATTATTCGGCCCTGCCTTCCGATACCCCGCTGTACGTCCAGCACAGCAGCGGCCGCAGAATTCCCGTTGAAATTTCCTCTGCCATCCTTGCCCACGGAGACCGCAGACTGCTCCTGGCGATATTCCGCGATATTACCCGGAGAATGAAGATCGAGGAGGAACTGCGGAAAGCGGAGCGGCTCCGGACGGCTTCGCTCCTTGCCGGCGGAATAGCGCATGATTTCAATAACCTGTTAACCGCGATACAGGCTAATGTTTCCATGGCCCAGCAGGAAGCGGCCGACAGCGGGACCATCGGCAAGCGGCTGCAGGGAATTGAAGAGGCGGTCGATCGGGCCAGGGGAATGACCCGACAGCTGCTGAGCTTCGCCAAGGGAGGACGGCCGGTCAGTAAGCCCGTCCGCCTTGGCGCGATTATCCGGGACTCGGCGGCTTTCGTTCTGCAGGGCTCCGGCGTTAAGTGTGACTGGGAGATCGCGGCGGATCTGTGGCCGGTCAATGGTGATGCGGATCAGATCAGCCAGGTGATCAGCAACATTGTCATCAATGCGTCCCAGGCCTTGCAGGGAAGCGGCGTATGCCGGATCAGGGGAGAAAACGTCACGGTCGGGGAAGGCGACCGGCTGGACCTGCCGCCGGGCAGATACATCCGGATAGACATCAGGGATGAGGGGCCGGGAATTTCCGAGGATAAGCTTGACAGGATTTTTGAACCATTTTATACCACCAAACCACAGGGCACCGGACTGGGACTGAGTTCGGCCCAAGCCATTGTCCGGCAGCATGAGGGGCGGATCCGGGTCGAATCCAGGGCCGGGGAGGGAACGACCTTTTCCGTTTTTCTGCCCGCGGTCCCCGGACTGCCCGCGGAAAACGGGGCTGAGGGCGGAGAAGGTGACCTGAAGGGCGCCGGCAGGATACTGGTCATGGATGATGAGGCCATGATCCGGGACACGGCCGCCAATCTGCTGGACTTTTTCGGCTATGAAGTTGATACCGCCGCGGACGGCGAGACGGCGGTGCGGATGTACAAGGAAGCCCTTGCCGGGGCAAGGCCCTATGCAGCGGTGATCCTGGATCTGACGGTGTCCGGAGGCATGGGGGGAAAAGAAGCGGCCAGGCTGCTGCGGGAGATCGATCCGGGCGCCCGGATCATCGTTTCCAGCGGCTATCATACCGATCCCGTCATGGCCAGTCCTCGGGAGTACGGTTTTGACGGGGCGGTTGCCAAACCCTACCGGATGGACGAACTGGGGAAGGCCGTCAGGGCGGTCCTTTCCGGGAGGGCATAACTTTCTTTCCTCTGCCCGCAACGACCGGCGGAGAACTCATCATCAAGGAAACGGGTTGAATCGATATGAAAACTGAATGCGACCAGTGCGGGACCTGTTGTGCAAAGGGCGGACCGGCCCTCCATGTGGAAGATATCTCCCTGATCAGAAGCGGATTGCTCTCCATTGACGACCTGGTGACGATCCGGGAGGGAGAAATCGTTCTCCAGTCCGATACGGGAAAACCGGAGACAACGGAAGTGGAACTGATCAAGATACAGGGCCTGGGCGGAGACTGGTGCTGCCGCTTTCTGGATCCGGGCACGCGGACCTGTACCGTTTATGAAAACCGGCCTCTGGCCTGCCGTCTCCTGGAATGCTGGAATCCCGATGCCGCCCTGGAGATAAGCGGGAAAAAACTTCTCAGCCGTTTTGACATCATCGCCGCGGACGACCCGTTGCTGGAGCTGCTCAGGTTCTATGATCAACAGCTTGCCCTGCCGGACATGGTTGAAGTCAGGGTACGGCTGAATTCCGAGGAGCAGAGGGAAAGCACGCTCGCCGAACTGCGGGAGCAGGTTGAACGGGACCTGCTGTTCAGGGCGCTGGCGGTGGACAGGTTCGCCTTTCCGGTGGAAAGGGAGCTGTTTTATTTCGGCCGGCCCCTCTTTCACCTGCTTGCCCCCCTGGGCGTGGCCATGACGGAATCGCCCGAAGGGATCGCCCTGCACTTCGAGGAGCAGTAGGTCCCATCCGGTCGCCGAAGCTGCGTCCGGGGTCAGGCGCCCGGCCGTCACTTTCCTCCCCGGGCTGTGTCTGAAAAGATGCATTTCACCGCCGGCACTGTGGTAATTCTTTGAATATTCCTTTCTTTTTATTATAAGGTATAATCTGCCCGCCGGTGGCCAAAGAACTTCCTGCGGCCATCAGCATGAAATAAACGGCAGAGCCCGGCCCCGGTCAATGGCTGGAATGACGGCCGGAAAGCATCCTGAATGGAGGACGTCGTGGATCCGTTAAGCCGAAAATTATTGAAGGAACTTGAGGAAATGCAGGAGCGGACAGGCCGCATGCTCAGGAACATGTCCATGGCACGGCTGGTGTCGCTGCAATCCGGGGGCTGGCAGCCTCCTGCCGACATTTACGAGTCCGAGCAGGAATATTATGTCTATTTTGACCTTGCCGGGGTGGACCCCCAGTCCTTTTCGGTCATGGTTGAAGGGCATCAGTTGCGGGTCCACGGGAAAAGACACCTGCCGCCCCACAGATCCATTGCCTGCATTCATCAGCTTGAAATCGAGCTGGGCCCGTTCGACCGCACCATCACCCTGCCGGGAACCGTGGATATTGACGCCGTCACCTCATCCTACACCAACGGCATCCTGACGGTCACCCTGCCGAAAAAGGTCAACAGGGACAAAATCAATATCGAAATCTCCATGGGAGAAGAATAATGGAACAAGAACAGCAGAAGGAAAAACGGATCGATCCGCAAACCCTGCCGATTCCGGACATTCTGCCTATCCTCCCCCTGCACGGATTCGTCTTTTTCCCCGGCATGGGGTTCCCCCTGCAGGTCGCAAGCGTCTCATCCAAACAGCTTATCGATGACGCGCTGCTGGCCGACCGGATCATCGCCCTTGTCGCCCACCGGGACGAGAACGCCTCAAAGGATAGGCCCGCGGTCGAGGGAGATCTGTACAAGATCGGCGTTGTGGGATACATCCATAAGCTGACCAAGGTGGAAGAGGAATATTACCAGGTGCTGGTCAGCGGGATCAGGAAGATCCGGATTGCCGAATTTGTGCAGACCGAACCCTATCTCCGCGCCAGGGTCGAAGAGGTTCCCATGGAGATCCAGGAGGACCAGAAGATCGACGCGCTGATCCTCAACATCCGCACCCAGTTCGGCAAGCTGGTCAAGCTGACTCAGCTGCCTCCGGAAATGGCCGCCACCATCAATTCCCTGTCCAATCATTTTCACGCCGCCTACATGGTTGTTTCCCAGCTCAATCTCAAGGTGGATGAAGAGCAGGAAATGCTCGAAATCAGGGACCTGGAGACCCTGCTGCACAAGACCGCCAGGGAACTGAACAAGCGGGTGGAAACGGCCCAGATCAGTCAGAAGCTGCAGGAGTCCTTTAAAAAGGACATGGACGAAAAACAGCGGGAGTTTTTTCTGCGCCAGCAGTTGAACGCCATCAGGAAGGAACTGGGCGAGGGCGAAGACGACAAGGTGGAGATCAACGAACTGCGCAAGCGGGTGGAGGAAACCGGACTGAGTCCCGAAGCCCGGCTGGCGGTCGACAAGGAGCTGACCCGGCTTGACCGTATTCCGCCGTCGTCGCCGGAATACACGGTTTCAAGGAACTATATCGACTGGATCCTTGACCTGCCGTGGACCGTGTCGAGCAAGGACACGCTGGATCTGGACAAGGCCCAGGAGGACCTGGACCGGGATCATTACGGGCTGAAAAAAATCAAGAAACGGATCATTGAGTTCCTCGCCGTCCGCAAATTGAAGGATGACGTCCATGGGCCCATCCTCTGTTTCGTGGGGCCGCCCGGAGTGGGGAAGACATCCCTCGGGCAGTCCATTGCCCGGACAATGAACCGCAAATTCGTCCGGATCGCCCTGGGCGGCGTTCGGGACGAGGCCGAAATAAGGGGCCACAGGCGGACCTACATCGGGGCGCTGCCCGGCCGGATCATCCATAGCCTGAAAAAAGCCGCCACCAACAACCCGGTTTTCCTGCTCGACGAGATCGACAAGCTGGGCAGCGATTTCCGCGGCGATCCATCATCGGCCCTCCTGGAAGTGCTGGATCCGGAGCAGAACTCCACCTTTACCGATCATTATATCGATATCGAATTCGACCTCTCCAGGGTCATGTTCATCGCCACCGCCAATGTTCTCGACACCATCCCCGGGCCCCTGCGCGACAGGATGGAGATCGTTGAGCTGTCCGGCTATACGGAGCACGAAAAGGTGGCCATAGCCATGAATCATCTCATCGGCAAGCAACTGGAGGCGCATGCCCTCAGCAGTGATGACCTGGAAATAGGCGAAGAGGCCATCCGCCACCTGATCCGTTCCTATACCCGGGAGGCCGGGGTTCGGAACCTGGAGAGGGAAATAGCCGCCATATGCAGGGGGGTGGCCAGCAAGATCGCCCGCGGACGCAATGAAAAAGTCGTGGTCACCGCCGAGAACCTGTATGAATTCCTCGGTCCGGTCCGTTTTTTTTCCGAAGTCAAGGCCCGCACCTGGGGGCCGGGCCTGGCGACCGGATTGGCCTGGACCCCGGTGGGCGGGGAGATCCTCTTCATCGAGACCTCGATGATGAAAGGGAAGGGCGGCCTGACCCTGACCGGCAAGCTGGGAGACGTGATGAAGGAATCGGCGACGGCCGCCCTGACCTATATCCGTTCCCATGCCGGCGACTTGGACATCGACGACAACCTGTTCGCCAATATCGACCTCCATGTCCATGTCCCCGAGGGGGCGATCCCCAAGGACGGCCCGTCGGCCGGAGTGGCGATGGTCTGCTCCCTTGTTTCCGTCATCACCGGGAAAACCATACGTCCGGACGTGGCCATGACCGGCGAGATTACCCTCCGCGGCGACGTCCTGCCGGTCGGCGGCATAGGCGAAAAGGTCCTGGCGGCCCTGCGGGCCGATATCCGGGAAATCATCCTGCCGGTGCTGAATGAGAAGGACATCCTGGAAATTCAGGAAGATGTCCGGCAGGGGGTGATCTTTCATTACGCGCATACCATCAGTGACGTTCTGCGGACGGCACTGGCGCAGAAGGCGGGCGAGTGATGCTGGGCTGGTTCAGGAAACGGCGGAAAAAGGAGGAGCAGGAGGAGACTCCCTTCCGGGAAGGGCAACAGGAAGAAGTTTCCGACAGCACCGCCCCCCCGCCGACGGATACCGGCCGGGTGATGGAGGAGCCGGCCCTGGCAGCCCCGGCGCGCAGCGAAGAGGATGCAGTCGAAACCGGAGAAATCCCGGCCGCGGCTGAGCAGCCCGGAACAGCCGTGCAGCCTCCGGGGGCGGTCAGAACTCCTCCTCGGGAACCGGAGCGGAAGAAGGAGGAGACCTCCCTGTTCAGCCGGTTGCAGAAACGGTTGAGCAAGACAAGAAAGTCCCTGGTGTATCGCCTTGATTCCCTTTTTCTCGGCAAAAAGGAAATCGATCAGGGCCTGTTTGACGAACTGGAGGAAATCCTCATCACCGCGGACCTGGGCGTGGCGACCACCCATGAGCTGCTGGACGACGTGAAAAAGGAGGTCAGACGCCGGGAGCTGAAGGATCCGCAGGCCCTGAAGGCGGTTCTCAAGGAGCAGATACTCGCCTATCTTCTCGAGTCGGATAAGCCGGGAGAGCTGGTCATGCCCGAATCGGGGCCCTTCGTGATCATGGTGGTCGGCGTCAACGGTGTGGGCAAGACGACCAGCATCGGAAAAATGGCCGCCAAGTTCGCCCGCTCGGGCAGCTCGGTTCTCCTTGTCGCCGCGGACACTTTCAGGGCTGCTGCCATTGATCAGTTGAAGATCTGGGCCGAACGTTGCGGGGTGGACATAGTCGCCCAGAAGCAGGGCGCCGATCCATCCGCGGTTGTCTACGATGCCATCGAGTACGGCCTGCACAGAAACGTCGATGTCATCATCGTCGATACCGCCGGCCGGCTCCATACCCAGGTCAACCTGATGGAAGAGCTGAAAAAGATCAAGCGGGTGATCGGCAAGAAGCTGGCGGGGGCCCCGCACGAGGTAATGCTGATCATCGATGCGACGACCGGTCAGAACGGTATTTCCCAGGCCAAACTGTTCAATGAGGCCGTGGAAATAACCGGTTTGACCCTGACAAAGCTCGACGGCACCGCCAAGGGAGGGATTATTGTCAATATTTGCCGGGAGATTGGAATCCCTGTTCGCTTTATCGGTATCGGCGAAAAAATTGAAGACCTCCGCGACTTCGATCCGCGGGAGTTCGTCGATGCCCTGTTCGCCAACTTCTCCGCCGGCAGCGCGCCCGAGGAATAGGGAGCCGCGTACGTTCCACCTTGTCCTGGTTCATCAATGCAATACAGGTATCATAATCAACCCGGCTGCGGGGGCTGTTTGCTCGTCGTTGCCCTCATTCTCCTTGCCACCGGCGGCGCTCCTGCCCTGCTGAATTTTTTCGGTTTTCTCCTGTTTGCCGGAGTGTTCGGCTTCCTGCTCCTGCTGGCCGCTTTCTGGGGATTCAGCTATTATGTGCAGAGCCGGATCAGCAAATATGAGGCCTCCCAGACCGAAACCCACAACCGTTTCGTCTATCTGCTGGTCAACATCCTGGTCAGGATCGCCCAGGCCGACGGCCATTTCACCAAGGCCGAATTGCAGACCATTCTCAATTTTTTTCAGTACAACCTGCGCTACACCCAGGATCAGATGTACTGGGTCAAGCAGCTGGTCAAGGAAGCGCGGGATGCCGAGCTCAGCATGGATGAGCTGCTGCTTGAGTTCAGGAACTCTTTTGCCTATGAGCCCCGCCTGATTCTCCTCGAGCTGATTTATCAGATCATCCATACCAAACAGCCGCCGCCCGAAACTGAAATCAGCCAGGCCAGGACCATTGCTGCGTTCCTCCATATTTCAGCCTATGATCAGCGGACAATCGAAGCCAAGTACATGTACCGGCAGCAGCACGAGTACGGCACCGGCGCCGGGGCCGAGGAACAGTATTATGCCGTTCTCGGCCTTGAACCGGGTGCGGATTTTGCAGTGATTAAAAAAGCGTACAGAAAATTGAGCATGCAATACCACCCGGACAAGGTCAGTCATCTCGGGGAGGAGTTCAAGCGGGTCGCCGAGGAAAAAATGAAGGAAATCAACATGGCCTATGATTACTTTAAGAAGAAATTTAATAACGTATGATTTATTACTGTATTTCTGTATATTTTCGGTAATATTAATCGGAAGGAAATAAGTTATGACCGTTGCCAGAAAAATGCAGCAGTTCGCCGAACGATCCTCCTGGATCCGGAAAATGTTCGAGGAGGGCGCCAAGATGAAGGCGCGGTACGGGCCGGACAACATCTTTGACTTCAGCCTCGGCAATCCCAACGTGCCTCCGCCGCCGCGGTTTTTCGAGGTGCTGCGGGAACTGGCTGCCGATGACAAGCCCGGCGCCCACGGCTATATGCCCAACGGCGGTTTTCCCTATGTTCGGGAGGCGCTGGCCAGGAGGTTGTCCGCCGAGCAGGGGATCGACCTCGACCAGGGAGAAGTGCTCATGACCTGCGGCGCTGCCGGCGCCATCAACCTGGTGATGAAAGCCCTGCTCGATCCGGGTGACGAGGTGATCATCCTTTCCCCGTTTTTTGTGGAATATGAATTCTATATCGACAACCATGGCGGCAAGAGCAGAATTGTCCCTACTGACAGCGAGTTCAACCTCGATCTGCGGGCAATTGAAAGGGCCCTGAATGAAAAAACCAAGATTGTCCTGATCAACAGTCCCAACAATCCGACCGGACAGATATATTCCCGGGAATCGGTCCGGCGGCTCGGCCGGCTGCTGGAGCGTTTCTCCGAGAAGCTCTGTACGACCATCTACCTCGTCGCCGATGAGCCCTACCGCAAGATTGTCTATGACGGCGGCGAGGTGCCGTCGGTCATGGCGGCCTCAAGGAATTCGATCATCGTTTCATCCTATTCCAAGGACCTGTCCCTGCCCGGCGAGCGGATCGGATACCTGGCCGTCCATCCGGAGATCAAGCAGAAGCAGCTGCTGATCGATGCGCTGACCCTGGCCAACCGGATACTCGGTTTTGTCAATGCGCCGGCGCTGATGCAGAGGGTGGTGGAGCAGCTGCAGGACGTGACCGTGGACACGGGGGTGTACGCCCGCAGGAGGGAGACATTCTGCGCCGTCCTCGACGCGGCCGGGTTTGACTATACGAAACCCAAAGGGGCCTTTTACGTTTTTCCCAAGGTCCCCGGCGATGACGTGGAATTCTGTACCATTCTGCAGCAGGAAAAAATTCTGGCCGTTCCGGGCCGGGGCTTCGGCGCCCCCGGTTTCATCCGCCTGGCCTTTTGCGTGGATGATTCGGTGATTGAACGGTCGGCGGATGCCTTCAAAAGGGCAATGGCCAGGGCCAGGACATGAAGCCCGGGGGCTGGCCCCTGTCTTTCCCGCAATGATGCGGGGTTCAGAGCAGGGCGCCCGCCTCGATTTCCAGTTTTTCGGCCTTTTTGGCCAGGGCGTCCGCCCGGTGGACGAGTTGCCGGGCCTCGCTTTCCATGACCGCCGCCCAGCGGCGGTATTTTCTTTTCACCTTGCGGATCGCGCTTCGTGAGCGCAGGTGCTGCGCTTCCTGCAGGAGGCTGACCGCATCCTCCCTGGCGGCGGCTTCCTCGGCCCGGTAGCGGGCGGCCTGCCCTTCGAGGAGCCGCCGGCTTTTTTGCGCATCCGCGGCCCGGGCTGCCTCGGGCGGCCTGGCGGGACGCTTCACCCGTTGCCGGGGAACGGGACGGATGTCCAGGATTTCGACCCCTTCGGGGGGCGGATAATCCGTGATGTTGAGGACCCCCTGCGCATCCTTCCAGGTGTAATTGTTTACCCCTGCATGACCCGCGCCATACACCAGGAGCGACAGGACGATCAGCCAGACGTATCTGCTGCGCATGCTCTTCTCCCCTCCCTTGGCTGAATCCGGCATCAGCTTTTATCGGCCCTTCTGATCACATCACAGAGGTCAAGGGCCAGGGAGCCGATCTCCTTGTCGTCTTCACCCTCGACCATGATCCGGATTACCGGCTCGGTGCCCGAGGGCCGTACCAGTATCCTGCCCCGGCTGCCGAGTTTCCGTTCGGCCCTGGCCAGGGCCTGGGGAAAGCCCTGGATCTGATCCGGGGCAACCTGGGCGGACATGCGGACGTTTTCCAGGACCTGGGGATACGCCGTCATGATTTTGCTCAACTCGGACAGGGGCCTGTTTCTCTTGATCATCACTGCCAGGAGCTGCAGGGCCGCCAGGGTCCCGTCTCCCGTGGTGTTGTGGTCGAGGAAGATCAGATGACCGGACTGCTCGCCGCCGAAATTGTACCCCTTGCTCCGCATGGCTTCAACGACGTACCGGTCGCCGACCCTGGTGCGGACCAGCTTGCCCCCCATTTTTCCCATCGCCTCTTCCAGGCCCATGTTGCTCATCACCGTGGCCACGAGCGTTTTTTTCCTGAGCTTGCGGCCGGCAAGCAGCTCCCTGGCGCAGATGGCCATGATGTGGTCGCCGTCCACGATCCGGCCCCGTTCATCGCAGACAATGAGCCGGTCCCCGTCGCCGTCCAGGGCAAGCCCTATGTCGGCGCCGACCTCTTTGACCTTGGCGGCAATGACTTCGGGATGCAGGGCGCCGCAGCGGGAGTTGATATTCTTGCCGTCCGGATCGACCCCGATGGCGGTGACCCTGGCGCCCAGTTCGGCAAAAACATGGGGGGCCACCTTGTATGTTGCCCCGTGGGCGCAGTCAAGCACGATGTGGAAATCGTCCAGGGTGTATTTGCGCGGGAACGTATTCTTTAAGAAGACAATGTAGCGGCCCTTGGAGTCATCGATGCGTGCCGCTTTGCCCACTTCGTCGGCCACCGGCCGCAAGGCCTCCATTTTCTGGGAAAAGATCAGTTCCTCGATTTCCGCTTCCATGTCGTCCGGCAGCTTGAAGCCGTCGCCGGAGAATATCTTGATGCCGTTGTCCTGGAAGGGGTTATGGGAGGCGGAGATCACCACGCCCGCATCGGCCCGCATGGAGGTGGTGATAAAGGCGATGCCGGGCGTCGGCAGCGGGCCCACCAGCAGGACGTTGACTCCCATGGAGCAAATACCGGCGGCCAGGGCGTTTTCGATCATATAGCCCGACAGGCGGGTGTCCTTGCCGATGACGATATGATGGTCCCTGCTCTGGTTTTTCACCAGGAAGGCGATGGCCCGGCCGATCTGCATGGCGATTTCGGTGGTCATCGGATGGATGTTGGCAATGCCCCGGACCCCGTCGGTCCCGAACAGTTTTCGTGATCCTGTATTCATGGCGGTCGACTCTGTGCAGATGATTGATGGATGCTGCGCCTTGCTATTCTTCCAGGTCTTTCGGACCGTCAGCAGCGGTGACGACCACTTCCGGAGGCTTGACCTCGATGATTTTCACCGGATCGTGGCCGGGAACGGCGACGCCGGTGACGTTCACCTTTACCGTTTGCGGCCACTCCCCGTCTTTTACGGATGCCGAGGCGCGGAAGAGCATGGAAAGCTCCGGTGTTTCCTTGATCAGGTTGACCGGAATGGCGGCCCTGACCGTTACCGAGTCCGGCTTGACGGCAACCGGCACCTGCGCGTCACGGGCGTTGACAAGAATGTTCTTGACGGTTCGCTCCTCCATCACTTCCCGCACCTCGAGCCGGGCTGAAACCACCGTCTCCCCCAAAAGCTCGAACAGGTCGGGTTCAAGATTGAGATTGACCTGCATGGTGGTTGTGTGGTTGAGGCCGTCCAGATCGATGACATAGGTGGAAATTTCATACCCCTTTTCCAGCACCGTCTTGGGGCCGGATATAACGAGGTGGTCCGGATCGAGTTGTATCTGCTGAAGCTCGTAGCCCTTGGCTGGTTTTCCCTCGGTGACCGCCTTGATGGGAAATTTTTTCTGGACGAGCTGATCGAGTTGGAGGGTAATGTTGGTCGGCTGGAGCCTTTGAACGGTGACGCCCTTGGGAAAAGGAACCGATTGCTCATCATTTCGGATCACAATGGTCCCGGGCTTGGCTGTGGAAAGATCCACCGGCCGGGTGATGTTCCGGTTGCGGATATCCTGGATCATGCTGCGGGGACCGCGGATCGAAACCTCGATCTCACTTTTGTACTGATTGGAAATAATCAGATCTTTGGGAAGGTTGATGATCTCGATGGGGACCTGCATGTTGATGTCGACCTGGTCCTCGCCGACGACAAAATACCAGAGCATGACCGCCAGGCAAAGCGAAACGACCTTCAGCATCCAGTTATCGGGCTTGTTTCTGAATAATCGTATTTTCTTCATGTGCGGTGCAACTTGCCCAGCCAGCTCCTCCACGAATAGCCGGGCAAGATGTTGTTGACGAATATTTTGTGCAGTGCGCTTGCCACGGACTCTTCGTCCCGGTACGTTTTGATGGTGCCGTTTTCCACCAGCGATATTTCCTGGGTCTCTTCGGAAACCACCAGGATGACAGCGTCGGTTTCCTCGGAGAGTCCCAGCGCGGCGCGGTGCCTGGTGCCGTACCGTTTGGCGATGTGGGCGTTCTGGGAAAGGGGCAGGAGGCAGCCGGCTGAGTGAATCCTGCCGTTGTAGACGACCACCGCGCCGTCATGAATGGGAGAGGTCGGCAGAAAGATCGATATCAGCAGTTCCCTGGTCAGCTTGGCGTCGATGGAGTGAGCGGATTCGATATAGTCGCGGAGTCCGGTTTCCCGTTCAATGACGATCAGCGCCCCGATTCGTTTTTTTGCCATATGACTCACCGCCTTGACGATCTCATTCAGGTCGTGCAGGACGATATCCTGCTGCTTCTGAAAGGGTGTCTTGCCCACCTGGGTCAGGACCCGGCGGATGTCGCGCTGGAAGACAATGATGATGATGAGGAAGATGGAATTCAGGAAGGTGCGGAGAATCCAGTGCAGGGTGAGAAGGTCGAGCTGCCGGGCAATGAAATAGATAATGGTGATGACGACGATGCCGATGAGCATCTGCACCGCCCTGGTGCCCCTGATAAGCAGAATGATGCGATATATGATGATTGTGACAATCAATATATCGACCACATCCTGCCATCTGAGTGTGCTGATGAAGTTGACCATCGTCGCGGAAGCCGGGCAAAAGAAAATGATGTACGTGATTTATTTCTTTAAATTTAGCATGTTAAATTCCAATTGAACAGAAAAATAAAAGTAATTATCAAAAAATGAGGGACTGGCAAATTTTCCCTTACATGGTTATATAAATAAATTTTTCCCGCAGCTTCCCGAAGTGAAGGGGAAATGAATCGAAAATTTAAGGACGCAACGCGCCATGGCCATAGACAGGTTTGGAGAGATTCCCATCACGGCCGGTCCGGAAGAACCGGAGGAGGGAGGTGAGGAAAAAGAGGCCGGCAGGGAGACCGGGGAGCGGAAATCGCCGGATCGCCCGGTCCGGCGGCCGCAACCTGACAGAGCCAATGGGGAGGACGATGCCGCTCCCCGCCACCCCAGCCGGTACGGGAGGAAAAAGACACAGCGGCAGCCTGTGCGGCTCAGGCCGCTCCGCTGGCTGCTCGTGCCCCTGATCGGCGTGCTGCTGTACGGCGTCGGCGGATATTTTCTGGTACCGGCCCTGATAAAGGGACCAATGGCAGGAATGCTGGCCGAACGGTTGGAACGGCCGGTGGCGGTGAAAAGAATAGTCTTTGCCCCCTTTACCCTGGATCTTTATCTGGAGGAAGTAACCATCGGCGTGCCGCGGGGGAGCACGGGCAGGAGCGGAAACTTCCTGTCCTGCGAAGCGGTCCGGTGCCGGCTCGGACTCGAACGAATCTTCCGGGGGAAGCTGCTCTGCGACAGGATCGCCCTGGAAGGACTGGACTTGCAGGTCAGGCGTGACGCGGCCGGCTTCACCGACTTGAACGACGTCCTCAATATTTTCGCCCCCCAGGTCAACAGGGAATCGGGATCCGTCTGGCCGGCCTGGCTTGAAGCCGGAGAGCTTGATGTCCGCGGCGGGACAATTGTTTTCCAGGATGATCTCATCAACAGGCAGTACCTGGTGGAACAACTCGAACTGTACCTGCCTCCCGGCGGAGGGAAAAGCGGCGGCAGCGACCGGTTGCCGAAAATCAGCGCCCTGGTCAACGGCAGCCCGGTGCGGGCCGAGGCTGTCAGGACGGCAAACGGCGAAGGGAAACCGGAAATAAGTCTTTCCCTCCGCAGCAGCGAGGTGGAACTGGGCAGCTACCTTGATTATGTATCTGTCCCCGGGCAGGCCGGCGATTTCAGATTGAGCGGCGGACAGGCCGATGTCGAGCTGAAAATCGTGTTTCCCCGGGAGAGGGAAGGGGGGGAGAGATTTGTGGTCGGCGGCCGGGCATCGGTGTCGGGCCTGCAGTTTGTCGACAGGGAGGACAGGCCGGTTTTCGGGGCGCCGCGGGCCGACTGCACATTCGCATTCATCCCTTCGACCGGCCGGTTCCTTGTGCATGATGTCGGCTTCTCCAAGCCGCTCCTGGTGTTCCACGATGAGGCGAAGGAGCCCGGGGACCATCAAATCGGAGGGGTGTTCGGGATCATCGATGCCTTCCTGCTGTCGCCGGACAGGTTCCTGGTAACGCAACTGCATGCCGCGGACGGCACCATACAACTGCCCCCGACTTCCTCGGCGGGGCCCGTCACAACATTAAGCAAAGTCGAGTTCACCCTGCAGGCAGCGCCGGAGGCGGCAAAGGGCCGGGAGGGTAACGGCCCGGCGCGGTTCTCCTTCCGTGCCGTCGCCGGGCAGGAAGGCAGCGGAACCAAATTGTCCGCCGAGGGAGAAATTTTTCCGGGGGGTGCGGGCAAAGGCAGGTTTTCCGCCGACCGTTTCGATTTCCAGCGCCATGGGGATCTTCTGCCGGCAGCAGGTCTTCGGCTGGACCGGGGGATCGGCGGCATCAGTTTTGCCTTTGACGTGATGGCGGGAGGCGGGGCCGGAGCAGAAGAGCCCGGCACGTCCCTGCAGTTGCGGGAAGGCCGACTCGATGTCGCGCAATTTTCCCTCAGCGCCGGGACGAAGACCATCGCGTCCGGGGAGCGGCTGCGCTGCGAGAATTTTCAGATCGATAAAGCCGCCCGCCGTTTCGGCTGCGGCACCCTGGAACTGGTCAACAGTGAAATTTTTTCGCTTCCCGCCCTTTCCCCGGATTCGGATTCCCGGGCCGGCGACAACCGGGAGTCGCACCTGACCGTCGACAATCTGCGCATCAGCGGCTCCAGGCTGCGCGCTCCCCTCCTGGCACCCCTCTGCGGGGCGGAGAACGACCTGGCGGTCGACAACTTCAACCTGCAGGCCGACCATCTCATGGACGGCGGCAGCGGGAACAACATAGCCGCTTCGGCCGCCATCGGCTCCCGGGGCGAAGTACAGGTTGCCGGGCAGTATTCGCCCGCCGGGCGGACCGGCAGTTTGGAGATCAATCTGCGGCATATCGACTTCCGCCTGTTTGATCCCTGTCTGTCCGCCGTTGTTGTTCCGCCGGTTAAACAGGGAACCCTGCATATACAGGGCAACGTGGCCATGCCCGCCGGCGAATTTTCCGGCCAGGTATGGATGAACGACCTGGAGGCCGGCGAACAGGGCGGTCCGCGGGTGCAATGGCAGTTGGCAACCTCGGACAGGGTTGTGCTGCGGACCAGCCCCCGTCATCTCGACCTGGGGGAGATCATGGTGCGCAAGCCGGCGGTTGCCGCTGGATTGAGTGAGGGGGAAGATGTCCTCGCCAGGTTCTTCCATCCCGGCAAACTCTCCTTCGCCGGGGTAGCCGTCGACAAGGTCAGCATCGAGGACGGCCGCTTCACTCCTCCCTGGCCCGTCCTGCTGCCCGGCTACCAGCCGGAACTGACCGGGATAAACGGCGATATCGCTTCCCTGGGGGAGAAGGTCATGCCTTTTTCCTTCCGGGGCCGAATGAACGGATCCGGGGCGTTTACCATCGACGGAGAAACGGAAGCGGAAAAGGTGCGCAGCTATTCCCTGGAAGCGACGGATGTCCGGCTGACGCCCTTTGAGGATTTTTTCCGTCAGGAGCTTGGCCTGGCGGTCAACGAAGCCGGCGCGGCCTGGACCCAGACCCTGAGCAGGTCCGGGGAAGGATCCGAGATTGCCGCCACCGTGCGGATCTCCGGGGCGACGCCGGAGAGGGAATCCCCCATGCTCCAGGCACTGGCCCTGTTCATTGACGACCGGCTGCAGCTGACCATGGCGTTGCGCGAAAATCCACCCGCGGCCGGGGAAGGGACATTTCTCTTCCACCAGCTCCGGAACCGGCTGCGGCATCAGGCGGTCCGGGCCGCTATAGCGCCGCTGCTCGTGGTCCGGGAGCACCTGCCGGCACTGGAACTTCCCGATCATGTTGCCTTTGGCCCCGGGTCGGCACTTCCCGATGAGCCGGAAGTGCTGGCCGGCTACGGAGAGCTGCTGGCCCGCCGGCCTTTTCTGCGGCTGCGGCTGCAGCCCGTTGTCAGCGATGAGCTCGATGCGGATGCCTTGCAGGCTGTCCTGCAGCAGGAGGAGGATCTGCGGCGGGAAGAAGAGAACAGGAAGCGGGCCCTGGAAAGAGTACGGCTGGAGGAAAGGGAAATAGAGCGGCTGGCAGCGATCAGGGAGGGAAAAGCGACGGTGGAAACCGAGGAGATCGATCCGGCCGAGCTGGCCCGTGACCTTGATCCGCTTCCCTTTGTCCGGGTGGAGGTGAGCGAGGAAGCCCTGCGGGAGCTCGAACGGAAGCGGGCGCTCGCCGTCCGGGATTACCTGGTCGACACCCTTTCGATCCCAGCGGACAGAATTGCCGTCGCCGAACCGGGAGGCCAAGGGCCGCCGCGGGTGCAATTGGTTCTGGAGCCCCTCATCACCCCGGCAACGACAGGAACGGTTCATGATGATAGCTGATCTGATCAGAGCAACGAGAACGGTCCGGAGATACCGCGAGGACCAGCTTATCGACGACGCAGTCCTGCGCGACCTGGTCGATCTTGCCAGGCTGGGCGGTTCGGCCGGCAACAGGCAGCCGCTGCGATACATGATCGTCACCGATCACCGTTTGCGCGAGCTTGTGTTTCCCTGCCTCGGCTGGGCCGGCTACCTGCGTGATTGGCCCGGGCCGGCGGAAGGGGAGCGACCGGCGGCCTATATCGTCTGTCTGCTCGACCGCGACAGGAGCGGGACAGCGGAAAAGTACGCCGAGGTCGATCTCGGCATCGCGACCCAGAATCTGCTCCTTGGCGCCGCCGAACAAGGAATCTACGGCTGCCGGATCGCCTCCGTGGCCCCGGCAATCAAAAAGGTTCTGGAGGTGGAAGAGCGCTACCGGGTTCTGCTGGTCGTGGCCCTCGGCTATCCGGCGGAACGGGTCGTGCTGGAAGAAGGGGAAGGAGATGACCCCGTCCGCTACTGGCGGGACGAAAAGGGCGTCCACCATGTGCCCAAACGGCGGCTGAACGATCTCCTTCTTTCCCCCGGCAAAGCGGCCGGCGAATAACCTGCGCCATGCTGCGCCCTCCTCACACCAGATACGGCCGGCTTGCCGTCTATTACCTTGACCGGCGCGACGTACCGTCTGTCGAGGATCCTGATTTCATCGGCTGCTGGGTCGAAGACGATGCGGCCATTCTGTTTTTTCACCGTCCCAAGGATGACCTGGTCAACGACCTGTGCGGCGCAACCGGCGCCCGGATCATCTACCGGGCCGACCTTGACTATCGGGACTGGGAGGCGGGCGTCACCATAGAGTCCTTCGCCACCGGGTCCCTGGTTGTCCGGCCTGTGTGGGAGGCAGCGGGGCAGGCCGCCGGTCCCGGAGAAATCATCCTTGATCCCAGCGTTATTTTCGGCAGCGGTTTTCACGCCACGACCCGCCTGTGCCTGGAAACGCTGGAACGTGTTCTGACCGGATCGGACGAGGTCATCGGCTCGGTCATCGACCTGGGCACCGGAACCGGCCTCCTGGCAATTGCCGCCGCCAAGCTCGGCGCCGGACATGTGACCGCGGTGGATATCAATCCCCTGGCCTGCAAGGTAGCCAGGCGCAATGTCGAACTCAACTCCTGCGGCTCGCGGGTGGACGTCGTCCAGCTTGATGCGGGCGAGGCGCTGCCTGACCTGCGGGGGTACGATCTGGTCGTGGCCAACCTCTACAAAGGGCTGCTGCTCAGACTTTTTGCCGAACCGCGTTTCTGGGGGGCAAAAATGTACATGATCTCGGGATTCATCGCCGCCATGGAAGGGGAACTCCTTGCCGGCCTGCCGGCGGACAGGTTGCAGGTGCTGCGGCGCGGCGCCAGGGACATGTGGCGGCTGTGGCTGCTGCGCAACAGGCGGCAGGAGGTATAGTCCATGGAGCTGTCCCGCCATACGCTGCTTGTCATTGAATGGCTCGGCCTGTTGTCCATGGCGACCTTTATCGGCAGTCTTCTCGCCGTTCCCTGGATCATCGCCCGGCTGCCTGCCAAATATTTCATCCAGCACCGTGAGAAAGTTGAGGAGCGCCACCAACGGCACCCGTTGTTGGCGAAGATGATATTTCTGACGAGGAACGCCATCGGTTTTGCCTTCCTCATGGCCGGGGCCGCCATGCTGGTGCTGCCCGGACAAGGCGTAATAACCATGATCATCGGCCTTTCCTTCATGGACTTCCCCAAAAAACACCAGGTGGTGGATTTCCTCGTTCACCGGCCCCGGGTGAGGCGATTCCTCAACTGGATGCGCCGGAAAGAAAAGAAGCCCCCCTTTCAGTTTTAGGGGGAGCCGGGACGGCGCGACAAATTACCACATTCCCGATGAAATCGGAGAGTGGTAAGAACCACGTTCTGAATGGATGTTCATTTTCTGTCCGCAAAGAGCCGGATACTCATTGATAATGCGATGTCAACCATGGGTCAGAACAGCAACTCAAACTTTCTCGACAGGATTCGGCACCTGTTCAATCCGCTCCATGTTTACTGCCGGCTGATATCCCTGGGCATGCCGAGCAGGATGGCGATGGGCATATGCAAAACATATGAAATCTGCCTGTACAAGCCGACCCTGGGAGGGGATGGCCAATAGGGGTCCCCTTCTCCGGGAAAGGATTTCACGGCGCCCGCCGGCGGCCCCACCGATTCTCCTTCCAAAAAAAAACCGCCCTCCGAACTGCGTCCAGGGGGCGGAGCACTGATCGTTTGTCGGAGTCCATTTCAGGAGAACATCCGTTTTTCGCCCGGTTTGGGAACTTCCACCACTCCTGCTTTTTCAAGGGCCAGGGAGAGTTCGTAAAAATCTTCCCGGTCCGGGTGCCCCGTGGCGGTCGCCGCATCCTTGAGCCAGGGAGGCTGGGGATCCTTGTTGGCCGCGGCATCCAGCACATTTTGCGGAACTTCCCCCTGGCAGCTGAACGTGCCGACGATGTTCGCCCCCGAGGCCAGCTCCCTTGCCTTGTTCATGCCCAATCTGGAGATGTCGGAGTCCTTGGCGGCGCCGTGGGTGGCGAGAAGGAACAGTTTGCGGACCCCCTTGCATTTTTTCAGGTACTGCTGGCTGTCGGAATCCGGCTGTCCGCCCTGATACCAGAACGCCACCACCACGACATCATAATCGCCGGGGTCCGGCGCTCCGGCAACCGGACTGATTTCCTTCTCACCCGACAGCCGGGAAAAGGCGGCTTCAGCGAGTTTTCTGGTGTTTCCTCCCTTTGATGAGTAGACAACAAGCTGTTTCATATCAATTCTCCTTGTGTGATGAATGGGAAGGTGACAACGAGGGGTGCAGGGTCAGACGAAGAGGTCTTTCGATCAAGCATTATGAACAGTCCGCCGTTGGTTGCATGTCCGGGAAATGTTCCGGACCCAAAAGGAATGATTCCTGATAAAACGACAAATAACTTCCTGTTTCCACAATCATATCCTCTTTTTTTCCGGGCCTCAAGACGTTTTTGCCGCCAGGGCCGATTAATAATGGACCGGGAACGGCACCTGTGATGAACGCGGCCAGGCATCGTTCCGCCGCCCCGGGTCGCTTTCCGCACACGGAAAGGGGAGCCGGGAAAGGTCCGGATTTCGCTTGTTATTCAGTGGCGTTATGGAATATTCCTGTTGGCATTTGACGGATGCTTTGCATATAATAACAAAAGTATAGCATGCAAAGAACAGGCAGCGATGATGCACAACGGACAGCCATGCAGGTAACTCTTTTTTCCTTCGGATATAAGTACGGTCTCCCGGATGCCGATACGGTATGGGACATCCGCTTCCTGCCCAATCCCTATTATGTCCCGGAGTTGAAGGACAAGACGGGCCTTGAGCGGGATGTGGCCGCCTATGTGCTGAACAATGCCAAGACGGTTCATTTCCTTTCCTTCTTTGAGCCGTGCCTTCTCTCCTTTCTCAGGATTCATGAGGAATCGGGGAGAGAGGTCATGCGGCTTGCCGTCGGGTGCACGGGCGGCAAGCACAGGTCCGTTGCCATAGTGGAGCATGTCGGAAACATCATCCGTGACCACGCCATTGATACACAGGTATTCCATCGTGATATGGAGAAGGAGTAAGTTTTTGTCCACCACCAAATAACAGGAGGAAACCATGCAGGATTTCATACGGGACATTTTTTATCTGGGGGCAGGGGCCGCTTTCGTTACCAAGGAGAAGCTTGAGGAACTCAAAAAGGACCTCATCGAAAAAGGGAAAATGACCCAGGATGAGGGGAAGCAGTTCGTTGACGATCTGCTCAAGCGTTCCGAGAAGGCCAGGAACGATATGGAGAAGCGCATCCAGGAGGCCGTGGAGGCGCAGATGAAAAAGATGAACGTGGCCACCGGCGATGACATCGCCGAGGTGAAGAAGCAGATCCGGGAACTGCGCAAGATGATCGAAAAAGAGAAGAAAACCGAAGACTGAGCCAGCAATGCCGGTAATGTTCAGCATCAGGAAGATTACCGCCATCGGGCGGACCTACAGACATCTCAACCGTTACCGGAGGATATTGCGGGTCTTGTTCAAGTACGGGTTCAGTGACCTCGTCGACATACTGCACATCGACCAGTACCTTGAAACAGGGCTGCAGATGATCAACCGCAAACCCCGGGAAATGATTGAGAGGCACTCCCGTCCCGAGCGTCTGCGCATGGCCTTCGAGGAACTGGGCCCCACCTTTATCAAACTCGGTCAGCTGCTTTCCACCCGCCCCGATTTTGTTCCGCCCGAATACCTGGAGGAATTGTCCAAGCTGCAGGACGATGTTCCGCCGTTCCCCTTTGCCGAGGTGGAAGAGATTGTCTTTGCCGAAACCGGGAAAAAACCCCTGGAGCTGTTCCACAGTTTTGAAGAGCAGCCCATTGCCGCCGCCTCCATCGGCCAGGTGCACAGAGCTATCCTCTGGGACTTTCAGGAGGTCGTGGTCAAGGTGCAGCGGCCCGATATCGATCAGATCGTGGCCGTTGACCTGGAGATTCTCGCCCACCTTGCCTCGCTCATGGAAATGTATCTGGAGGAATTGCAGGGCCACCGGCCGACAGCCATTGTCGAAGAGTTTGCCCGGACCCTTTCCAATGAACTCGACTACTCGGTCGAGATATCCAATATTCAGCGTTTTGCCCGGCAGTTCGAGGGGAACAAAACCGTTTATGTACCCAGGGTGTACCGCGAGTTGAGCACCGACCGGATCCTGACCATGGAGAACATCAGGGGCATCAAGTCGTCCAATATTGATGCGCTCCGGCAGGAGGGCACGGATCTGCGCCTGGTTGCGGAACGGGGCACCAATCTGATCATGGAGCAGATTTTCGTGCACGGTTTTTTTCATGCCGATCCGCATCCGGGCAATATCTTCATCCTGCCCGGGAACGTCGTCTGCTTCATCGATTTCGGCATGATGGGACGGATTACCAGGCAGAACCGTGAGGATTTCACCGACCTGCTCTTTCAGGTCATCGAGCGCAATGAACGGAAGGTCACCGATATCGTTTTGAAACTGACCAACCATTACGAGGAGGTTGACCGTGACGCCCTGAGCCGTGATCTTTCCGAGATGCTGGACCGGTACCTGTACCTGCCCCTGAAGGAAATGGAAGCCGGCAAGATCCTGCAGCAGCTCCTTGATCTGGTGTCGCGGCACAAAATATACTTCAAACCCAACCTGTATCTCATGATGAAGGCGATCAGCACGGTTGAGGGCGTCGGCCTCATGCTCTACCCCGAACTTGAGCTGATCAGGCTGGCCGAACCGTTCATGCGCAAGGTGAAGGGGGACAAGATCAGCCTTGGCCGAATAGCCGATGAAACCGGCTCCACCACCGCCGAGTATCTTGAACTCATCCGTGAGTTACCCGATGAAATGCGGGCGATCCTCCGCCAGGTCCGCCAGGGGCGCATGAAACTGGAGTTCGAGCACCTCGGACTGGAGAAGTTGAGAGCCGCCCTGGACCAGGTGTCCAACCGCATTTCCTTTGCCATAGTCCTGGCCGCGCTGATCATCGGCTCCTCGGTCATTGTTCATTCAAACATCCCGCCCAGGTGGAACGACATCCCGATCATCGGTCTGATCGGTTTCCTGATTGCCGGGGTGATGGGCTTCTGGCTGCTGATCTCCATTATCCGCCACGGGCGGTTGTAGGTTTTCCTCCGGTTGCCGCCCCGCAAAGGAAACATTCGATTTTGTTTTTTCCCTTTGGCCGCCGTCTATGTTAGTATAGAATAAAATTATTTCCGATCATTACGCACTTCATGCCCGAAGAACAAGCAAACAAGAAGATCATTAATGTGGTTTTTGTCGGCGGCGGCAAAGGCTGCTATGATATTCTCAACCTGCTCAAGTCCTATTCTCCCACCCATTTTCTGCCCCGCATTGTCGCCGTGGCGGATATCGATGAGGAAGCCGTGGGCCGGAGGCATGCGGAACGGCTCGGCATCCCGACTTTTTCCGAATACAGACAGTTTCTGCAGGACGAAAACATCGACCTGATCATTGAACTGACGGGAATAGACGAGGTGCTGAATGACATCCACAGGAACAAGCTGGAAAAAATAAAGGTGCTTGACCATGTCGGGGCCCTGTTTCTCTGGGATATCATTGCCATCCAGGACGAAAAGATCCATCTGGAGAAAAAGGTTTCCGATCTGGACACCATGGCCGCCATCGGAGAAATAGCCTATCGTCTGACCCATGAACTGCGGAACCCGGTCATGATCATCGGCGGTCTGGTCCGCAGGATGATGACCAGAATGGATCTGCCCCATAAGATCCGGATACGGCTCAAGCACATGGCGGCCCATGTCCAGCACATGGAGGAGGTGATCTCCGATATCTGCGATGTGGTCCGGCCCCTGCAGCCCCATTACACGCTGACCAAGATGGATGAGTTCCTGGAAAACTGGTGCAACGCCGCCCGGGCGGAAGCCAGGCTTGTCGGCGTGGTCCTCAATGCCAAGATAGACAGTGATCTGCCGGCGATTTACATTGATCCCTCCCTGATACGCCAGGCCCTCTGGCATATTGTCGAAAACAGCATGGACGCCATGGCCGATACCGGCGGCACCATCAATATCAAGGCCCTGCTCTGCTGGGATACCATTCTCATCGAAATCAGCGATTCCGGAAGCGGTTTCAGGGATCTGTCGGTCACCACCGCGATGCAGCCCTTTATCAGCACCAAGCAGGGGAGAATGGGACTGGGGTTGTCGCTGTGCCGGCAGATCATCCTCGATCACGGCGGTGATATTGAAATTATTAATAAAAAGGATGACGGCGCCACCATCATCATTGAGATTCCGATCGCCTTCCAGGTTCCCCGGAAATAAATCCCTCCCCATTTCCGCAAGACCGGCCTGTTTTCGGGCCGGCGCTGATCGTGCGTGACCCGGTCCGGGCCCTGCGGCCTGGATGCGCTTTGGACTGTTTTTTTTATCCGCTTTATTTTATAGTGACCGGCGATGTATATCGTTTCACGCGGGAGGCCGGATATGCCGATCCGTCCATTTTGACTGCCGCCGGGAAACCGCCGGCCGGCCACCTGCAATCATTTCGGAGAACAGGTTCATTGTATGAATAAAACAGCCTTGCTCGTCATGTTATTCTGTCTCTTTCTGTTGCTTCCCGGCTGCAAGCAGGACACCGGTGGTCTGGGAATCGAGCTCGACAAGCCGGCGCCGGATTTCACCCTGGTGGATACAACGGGGAAGTCATGGACCCTTGCCGATCTCAAGGGACGGGTGGTCTTCATCAATTTCTGGGCTTCCTGGTGTCAGCCGTGCCTGCAGGAAATGCCGGCCATGCAGGATCTCTACGGGTTTTTTCCCGAGGACAAATTCACCATGCTGACGGTCCTTTTCAATGACGCTCCGGTCTTCGCCGAAAACGTTGCCGAGCGGCTGCAGCTCACCTTTCCGATACTCATCGACCCGGACAACCAGGCGGCCCGTGCCTACGGGCTGACCGGCGTGCCGGAAACGTATATTGTCGACAAGCAGGGAGTGCTGCGGAAAAAATTCATCGGTCCGGTGGAATGGAACTCCGAAGAGGCCCGGTTGATGCTCCTGCAGTATATTGCCCAGTGATGCCGGCCGCATCAGACGCGGCAGCCTGAGCCCGCCCAGCCCTCGGGACGATCAAGCGGTCTGCCGCTCCCGCCGTTCCCCGGCAATGTCACGGGTTCCCGGCTGCCCCGTGCACAAACTCTCCCATCCTGCCGTTTCCGTATTCTTCTTCGGGAGAAAAGGATCCTTTTTTGCCTTCCACCACCAACGGTCTCCCCCTGCAATGGCCGGGAAATAATTACGGGCAGGATGCTGGATAAAAGAAAAGTATTATGATTAAATAATCACTATCAATAGGGCGGAAACCGGACAATTCCACTGCAAGGATGTTTGACGTCATGAAAATGCGTATTCCCCTCCTCAAGAAAATGTTCATCGCCGGGCTGATCATCGTCATCACGGCACTCCATCTCGGCACTTCCGTCCACAACATGGCCCTGCATGTGATTCACAGGGAGCTGTATTTCCTGCCGATCCTGCTGAGTGCGTTCTGGTTCGGCCTGAACGCGGGTTTCCTGGTTTCCCTGCTGGTCGGTTTCCTGTACGCATTCTACATCATTGCCTTTGGAGGGGGACATGTCGGCATGGCCACCGTCATTCCCCAGGTATTTGTCTTTATCCTCGTCGGCACCGTACTTGGCTGGCTTGCTGATCGTGAGCGGTCTTTGCAGGAAAAACGGCTGGCCGACAACAATGCCATAGTGCTCGGCAGGGCCGCAGCCGCCGTCGCCCATGAGATGAAAAATATTCTCAACGCCATGAAAAGCATGTTTGTCAGGTCCGGGGGATTTCATGCCGGCGAATTCGACCAGGATTTTCAGAGCGAACTGGCCCGGCTGGACAAAATGGTCCTTATCCTCTCATCCTATGCCAAAGAGGAGGAAGGGAGGACTTTTTCCTATGATGTCAACCGGATTATCCGGGACTGCATCAATCAATCTGAAAAGGCTGCGATCGAAAAAGGAGTTATTTTCGCCGCCGATCTCGACCCCGAAGGTTGTCCGTGCTGGGTCGATCCCAATGAAGTGAAGTGGGTCATCGAGAATCTCATAAACAATGCCCTGGAAGTATCGGCCAGCGGGAAGGCCATCATTCTCACCTCGAAAAGGGGCGGCGAGTTCTGTACGGTCACTGTCAAGGATGAAGGACCGGGGATCAGTCCCGAACACCTGGATAAAATATTCACTCCGTTTTTCACCACCAAACCAAATGGGCAGGGACTGACCCTGGCCGGCTGCCGCAAATCGTTGCAGGACATGGGAGGGGATATCTCCGTTCAGAGCGTTCCGGGAGAGGGGGCGGAATTCATTCTTCAGATACCCCGGGAGCACAAGGGAAAACCCCTTGCTGAAGACACGGCCAGGTCGGTCTATCGCGGCCACGCGCAGTCCAGGCTAACCAGGGAATGATGCGCCGGCTGGCGAGAGGGCTGTTCCACTCCCATCGGCAACAGGGAAGTTTCAGAGAAGCTCTGCCGCATCCTTGATGTCGAGGCTGATGCCGCGCCGTTCGAGCAGGCTTCCTTCGGCAAGATAGAGCTGAATAAGGGCGAGGCGGTAATGGATGACCGCTTCCACTTCGGCGATGAGGCTGGCAAGATGGTCCCGCTGGGCCTGGGCCACCAGCAGGGCGGTGCTGGCTCCCACATCGAAGCGCTCTTTTTCGGCGCTCAGGCTCTTTTCCTGCAGTTCACGGGTCACCCTTGAGGCGGAAATCTGCTGCCGGGCGCGCTCAACCTCATTCACCGCCAGCCGGACATCCAGACCGATCAGCTCCTCGAGGTTCCGCACCGCTTCCCTGCCCTGCTGCCTGGTGGCCCGGGCGGCGAGATGCCGCGCTTCCGCGGCCCGGTTGCCGAGAAAATGGTTCAAGCGGACCCCGGCGGTGAAGTCATAGGTGGAGCCGTCCAGGGCCTTGAAGGAATCGGAGAAGGTGTCGGCAAAGCCGGTCTTGCCCAGCGATATGAACAGGTCCAGTTTCGGCAGCAGGCCGTTGCGGGTGAGGATCGTTTCCAGGCGGTTCTGCTTCAGCCGCAGATTTGCTTCATGCAGATCGGCGCGGGAGCGCAGGGCAAGCTGCAGCCGATTATCGAGGTCCTCTATCGGTTCGGGGGCGATGTCCGGGGTGCTGGCGGCCTTGATCCGCAGTTCGGGATCATTGGCGAAGCGGGGCCCCATGATGCGCAGCAGCCGGAGCCGCCTTTCCCGCAGAAGACTCCGGGCATTGATCAACAGCTGCTCCCGGCGCGCCACCTCCGCCCTGGCCGCGGCCGCTTCGATGGACGGCATGATGCCGACCTCGATCCGTTGCAGGATCTCGTCCCGCTGCTGCCTGGCAATGTCCAGGGACTGCTCGAAAATGGCAATTTCCCTGTCAGCCAGAACATAGTACCAGTAGGCGGTTTCGGCTTCGGCCAGCAGAGCTTCGGTAAAACCCCGCAATTCGTAAATGTTGGCCGTGGTTTCCAGTTCGGCCTGGCGGACGCCGACCAGGTTGACTGCCGGTCCGAAGCCCCTGAGCAGCGCCTGAGTGACCGTGAGGCCGGCCCGGGCCTCCTGCTGCTCTGGGGCCCGGTTGGAAACGGTGCGCTGCTGTTCGATGCCGGCCTCGATATCGGTGCCGGTCGGCAGCAATTGCCGGATGCCGGCGCCGCCGCCGGCACCGGTGGCCTCGACATTGAACTGGGTGCCTGTGGAGCGGGCTGTTTCGGTTGTCTGCTCCTCGTTGTAGTCAATCTGGCCGAACAGCTCCGGATCAAACCGACCCCGTTCCAGCTGCTCGAAGGTCCCGGCAATGAGCGGGTTGTACTGCTGCACCCGCAGGTCGCGGTTCTGCCGCAGGGCCCACAGGATTACTTCCTCCACCGAGAGGTTCAGGACTCCGTCGGCCGGGATATCCGGAACCGGATCCGCGGGCAGATCAGGCTGCAGCTCCTCGGGAATGCGCAGTTCCAAGGCATCTTCCTGAAGGCTTGCGCTGCGCGGATAGTCTTCAAAGACAGCCAGCCGGTCCGGTTGCGCGCAGCCTGCGGCCGCGGCAAGCAGAGCGGCCCCGGCAAACAGACATATCGTGTTCTGAAAGCTCATAGTGCCTCGTTCGGAAAATTCCAGGGATGTGCATGATCCGCCATCTGCGTTTGCCGGTCCGACCCGTCCCCGAAGCGGGCAGGCCGGCGGTTCAGGGCCTGCGTACCGCCGGTTCGGGATACAGCAGGGAATAGACCACCGGAATCAGCACCAGGGTGATCAGGGTTGAACCGATCAGGCCGCCGACCACTGCCCTGGCCAGCGGCGCCTGCGCATCCGCCCCTTCTCCGATGCCCAGGGCCAGCGGCAGCATGGCCAGTATGGTGGTCAGGGTGGTCATCAGGATCGGGCGCAGGCGCCGTCTCCCGGCTTCAACCAGGGCATCATGGATGGTTGAGCCCGACCGGCTCAGCCGTCCCGTCTGATCCACCAGCAGGATGGCATTGTTGACGACGATGCCCCCCAGCATGATGCAGCCGATATAGGACTGCAGGTTGAGCGTTGTATTGGTCAGAAACAGCATGAGCAGGACCCCGACGGCGGCCAGGGGCACGGACACCATGACCACAATCGGACCGCGCAGGGACTCGTACTGGCAGGCCAGGACCATGTAGACCAGGATCAGGGCCAGAATGAGCGACATCAGGAGTTCCGCGAAAGCGCGCTGCTGTTCCTCAAACGTGCCGGCCACCTCCATGGTGTAGCCGGACGGCCTGGGAATCCGGTCCAGCCGGGCTTCGATATCCGCGGCAACGGAACCGAGATCGCGGCCGGCGATGTTGGCCTGAATGCTTGCCACCCGCTGCTGGTCCTTGCGGTTGATGACCACCGGCCCCCGGGAAGGGTGGCTGGAAACCATATTGCGCAGCGTCACCTGTTCGCCGTCCGGCGTGGTCAGGGTCAGGCTGAGGATTTCGTCCATGGACCTCTTTTCGGCATCCTTGAGTTGGACCAGGATTCGATAGGCATTTCCTTCGGACCGGAATTCACCAGCCTTGGACCCGGCGACGGCGGTTTCCAGGACTCTGGTGACATCGCGGACACTGAGGCCGAGATCGGCAATTTTGTTCCGGTCGACCTGGATTTCCTGCTGGGGTATCCCGACATCGAAATTGGTACGCACATCGGTAATGCCCGGCACCTCGACCATGGTTTCGGCCACCGTTTCAGCAAGCCCGTCCAGGGTCTCCAGATCGTAGCCCCGGATTTCCACGGTCAGTCCCTCATCGCCCCCGAGCAGCCGTTCCAGGAGAAACTGGCCCTGTGGGGCCCTGGTCCGTATTTCCATCCCGGGAACGGCGCCTGTCAGGCGGCGTCGGAGATCGTCGGCGATTTCCAGATTTGAGCGGTCACGGCCGGAAGACGGGGTCAGCGACAGGTTGATATTACCCTGGGCCGCCGATGAGGCCAGCCAGGAGCCGACGCTGACCACCGAGGAAACTGTTTCCGGCACCGCCTTGAAGACGATTTCCTCCATCTTTTTGGTCTGCCGGTCAACCAGGTCAAGCCTGGTCCCGACCTCCATCTCGCCCGTAACACGGACCTCGCCCTCATCGCTGGGCGGCAGGAACTCGGTGCCGATGAACGGCAGCAGCAGCAGGGTGGAGGCGAGAATGGCCAGGGCCGTGCCGATGGTCAGCAAACGGTTGGCCAGGGCCCCGCGCAGGAGGAAATGGTACTGTTCCTCCACCTTCCCGAACATCTGCTGGGCCAGGCGGGCGAGGCGCATATACCATGCGCTTTCGGCCGCTTGACGCTGCCGCGGGAGTTTCAGCAGCCTGGAGGCCAGCATGGGCACCAGGGTAAAAGAGACCAGCAGGGAGCAGACCAGGGAGAACATGATGACATACGCCAGTTCCCGAAAGAGGACGCCGGCAACGCCGCGGACAAAGATAACCGGCAGAAAGATCACCAGGGTGGTCACCGTGCTGGCGAAAATGGCCGTTGCCACTTCGCCCGTGCCCTCGACGGCGGCGGTGGAAGGCTCTTCATTGTGCTCCTGGCGGCGCCGGAAGATATTTTCCAGCACGACGATGGAACTGTCCACCATCATGCCGACGCCGAGGGCCAGCCCGCCCAGGGTCATCAGGTTGAGGGTGAACCCGCTGATATAGATGAGGGCGAAGGTGGCGAGCATGGAGATCGGGATCGACAGGGATATCACCAGGGTACTGCGGAGGTTGCGCAGAAAGAAGAGGAGGACGAATATGGCCAGGCCGCCCCCGTACATCACTGAGCGGGAAACATTGGCGATCGACCGCTCGATGAAGTTGCCCTGGCTGGTCACCGGAATGATCCTGACCTGCGGATAGGACTCGTTGGCAGCTTCGATTTCGGCCAGCACCGCCCTGGAAACCTCGACCGTGTTGGCCTCGGCCTGCTTGCGGATCGCCACCCGGATGCCGCGCTCGCCGTTGACCCGGACGATGCGCTGCCGTCTTTCGTAGGTGTCCCGGACTTCGGCGATCTGCCCCAGCTCGACGGTGGCTCCCTTTTCCCGGTATATGACGGTGGAGCGGATCTGATCGAGATCAATGAACTCGGCCGGGGCCCGCAGGGTCACTTCGTAGCGTCCCTGTTCGATGCTGCCGGCCGGCAGATCAAGATTGGCGTCGCGGATCGCCCCGAGGATTACGTCCAGCGGCAGGCCGAACGCGTTGATCCGCTCGGGATCAAGCTCTATCCGGACTTCCCGGTTATAACCGCCGAATATGTCGACCTGAGCCACGCCCGGGATGCGGGCGAACCGGTAACGGATCTGGTCCTCGATGAACTCGGTCAGTTCGACAGGGTCAAGGTCGCCGGTGACGCCGAGGAGAACAACCGGGTAGCTGTCGATGTTGAACTTGGAGACCCGCGGCCGGACAATGTCCTCCGGCAGTTCATTGATCTCGTCTTCCAGGGTGGCAAGGACATCGAGAGCAGCGGTGTCGATGTCGGTGCCCCAGGCAAAGGTGACCCGGACCCGGCTGATCCCCTCGGACGACGTGGAGGTCATCTCAATGACCCCGGGCACGGTGGCGACGATTTCCTCGATGATTCGGGTGACCAGCCGTTCCATGACTTCCGGACTGGCGCCGTGGTACTGGGTGGAAATGGTCAGGGTGGGGAGCTCGATATTGGGCAGCAGGTCGATGCGCAAACGACTCAGGGAGACGGCGCCCAGCAGGATGATGATCAGGGTCACCATGACGGTGAAAATCGGCCGGCGGACGCAGAACTGAAACAGGTTCATCTCCGCCCGTCCGCTGCCCCGGCGGCGTCAAGCCCCTTTTCTTCCCCGGGTATGATGATCGGCGAACCGTCGTCCACCAGGTGCTGACCGAGGACGACCACCCGGCCCCGCAGGTCCCCGTTCGACACCTGAACCCGGTCACCTTCGCGGATCCCGACCTGCACCGGGTGCCAGGCAACGGTCATCGCCTCTTCGTCGACAACAAAGATCCCCATCTGGTCTTCGCGGTTGGTCAGGGCCTGTTCCGGGACGATGACGGCCTCTTCCCGGCGATCGAGAATGACGGTGGCGCGGATGAACATTCCCGGTTTCAGGCGCATTTCCGGATTGTCGATGGTCAGTTCGACCCGCGCCTGGCGGGTGGCTTCGCGGAAGACGGGTGCAATGCGTTCAATCCGCCCCTGAAACCGCTCGCCCGGATAGGCATCGGTTCCCAGGGATACCTCCTGGCCCGGCTGCAGGCGGGCGTATTCCTTTTCGGAGACGAAAATCACCCCGGTGATGGGGTCAAGCTCGACAATGAGCAGCAACTCGGCATTGGCGGATACGGTCTGGCCCTCGTCCACGTACCGTTCGGCCACCACCCGGCTGTCGTCGCCGCCGGTCCAGTCGGCCTTGACCTTGGTGTAGCCGAGCCGGATATTGGCGGTTTCCAGGGAAGCTTCGGCCCGGACGACCTGGGCCCGGGCAACCTCCAGCCGCGCCTGCCTGGCCGATCTCTCGGCCATGGATTCGTCCAGTTGCGAATCGGAGGCCACCCCGCGCTGATGCAGGGTCTTTATCCGTTCGAATTCACGAACCGCCTTCTCCAAGGCGCTTTCGGCTTCGGCAAGATTGGCCTTGGCAACGGCCAGGTCCGCCCCGGCCTGGTTGACGGCCTGCACATATTCGTCATCGTCCAACTGGGCCACGACCTGACCGCGCCGGACCGGGTCGGCCAGGCGGACATGGAGACGTTCGACATGGCCGCTGACCTTCGGGGCCACCACAAATTCCGCCCTGGGCTCCAGGGTGCCGCTGAAGGTCCGCCGCAACTCGATGGGGCCGAAGGAAATGGGGACCACCTCCACGGGCGCGACATCGGCCATCCGGGTCAGGTCGCCTCCCTGGTCCCGCCGCTGCATCAACCCGAAGACGATCAGGCCGAGAACAATCGCGGCCGCCAGAACAAGCGGCAGGGAAATCCTTTTGCTCCCAATTGCTTTCATGGATCCTGAAAAGAGAAGGGCTGGCCCGCACGAAAACTTGCTCCTGTGATGGACAGGTGATGTTTTCTCATCGGCAATGGCAAGATGCTGCGGATTGACTGGATTTGGGGCATCACAAACAAGTTCGAGGTGTCGGTTGCCTGCATCCGGCAGACGTCTGTGCTGCAGCCGGATCCGGCAACATGTTCAGCTCATGGTTGAGCGTTGACAGGACAATATACCTGAAACCGGGATGAATAACGATAGATTTCCGGTCGGCTGGGGCGGATTGTCCGGACGTGGCGGATGCGATGAGGCACCGAAAATAATGGGTGAAATCCCCAATCGTATCTGGTCATTTGCCCAGATTTTTCCCGTGCAATTTGTTCATCGATGGCTTATTTAATGCTTCAACGATTTGTAATTGTTGCAAAACTACATTTTTGCGGAAATATGGATTAACTATTGCTTAATATTTATCTGTTTTCAGCGATGAAGGCGTCCCGTTCCGGTACGGCTAAAATGGTGTCCTGATTTGCAGCCGGATTCCCTTGCATGGGGATTCGATCAGGAGAAAAGAGGGGGGAAATCGTTATCCACAAAGGAAGTGGGGGGGATAACGATCGGCGGGTAAAGCTGCATTATTCGCCTCAGGGGCAGGGCCTTGTTCAGGGCCCTGCCTTTTTTTGTTTGGCCGTCACGCCCCTCCCGCCGATCCCCTGACTTCTGGTCAAACCGTGTGAGGGTTAGCAAGCCGTCAAGCCGCCAGGCTTCAAACTCCAGGCTGCCAACTGCCGACTGCCAACTGCCGACTGCCAACTTCCGAACGGGAGAACACCTGTTCTTTACGCCGCGGGTCCCGGTGATCATCAAAACCGGAGAACTTTGCCACTGGGCGCCCATTTGCCGGCCGGGGGCGGTAAAATGATCCGGTACGATTCAACATGGTCGCCGATGTTCACCGCCTTGAAGTCTTTTATTTTCAGTCCCACCTGCTGGCCGGTTGCCGCTTTGTTTACGGCGTCCCGTTCAATATGGAGGGATTCAATGACCCCGGAATAGACGGGGCCCATGGCGGAGATGACCCGGAACCGGTCGCCGGTCTGCAACCGTCCCTGCTCGACCTGGCAGCCGAGGATGATTCCCTTGCGGCTGCTCTTGAACAGGGCGATGACCCTGGCGCTGCCGAGGATTGTTTCCTCCGCCTCCCGGGGCAGCAAGCTTCGGGCGATGGCGGCGATATCCTGCTGCAGTTGATAGATCACCGAATAGAGCCGGACCTCGACATTCATTTCCCGGCACAACTCATTGATCCCGTGCAGGACTCCCACGTTGAAGCCGACGACCAGCCGGCTGCCCTCCGCCGCCATCATGAGGTCGTTTTTGCAGATGTCCCCCACACCCTTGTGCAGGATTTCAAGCGCAACCCCCGGCACGGCGCTGTCCAACAGGCTGGCGCAGATCGCCTCCTCCACCCCGTCGGTATCCCCCTTGACCACCAGGGACAGGATCGGTTGCTTTTCATCCTTCCGCTTCGGCCTGGCGGGCGGCCCGGCAGATTTGGAATGTTTGTCATGATGCCCGGATTTATGTTTCATACTGGCGATTTTCAACAATCAGGCTGCGGGCCTGTACCATACCGTGCACGACATCCTTGCTTCCTTCGAGCAAAAACTGCTCACGATACCAGGATCCCTGGGCCGGCAGGATCAACCGCAGTATTCAAAACGATTCGGCCGGCATCGTCCACCTGTATAATATGAGACGGGTGACGGATTATTCAAGGAAAGAGATGAAGGAGGATTACGATATTTTTTCAATTTTGCCAGAAATAAAACGTTTCACCAAGGTGGGATTACTACGTGGCCGCCTCGGTAAATGAAGCCAAGAGGACACGAAGGCGAAAATAGTAACCGTAAGGGCAGTGGTACAGGTAGGTGGGGTTTGGTGCGGACATTTTCTGACACTCCTCCAGCTCGGTTGTGGATGAGTTATGTGGATGAGTGGGCCAGAAAAGGGCGGAAGCGAGAAAAAAACGTAATGAAAATGATTAGTTGGAGGTAAAGTGGCTGGGGAGCAGGGATTCGAACCCCGAATAGGCAGAGTCAGAGTCTGCTGACTTACCATTAGTCAACTCCCCAGCAGCTAAGGGATAATAAAAATAGAGGGTTAACCCTCAGAAGTCAAGGAAAAATGCTCTTTTCGGCTGTCTCCCCGGGGGAAAGGTGCGGGAGGGGAAGAGCCGGTTTGACGCCGATGGGGGCTCAGCCGCCCCAGCGTTTCATGTCCCTGGCGCGGATGCCGAGATGGTCGCACAGGCGGCCGGCGTAGTGGCGGGCCAGGTCCTCGAGGGTGGCCGGCTTGTGGTAGAACGAGGGCATGGGCGGGAAGATGGTGGCGCCCGCCTCGTGGGCCCGCAGCATGTTGGTCAGATGAGTGCGGTTCAGGGGGGTCTCGCGCACCGCCAGGATCAGGGGACGGCGCTCCTTGAGGGTCACGTCCGCGGCCCGGTGGATGAGGTTGCCGGAAAAGCCGCCGGCAATGGCGCCCAGGGTGCCGACCGTGCAGGGGAGGATGATCATGGCGTCGTACAGGCTCGAACCGCTGGCCATGGGCGCGGTGAAATCATCGACGGCGAACCAGCGCTCAACGTTGGGCAGCGCCTCCGGCTCCATTCCCTGTTCCAGGCGCAGGACCTGGCGGCCGGCATCGGAGATGACGCCGTGTACCGCGATCCGGTTTTCCCCGAGCAGGTCCAGCAGGGGAGGGAGATAGAGCATGCCGGTGGCGCCGGTGATCCCCAGGATGATCCGTTTGGCCTGATTCATGTCATTTGATTCCTATGTAGATGGTGACGATGCCGAAGGTCAGGGGTTTGTGATCCGTTGTCCCGAAGCCGGCTTCCCGCAGCATGCCCAGCAGCTCACGCGGTTCATAAAAGGCGGCGATGGAGCTGGCCAGGTATTCGTAGGCCTCCTGGTCCCCGGAGATCATGCCGGCGATTCTGGGCAGGACCCGGTTGAGGTAGAAGCTGTACAGGGGCTTGATCACCGGGTTGGTGGGCCTGGAGAATTCGAGGATCAGGAGCTTGCCGCCGGGTTTGAGCACCCGGTGCATCTCGTTGAGGCCCTGCTGGGTGCGCGACAGGTTGCGGACCCCGAAGGCGACGGTGCAGCCCCAGAAGGTGTTGTCCGGCGCGGGGATTTCCTCGCCGTCGCCGCAGACCGGAAAGATGCGGGGGCGGCGGTGGTCGGCGGGCAGGGTTTTCATGCCGCTGCGCAGCATGTCCTCGCAGAAGTCGACGGCCAAGACCCGCCTGTTTTTGGCCTGCCTGGTCAGCTCCAGGGACAGGGGCAGGGTGCCGGCGCACAGGTCGAGGACGGCGCCGTCCGGAAAAGGCCTGAGCATCCGAGTGGTCTTCCAGCGCCAGTAGCGGTCGACCTGGAAGGAAAGCAGTGAGTTGAGCAGGTCGTACCGGGAGCTGATCGAGGCGAACTTGTCGCGGACGAATTTCTTTTTTTCTTCCGGTTGGTGCATGGAGTCGTTCATTTTCCCGCCTGGTCCGCCGCCGGAGAGGACCCGGGAAACAGTTTCAGGGGCAGGGCGCCCGGGGCCGCATCGCCCCGCTCGATGAGATAGCCGAAAAACCGTTCCAGGCCCTGTTGTTGTTCCGGATCGAGGGTGTGCTGGATCTGGAGCAGATAGCCGTGGCAGGCATCGACGTCCATGGGGATGCGGGCCGCCACGTCGGCACAGATTGCAGACAGCCGCTCCCTGCCTCTCTTGCGGCAGCCGATCAGGATTTGCCGGACCTTTTCCAGGGTCACCGGCTCGGAGCGGACATATTCCTCCCGCACGACAAACACCGAAAAGACAAAGGGAAGGCCGGTGTATTTCCTCCAGACTTCCGCCAGGTCAAGTTTGTGGGGATAGGTATTCTCGATATTGAGACGCAGGGCGTCATCACCGATGGCCAGGATGGCGCTGACATCGGAGTTCCCGCCCGCGGTCAGGATGTCGCCGGTGGTGTAGCGCGGCTGGATGCCGAAGAATTTTTCCAGCACGATTTTCACCAGGGCCACCGATGTCGCCGACTGGCTGGACAGCATGACCAGTCTGCCGGCCAACTGCTCGGGCGGAACGGCGGAAAAAAGAAAAACGCTGCCCACCGGGCCGTTGGCGCTGATGGAGAGATCGGCAAGGATGCGGTATTTTTCCGGCCTGACCGCATACTCGTAGCACGAGACCATACCCAGGTCGAGCTCGTCATGGGCCAGCATCCGGTTCAGGGTGCTGGGCGGGGCCGTGGTCACCAGCCAGTCGGAATCCAGATCCAGGGTTTTCCATTCCTCGTAGATGGGAGCGGTGTTGATGTAGTTGACCATGCCGATGCGAACGGTTGTCATGCGTCCACCCATGCCGGTTGAATTTCACTGTTTCCGGTGACCAGATACTCGTAGAGCTCCGGCGCCGAGCCGATCTTCTCCGTCAGCGGCACGGCCAGGAACCGTGCGGATTTTCCCGGAGCAAGCGTACCGTACATGCCAGCCAGGCCCAGGGCCGATGCGCCGCCGAGAGTCGCCATGGCAAAAATCCGGGCCGGGTCGATGTCCGGAGCGTTTTCCTGCAGGATGCGCATTTCCCGCCAGATGGACAGTTCGGGGTTGCTGGCCAGGCTGTCCGAGCCAAGGGCGGGGAGGATTCCGTGGCGCAGGAAAAGGGCCGCCGGGGCCGTGCCGACCTGGAGATACCTGTTGCTGCCGGGACAGAGACAGACCCTGGCGCCGGTCTCCGCCAGGATCATGACCTCCTCAACGCTGACATGTATGCAGTGCACGCATATGGTCCGCTCATCGAGGACGCCCAGGCTGTGCAGGTAGCGCACCGAACCGAAGTTGTCGATTCCGGCGGGCGGCCGGTAGGTATCGTCGAGAAAGCCGCGCTCCCGGAGAAAAGTATAGAGTTCGCCTGTTGCCCGGCTGAGCAGGTCGCCTTCCGAGGCCGGCTCGGCGACGTGGATGGGAAACGGGTGGTTGAGGCGCCGGGCGCGGAATTTCAGCGACTGGATCAGTTCAGCGTGGGTGGAGTAGGGCGCGTGGGCCGTGAACATCCTGTCATCGGGCTCCCGGCCGAGCTGTTCGCGCACCGTCCGGCGGGTGGCTGGTGAACGGCCTAAAAATTCCCGGAAGGACAGAAGGGCACCGGGAAACTCCAGGCTGAGACGCAGGCCGAGGTCGGTGTTGCCGATATCGCCCAGGGCGATGACCCCGCCGGCGTGCTGGACCTGCATGGTCCGCCGGGCTTCCGTCTCGACCGCGGCCCCGGTTGCCCCCAGCCGCTGGCGCAGGTCGAGCAGGGTGGCGACCCAGTCCGTGAACCCGGCCACTTCCTGCCGGCAGCGGGGAATGTGCAGATGGGAAAGCTCCAGGTGGATGTGGGCGTTGACCAGCGGAGGGGTCAGGGTGCAATGTTCATGCTCCCGGACCGGGGCGCCGGGATATTGTTTGTTCAGCTCCCGGGCCGGGCCGACTCCGACAATACTGCCCGCCCGGACCGCTACGGCTCCGTCGGCAATGGCGGGCCCGTCCACCCGGACGACCCAGGGGGCGCGATGGAGAAGTACTGACTGCACGGTTTATGGCCGGTCCTGGACCAGGGTATAGTTCATCAGCCTTTGCCGGGGCTCGAATCCGGCGTCGCGCACCAGGCGCCGGATTTCGCTTTCCGCAAGGCGGAAGCGGACGCCGGCGGCGGCGACCACGTTTTCCTCGATCATGGTGCTGCCGAAGTCGTTGGCGCCGAAGTACAGGGAGAGCTGGGCTATTTTCGGCCCCTGGGTGACCCAGGAGGCCTGAATGTTGTCCACATTGTCCAGGAATATGCGGCTTAAGGCGAGCATCTTCAGGTAGCCGAAGGCCGTCTCCTTTTCGATCCCCGCTCCGGCGGCCAGGGCGGTGTTGTCCGGCTGGAAGGGCCAGGGGATGAAGGCGGTAAAGCCCGAGGTCCGGTCCTGCAGGTCGCGGATCCGGCGCAGGTGCTCCAGGCGTTCGGCCATGGTCTCGATATGGCCGAACATCATGGTGGCCGTTGTGCGCAGACCCAGGCCATGGGCGGTCTCCATGACCTCGATCCATTTGTCGGCCGAGCATTTGCGGGGAGCAACCTGCCTCCTGACCCGGTCCGAGAGGATTTCGGCCCCGCCGCCCGGGATGGAATCCAGCCCGGCAGTGATGAGACGGACCAGCACCTCGCGGATGCTCAGCCCGGAGAGGTCGGCGAAGTGGCAGACCTCCGGCGGGGAAAACCCATGGACGTGAATGTCCAGCGATTTCATGAATCGGAGCATGTCCTCGTAGTATTCGAGGGGCAGGCCGGGGTGCAGCCCGCCCTGCAGGAGAATCTGGGTCCCGCCCAGTTCCTTGGTCTCCCGTATCTTCCGTTCAAGCTCTTCGCGGCTGAGGACCGAACCGGCGGGATCATCCGGGGCCTTGAAAAAAGCACAGAATTTGCAGGCCGAGATGCAGATGTCGGTATAGTTGATATTGCGGTCAATGACGTAGGTGACCAGCGGTTCCGGATGGAGGCGCCGGCGGACATGGTCGGCCAGGAAGCCGAGTTGAAAAAGATCGCTGCTGCCGGCCAGGCGGAGGAACTCCTCCTCAGAAATGCGTTCTCCGGCCCGGACCTTGTCAGCGATGTGCCTCATCGGAAAATCAGTAGGTGCGAAGGACGTTGTACAGGGTGTCGCGCTCTATGGGTTCCCGGCCGGCTTCGCGGATCAGCCGGATCAGGGTTTTATGGCCGAGGGCCTGTTCGGTTTCCGCGCCCGCCATATGGGTGATGACTTCCTCCTTGACCGTTCCGTCCATGTCGTCGGCTCCGAAGGAAAGGGCGATCTGGGCCAGTTTCGGACCGATCATGACCCAGTATGCCTTGATATGCGGAAAATTGTCCAGCATGAGCCGGGCCACGGCGATGTTTCGCAGGTCCTCGATGCCGGTGGTGCCGGAATGTTCAGCCATCTGGGTGTTCTTGGGATGAAAGGCCAGGGGGATGAAGGCCAGGAAGCCGCCGGTTTCGTCCTGGGTGCGGCGCAGGATGTCGAGGTGCTCCAGCCGCTCGTCGATGGTTTCGATGTGGCCGTAGAGCATGGTGGCGTTGGTGTACAGGTCGTGGCGGTGGGCTGTTTTCGCCACCTCGATCCAGTCCTCGCCGGGAAGTTTCCGCTCGCAGGTGAGCCGGCGGACCCGGGGGTTGAACACCTCGGCGCCGCCTCCGGGCAGGGAGCCCAGGCCGGCTTCCTTCAGTTCATCCAGGGTGTCGCCCACGGACTTGCCGGCCAGCCCGGCCAGGTGATGGATTTCCACGCAGGTGAAGGCCTGGATGTGGACATCGGGGCGGATTTCCCTGATGGCGCGCAGGAGGTCGAGATAATAGGAGTAGGGCAGGTCCGGATGGAGGCCGCCCACCATGTGGATTTCGTTGATCGGCTCGTCGAGCCGTTCACTGACCTTTCGCCTGACCTCGGCAACGTCCATTTCATAGGCCTGGGCGGAGGTTTTGTCCTTGCCGAAGGCGCAGAATTTGCACAGGTTGGTGCAGATATTGGAATAGTTGATGTGCTGGTTGTAGATGAAGTAGGCCCGGTTGCCGTTCTTCCTCTGCCGGACGATATCGGCCAGGAAGCCCAGGGCCAGGATATTGGAGGTGGCATAGAGCCGCCGCCCGTCATCGAGGCTCAGGCGCTCTCCCCCGCGTACCTTGTCGAGTATATCGCCGAAACCGGCCTCCTGAACGAACGTATCCATGTGAAGGGAAGACTGGTCCCGCTCAGTCGAGAAAATAGCGGAGTTTTTCCCGGCGGCTTGAATGCCGGAGGCGGTTGAGGGCTTTTTTCTCTATCTGGCGGATGCGCTCGCGGGAAACATTGAAGCGCTTGCCGATCTCTTCCAGGGTATATTCGGCCTTTTCGCCGATCCCGAAACGGAGGCGGATGATTTTCTCTTCCCTGTCGGTCAGGGATGAGAGCACTTCGGTGACCCGGTGCTCCAACTCGCGGTTCTGCACGGCGTCGTAGGGGGACTCGGATTCCTGGTTTTCCAGGAAGTCTCCCAGGGTGGAGTCGTCGTCGCCGACCGGGGTCTCGAGGGAGATGGGCTCGCGCGACGCCTCGAGGATGGCCAGGATCTTGTCCATGGGCAGATCGGTCATTTTGGAGATTTCCACCGGCGTCGGTTCACGGCCCAGCTCCTTGAGCAGGGAGTAGAAGGCCTTGAAGAACTGGCTGCGCAGTTCAAGGAAGTGGACCGGCAGGCGGATGGTCCTGGTCTTGTCGAGGATGGCCCTGGTTATGGCCTGGCGGATCCACCACGAGGCGTAGGTGGAGAACTTGTTGCCTTTTTTGTAGTCGAAGCGGAAGACCGCCCGCATCAGGCCGAGGTTGCCTTCCTGGATCAGGTCGGCCAGGGTCAGGCCCTGGTGCATGTAGCGCTTGGCAATGGAGACGACCAGGCGCAGGTTGGCCCTGATCATCGCGTCCTTGGCGGTTTCAATGGAGCGGTTGTAGGCCTCCAGCCGGGTGGTCAGTTCGAACAGCTCCCGCTTGTCAGGGTGCTTCCTGGCCGCCATGTTCACGGCGTGGCGCATATAGTTGAGCTGCTGCTTCTTGGGCTTGAGGGTCGGATCACGCTTTTCCCACAGATCAATCCGGTCCGTGAGCATTTTCATTTCCGGGGTGCCGGATTTGTCCTTGCGGATCGCGTCGATGATCGAGTCAAATCCTTCGCGGATGGTTTTGGAGTACTTTGCCTCCTCCTCGGGGGTCAGCAGGTCGAACTGCCCCATCTCGCGGAGATAGGTGGTGGTTGTTTCTTCGGTTTCATGCTCCTCGGTGTCGGGTATGGCATCGACGTCCGCATCGTCCACTGAAGGTTTGCTTTTGCCCGTCCAGTCCTCGCCGGCAAGGGTTTTCTTCTTGCCCGATTTTTCCTGGGTGACTATTTCAATATTGTTCTCGCCGAGAAAATCGAAAATTTCCTCAATGGCCTTCGGATCGTTAATGTCATCCGGAAGCAGTTCATTGAGGTGCTGAAAGGTTATGCACCCTTCATTTTTTCCAACCTCGAGAAGGTCATCCTTGATACCTGAAAGCACCGGGGTATCCACTCCAATTAATTGATATTAAACAAATAATAATACGCACGGAGCGTATCATCGTGCACAGAGGTGAAAGAATATTATAGATTAATACAAAAATGGGAAAAAAGCAAACAAAGAGTTTTAGATGGCGGTTTAATCTGGTATTATAGGGTTGGCAAATGTTTTTCATTCGTCCTTAACCTAAATAAAATTAAATCAGAATTGATCCCTTGAAACAAGTAATTTCTGCACGGGCAAACGGTATCCTGCTGCATGTGTCCTCCCTGCCGAGTCCCCACGGCATCGGCGATCTGGAGCATGCTTTTGAATTTATTGACTTCCTTGCCGCTGCCGGGCAAACGTACTGGCAGGTGCTGCCCCTGGGGCCGACCAGCCCGATTTTCGGCAGCTCACCATACATGAGTTTCTCGGCCTTTGCCGGCAATCCCCTTTTCATCGCTCCCGAGCTCCTGTACCGGGATGGATTGCTGGACAGTGACGATCTTGCCGCCCCCGGCTTTTCCGAATATTTTGTCGAATTCGACAAGGTCATCCCCTGGAAGGAACGGCTGCTCGCCAAAGCCTGGCAGCGGTTCCGGACCGCCGGCAACCGTTCCGGTTTCGAGCAGTTCCGCGACAGCACCGAATGGCTTGCCGATCATACCCTTTTCATGGCCTTGAAGCGGAAATTCAATCAGAAGCCCTGGTACCAGTGGCCCGAGGAGGTGTGTACGGCCAATCGGAAGAGCCTTCTGGTGGCCGAAGCAGAATTGGCCGAATCCATTGAATATTACCAGTTCGAGCAGTATCTTTTTTTCAGCCAGTGGCACCGGATGCGCCAATACGCCGCTGAAAAAGGGGTTCGCATAATCGGCGACCTGCCGGTGTATGTGGGCTTGGACAGCGTTGATGTCTGGGCCAACCAGAATATTTTCGAACTGCGGAAGAAATCCCGTCTCCCGGCCAGTGTTGCCGGGGTGCCGCCCGATTATTTCAGCAGCACCGGGCAACTCTGGGGCAACCCCCTTTATCGCTGGAACACCAGAAAGGGTGTCGTGAAAGATCAGCTCTATGACTGGTGGACCAGGCGGTTTGCCACGGTCTTTTCCCTGGTTGACGTCCTGCGGATCGATCATTTTCGCGGTTTTGAGTCCTACTGGAGCGTCCCCGGCAATGACAGGACAGCGGAGCACGGCACCTGGAAAAAGGGGCCGGGCCTCGTCTTTTTCAGGGAGATGGAAAAACGGCTGGGTCATCTGCCGGTTATTGCCGAGGACCTCGGCATGATTACCCCCGAAGTTGAGAAACTGCGCGACAACCTCGGGTACCCGGGCATGAAAATTCTGCAGTTCGCCTTTGACGGCAATCCGGCCAACCCCTACCTGCCCTGCAACTATGACCCGAATTGCGTGGTGTTCACCGGGACCCACGACAATGACACGGTCCTCGGCTGGTACCTTGACCCCGATGTTCCAGAGGAATCGAAACAGCAGTTCCGCAAGGCCGCCAACAGGCAGGATTGCCCCCTTCAAGCCGTGCACCGCGATTTCATCTACCTCGCCATGTCCTCGACCGCCGTGCTGTCCATTCTCCCCATGCAGGATATCCTCGGCTTCGGCAATGACTGCCGCATGAACATGCCCTCAACACCCAGCGGCAACTGGGTATGGCGCTGCGCGCCCCGGTATTTTTCCGATGAGATATCCACCTGGCTGCTTGATCAGACAAGATTTTTCAATCGTCTGCCGGAGCCGGAACCTTCCAAACCCTCGGCAGGGGAAAAAAAATGAAAATAGTGGTGCTCAACGGCAGCCCGCGAAAAAACGGCAATACCGAGATCCTGGTCAACAGCCTGATAGAGGGGGCCCGCGGCGCCGGTGCGGAGATCGAGGTGGTCAGATTGGCGGAGTACGCCATTCAACCCTGCGTGGCGTGCGGCGGCTGTGAAAAGACCGGCCGGTGCGTGATCGAAGACGATATGCAGAAACTGTACGAACTCGTCGACGGCGCTGACCGCCTGGTCATCGCCTCCCCCATATACTTCTACAACGTCACGGCCCAGACCAAGATTTTTATCGACCGCTGCCAGGCCATGTGGAGCCGGAAATATCTGCTCGGCAAACACCGTCGGGGGGACGTGCCGCGGAAGGGATATTTCGTCAGCGTCTGCGCCACCCAGGGCGAACGGATATTCGACGGGGCCATCCTGACCGTCAAGTACGCGCTGGATGCCATGGATTTTGTCTACGACGGCGCCCTGCTGGTCAAAGGGGTGGACCGCAAGGGAGCCATGGCCGAAAAACCGGAGGAGCTTGAGCGGGCCAGGGAATTCGGCCGGCAAATCGCCGCAGACTGATCCTTGTCGCCCGGGAGAACCGCTTGACAAAGCGGGAAGGATCATTTAAAGATGTGCAACCACTTTGGCCCCATCGTCTAGTGGCCTAGGACGTCGGCCTCTCACGCCGAAAACAGGGGTTCGAGTCCCCTTGGGGTCACCAATCGGAGCAGACGCGACGCAAGCGAACAACATGCGTCCTTTGCCGAGCCTTTTTTGAGTACTCGACCTTACCCATCCTTCCCCGCCCAATTTGCTTTTCCTGCTCTGGAATTCCAGCAGCACTTCTGTCTTTTTCTGCACCCGTTTTCATGATCCCGCGCCGATGCCCATTTGAGGCAGTTCCGGCTGCATGCGACATCGCCGTACCCGTTCTTTTCCTCCTGTCAAAGTATGAGAGGCAATGATATAACAATAATATAGAAAAGGAAAATGGCGTCGGGGAAGAAGGAAATCAGGTGAGCTTGCGCCGTGGTTTTTCCTCCTTCGTAATTCGAGGAAAGAGGTGTCGGGCAGCATCTTACCTTGCCGCTGCAGTGGACACCCTGACATTTTTCGTCATGCAGGCAACACAACCGGGGAAAAAAAGGTGAAGCACTGGATAGAGATCATCGGCATTCTCATTTTTCTGACCCTGCTGCCCGCTTCCTGCGGCAGGGCCCCTGAAACCAGGTTCGGGCCCGTCCCCGGCGTCAGCGGCGATGAGATTCTCATAGGCTCCTCGCTGGCCCTGGAGGGGCACGCAGGGTACCTGGGGACCCAGACCCTGCACGGGGCCCTGGCGTATATCAATTTTATCAACGAACAGGGTGGCATCCACGGCCGGAAGATACGGGTGATCGCCTACGACGACGGCTATGATCCCCCCCGGTGCGTGGCCAACACCCAGAAGCTGATCAACGAGGACAGGGTCTTCGCCCTGTTCAGCTATGTGGGCACCCCCACCTCGGTCAAGATCATTCCCATCGTCAAGGAGGGAAAAATTCCTCTTCTCGGCCTGTTCACCGGCGCCAGCGTCTTAAGGGAACCGTTCAACCGCTATATCATCAATGTCCGGGCCTCCTACTACCAGGAAACGGACGCGATGGTGAAGCATTTCGTCGAGGACCTGGACATCAGGAAGATTGCGGTCTTTTACCAGTATGACGACTATGGCCTTGACGGCCTGCGGGGAACCGAGATCGGGCTGAAAAAATACGGCCTCGTCCCGGTGGCCACCGGCAGCTATGTCCGCGGGACCATGGATGTGGAGGACGGGCTCGACAGGATCATGGCTTCAGGGGCCGAGGCAGTGATCATGATCGGCACCTATGATCCCTGTGCCAAATTCATCAAGCTGGCCCGGACAAAAGGGTTCAATCCCATGTTCCACAACGTCTCCTTTGTCGGTTCCGATGAACTGGCCAGGAAACTGGGCGCGGAAGGGGAGGGGGTCATTATCACCCAGGTCGTCCCGCCCCCCGAGGCGCCGGAGGGCAGAACCCTGCTCTGGGGCATTGAGGAATACAGTAATTTATTGAAAAAATACTACCCGGAGGACGAACTCAACTTTGTGGGATTTGAGGGCTATATCAATGCCAAGGTGCTGGTGGAGGGCCTGAGAAGGGCGGGCAGGGATATAACCAGGGAGAATTTCATCGATGCCATCGATTCCATCCGGAAATATTCACTCGGCATCGCCAATACCCTTACTTTTGGCCCCGATGATCACCAGGGTTTGGAAAGAGTGTATTTCACCCAGATTAAGGACGGCAAATTTGCTCTCCTGGCGGACTGGGAAAAGATCAGAAGGGCACGGGCCGTTCCCGGCGTTACGGACACGGAGATCGTCCTTGGCTCCTCGCTGGCCCTGGAGGGGCACGCAGGGTACCTGGGGACCCAGACCCTGCACGGGGCCCTGGCGTATATCAATTTCATCAACGAACAGGGCGGCATCCACGGCCGGAAGATACGGGTGATCGCCTACGACGACGGCTATGATCCGCCCCGGTGCGTGGCCAACACCCGGAGGCTGATCAACGAGGACAGGGTCTTCGCCCTGTTCAGCTATGTGGGCACCCCCACGTCGGTCAAGATCATTCCCATCGTCGAGGAGGAGGAAATCCCTCTCCTCGGTCTGTTCACCGGAGCGAACGCCCTGCGGGAGCCATTCAAGCGCTATATCATCAACGTCAGGGCCTCCTACTACCAGGAGACGGACGCGGTGGTGCAACATTTCGTCGAGGACCTGGATATCAGAAAGATAGCGGTCTTTTACCAGGATGACGATTATGGATTTGACGGCCTGCGGGGGGCCGAGATCAGCCTGGCAAAGTACGGCCTTACTCCGGTGGCCACCGGCAGCTATGTCCGCGGGACCATGGATGTGGAGGAAGGGCTCGAGAGGATCATGGCTTCAGAGGCAGAGGCAGTGGTCATGATCGGCACTTCCGATCCCTGCGCCAAATTCATCAGCCTGGCCCGGGCAAAGGGATTCAACCCCATGTTCCACAACGTCTCCTTTGTCGGTTCCGATGAACTGGCCAGGAAACTGGGCGGGGAAGGGGAGGGGGTCATCATCACCCAGGTCGTCCCGCCCCCCGATGAAACGGTCCTCCTTCCCGCCGCTGAGGATTATGCCCTGCTGCTGGCGCAATATTACCCGCAGCATACACCCACCTTTGTTGGATTTGAGGGCTTCATCAACGCCAAAATCCTTGTTGAGGGCCTGAGGCGCACCGGAAAAGACCTGACCAGGGAAGACTTCATCGATGCCATAGAGACCCTGAACACATACTTTGTCGGGATCGGCGCCAAGGTATCCTTCGGTCCCGACGATCACCAAGGGCTGAGCAAGGTGTATTTCACCAGGATTGAAGAAGGGAAGGCCGTCATGTTTACCGAGTGGAAAGCTCTTGGGAGATAGTTCGCCGGCATGGTCAACCTGCGTAATCTGAGTTTCAGCAACAAGGTATTGTTCAGCACCACGCTCATCGTGGTTCTTCTGGGCATCGCAGTGGTCTCCGTGGTCCGCTGGGTACTGCTCCCCAGTCTGACCTCTGAGCTTCAACGGAGGGGGGTGGCCGTCGCCCAGAGTATTGCCGCGCAAAGCCGGGGGTATATTCTGATCCGTGACGAACCGATGCTGACCAGCCTGATCTTTGAAGAAAAGCAGTTGGAGGAAAGAAGACGCTTCATTTCCTATATCCTTGTCCTCGATACCGAACAGACGGTGCTGGCCCACACCTTCATCGGCGAATTTCCCGCCTGGGTCGCTGAAGCCAATGTTCTTCCCCCCGATCAGGCGCGGAGCATAAAACCGGTTAAGACTCCCGCAGGACAGATCTACGATATTGCCGTACCGGTCAAGGAGGGCATATATCAGATCGGCACCGTTCGCGTGGGGTTGAATAAAACGGTCATAGACATGCTGATACGGAAACTGACCCTGGTCCTGCTGGGAGCCGTAACAGCCTTTATCGTGGCGGGATTTTTCATCAGCCACCGCCTGGCCAGGTATATTACCCGCCCCGTCACCCAACTCACCCATCTGGCCGACGAGATAAGCCGCGGCAATCTGGATGTCCCCTTTGATTTCGGCGAACCGGTCAAGTGCTGGGAGATTGAGGAATGTGACAAAATCGACTGCCCGGCCTATGGCGAAACAGAAATAATGTGCTGGTTTACCGAAGGGACCCTGTGCACCGGGGCGCCCATGGGCAAGTTTCCGGACAAGCTGGAGGAGTGTTTCAAATGCAGGGTATACAGGAGGCACGCAGGGGACGAGGTAGTTCAGCTTGCCGATGCCTTTTCCAACATGACCAGAAACCTGAAGGTCTCCAGGGATGAACTGCGGAGGGTCTATGACTTCCAGAGAAGCCTCATCGAGGGTTCCATTGACGGCATTGTCGCCACCAACGAGAAGGGCAGCATCGTCATTTTCAATGAAGCGGCTGAAAAGCTCTTTGGCTATGCGAGTGCAGAGGTTGTCGGCCGGATGGACATGGACGACCTCTATCCGCCCCATCGTTCCAGGGAGGTCATGGAGAACCTGTTAGGCGATGAATACGGCGGGGCCGGAAAGCTGGTGAACTATGAAACCACCATTGCCAACCGCGCCGGCAGCGAAGTACCTGTGTGGCTGTCGGCGAGCATCCTCCATGATCAGGGGAAAATGCTGGGGACGGTGATGTTCCTGCAGGACCTGACCGAACGGCGGAGATTGGAAATGAAGGTCCTGGAATCGGAAAAATTGGCAACGGTCGGCCTGGTCGCATCCTACATTTCCCATGAAATCAAGAACCCCTTGATGGTCATCAGCGGCTTTGCCAACCAGGTTCTTCGCAGCACGGGCCAGGAGGGCAAGAACAGGGAAAAGCTGGAAATCATTATCAGGGAGGTCAACCGACTGGAAGGGTTTCTTACGGAAGTCTGCGACTTTACCAAGCTGTCCAGGCCAAAGAAGATCCTGGCAGGCGTCAATGATGTGCTTGAGGAGGTCTGCACCTTATTTGAACAGGAGTTTGAAAAGGGTCATGTGCAGCTTGTCAAGTCCATGGATCCGGAACTTCCGGAGATCTTTATTGATCCGCGGCAGATGAAACAGGTCTTCATCAACATTATCAAGAATTCCGTTGAGGCCATGCCGGACGGAGGACAAATCATTGTTGAAACCGGTCTGGAGGACAATGGCATAGCAGTCCGCATCTCAGACAGCGGAAAAGGGATCGCCCCCGGAGACATGAAGGACATCTTCAGTCCGTTCGTTACCACCAAGCCCCGGGGCACCGGACTCGGGCTGGCCATTTCCAGAAAGATCATAGAGGACCATGACGGCGAGGTGTGCGTTCGCAGTGAATTGGGGAAAGGTACCATTTGCACCATTGTCCTCCCTGTTCAAGGTCCCGGGTGACACCCGAAGGTGCCCTGACGGTGTCTCCCGTCTTTGCCGGACAGGCCATCCGGGCCGGTCTCGTGCCAATCCTCCGGATTCATGCCGTCAATTGTACACTGGAAAGTACAACTTTTTTTCAGGTGGAGGAAAAACCATACACATGCTGTAACATTCTCATTACATGAGATAAATTGTGCAATGAAGCAAATTTGCCGGAAAAATTGTATTAATAATCATTCATAATTAGCCCCTCTCCATTCGATTCTCCGTTTCAATTTCCTACATTTTTTTCTTTATATATCAATATATTATAGTTTTTCTTCCGGAATGGCACCCTTCTTGTAATAAGGAGGCCAGGTTGGGTACCGGAGCATGGCACGGATGCCCCGGGCAAAAACAGGGTAAACATCAAAGATAATATATTTGACAGCAGAACAACGAATTCAACGGCAAGGAGGTTTTTCGCTGACAGACAAGGAAACTGCCAACAGTTGAGTTTTTTTTGGTGTGTATCGATTGAGTTCAACAACCCGGACGCATTTTGGATGGTCCGGCACGAACAACGCGGTTCAGGGCCGGATGTCCTGAACCGGATAAAACATCTTTTTTTTACCAAATTTATGGAGGTTTTTTGCATGAAGTTGAAAATTCTTGGTTGTCTGGTTGCCGTAGCCGGAGCATTGCTCATATCTGCCACTGACGGGTATTCCCGCAGTAATTTTGGGAATAATGTGAATGATGCATGCGCCCCGGCCACTCCCTTTACCGGTGACTGTACATTGTGCCATGCCAGTGACTTCGGAACAAACACCCCGGCCATGGCTGCCTATAATGCCGGCGGCGCGACCCTGACCGATTTTTTCTGTCCCACCTCCGCCCCGCCCCCTCCGCCTCCTCCGCCACCGGCGACCTGCACGGATGTGGACGGTGACGGTTATGCCATAGAAGGGGGTGACTGCGGTCCGGTCGATTGCAACGATAATGACTGGGACATCAATCCCGGCGCCGTTGATATTGCGGATAACGGCATTGACGAAAACTGTGACGGTCAGGATGCCGTTTCCCCGGCTCCTCCTCCAGGCAACAATGCCAGGAATATAACCTGGGTGGCCTGTACGCCCGAGCAGATCGGTCCATATGCCGACAGCGTCCGCATCCGGGTCGTCAACTGCAATGAAAATCCGGCCGGTCAGAAAAATGGCTGGTTGACCCTGAGACCGAAAAATGCCGATAAAATGATGGATGTGATCCTCGCCGCCATGGCTGCGAACAAGGGAATTGCCATCGGATTTAACGGCACTACGGATTCTGAGGGATACAATTACGCCATCTCGGTTATTTATAAGAAATAGCGATTAGAGCTGTTCAAGAACAAAAAAAGCGGTCATGTAAATGACCGCTTTTTTTGTTGATGCAGACCGGAAATTTTTTCCCCTCTTGCCGGTTTCAAAAAACCTGGCGCACATCGTTCGGAGCAATTCCTGCTGGTGAATGCCCAGTCTTCCCCTCACCTCCTCAACCTGTCCCTCAAGGGCGGGTACGCCCTCCTGATAAGCTTCCACCTTCCCCCGGGTCGACTCAACCAAGAAACACCGCCTGTCCCGTTTTCCTGTCCGAAATGACTGGAATGCTCACCCCGGCAAGGACGGCCTGGGCCTTCCGGGCTGGCTTTCCGCCAATCATCCGGGGTCCATGCCGTCAATTATACATGTCCGGCATCACTGGAATGCCTCCACTGGAAAGGACAATTTTTTGAAGGTGCAGGAAATTCCATTCATCTTCGTAACTTATTAATTGTATGAGATAAATTGCAAAACAATTCAACCCGTTCGGAAAGAGTGTACTCATAATCATGCACAATCAGCTGCCTTGCTCTCGGCTCGGTCAGTGATTTTCTCTAATTTTCCATTACATATCAATCTGTTACCGTTTTTTGCCAAAGATGGCATATTCCTTGCTTTTAAGCAGACAAATTGTGTGCCGGGAAGCAGGGAACGATTGCCCCCGGCGGCTAACAGGCGGAAAACACCATGGGCAAGGTGTTTGACCCTTATTCAATAAATTCAACGTGAAGGAGGTTCGCAGCAGACTGACTGATAACTGGCAACTTGTAACGTTTTTTTGGTGGTATCAACTGAGTTCAAACAGACCGCCGGGCCGCTTCTGGAAGATCCGGCATGGACCACGGTTCAGGGCAGGACACCCTGAACAGGACAAAACATTCTTATTTATGGAGGTGTTGCATGAAGTGCAAAATTTTGGGATGTCTGGTTGCCGTAGCGGGAGCATTGCTCATATCAGCCACTGACGGGTATACCTTCGGGGGTATAGGAGATGACGTGAATGTGGCGTGCACCCCGGCCACGCCCTATACCGGGGACTGCACCTTGTGCCATACAGCTGATTTTGCAGATCCCACGCCGGCCAAAGACGCGGCCCTTGCCGGCGGCACAACCCTGACCGATTTTTTCTGTCCCGCCGCCCCCCCGCCGCCGCCTCCACCAGGCAGGCAGATAACCTGGGTTGCCTGCACGCCCGAGCAGATCGGTCCCCATGAAGACAGGGTTCGTCTCCGGGTCGTCAACTGCAATGAAAATCCGGCCGGCAACAAAAATGGCTGGATGACGTTGAGGCCGGCCAATGAAGATAAAATGCTGGATGTGATTCTCGCTGCCATGGATGCGAACAGGGAAATTGCCATTGCTTTTGACGGCACCACGGATCCTGAGGGATATAATTTCGCTATTTCGGTTATTTACAAAAAATAGCACTCAACGGTGGCCCGAGCAAAAAAAAGCGGTCATGCAAATGACCGCTTTTTTGTTTGGTGCGGCGCGGAGATTTTATTTCTCATCCTCCGTTTCATGCAGCCTGGTGCACAACGTGCTGAGCATATCCTGCTCCCCGGCGGTCAGTTTCCCCATCACTCGCTCTACCTGTCTGACGTGGGCCGGGTACGCCTTGCGGATGAGCTTCCTGCCTTCCGGGGTCGGTTCAACCTTGTAATAGCGCCTGTCCCGCTGTTCCCGTACCCGTCTCACCAGGCCCCGCTTCTCAAGATTATCTATCACGGTGGTGAGGTTGCCCGTGGTTTTCCCGATATGCCGGGCCAGGGCGATCTGGTACATGGAGCCCTCGGTATGGAGGGCCTGCAGCACGCTGAATTGGCTCATGGTCAACCTGTAGCGGGTCAATGGACCATATACGTCTCTGGCAACGCGATCTGCGGCAGTTTGCAGGGACACGAAGCTCTGCAGTTCCGGCGATACCTTTCTTGTTCTTTTGCTTGGTTTCATGGGAAGCGCCTCATGCTGGAGGATTTATTAGGCTCTTCTAACAAATTCCATGGGGTTGTCAACGAAAATCAAAGGATTTGCCCGGAAGTACAATCGGAAAAGGAGGTGCGCGCATTGGCCGCACTTGCAATGGATCGATTCCATATTGCAATAAATCGTTTTGTAAGAGATAATAAAAAGTGTAATTTTCCCAGATGACAGGCGGGCCGGACATGACGGACAGACAGAACAAGGAAGATCGATGGCTCCGATTCGTTGACCTGAGCCGTATAAGCAACAAGAACGAAAAACGGGTTATTCAGGCCATGGAAAAAATCCTGGCAACCATCGACGACTGGGAGCCCGAAGTCCTCGATATCCAGGATATCTACGCCCTTGCCCTCAACAGCCTGCCGCCCCGGTATGTGCAGGAAGGAACGATCGTGTTCAACGAACGGGTCAAGAATGACGAAGTGGAAAAAGTCGTTCGGGATGCGATTGAGAAGGTGAAAACCAGTCCCAACTATTGACCGGGTTTCATTCCCGGCTCGTCCGGGGAGAATATGCGGGCCGGCCGCTCCCCAATTTTTCTCCTGCTCCTGACGTTGATTTGACCGGGCCGGGAAATGGCGGCGATGCCTGCTCCTGCTCACGGCAGCCGGGCCGCCGTGCACCCTTTCGCACCGCTGAATAGAATATTACGGGGCTATGTTCAGTCCTTCCAGGATCTTGCCGATGAGGTTTTCCTGGGTAAAGGGCTTGATCAGGTAGTTTTTCGCCCCGCCGGCTATGGCCCTCTGTATTTCGGCCCGCTCCACTTCAACTGTGACCATGGTCACGGGTATCACCCTGAGCCTGTCGTCGGCCTTCAGTTTTTCAAGCATCGCCATACCGTCCATCACCGGCATGTGCCGGTCAAGGAGGATCAGGTCGATCCTGCCGTTTTCCCGCGCGAGAATTTCAAGTCCCTCCCTGCCGTCGGCCGCCTCGAGAAACTCGAAACCAAGGACGTCCACGGCTTTTTTGATGAATTGGCGGGTAGCGGCTGAATCATCAACGGACAGAATACGCATGATGCTTTTCCTCATTCTGTTTGATTTGATAATAGAGGCCCATGGCATGCCGCAGCATTTCATATTCCTGGGTGTACATGATGATCGACTCGGACGCGCCGAGAAAAAGGTATCCATTGGGCCGCAGAAGAGAGGCAATGCGCCGGAGAATATTCTGTTTGAACTCCATTGAAAAGTATATGAGTATGTTGCGGCAGAAGACGATATCCTGCCTGCCGAGATGGTGGAAATTCTCCTGCAGATTCAGTTTCTGGAATTTCACCATCTGCTTGATTTCATCCTTTATGGTCCAGACCTTGTCGTCCCTGACGAAATACCGGTCCCTGAATTCCTCCGAAAGGCCCCGGGAGATGGACAGGCTGTCGTATCTGCCCATTTTGCCGATGAACAGCACGGTGGAGGAGATATCCGAGGCGGTAATCTCGATATGATCGGGCCGGAGCCGCGGATTCTCCCGCATGAATTCCCGGAAGGTCATGGCGATGGAGTAGGGCTCCTGCCCCGTTGAGCAGGCGGAGCACCAGATCCGGATCTTGTCCCTTCGGCCGGCGGTTATCTCGTCGGCATAGTGTTTGAAGAGCACTTCATTGAGAATGCCGAAGGGGTGCAGGTCGCGGAACCAGTAGGTCTCGTTGGTGGTGATGTTCTCGATGATCTTGTCCCGCAGGACATGGGTCCTGTCCAGGACGGCCTTTTTGTACAGCTCGCCGAACGATCCGCAGCCCTGCTCGAACATCAGGGTGGTCAATCGGGTTTCGACCAGATAGACCTTTTCGTCGGACAGGTAGATGCCGCAGTGCTTCTCGATATAATCCCGAATGAGATGGAATTCCTCCAGGGAGATCATCGCGCCCCTTTTTTCCAGGGAAAATGTGGCTGATCATCCGGGATGGACCGGAAGGAAAAGGCGATCACGGTTTGACAAAAGGACAAGTCTTCAGGGCTGCTGATCGGTTTTTTCACGGTTCCTGCCCCATGCGGTTGTCCTACTTGAGTCCCGGATGTTGCGACAGTTCCAGATCGATGCGGTCGGGATCGGCGGCGTTGTAGCGGATTATGTTCTGCAGGTGAAAAAGGCTGTCGGGATCGATGCGGGTAAACTGGAGCGCCACCCCGTCCTCTGTGGCGCGGATGACCTTTCCCTCCACCCGGATCGACATCCCTTCGGTGGTTCCCTCGAGCATGATCCGTATACCGCAGGGTGAACCGGGCTCAATCTCCAGGTAAAGCGGGAGCAGACAACCGCCGACGCTCAGGTTGCTTATCTCTTCGACGGGGTGGGATGCATCGGGCAGCAGCAATTCCGCTTTCGTCTTGAAAGGGATGCGGCTGAAACGTCTCTGTTCAGTGCTCATGCAAGCGGCTCCGGCAGGCGGCCCAAAGGGCAGCGTTGAGGGCATGGGGGTGATTCTGTTCGCATAATAGGTGAAAACAAAACAGGATGTCAAGCCGGGGGGCCTTGCCCGGCTGCCATCGCCGCGATGGGGCCACCCGGACACCGGATACCTGCAGGGGGACAGGGCCCGCCTTGCTTCTGCTGCCCGTCCCTTGAACCGTCGGTGGATTCGGAAGACGGGCGGGACGGGGTCTGGGCGGCCCCATCGGCCGCGGTCAGCGGAACGGGGCCTTGTGCTGAACGAGGGAGACGATGGTCCCCGGAATGTCGTGGAGCGGCAGAATGTCGTCAACCGCGCCGGCGGCCTTGGCGCTGCCCGGCATGCCCCATACCACGCTGGTTTCTTCGTCCTGGGCTATGATCAGGGCTCCTTCCCGCTTGAGTTCCCTCGCGCCTTCCGTCCCGTCCGAGCCCATGCCGGTGAGAATCACCCCGATGACGCTGCGGCCGAATACTTCCGCTCCGGAACGGAACAGCAGGTCAATGGACGGCCGGCATCCTTTCTCCGGCGGCAGGTCATTGATGACGATCCGGGCCTTCCCCTCCTTTCTTTCCAGCACCATGTGCCTGCCGCCCGGGGCGATGTATACGCGGCGGCGGGCGGCAATGTCGCCGTCGGCTCCTTCGGTGATCTCGTACCGGCACTTGGCGTTCAGGCTTTTTGCCAGGGACTGGGTGAAGGTGGGGGGCATGTGCTGAACGATGAAGACAGGCACGTCGATGCCGGCGCAGAGGGGTGGAAGGATTTCCGCCAGGGCCTTGGGACCGCCGGTGGAAACCCCGATCATGACCGCCTCTATCTCCCGGAATGCCGTATCCCGCCCGGTCCGAACCGGTGTGGCCGGACCCGTGGTGACAGGTCGCCGCAACCGGGATGCGGGAAGGGAGACGGCGGCGTAATTTCTGATTTTCACGGCGAGCTGACGGCCCAGCAGGTCGAGATTTGCCCGCAGGCTCGCGCTCTCGGGCTTGGGGATGAAATCAAAGGCGCCCATCTCAAGGGCCTTCACCGTTATATCGGCCCCCCTTCGGGTATGAGAGCTCAGCATGATGACGCCTATCCGCCGGTCGGGCGGCAGGTCGGCGTTGATTTTCTGGATCGCTTCCAGGGTTTCCAGGCCGTCCATTTCCGGCATCTGGATGTCCAGCGTAACGACGTGGGGAGGCGTGGACCGGATGCATTCCATTGCCTTGATGCCGTTCCAGACCGAACCGACGATCTCGAAGTCCTTTTCCCCGGCCAGGGCCTCCTGAACGGCGGTCCGAAAAATTCTGGAGTCGTCGACGATGAGAATCCTGATTTTCGTCTGCGGGCTCACGGTCAGGCCTTGTACTGGAATTTGCCGGCACTGCCGATTGACCGTACCAGCCTTTCGGCATTGAGGATGATGAGCAGTTCGTCCCTGAGTTTGCAGACACCTTCGCCGATATCGGCGTTGCGGCGTTCGATGCCGTCCGGTGCTTCCCGCTCCTGCCGGCGGCGGTTCTCGATCAGGTCCTCGCCAACCGATATGACGTCCTCGATGCTGTCCACCAGAATACCGCACAGGTTGCCGATCTCAGGCATGAAGAGGACGACGCGGCTGTCCTTGTCGAGGTCTTTTTCCGGGAGGGAGAATATGGCGCGCAGGTCAAAGAGGAGATAAATCTGGCCGCGGATATTGATATAACCCTTTATTTCCCTTGGGGCGTGGAATATCGGAGTAATGTTTATTTCCGTGTTGATCTCCTTCACGTCCCGGATGTCAACCCCGAATAATCTCCCGGATAAGCGGAATGTGCAGTAGCGGTGAGTCCGGCTTTCATCGGTGTGCTGCTCCCCGGGATTGGCACGGCTTGCCTTGGTCAGTGTGGATTTCATTTTTCTGTTCCGTTGTTCTGTCGATTGTCCCTGGCTGCGAAATCAGGACGGAGAGGAATCATGATGTTTCTGCAGGGCGGTGGCCACCGTTCGCAGAAAATGTTCCCGGTCCAGTTTTATTTCGAAATAATCAAAACCGCTCTCCATCGTTTTATGCCGCGCCTCCTCCGTGTCCAGCGAAGTGAGCGCCACGGCCGGGATACCTCTTTTCTCCGGGGACCGGCGCACACCGTCGATGAACTGCCAGCCGTTCATGACCGGCATTTCCAGATCGGAGACGATAAGGTCGAAATCATTATTTTCCAGTTCTTCCAGTCCCAGCTTGCCGTTTTTGCAGTCAACCACCTCGTATCCCTTCTCGTTCAGGTAGCCTTTGATCAGTTGGCGGAAAAACGCTATATCCTCGAGAAGCAGTATCCTGGCGGGGCCCCGCACACTGCCGTCTTCGCCGGCCAGACCGTCCCCCGCGGCGCGCAGTTCCCTGTATTCCGGATCAACTTTCTCGACCAGCCGGTAGATGTCGATGAACAGGGTCATTGAATTGTTGAGGATCGCCGTGCCCAGGAGCCCGTCCGCCCGGTAACTGTCCACGTCCAGGGTCATGCCCGTTTCGACGACATCGACAAAAGCGGTCATCAGAATCCCCACCGGCCGTTTCAGGTGTCTGGGCAGGATAAGAAACAGGTTGTCATGGTCTTCAATGGGGGAGACCTCGAGGAAATGGTCGAGCCGCAGCACCTGGGTGGACGTGTTGTCGACGGTGATGTACTCCCTGTCGCCGATCAGTTCGATATCCGTGGCGATAATCGGTTCGATGCGGCGGATCAGCGGCAGGGAGAGGGCGAATTGTTCCTTGGGGCCGGATTTGAAGAGGAGGACCGACTGTTGATCCTCGGTGCGGAACTCTTTTTCCCGCTGCTCCATGATGCGGTCGGCGAGGGTTATGCCGGTATGCCTGGCAATGCCGCCGACATCGAGGATCAGGGCAGTCTTGCCGCTGCCCATGATGGTGGCGCCGGAATAGATCCCCAGGGCCTTGATCGGGGGGTGCAGGGGTTTGACGACAATTTCCTCGGTGCCGATGATGGCATCGACCACCAGTCCGTAGAGGCTGTTGCCGACCTTGAGAACGACAAAGCTCAGCGAATCCGTCTCGCTTTCCGGACCGCCGGCGGCGGGCGGGGGCAGCCGGGCATATTTTTCCGCAATTGCCGTCCTGGTTTCGCGGTTGAACAGCTGCGGGCGGTTCAGGACTTCGGCCAGCCGGACTATGGGCAGCAGTCTGCCCCGCAGGCGGTACACCTCCTGGTCATCCGCCCGTTCGATGCGCCGCCGGACATCTTCATCGTAGAGGGTTACCAGTTCGACCAGGCTGACCTGGGGGATGGCGAACAGATGACCGAGGGCGGAAACGATGAGAGAGGGAATGATGGCCAGGGTCAGGGGGAGCTGCAGGAGAATGGTCGTTCCCTCCCCGGTCCTGGATTCAAACTCGAAGGTGCCGCCGATTTTTTCAATGCCGGTTTTGACCACGTCCATGCCGACGCCGCGGCCGCAGACATCGTCGGCCTGGTCCATGGTGCTGAAGCCGGGCAGAAAAACAAGGTTGAGGATTTCCTGGTGGGTCATCTGCTCCAGTTCGGCCGGGGTCTTCAACCCCTTTTCAACAACTTTTTTGCGGATCCGGTCGATGTCGACTCCCCTGCCGTCATCGTCTATCCGGATGTTGACCCTGCCGGCTTCATGATAGGCGGCAATGGTGATCAACCCTGTTTTCGGCTTGCCTGCCTTTACCCGCTCCTCGGGGATTTCAATGCCGTGTCCGCAGCTGTTGCGGATGATGTGGGTCAGGGGATCGGTCAGGGACTCGAGAATGGTTTTGTCCAGTTCGGCGCTGCTGCCGATGATCTCAATGTCGATCTGCTTGCCCAGTGATTTGCCCATATCGCGGATGATGCGGGGGAACTTGTCGATCACCTTGCCCACGGGCTGCATGCGGGTACTGATAATGGTCTGCTGGAGTTCGCTGGTGATGCGGTCAAGCCGGTGGGCGATGGACCGGGCGGCGGAGTCCGACTCGTCGACATGGAGAAGCTGCTGGTTGCGGATCAGGACCAGTTCGCCGGCCTGCACCATGAGTTTGTCCAGGATGTCGACATGGATGCGCACGGTATTGCCCAGGTCGGTTTCGATTTTTTCCGGGGCGGGTGGCGCCGCCGGTTCCCGTCCCGCCGGCGGGGGAGAAGTTTCCTTCGGGGGAGGGGAGGATTCCGGGGTTTTTTCGGTCAGGGCGGTGAGTTTTTCGTGGACCAGGCGGATATCCACTCCGTTCGATTCCTTTATGTTCCTGAGCATGGTCTTGAGCAGATCAACGCCGGCCAGCAGGCTGTCGATGTTGTCGGAAGCGGGGAGTATTTTGCCGGCGCGCATTTTTGTCAGCAGGGCTTCCATGATGTGGGCAAGCTCGGCCATCCGGCTGAGATTCAGGAATCCGGCGGCGCCCTTCACCGAATGGATGGCCCGGAACACCTTGTCCAGCAGGGTTTTGTCCGGATTGCCCTGCTGTCTTTCAAGGGTGAGGAAGTCGTCCTCGATGCTGTCGAGATGCTCGTTGGCTTCGGCAACGAAGGCCTCCACCATTTCCGGGTCATTGAGGAGGATATCGTCGATGGTTTCCTGTTCAGTGCTCATGGAAGCTGTCCCTGTGGCCGTTCTTTCTCATTTTTTATCGGGCTTCATCCTTCTGTTTCATGGCTTCAAGCAGCAGGCCGGTCAATTCACGGTTGATCTTCCTCGGGATCGGCCGTTGGGGAATCTTGCGGAAACTGATGGTGGGGCGGTCGATCTGGATCATCTTAATGGCCGCCTCCTCGCCCTTGAGGTCCCCGTAGACGGCATGATGGAGCTCCCCGCCGCTAAAATAGAAGAATCCTTTCGGGTTGCCCGCGGAGGCAACTTCGCAGAGGCAGGTTTTCTGCTCGAGCTCGATCATCTGCAGAAAATTGCCGATGGATATGCCGGTGATGGAGCCGCCGGCCTGGTCCTTCTCCAGGGCCGAGAGGATGGCCCCGGCCAGAGCGTCGGCGGTGAAGGGCTTTTCGATGAACTGCAGGATGTCCGACTGCAGGTTTTCGACAATGGCCGGAGTGCCGTGGGCCGACATGACAATGCACGGAATGCCCGGGTGATATTTCTGCACATAGGCCAGAAGACCCAGCCCATCGATCCTGGGCATCTGCAGGTCCGTGACGAGCAGCGCAATTTCCCTGCTTTTGATGATATCTATCGCCTCCATGCCGTCGGCGGCGAAATTCACCCTGAACCTGTCCCTGTACTTGGCAAAGGCGTTTTCAAGATAGTTCAACAGCATGGAACTGTCGTCGACAATGAGCACGGTGTCCACAATCAATCCCCCCATGTCTCCGTGATAAACTGAATAATGTCGGGTGCATCAATGTCCGGCGGCCGCGCAGACGGTCCATCTGAAAGGGTGTTCATCCCGCTCCCGTTTCTTTGAGCAGTTCTTCAATACTGCTCTGTATCTTTCGGGGAAATTTTTTCTTCGGCGGGTTTCTGAACCGGATCTTGACCCGGTCAAACCTGAACAGCTCCAGGGCCGCCCGCCGGCCGTTGAACTTCCCGTACGCGGCGTTGTACAGATCGCCGCCTTCAAAAACCAGGTAGCCGGTTCTGCCGTCCAACGCCTGGATTTCACAGATGCAGGTCATGGCTTCGGTCTCGACAAGCTTGAGAAAACCGCTGATCGAAACACCGTTCATGGTTCCCAGGAGGATCTGCTCCTTGCCGAGAATCGAGAGAATCAGCTCGCCGAGTTCCGTTACCGAGAACGGCTTCCGGATCAGGCGGCGGCCTTCCTTTTCAAGGCGCTCCTGCAATTCCGGGGTTCCATGGCCGGTCATGACGATGCAAGGCACCCTGGGGAAATTCTTGGTCATGTAGGACAGCAGGACCAGGCCGTTGATCCCTGCCATGACCAGGTCGGTGATCAACAGAGAGAATTTTTCCCGCCGGAGGGCACTGATCGCCTCAAATCCGCTGTTGACGGGAACAACCTCGAACCTGTTTCTGTATTTTTCCAGAATTTCGGTCAGGATAAGCAAAAGTTGCTCATCATCGTCCACAATGAGAACTTTATCCATTTGTCGTCTATCCTTTGCCGCAGAGTGTTGAACCAAACGCCCCGCTGCCGCGGTTTCCATGGGTCGCGGCTATATTGCCGGTGAGGCGGCGCCGTCGGATATCCCCGTTCTGTTTTCCAGGATGAGGTTGTCCAGCAGGATGCCGGAATAGTTCGCCAGAATGGACATGGAATCCGTCACATCCCCGACATCGAGCTCGGCGGCGATCACCCCGTGGGTTTTTGTTCTTCCCTTCAGGCCCATGACGACCCAGTTGGTGAGATCGTTGGGACCCAGCCGCAGGGGTGAAGCGGAAAAATCGATCTGGGAAACTATCCTGCCGGTCTCAAGGCATCTGCCGAAGGGGACGATTTCGTCCCGGGAGAAAGAGAGGGAGGGTATATCCTGCAGGCCGCCGCTGCCCCATATTCCCCGCAGCCGGCCCGCCTCCTCGTCCTTGATGAATATGGCCGCCGACCTGGTCTCCAGGTCATGGACAAAGGCTTCGGCGAGGATGCGGCACAGATCGACCGGGTTTTTTACCCGCATGAGGTCCAGTTCGACATGATACAGAGAGGACAGGATGTTGTTCTGTCTGAACAGGATTGCCGTCATTTCATCCAGTTCCTTGCGCTGTTCATCGACCTTGCGGTGCAGTTTGGAGACCCTGAGCATCATGGCCGCGAATTCGGCGACAAACTGATACACCTCCACTTCAGCGGGTTGCCGGGGGTCCAGGGCAAGAAAACCATAAGCGGCGGGTTTGGCCTTGATGGGCATGATCACAGGGGATGCAAATCCGGGCAGCAGATCGGTGACATCTTCGGCGCTCGACGACCAGATGACATGCTGATCGTTGATCAACCGCTGCATTGCCGGCGAGGTATCGATGGCAATGGTCTGCCGGTAGTCCTCGGGCACAAGTTTGCCGTCCCGGGCGATTTCCACGACCTGGGCAGAGTTTTTCACCAGCCAGACACTGTTGCGCTCAGGACGCATTTTCTGGGCTATCTGTTTGGAAAAGAGCGCCGCCAGGGTGTCTTCATCGTAGAGGTGGACGGAGGAATAGACCAGGTGCTTGAGGGCGGCGAGCTGGCTGTATGCTCCCTTGTATATTTCGAACAGTTCATGGTCGGCGGCCGACGGTTTTTCAAGGGTTTCGCCCGGGGTTTCGTCCTGCGCGGCGGCATTTTGCGCCGCCCGTTCCAGCCCCCGGAGGACAGGGGTAATGTCAACGGGGGAGGCATCGCCAGCCGCCGCTTTTTCCCGCAGGAGGGTCAGCAGGTCGAGCCCGTCGAACATGGCCTGGATGAAGGATGACGAGACCGCCTTCCGGCCTTTGCGGATTTCTCCCAACAGATCCTCCATCCGGCGGCCGATTGCACTCATTTCCTCCAGACCGGCAAAGCCGGCCGAACCCTTGACGGTATGGGCGATGCGGAAAACCTGGTTCGCCAGCTCATCGCTGTCCGGCTCTTCCTCAAGCTGGATCAGGTGCAGGTTGAGCTGATCCAGCAGATCCGATGCTTCTTCAAGGAAATCCTGCCGCATCTGCTCGAGCAGTCGGGCGTCAAGGTCCTGTTGATCATTGTGGTCAGTCATGGATTTCTTCCTTTGCGGATTTACGTTGGTCCGGTCTCCGGCATTGGGGGCGGTTGACCCGGACCACGGCGGAATGGCTACAGAACTTCATCAAGCAGGTTCAGCAGCTGCGTCGGCTTGAAGGGCTTGACAATATAGGCGGTGGCGCCCAGGGCCATGGCTTTGTCCCGATCCTCATCCTGTCCCTCGGTGGTGAGCATGATAACGGGGATGGCGGCGTAATTTTCGTCGTTTTTGATTTTTTCCAGAAATTCGAGGCCGTTCATTCTCGGCATGTTGACATCGAGGATGACGGCGTCAAACCGCTCGCTGTCCATGAGGGCCAGCGCCTCGATCCCGTCTCCGGCGCCCCCCATCCTGTATCCTTTCGACTTGAGGCTGAATTCAACCATTTTTCTGACACTTGGCGAGTCATCGACCGTTAATATTTTTTTCTCCATGTTTCCCCCTTTGACAGTGTTGCCGGTCAGTCAGGGTCATCGTTCCGAATCCGGAATCAGGCCTGACCTGGTGCTGCCGGTTAATCCGCGGTTCGTAAAGTGAATGTATCAACCAGGGCCTGCAGTTCCGCGGCGAGCTGGGCGAGCTCCGCCGCGGATTCGTTCACCTGTCTGATCCCTTTGCCGCTTTCCTCGACGCCGATGCTGACGCCCTGAATGTTGGCGGCCACCTCATTGGAGCCGGCCGCCAGGGCAACTATGCTGTCGGTGACCTCATGGGTGGCTTCCCGGGAATCGGCCACCAGGGCCAACATGCCCTCTGTCTCGCGGCTGTGGACTGCCACGGCGGCAGTGATATCCCGGGAAGATTCATTCAGGTGCCTGATGATCTCCGACACCCCGACGATTGCCCGGGCCGCTTTTTCCGTTTCGTCCTGCACTCCCTTGATCAGACCGGAGATGTTTTCAGCGGCCTCGGCGCTCTGCTTGGCCAGTTCCTTGACTTCTCCGGCCACGACGGCGAACCCCTTGCCGGCCTCGCCGGCCCTGGCCGCCTCGATGGTGGCGTTCAGCGCAAGAAGTTTGGTCTGTTCGGTAATTTCCTCTATGGTCGCGGTTGTCAGGCCTATTTCACCGGCGGCCTCCTGCAGGGACTGGATCGTCCGGTTGGCATTGGTCACCATTTCATACGCCGTGTCGCTTGTCTTCAACCCTTCATCGGCCTTATGGCCGATGGCGCCGACTTCATCGGCTATTTTCCGTGTCACCTCCCCCAGGCGCTGCATGTTTCCCGACATCTTTTCCGAAGACTGCTTTATATCATGGGAACTGACATTGATTTCCTCCGTTGACGCCGCGACATTGGCGGCCTGGGCGGACGCCTCTTCGGAACCGGCGGCGAGCTGTGAGGAAATTGCCGAAAGACTTTCCGAGGATTTGCTCAGCACCGCCGCGTTCTGCTGGATCTGTTTGATCGCCGCCGTCAGGTTCCGTGACATTTTTGCCAGGGCGTTGCCGATGGCATCCTGTTCGTTTTTCGGGGTGATATTGAAGCGCAGATCGCCGTCGGCCAGCTTGTTCAGAGCGCCCAGGACGTCGTGTTCGAGGGTGTCGGAAAAGGCGTCGATGCTGTCCGCCATTCTGCCGATCTCGTCATGACGGTTGAACCGCAGTCTTCCTGAAAGACGGCCTGCGGCCATTTCGCCGATCATCCGCATGACGCCGGTCACCGGCTTGATGATCAACCGGTCGAAGAGCAGCATAATGGCGAACATGAGCAGGACGATGCCGACCAGGCCGGTGACCGTCGACTGCCAGACGCTGCTGCGCACCGAACTCCGGGCCTGCTCGCGCATGCCGGTATTCAGGGAAAGAAAGGCGCCGTTGACCCCCTCGACAATGGCGGCAAAGTCCTTTTCGGCCCTGGCCGTCTGCCGCTGCAGGCCCTCGCGGGAGATGAACAGGACAACCTCTCCCATGGGCACAGTGTCCAGGGCAATCTGCCGGCGAACCTGCATCACGTTGCTGTTTTCCAGCGTTTCAACCGCTCTGTCAAGGGGAGCTTCAACGATGCCGGGGACCAGGGCCTCCATTGCCGGGTCGGTGTGGTTGCGGAATGTGGTCAGGATGTCGCCGTCGCTATTTTTTACGTAGGCCAGCAGTACATCAGGATCTTTGGCCACGGTGCGGCAGTAGTTGTCCAGTGCATCAAAATCAAAGGTGAGAATAGGGCCCGGGGCCAGCCCGGCGATCAGTTCGGCCATGCTTTCGGCCTTGGTTTTCAGGGAGGCCTCGGCGTTGCCGGCCTCTCTTTCACCGAACAGCCGCAAATCGTTCTGCAGGCTTTGCTTGACCTGGTCGGCAAGGATGTTGACGCTGGTGGAAACATTGTCCACAGCCTTTTTACCGCTGAGGATCAGAATCAGGCTGATGAGTGCGACGATTGCCACCACGGCGGCGGCAATGGGGATCATCAAGCTGGATCGCAGACTGTTCGAACGGAAAATACGCATAATTCCTCGTAATCGTAATGTGATGGATGCGATCTGTTTGACCCGGTTTTTGTCCGGAGCAAATATAATGAATCTATCTTATAGAATTATTTGATAAAATCAAACTGCCGTATTGTATCAAATAGAAAATAAAAGTAAAATTTTTCATGAATTTTTTTCTCCCCTTATTGATGCGGGAGAAGGGTGGTTTTTTTCCTGCATTCATGCGGGCAAACGGCCCTCTCCGTGCAGCCGGTGAGCACGCGGCGGTTTTGTCCCGTTCTCTTTTCTCAAATCCATGGTATGATTATTGTCCTGAACGTCTCTTGCAAACCGGTATCGGGATCGCGGTCGAAATCGACACGCCCTGATCCCGGAGCGGCGCACACAGCTGTCGACGGGCCGCTGCAGGCGGAAATCAAGACCAGGGGAAACTGAGCAGACCCGCTCGACCATTTTTCTGATTGCAGACCATGCGCTCCTTTTTCCGTCATATTCCCAACCTGTTGTCCCTGCTGCGGCTGACACTGGCCCTGCTGCTCCCCTTCAGCCCGGAGCGCTGCTGGTTCTGGATCGTCCTCGGCGGGGGAGGGAGCGATTTTCTTGACGGCTGGATTGCCCGGCGCTGGAAGATGGAGACCTGGCAGGGGGGCCTGCTTGACGCCGTGGCGGATAAGGTCTTCGTTCTCTCCGCCCTGCTGACATTTGTTGCCGCCGGGATTTTTTCTCCCTGGTGGATACCGGCCGTCGTCGCCCGGGACCTGACGGTGGCGGCGATCGCTGCCTACGCGGCATGGAGCGGCGCGTGGGCCTCGTTCAGGAAGATGAATTCCCGGTTGTCCGGCAAGGCGGCGACAGGCGGGCAATTCCTGTTGCTGATGCTGGCATCGTTGGGCGGCGCCGGCATCCAAGCCGTTCTCCTGCTGGCCATCCTGCTGAGCTTTGTTGCCGCCGCGGATTACGGCCGGCAGTTTGCCGCCGCCCTGCAGGCCGGGCCCGCGGACGCGCCCCGCGGACGGATGGAAGACGGTCTGTAAGATGAGACCGCTCGCTGCCGTCCAGGTCCCGGCGGCAGCGAATGCACGGCACCCGGGCCTGTCGTGATGCTTTTCCCTCCGATCAATGGTATACTGTTGACGGCAATCAATGGTGCGGGAGAACATTCCCGCGCTCCTTCTCCTGGAGGTTTCAGTATGCCCACCGCCGCGCAGCTTCTTGTCCGGTGCCTCGAAAACGAAGGGGTGGAGTACATTTTCGGTCTGCCGGGCGAGGAAAATCTCCATGTTGTCGACGCCCTGCTGGACAGCCCCATCAAGTTCATCACCGTCCGGCATGAGCAGGGGGCGGCCTTTATGGCCGATGTCTACGGGCGCCTGACCGGACGGGCGGGCGTCTGCCTGTCCACCCTGGGACCGGGGGCCACCAATCTCATGACCGGTTTCGCCGATGCCAACATGGATCGCGCCCCCATCGTCGCCCTGGCCGGGCAGGGGGCCACCACCCGGATGCACAAGGAAAGCCACCAGGTGCTGAACCTGGTCAACCTGTTCAGCCCGGTGGCCAAATACAGTGTTGCCATTCTCGAACCGGAGATTGTTCCCGAGATCGTCCGCAAGGCCTTCAAGGTCGCCCAGGCAGAAAAACCCGGCGGCTCCTTCATCAGTTTTCCCGAGAATATCGCCGCCGCACAGGTGGGGGATGATTCGGTCCCGCTCAAGGTCCAGGGACCGCTGCCGCCGCAGCCGTCGCCCCTCAAGGTCGAAAGGGCCTCCCGCGTTATCGCGGAAGCCGAATTTCCCATTATCCTGGCGGGAAACGGCGTTGTCCGGGCCAATGCCGGCGGGGCCCTGCTCAATTTCGCTGAGCATCTCGGTATCCCCGTGGCAACCACCTTCATGGCCAAGGGCGCCGTTCCGTCTTCCCATCCCCTCTGCCTCGGCGCCATCGGGCTGCAGGCGCACGATTACGTTGCCTGCGGCTTTGACCGGGCCGATGTTGTCATCTGCGTCGGTTTCGACATGGTCGAATATCATCCCTATCTCTGGCATCCCCGCGGGGACAAGAAAATTGTCCATATCGACCAGATGTACGCCGAAGTCGATTCCCGCTACATTCTCGAAGTAGGGGTCATCGGTGATATTTCCTCCTCGCTTGACCGCATTGCCGAACGAACCGTGCGGGACAAAACGGTCAGCACCTTCGCGCTGCGCGAACTCATTGACAATGAGCTGCGGCAGTACCGGGACGACGACGGCTTCCCCCTCAAGCCCCAGCGGATCATCAACGACGTCAGGACGGTAATGGGGGAGGAGGACATTCTCCTTGTCGACGTCGGGGCTCATAAAGTCTGGCTTGCCCGCCTCTATGGATGCGAGCGGCCGAACACCTGCCTTATTTCCAACGGCTTCGCCGCCATGGGGATCGGGGTCCCTGGCGCCATAGCGGCAAAGCTTGTTCATCCCCGGCGCAGGGTGCTGACCATAACCGGCGACGGCGGATTCATGATGAATTCCCAGGAGATCGAAACCGCGGTGCGCTGTCGGCTTCCCGTCGTCATCATGATATGGAACGATCAGGGATACGGGCTCATCAAGTGGCACCAGGAACGCCGCTTCGGCCGCAGCGGTCATGTTCGATTCGCCAATCCCGATTTTGTCCGCTATGCCGAGTCATTCGGGGCCAGAGGATACAGGGTGGGGAAGGCTGCGGAACTGCAGCCTGTCCTGCGGCAGGCCTTCGCCGATGATTCCGTCGCCGTCATCGACGTCCCGGTCGATTACACGGAAAACATGAAGCTCACGGAAAAACTCGGCAAGCTGATATGTCCGGTCTGAGTTCCTGTCCCGGCCATGAAACAGGCGGTTCGGCCCCAACCGGACAGCGGAACGGATGGAGAAACACCCGCGCATGTCATGAACCAGCAGACTGACAAACAGCCGGCGGCCGGAAGCGGCATGCCGGGCCGTTTTTTCAATCCCTTTTCAGGCAGAAAAGACCGGGTCGAGCGCAACCGCACCCTGCGGAAAAGGATAGCGGCGACAGTGTTGATTACCCTCATTGCCGCCGCCGTCGCCGCCTTCAGCACCGATTTTTTCATCCGCTTCCTCAACCATGCGAAGCAGAAGGCCACCACCAGGGATCTCGTCTTTGAAATCAACGCCTTCGTTCTCCATCATTTTACCGATGCCGTTCATTTCCTGGCCGGATCAAAGCATGTCCACGCCGTCCTGACGGGGCGGCAGCCGCCCGACAATGAAAACCTGGTCAGCGAGCTGGTCATGGTCCAGGGCCTGCTCGGGGTTTCCATTGTCTACGTCATGGACGGGGAAGGCACCGTTGTCGGCTGCTCCCCATATGATGACGGAAAAACCCTGACCGGCAACAATTATAAATTCAGGCCCTATTTCACCGAACCCAGCGGGGGCAGGGATGCCCGGTATGCGGCGATCGGCGTCACGACCGGGGACAGGGGTCTGTATTTCAGCGCCCCCGTTCGGGACCCTGGTTCGGGAACCTTCATCGGCGCCGCCGTCATAAAGGTTCCCATGGATTTTGTTGAAAAATATTTCAGCAACTATATCACGGATGAAGCCCTGCTTCTCTCCCCGGACGGAATCGTCTTTTCAGCCACCCGGCAGGAATGGCTCTACAAGGCGGCTCTGCCGCTGACGGAGTCGCGGAAGGCGCAGCTGATCTTGAGCCGGCAGTTCAGCGATGAACCGCTCGATCCCATGCCCTTTTATCTTGACGGAAACATTGTTCATGAAAACGGCAGGAGATATCTCGTTCATTTTGAACCGATTGAAATGTCCGGGTGGCGGATCGTCTCGCTGCAGCATGTCCCGTTTCCCGTTGTCACGGTCCTGGCAACCGCTGCTTTCGTCATTTTCTGCGGATGCATGGTTGTCCTGGGCTTTCTTTTCACCTACCGGGAAGAGATGCTTGTCGAGGTGGTCCGCCTCGGTCAGGAACGCAGCCGGAAGGTGGAGGAGTCGCGGCAGACGACGCAGCTCGAACTGGAAACGATCCTCGAGGCCAGCCTGGTCGGCATCGTCCTGGTGCGCGACGGGATCATCACCAGCGTCAATCAGACCATGTGCTCCATCCTCGGTTACCCGGCGCAGGAAATGATAGGCCAAAATGCCATGATGTTCTTCCCCGGCAACCATTCCTTCCGCACCTTTATTCACCGGTACGCCCGGCAGCTGGCCCAGCGGGACATCGAACATGTGGAGCAGTACCTGCGCCGGAAGGACGGAACACTGGTTCCCTGCTCCCTCAGCGGCAGGGCGATACTGCCCTCCGATCTGTCCAGGGGGGTGGTCTGGGTCATTGAGGACATCCGGGAGCGCAAAAAGGCGGCCAGGGAACTGGAGAAGGCCAAGGAGGCCGCTGAAGCCGCCAGCCGGGCCAAGAGTGAGTTTCTGGCCAACATGAGCCATGAAATCAGGACTCCGATGAACGGTATCATCGGCATCGCCGAATTCCTCCTGGACCGGGAGACCGACCCGGCCCGGCACAAGAAGCTTGAACTGATCCACACTTCGGCCCGCCGGCTGATGAAGGTTATCAATGACATTCTTGATTTTTCAAAGAATGAAAGCGAAGCGCTGGCCTTTGAGAACAATCCCTTTTCCCTGCGTGACCTGATGAACGAAGTGGTCAACAGTTTCTCCCTGCAGGCGGCCGACAAGGGAATAGTTCTCCAGACGGCCGTTGATGAAACCATCCCGAAAACCCTCATGGGCGATGAAACCCGCTTGGCCCAGGTCATGATGAACCTGGTGGGCAACGGCATCAAATTTACCGACCGGGGGAGCATAATCGTGCGCGCAAGCCGGGTGCAGGCCGCTGATCCGGATACGGCGACAATCATGTTCGAGGTGATCGATACAGGCATAGGCATTGATCGGGACAAGCAGGGGGCTGTTTTTGAAGCGTTTACCCAGGCCGATTCGTCGCATTCCAGAAAGTACGGGGGTACGGGCCTCGGTCTGTCAATATCGCGCCGCATTATTCAGCAGTTGGGCGCCGATATTCACCTGGAGAGTGAGCCCGGCCGGGGATCACGCTTCTGGTTCGTGCTGTCGTTTGCAAAGGGGCACAGTCAGGAACCGAGCCCGGAACGGGAAGAACCTGTTGCCGAACTGCCTCCGCCCGGGGTATCCTTTACCGGTCAGGTACTGCTGGCCGAGGACGATTTTATCAGTAGAACGCTGGCCCGCTCCCTGCTGGAGCAGGCCGGACTGCAGGTGACGACGGTTGCCAACGGATCCGATGCGGTGCGGGCCTGGCGCCAGGGTCGGTTTGACTGTATATTCATGGATGTCCAGATGCCGGAAATGGACGGCCACGAAGCGGCCGCCCTCATCAGGGAAGAGGAGCGGCGGCGGGGAGGGCATGTGCCGATCATCGCCATGACCGCCTGCGTCATGAAGGGAGACCGGGAAAAGTGCATCAGCGAGGGAATGGATGATTATATCGCCAAGCCGATCGAGCGGTCGGTCCTTGTCGGCATGCTGTACAGGCATCTGCCGCAGGCATCATCCTCCCCGCGTCAGGGGGAGGAGGGATAGATGACCGGCAGGCGCTTCCTTCTCTTTGTGCTGTTTCTGCTGCTGGCCGGAAGTGCTCTCTTCCTGCTGACGGACCGTCCGAAGAGCGTGATGGATCCCGCCCGTTTTCTGCCGGAGAACACCATTGCCTTCATTGACATCAAGAACCCCCCGGAACAGTTCCGGAACTTCTCCGGCTCCCGTCTCGGCCGGCAGATTGATTCGGTCAGGTGGCCTGATGTGCTGGCCGCGCTCGGCAGTTCCGCAGACGATATCGCCGATTTTACCCTCCGCCTGGAGAGGATCAGGGCGGCTGCCAACAGTGCCGAGGTCCGCGAATTGTTCGGCCGCCGGCTCGTCGTCGCCCTTCTGCCGCCGCGGGCGAAGGTTGCGGATGCCCAAGCCGGCCCGGACCTTCTTGACTCCCTGGTCCTCATTGCCCTGCCGCGCCACCGGGCGGCCGTGCTCAATATCCTGTCCGCGCCGTTTGTGCGGGAATACCGCTCCATGTCCCGAACCCATCTGGGCAAGGAAATACGGTCATTTGCCCTGAGTGAGGAGGTGACGGTTTCCCTGGCGGTCAGCGACGGCTATATTGTCGCGGCGCTGTCCCCCGACGCGGTCATGGCCTGTCTTGACATGTCAATGAACAGCCTGACCGGGGGGACGGGAGGGCTGGACATGAATCCGGAATTCATCTCCCTGCGCCGGCTGCCCGACGGCGGAGATGATCAGTTTCTGTACCTGAATGTCAAGAAACAGCATGATCCGCGGCTGGCCGAGGTCCAGGCCGGCACGGACCGGCCGCCATTGCTTCCCGCGGTGCAGCCGGGATACGCGGTGCCTTTCGGCAGCCTGGCATTGTACCGCCGTCCGGGGTTTCCCGGTACACGGAAAATGCACTATGGTGGTGTCCTCCGTTTTGCCCCGGAAATCCTGCCGGCTGCAGGGAGCCGGCTGCGGCTCCCCCCTCCGGCCGTCAATGCCGTTGTCGGGGAGGTTCCGGCAGATCTGTCGGCTTATTTCTGGACAAATATGCTTGATCCCCATACCATCTCCCTTGCCCTTGAAGGGGGCGGTCTGCGCAACCAGGATGGCCCGCTGGGCCGTTTTGAGGAATGGCTGCTGGCCCGGGGCAACATTTCCCTGGACGCCTTTTTGTCCCTCTTCAGCGGACAGGCCAGCATCAACGTCGCCAGATTGCGGGGAGGGGGACTCCTGCCCATTCCGCGAATGTGTTTTCGTCTGGAGGTCTCCGCCCCGGACAAAGTCGCCCAACTGATGGACGATCTCCTGGCGGGCCAGCCCGTGCAGACCTCTGCCGTCAACGGCACGAGCGTTTCCTCCCTCCAGCTTGCCGGAGGCCTGATTCAGCCTTCCTTTGCCCTGGATGGGCGGTTTTTTGTTTTCGCCGACAGCCGCGAACAGATCGAGTCCGTGCTTGGCGGCAGCCACGAACTCCTGACCAGGGACCCGCTGTTCAGAAAGGTGGATGTCGGCCTGGCGGAGCCGAACAACCTGACGGTTTTTGTCCGCAATGCCGAGTTCATGGAAACCGTCAAGGGATTCGCCGCCTGGTCCGGCACCCTGCTTTCAATGAGCGGCCGGAGCCAGGGAAGCGAAAGCAGGGTTGTCATTGACCAGGTCGTCCTGCCCATCCTTGAGGGGTTGAAAATGTACAGTGCCGTGAGCGCCCGTTTGTTTTCCGGACGGGAGGAAGTCGTGATCGAAGCAACCCTGCTGGTTGATGAGCAGGAAAGGATGTAGCCGCCATGCTGCAGAAACTCGTGGATGAGCTGAGAAAAGTCGTCGCCTTCAAGGAGACCACTGTTCCGGGCGATGTGGTCCTGATCGCGGCCGACAATCCCCGCCTGCTCGTTTATGCCCTGGTCCAGGCAATTGAGCCTGATCCGGGGCGCAAGGACAGGTGGTGGAACGTGCATATGCATCTGCTGACCGTCCCCCCCCGGGAAACGGTGTGGACCTTGCGGGAGCCGCAGTTTACCGGCAGGGAGATTTTTACCATGGGGGGCGAAGAGCGGTTTCTGCAGGCAGTCCGAATCGGCGCCTCTTCCGAGGGAGACCGGGAGCAGGCAGGCCGGAAAGAGGCCTCCGCGGCGGCGAAGCCGTTCCGGCGTTTGAAATGACCGTTCTGGAAAAAGACGTCGTCGTCCACGACCGGCACGGCATCCATGGGCGAGTTGCCGCGGCACTTGCGCAGATTGCCGCCAGGAAGAGGGTGGTCCTGCGGATCATCCACGACGGCGCCGCCACTGACTGTTCCTCCATCCTTGAGGTGTTGAGCATGGCCATTGCATACGGGACCCGGTTAACCATCAGAATTGAAGGCGAAGACAGGAAAGCGGCCAAAGCCCTCGCGGCCGTCGAGAAACTGTTTGCCGCCGGGAAGGAAGTATGAATTTTTCCGGGACGGGAGCCAGCTGGAGCAGGGAGGGTGGCAGAGAACCGCTGACCATGCACGGAATTGCCGCATCCCCGGGAATAGTCGAGGGAAAAGCCCTCGTGCTCCGGCGCCGCACCCGGAGCACCGGTTGGGCCCACCTGCCGGCCGAGCACGTCCCGCAGGAGGTTGAGCGGTTCCGGCGGGCCGTGGACAAGGCCGAGAAAGATCTGGTCAGCCTGCGCGATCAGTTCGCCGAAGACCTCTCCGATGCCTTGTCCATCATCGACAGCCATATTCTTATGATCAAGGACCGGATGATCGTCGAGCGGACGGTTGACCTGATCAGGGAGCACGGGGTAAATGCCGAATGGGCGCTGGCCAGGGCCCTGGGCAATATTAAGAAGAAGTTCGAAGCCATAGCCGATCCGTATATCAAGGCGAGGTACGCCGATGTCAAATACGTGGCAGACCGGGTTTTCGGCATATTATCGGGGACCGGCAGTGATCCCCTGGCGGACATCGATGAACCGGTCATTCTGGTTGCCCATGATTTCTCGCCGGAAGATACCCTGCGCATGCGTTCCCGGAATATACTGGGGTTCATGACCGAGAAGGGCGGCATCACTTCCCATACCGCCATAGTTGCCCGGTCGCTGGGCATACCTGCGGTGGTCGGTCTGGAGCATGTAACACGGCAATGCATCACCGGTGAAACGGTGATTCTGGACGGCTTCAAGGGGCAGGTCCATCTCAATCCCACCCTGGACCGGCAGAGGCAGTACCGGGAATATCAGCGGCAGCACCGGGAATTTTCGGACGAAGTTGCCTTCTATATTCATCTCAGCCCCGAGACCCGGGACGGATACAGGATACGGCTGGCCGCCAACATCGAAATGGTGGCCGAACTGGACGCGGTGATTCGTTTCGGGGCCGAGGGCGTCGGGCTGTTTCGCAGTGAATTCGATTATTTTCACGGCCCTTCCAGGCCCGGCGAAGAGGCCATGTACGGGACATACAGGCAACTGCTGGCGGCCCTTGACCCCCAGCCGGTGACCATCCGCACCCTCGATGTGGGCGGAGACAAGTTCGTCGGGCACCTGTCGACCAGCGGCCTGCGGCTTGACCTGGAGCGCAATCCCGCCCTCGGTCTGCGTTCGACACGCTATTTCCTGCGCGAACCGGCAATTTTTATCGCCCAGCTGCGGGCCATGCTCCGGGCGTCGGCCCATGGCAACCTCAGGATCCTCTTTCCCATGATATCGTCCCTCAATGAATGGCGAAGGGTCAGGGAAATTCTGGATCTGGCCAAAAAGAGCCTGGCGGCTGAGGGGAGGCACTTTTCCCCGGACATCCAGGTGGGCATCATGGTGGAGGTGCCGAGCGCCGTGGTCATGGCTGATTCCCTTGCCGGCGAGGTCGATTTTTTCAGTATCGGCACCAATGACATGATTCAATACTCCCTGGCCATCGACAGGGGCAACGAGTATGTGGCCTCCATGTATGAACCGCTGCATCCGGCGGTCCTGCGCATGATCAAACAGACGGTCGACGCCGGCCATGCCCACGGCATCGAGGTGGCGATCTGCGGTGAGATGGCCGGAGATGTCATGTCCGTACCGGTTCTGCTCGGCCTTGGTCTCGATGAATTGAGCATGCGGCCTTCGGCCCTTCCGTTTGTGAAACGCCTGCTGCGGTCTTCCCGGACCACCAGTCTGACGGAACTGGCGGAAAAGGTGCTGGACTGCGGTGAAGGGAGGGAAGTTCTGAGGTACCTGGAAACGCAGCTGCCGGTATTGTACCCCGAGGAGTTCGGCAACCGGTGAACGAGCGTGGAATTATCGAACTGCTGGGCTCGATGACGGCCGCCGCCGCCCCTGATCTGCTGCAGGGCATAGGCGACGACTGCGCCGTCATCAGGAAAAACAGCCGGCAATCCTGGCTGGTGACCATGGACACCCTGGTCGAATCGGTCCATTTCGACCGGAACTGGCATCCGCCGGACAAACTCGGCCGCAAGGCCGTTTCGGTGAATGTGAGTGATATCGCGGCAATGGGGGGCATTCCGGTTTTCGTTTTCTTGTCTCTCGGCTTGCCGGCAGGCTTCGATGCCGGGTGGCTGACCTCGTTTTCCCGGGGGCTGGCCGAGGCCTGCCGCGAGTTCGGCTGCATCCTTGCCGGGGGCGACACGGTCCGCAGTCCTGCCGGCGTGCTTGTTACCGTTGCGGTCATCGGCGAAATGCCGACCCGGCAGGTGGTATTGCGCAGCGGCGCAAAGGCCGGTGATGCAGTCTGGGTCAGCGGATATCCGGGGCGGGCGGCGGCCGGGCTCGAACTCTGCCGCCTTGGGAGGACCGAAGATCCGGCCTTTGCCGGCCTGGCGGAAGCGCATCTGAATCCGCAACCCCGCCTTGAACTCGCCCGGCGACTGGCCGAGAACAGGCTGGTCCACTCCATGATGGATCTTTCCGACGGCCTTGCCACCGACCTCGCCCACATCTGCACCCGCAGCAAGGTCGGTGCGGTGATTGATCCGGCCGGACTGAGGATGGACCCTCTTCCTGCCGCCGCCGGGCTGCTGGACAAGGATCCGGACCAGTGGATTCTGTCCGGCGGCGAGGATTTTGAACTTGTATTCACTGCCCCGGCCCGGCATTCCGCGGCCATCGTCGATCTTGCCGCCCGGCTGGAGGTGCCAGTCACCCGCATCGGACGAATCGATGACAGTCAGGGAGTCCGGGCGGCGCGGCCCCATCCGGACGGGAACCATGCCGTTGAAATCGATATCTCCTTTTCCGGCTACGATCATTTCCCCGAACCCCGGTGAAATATCCTTTTCCATTTACAACGGGGAAAAAATATGCGCTGTTGATGATTTTATGGTAAATTAAAAATTTTATACGGCCGATACCGAAGGTGTCGGTCCGAAAAAACAGCGTGACGAAGGGCAGCAGGGCATTCAGGAACCCCAGCTGCTGCGGGAGTCGGGCTGTTTTTGTCTTTTCCGTTGGGAATCGCTTATCGGAAAAAGGAACATTGCATGGGAAACCGCGACCTGTATTATGGTGATGTGCCGAAATATGCCAGACCTTTCGTCCTTGTCGGCAATCACGGCACATACCTGCTGCACGACCTCGGCCGGATGGGCGTATTTCTGTTTAATTCGCTCATCGGCATATTCAAGGGGCCGTTCCGCTTCCGCGAGCTGCTGAAACAGCTTCATTTCATCGGCGCCGGATCGGTGGCGGTCATTTTTTTCACCGCTCTCTCCTCCGGCATGGTCCTTGGTCTGCAGGGATACTATTCCCTGAACAAATTCGGCGCCGAGGGCATGTTGGGATCGGCCGTTTCCCTGACCCTGATAATGGAGCTCGGCCCTGTGTTGACGGCGCTCATGGTGACCGGCCGGGCGGGTTCGGCAATGTGCGCCGAAATCGGCATCATGAGGATTTCCGAACAGATTGACGCCCTGGAATGCATGGCCATCGATCCGTTCCGCTATCTTATCTCCCCCAAATTTGTCGCGACCCTCATTTCCGTCCCCCTGCTCACCGCAATGTTTGACGTTGTCGGTATATTCGGGGGCTACCTGGCCGGCGTCAAGCTCATGGGCGTCAATTCGGGCTCATTCTTCAGCGGCATGGAGCAAAGCGTGACCAATCACGATATCAACCTCGGGGTCACCAAGTCGTTCGTCTTTGCCCTCCTGGTCGCATGGGTGTGCACCGGCAGGGGGTATTTCGTCCAATCGATACGGGGGGCCGGGTTCGGAGCGGAAAGCGTCAGCAAGGTGACCACCCAAGCTGTTGTCATCTCGTCGATTTCCGTGCTGGTGTTTGATTATCTGCTGACGGCCATACTGTTATGAGCACCCAGCCGGAAACGACAGCCGCGAGCGATCCGGTAATCCGGTTCATCGATGTAACCAAGTCCTTTTCCGGACCGAAAGGGCGGAATTATGTCCTCAACAAGGTGAATTTTTCTGTTCCCCGCGGTATGACGACGGTGATTGCGGGAGGCAGCGGCCAGGGAAAAAGTGTAGCCCTGAAGCTCGTCCTCGGCCTCATGCAGCCGGACAGCGGCAGCATCATGGTGGACAGCCTGGATGTCACCCGGCTTCGGGGCGAGAAATTGAGAAAGCTGCGGACAAAATTCGGCGTACTGTTTCAAGGATCGGCGCTGTTCGACTCCCTGACGGTATTCGAGAATGTGGCCATGCCGCTCAGGGAACGACTTCGCCTCAGTGACTCTGAAATTGAGGGAAGGGTCATGCAGACCCTTGAACAGCTCGAACTGGTCGGTCACGAGAACAAGTTCCCGGCCCAGTTGAGCGGCGGCATGAAAAAACGGGTGGGATTGGCCAGGGCATTGCAGCTTGATCCGGAAATCGTCCTTTTCGACGAGCCGACAACGGGACTTGATCCGGTCATGACGGGCGAAATATACGATCTTTTTCTCCGGACCCAGAGTCGAAAAGGATATACGGCCGTCATTGTCAGTCATGACATACCCAGGGTTTTCGACCTTGCCGACCAGATAGTGCTGCTGAATAAAGGCGAAGTCGACGTATTTTCAAGTCCGGCCGAAATTCAATATTCCACCAAGCCGTATATCAGGGAGTTCTCTGAGCAGGTATTGGGCGGTGTAACTAAATCGCTGGAACAGGGTTAAAACATGAAGAACAATATAACGGACGCTGTGGTTGGCATTTTTCTGATCATCGGTTTTATAGCCTTGGGCTGGCTTGCCCTGCAGCTGGGGGAAGTTCCATGGTTGACCGGGGGCAGGATGTATGTGCTCGAAGCTGAATTCGGCAACATCTCCGGATTAAAGGAGGGCGCCGATGTCCAGATTGCCGGGGTTAAGGTGGGAACGGTCAAGCAATTGACCCTGAACGAGGATGCCTACGCCATGGTGACCATGCAGATTGACCGGGGTGTACAGGTGCCTCTCGATTCCATCGCTTCGGTGAAATCCCAGGGGATTATCGGCGACAAGTACATCCAGATCACCCTCGGCGGCGACGAACAGTTTTTTGCGGCCGGAGAGACCATGACGGAAACCGAATCGGCCGTTGATCTGGAGTCGCTCATTTCCAAATTCGCTTTCGGGCAGGTTGACTAAAAATCATCTAACATCAGGCCATGGCACGTCGAATCCAATTCATTCTTCTGGCAACGGCAATTGCAGTCACGGGTACAGCGCCGCTACTCCCCTCTGCGGCGGCCAACGCAGCAGAAATCGATTTTCTCAGCGACGATTTTTACGAGTATGACGATGTTTCACGGGAGGCGGGCGACCCCCTGGAACCGGTGAACAGAGTGATTTTCCGCTTCAATGACAAGATGTATATTTATGTCATGGAGCCGGTGGCCACGCTGTACGCCTCCGCTGTTCCGCTGGACCTGCGTGAATGCATCTTTAATTTTTTCCGCAACCTGGAGGAACCGGTTCGCTTCCTGAATGCGCTTCTCCAGGGCAGATTCAGCGACTCCGGCGAGGTCCTGACCCGGTTTCTGATCAACTCCACCCTCGGCATCTACGGGCTGGGCGATGCGGCGACACGGGTGTTCGACGTCCCGCCCGTCGAGGCCACCCTGGGCGAGACCCTGGCGGTCTGGGGCGTGGGGGACGGGGCCTATCTGGTTGTGCCTTTCTACGGTTCCTCAACCATCCGTGATTTCACCGGGACGGTGGTCGACGGTTTAGGCGTGCCCTATTATTCCTGGACCGATGATTATTATGATATGGGGGCGGTCTACGCCGGCAAGGAAACCAACAAGCTGTCAATGCATCTTGGGGAGTACGAAGAACTGAAATCCGTTCTTTTTGATCCGTATATCTCGTTCCGGAATGCGTATTTTCAATACCGGAGCAAGGTCAGGGGGCAGTCCCGATCCGGGCCCGACGAGGCTGAATAATTTTTCCGGCCCGGCGCCGCCCGGGGACAGACCCCTGAACCGCAGGCCTTGCCCCGGCCTTGATTGCCTGGCAGAACTGCTTGCATACTTTCATCAATACACGAGGTTTGTTATGTTTCATCAGGACA
>Ga0209164_1000576_pt1 | contig 78400 bp, 63 predicted proteins | sample MTBNYHSulfiMetaG_FD_187458 | JGI IMG/M metagenome (GOLD analysis project Ga0209164, IMG submission 187458) | Enrichment culture microbial communities from rom New York Harbor, USA that are MTBE-degrading - MTBE-NYH (New York Harbor Sulfidogenic)... | ecosystem: Environmental > Aquatic > Marine >... | reverse complement strand
GCAGGTCGGGGGCGCCGGCGTCGTTGGGCAGGATGACCCCGGGCAGCGAGACGGCCTGCAGCGTCTGGCCGTCGACCTCGACCGGCTCGAGGCCGAAGGCGCTCATGCGGTAGCGCAGCTCGACGCCGTTCGTTCCCTGGTTGCGCAAGACTAGACCCGTGTCGGGGCCCGGAGCGGCCACATCGATCATGCCGGCCTGCGCAACAAACGCAGCGCACAGGAAGGTGGCCAGTAGCGTCACCGTGGTGCGATTCCCTGGAAGGATGCTGCCTGCATGGACTCTGATGGACATGGAAACCTCCTCGCTGCAACCGGCCCGGGCAGGGTAGTTCAAGTGGCAATTTCCACCTTGATTATACCTTACAGGGGAGGCGCATTCCAGGGGGCTCGCCAGGAGGCTCGCCGGAGAATTCAGCTCGGGCGGGGGCTACAGCCAGCCCTGGGCGCGGTACCAGGCGTAGGCGCGCTCGATGGCCGCATCGACGGGGGAGGACTCGTAGCCAAGCTCGTGGCGAGCCAGGCTGATGTCGTAGGCCTGCCCATGTTTCGCCATGCGGATGCCCGTCATGGGGAAGAGCGGCCGCGTGCCCGTGGCGGCAGCGAGGAGCTCGGCCAGCATGCTGATCGACCCGGCCAGGGCCAGGGGCATGGCCCGTCGGGGTGCAGGCACGCCCGCGACGCGGGCGCAGCGCTCGAGAAACGCCCGGCTCGTCATGTTCTCGCCGCCCAGGATGTACCGCTGGCCGATGCGCCCGCGCTGCGCGGCCAGGACGATGCCCGCGCCGACGTCGCGCGTGGGCACAATGTTAACCTGCCCGGGGAGGTAGGCGGGGATCTGCCGCCTGGCGAGCGGAAGCATGAGCTGTGCGGTGGTCCGGCGGGCGTCGAGCTCATCGACACAGAAGGTCGGATTGACGATGACGACCGGCAACCCACGACCGGCTTCGGCCAGAACCATCTCCTCCATCATCGTCTTGAGTGCGAAGTAGGGCGCCGTGTCTCGAACCGGGAAGCGCCTGTCCGCTTCACAGGCGGGGCGCGACCCGTGTGCCGGCTTGCCGTCGGGACCGGCCGGCACGCCGATCGTGGTGACGCTGCTGACGTAGACCATCCGCCGCACGCCCGCGGCGGCGACGGACTGAAGCAGGTTCTCGAGCCCCGCGCGCGCGCGCGCGAGCAGGGTGCGCTTGCCGAAGTGCCTGGTGGGGTAGGGGGCTGCGGCATGGATCACGAGATCGCATCCGTCCAGCGCCCGCCCGAGGGAAGGTGCGTCCTGGAGGTCTCCGGAACAGGTCTCCACCTCGACGCTGGTGAGGTTGCGCGTGTCGCTGCCCGCGCGGACCAGGGCGCGCACGGGCACGTTCGCGCGCAGGCAGGCCCGCACCGCGTGGGCGCCGATCATGCCGGTTGAGCCGAGCACGAGCGCGCGCTCAAAACGCAGGTCGGGCCGGGGCGAGGCAGTCTGAGTCACGCGCAGGCTCCTTCTTGCCAACTGGGCTGGCGGCGGCGATCCTCACACCGGCGGCCAACCGGGGATCAGCCACCAACGGTCATAGACCGCGAATCATGGTACAAGGCCGATCGCGAATCCGCAACGCCGGCGGAAGCGCGGCCGGGGTGGAGTCCAGGCTGGATCTTTGCCGGGTGTTGCCAGGAGGAATGACCGACAAGGTCCACGAGTTCGTCCTTTGACGCCTGCACCGGTCACGGTGCAGGATAGACTCGTAGACGTGGAACACCGGGCGCCCATGTGTCCGCGGGGCACTGGGTATCAGCCGAGGGAGGAGAGAGAAGCATGAAGGTCTCGATCGAGTTCTGCCGGGAATGAAACTACGACCCTCGCGCCGCCAGTCTGGCGGCGGCGATCAAGGTTGCCATCGGCGTTGAGGCGCGGCTCATTCCCAGTGGCGGCGGCGTCTTCGAGGTCATGGTCGACGATGAGCTCATCTTCTCCAAGAAGCGCCTGGGGCGGTTTCCGGAGGAAGACGAGATCCTGTCCGCGCTGCGCAAGAAGCACCAGGCTGCGAACGATTGACGCCGCCCTGCCTGGGCTGAGATCATTGAGCAGCGGTGCGCAGCTGACGTGAGGGTGACGTGGACCCATCGACAGAAATCGGTCGCCTCCGGTTCGCGGCCTGGACGAGGATGCTCCTGGGCGCGCTGGCGCTGATCCTGCCCGCGGTCGTCACGGGCCAGACACCGGGCACCCGCATCCACGAGACGATCCCGCTCGGGCGCGAGGCCTGCACGATCACGATTTCCGGAGGCGATGTCCTCATGTGCGTGGGCGACGTCGTCACGGTTGCCGCCCAGCTCGAATGCGCAGAGGGCTACCTGCGCGTCCACGATCCCCAGTGGTTCCTGGACACCGAGTTTCTCGGGGAGGGCGATGAGATCACGCTCTCCCCGCCGCCGGGTGACTACGTGCTAACGGTGAGCTGCGCCTCGTGCGAAGACCAGGTCATGGTGACGGTGCAGGACGAGAGCGCCTGCTACTGGACACCGCGCCTGGACGCGCTCTACGCCGACGACCAGACCGAGGCGACTATGGGCATCTTCCTGCCGGTCAACGCCTGGTCCGTCACGCCCGGGACCTTCCCTTACGCCAAGTATCTGATGCGGCCCGTCGTTTTGTGGGCCGATGAGCTGCTGACCACGGGGCAGTTCATTCTCGACACACAGGGTGACAACCTCGAAGTGTTCGCCGCGGATGGCACGCCGCTGAACCTCCCCGCGGTGTTCAGCGTATCGGCGCTGCCCGAGACCATGCTCGTCAGCGCCAGCGCGCTGGGCGCATCGACGCTGCGGGCGAGTTACACGCCCCAGGATGCGTCGTGGGACCCCGGGGCGACCAAAGGCGAGCGTCGCGAGGTCGGGGTGGATGAGATCAAGGTGCGCGTCGGGCAGTTCCCCGGCCTGGCCGGCGGCGTGCTGGCCGGCTACCCGCACTTCGAGTTTGTCGCCGCGGTCAACGACAACGACGTCCTGCAGGGTGCGCTCGACCCGGCGCGCCACGGCGAACGGTTGGGGCTGACCTACCGGGCCTATGTGGTGGCCCACCGCACGCCCGCGCAGTGGGCCGCCAATCCCGCGCTCAGCGATGTGAGCGGCGGCTACGAGACAGCAGTGGTGACCGGGGGCTCGATTGCGGGCAACGTGCTCGCCCTGTGGTCGCAGGGGCTGGCCGCGGGGAGCCTCGTCGGCCAGCCCTACGACGTCGTCTACGACTTCGGCCTCGACGGACGGCTCGATCCCGGTGACCTGATCGACGGCCTCAGCGATGTCGGGGCGGGGGTCTACATCGTCCGCGATCTCGACCTGGTGGGACCCTATGCCGTCGAGATGATCCAGTACTCGGGCGGTTCGTGGCTCGGCCAGCGCACCTACTTCCCGGCCGACATCGCGGGCATGGGGCAGTTGCCGCTGGTCGTGATCAGTCACGGCAACGGCCACTACTACACCTGGTATGACTACCTTGGCTATCACCTGGCATCCTACGGCTACGTGGTCATGGCGCATGAGAACAACACCCAGCCGGGGATCGAGTCAGCTGCGACCACTACGCTCACCAACACCGATTACATCATCGGGCATCAGGGATCGATCGGCAGCGGGCTCCTGAACGGCCACATCGACGGGCACCACGTGACCTGGATCGGTCACAGCCGCGGTGGGGAAGGCGTCGTACGCGCCTATGACCGGCTCATCGACGGCGCCTACGCGCCGCAGTACTTCACGACGAGCGACATCGTCCTCGTAAGCAGCATCGCGCCGACTGTCTATCTGGGCACGGTCGACACGTACCCGCACCAGGTCGACTACCACATGCTCTACGGCGCGGCCGACGGCGATGTCAATGGCGGCTGCTACATTGGCCACCGGCAGTCACTGCGGATCGCTGAGGCCGCTGAAGGCAATGTACAGGTGACCTACGTGCACGGCGCGGGGCACAACGACTTCAACTGCTGCGGCTGGAATGACGCTCAAGGACCCGACCTGATCGGCCGGCCGGAAGCCCAGCGGGTGGCCAAGAGCTACTACCTGGCCCTGATCGAAGCCTACATCCGCGGCAATCCTGCGGCACCTGACTACCTGACCCGCCTGTACGCGGGGTTCCGCCCGAGCGGCATCGCCCCGCACGTGATCTGCGCCAACTCCTATCGCGATGCCGTCGCGATCGATCGCTTCGTCATCGACGACTACCAGACCCAGAGCAGCCCGGGCACCAGCAGTTCGGGCGGCGCCGTGACCTACAACGTGGCGAATATCTACGAGGACCGGCTCGACGACGGCGACCTCGAGTTCACCTGGCTGCCGTCAGACCCGATGAACGGCATGACCCGATCGGATTCGGGCGATCCCTATCGCGGCGGCACGGTGTTCGACTGGTCGGTGGGGCAGAACCGCTCCTACGAGTTCGAGATCGTTCCCGAACAACGGGATTTCCGGGGGCATGCCTTCCTGTCCTTCCGGGCCTGTCAGGGCACGCGTCACCCGGAGACGGTGGCGCTCGACGGGCCCTTGAGCTTCACCGTGACGCTGCGCGACAGCGGCGGCCGGACCAGCGCGATCAACTTTGGCAGCTATGGATCCATCACGCGCCCGTACCAGCGCACCGGTCTGGGGACCGGCGCGGGGTGGGCGAACGAGTTCAACACGGTGCGCATCCGTCTGTGCGACTTCGAGAATGACAACTCTGGAATCGATTTGGCGGATGTCGTGGCGGTGCGCTTCGACTTTGGCGGATTGTACGGTTCTCCGCGGGGTCGGATCGGGATCGACGATGTGGAACTGACGCGGCGATGATGCTGGGTGGAGTCAAGGGAGATGCGAGGGGATGAAAGGGGGCCAAAGATGAGGGGCCCGCGCTTCAGCCGCTGGGGTGCCCGCGAGCTGGGGGCGAAGCTCGCGTTGGCGGCGCTGCTCGCCGGCGGGGCGACGCTCCCCCGAGCGGCCGCCAGCAGTGACCCGGCTGAGCAGGCTGTGCCCGTCACGGCCGTGCGCAGCCTGCTGTACGCCCGGCCGTTCACCCTGCAGGATCCCTACGTCTACACCTGGTTGCACGATCAGCCGGCGATCACCAGCGGCTGGTTGCTGGCGGTCGCGGTCGACCCGGAGGTGGCCAAGCCGCGGCAGGTCGATGTGCCGGTGCTCTTCGCGGGCGACACGCCGGCCCACCTGACGAACAGCGGCTATCCCTCGGGGGTCATGATCGTGATCGTGCCCGCCTGGGTCGATTTCACCCAGGCACCCATCTATTTCGGTTCCACCGAGCTGCCCGAGCGCATCGACCGCGCCCGTGGCGCCCGCGAACAGGCCGTGGCGGCCGAACGCGGGGCCCGGCCCTTCAGCGCGCAGACGCGCGCGTCCGCGCTCGCGGCGGGTGGGGCGGTGCTCACCCTGCGCGGGTCGCGTGAGCTCTTCCTCGCGGTTGCCGACCTGATCGACCGCTACGCCCCCCAGGAAAGCGAGCTGGCCGAGATCTATCGCACCCCGCTGGTAGGGGAGTAGCGGTCGCGGCGGGCACGCGGTCGCCATGGGCACGCGGTGGCGGCGGATGCGGTGGAGATTGCGCGCCGTGCGAGGGGTCATGCCCGCGCCCAACAAGCACTACAAGCAGGTCAAGCGACTGATCCACCGCGAGAAGCAGCCCGGGCCCTTCGCCGGCAAGTACCATTTCTCGCCCTACATGGCCTGCGGGCACGGGTGCCGTTACTGCGACGGCCGGCATGAGGCCTACTTCATCGAAGGCGACTTCGAGCGCGACATCGTGATTCGCCAGAACGCCCCCGAGCTGCTCACCCGCGAGCTGCCCAAGCTGCGCGAGCGCGGGCCGATCTGCATCTCGTCTGGTGTCAGCGATGCTTACCAGCCCGTGGAGCGCGAGGAGCAGCTCACCCGCCGATGCGCCGAGGTTCTGGCGCGCGGCCGGCTGCCTGTGACGGTGCATACGAAGTCGGATCTCGTTCTGCGAGACATCGATCTGTGGCAGGAGGTTCACGGCCAGGGGGGCTTCGGCCTGTACGTGTCGCTAACATGGACAGACGATAACCTGCGGCGGTGGTTCGAGCCGCACGCCGCGCCGGTGGATGCTCGCCTGGATGCGCTGCGCGAGTACAAGCAGCGGGGCATGACCATCGGCGTGCTGGCGATGCCGTTCGTGCCCCTCGTGGGCGACGCTGCGGAACAGATCGAGGCCCTGCTCGACCGGCTGGTCGCTGTGGGGGTGGCCTTCGCGATGCCGGCCTTAATGACCCTCAAGCGTGGCCGGCAATGGACGACGTTCATGGAGACGATCGACCAGGTTGTGCCCAACCTGCGGCCCGACTTCGAACGCTTATACGCCGACAGTGAGCCCTATGGGGAGCCGGCCGCATCGTATGCGCAGGGCTTCTATGCAACGATTCGCCGCATGTTGGAAGAACGCGGTCTGCCGGCGGTGATTCCCCATCGGATCTATCGCGACCAGTTCCCGCCCTACGACGAGGTGCAGATCCTGCTCGCGCAGATGAGCCAGCTCTACCGCCAGCGCGGCACGGACACGCGCCGCCTGGATCAAGCCCGGCGCCGCTATCAGCGCTGGCTCGACGAGCGGCGCGTGCACTACAACCGGCGCCGGAGTCTCAGCTTCCGCGAGCTCGAGCACGAGCTCGTGCACCTTGCGCGCACCGGGAAGATCGCGGAGCTGCTGGACAACGCGAGACTGGCCGAGTTCGTGAGGACGCTCGTGCTGGAGCGGCCCACGTTTGATGAGCTGGCGATGCGGTGGTCGGACTCAGGGTGAGTCCGACCACCGCACGGGTCGCCGGGTGCCGCCCGGTCGCTGGTGTCTGGTTGGGCCCGCAGCTACTCCAGGCAGCGGGTCTTCATCCGGTAGTTCGCGATACCCGGATTGCCGGCACTGAGCCAGGTCATGAGAAGCTCCGTTCCCTCCGCCTCGTGCGTGATGCGTTCGTCGTGCGATCTGGCGAGAGTCTGGCGGGGCTGGATGTGGCCGCTGTGCTCCCCGAGGACATCGGCCGGGTAGGGGTCGCCCGCCGGCTGCATGGTGCCCATGTCCCAGGGGATCACCGTCAGGGTACCGCGGTAGTAGGCTTCGCAGGTGAGGTGGCCACGCGGCGTGACCTCGACGGTCTTGTGGAACTCGACGGGGCCGGTCACCAGGACCCACTCGGCACCGCTCGGGTTGCAGATCGGCTTCGGGACGACCTGCTCGTAGGCCATGACGAAGTCCTGAGTGAACACGCCCGCGACGACGGGCGCCGCCTCGGCCACATTGAGGATCGTGGCGCGCCCGTCGGTCGCGATGGGCACCGGATCGCTCACCGGTCCGAGCGGTCCGCCGATGTAGGTCTTGAGCTCTTCGGGCAGACCATTGTAGATCATCGCCGGGATCTCGCGGAACGATGGCGCCGCGTTGATGAGCTCGCTCTGTACGAAGGGGAGGGCGGGATCGAGGAGGCCCGAGCGCAGCAGATCGACCAGGACCATCTCCTCCGCCCGCTCCCAACTCAGGACCTGGTGATCGGCCGTCCCCGGGATCAGCACCTCGAAGTGCGCCGCACCGATCGTCCAGACTCCCGATCCCAAAGCGTCGCCAGTCTGGAAGAGCCGCAGGTGCCAGCGGATGGGCTCATAGGTGCCGAGCTGGAGCTGGACGACACTGCCCGTCCAGCCGTTGGCGCCCGCGTAGGTGACCTGAACGTCGCCATGGGCGTCGGACCAGGTCGCGTTGAACGGGTAGACGTTGGGAAACCCGAAGGCGGTGCGGTCTCCGTCCAGCGCCATCAGCGCGGCCCGGATGCGCACCGGATTGGCCTCGCCGACGAAGACGAGGTCGATTGGATCTGAGCCGGTGCCGCTGAAATCCATGCCCGTGTAGGGCCAGAAGGTCACGGCACCGCCCGCAAAGCTGACCGTCACGAGCTCGGCCGGTGCCGGCGGGAACGTGACGCTCTCGCCAGAATGGCCGAGTCCCTCGCGGTCGGTGGGATCATCCCCGGCAAGACTGGACATGGGATTCTCTTCGGAGCAGCCTACGAGGCTGGCCACGAAGAGCATGCTGAAGAGAGCCCACCAGGGGCCGGTGCGAAACATCCTCACTTTCATGATGACCTCCTCATCGCAGTCGAACCTTACAACCCTCACGCCTTCTGGCCGTTGGTCAGGGGCGCGCAACGCCGACTGATCCCGATCGTGCGCGGCCGCCGCGCAGACCGGTCGATTTCATGGGCAATCAAGTTGTGTGCCGTGGCGAGATTGCTGAGGGCGAGGAGGGCAATTCAAATGTGAGGCACGAGATACGGTTTGTCACCTGAAGCTCGACCTCGAGCGCTCCCGAGAAGCCGGGTTCGAGAGGTTCACGGCGGGATACAGGATCGTACAGCGTTGCAGACAGTACGCGGCGGCTACCGCGGAGAACCATGCGCGCGCAGCGCGGCCTCGTAGATCTCCAGGTCCCGTTTCGAGAAGCAGCAGAAGGTGACCTCGATCCCGGGCGCGCTCTGCCGCAGGAACTCCGCCACGGTGTCGACCGCGATACGCGTCGCCTGCTCAATCGGATAGCCATACACACCGGTGCTGATGGATGGGAAAGCGATGGTCGTCAGGCCTCGTTCGGCCGCGACCTCCAGCGATCGGCGGTAGCAGCTCGCCAGGAGCTCAGGCTCGCCGGCCGTTCCTCCACGCCAGACCGGGCCTACGGTGTGGATGATGAAGCGCGCCGGTAGGTTGTGGCCCCGGGTGATCTTGGCGTCGCCCGTCTGGCAGCCTCCGAGGCGCCGGCACTCGTCGAGGAGCCGGGGGCCCGCGGCGCGGTGGATCGCGCCGTCCACGCCGCCTCCCCCCAGGAGGGTCGAGTTGGCGGCGTTCACGATGGCGTCCACCGCGAGGGTCGTGATGTCGGCCAGGACCGCCTTCATGGGAGCTTCTCGATTCTGGGCCCGCGCCCGCGCCCTTCCGGAGAGCGCGGGCCGTCCCCAATGCCTGCGTGCGGGCTACTTGGATCCCGTGTCAGCGAAGATGCGGTAGACGAACCCCGCCAAGATCGCTCCCAGCAGCGGTGCCACCCAGAAGAGCCAGAGCTGTCCCAAGGCCCAGCCTCCGACCATCAACGCGGGACCGGTGCTGCGCGCCGGGTTGACCGACGTGTTGGTGACGGGGATGCTGATCAAGTGAATCAGCGTCAGGCCGAGACCGATCGCAATGGGCGCGAATCCCGCCGGGGCGCGCCGGTCCGTCGATCCCAGGATGATCATGAGGAACATGAAGGTCATGACGACTTCGCTTACAAACCCCGAACCCAGGGAGTAGCCGCCCGGTGAGTGCTCGGCATAGCCGTTGGAGGCCAGCCCGCTGCTGATGTCGAAGCCGGCCTTGCCGCTGGCGATGAGGTAGAGCACGGCCGCGGCCGCTGTCGCTCCGATGAGTTGGGCGATGATATAGTGCGGCAGCTCGGAGGCCTTGAAGCGCCCCCCTGCGACGAGGCCGACCGAGACCGCGGGGTTCAGGTGGCAGCCGGAGATGTGGCCAATCGCAAAAGCCATCGTCAGAACGGTGAGGCCGAACGCGAGCGCTACCCCCAGCAGTCCAATCCCGACATTTGGAAACGCGGCAGCCAGCACGGCACTGCCGCAGCCACCCAGAACGAGCCAGAACGTGCCGATCAACTCGGCGAAGCTACGTTTGGCGAGTGACATTCCCACCTCCTTTGTGGATCACCCGAATCGCTCCTTGATTCTGTCCCAGGTGCCTCCGATGACAGACGAATTGTCGCGGACAGTCAAGGGCCTGCAGTGAAGCACGCTCCTGCCTTTGATGTCTCGGCAGGGCGATCGCACCGCGACATTTACACGATGCTCCAATTCCGCCAGGCAGCATAGCACGCGGTAGAAGTCTGGCAAGCATCAGCAGGAATCCGGATGCGCGGCCGGCTACGCGCGCGATGGGGCCTTCGCCGAGTCGTAGTCTGCTTCCGTGGCGTGGAGATGATCGCGCTGTCGGGCGTCGTGCGGGCATCCGCGACGATGGAGTAGTTGCCGCAGCCATAGATCCTTTCGGTGGCCAGGTCGAGCACGATCTCCGGGGGACTCTCGGAGAGGAGGATTACCACTCCGCACCAGCGACTACTCATCGGCGCTAGGACATCCTCGCGTCTCTCTCACCAAGTTCTGATCGGATGGTTACGGTCGTCTCCATCCGCCGGAAAAGGATCGCGAGGGCCCACGTCGACCCCGGAAACGTCACCGCCCACAGCGCGGCGATCCAGATCAGCCAGTGGACATACATCTGCAGGGCGATGAAGGGCAGCAAGAGCCCGTTGGCGATCAAGAACAGGCGCGCGACGCGCTCTAGCCCCCTGCCCGTAAATACTTGCGCTGCGAAGAGCGTGGACACGCTCATGAAGCTGTAGCCGAGAATATCCAGGGAGTACAGGAACGAGTCGAATGGGGTGAACAGGAATGACTCGATTCCCTGCGTCCGACCGGCAGCCAGTCGCGGCGCTACCCAGGTGAGCTGCACAAAGTAGTTGATGCTGATCAGAACTGCGTAGGCCGTGGCGAACGCGACCGCCGCGTGGCTCCAGACCTTTCGATCCAAAGATGCCAGGTAGTGGATGCTCACGGCGAGCACCAGGAATGAGGAGCCCAGGAACAGCGACGGCGTCAGGAGCACGAACAGCCCGAACGGCGTGCTGGCGTTATCGGCTCCTCCTCCGGAGCCCATCAAGCCTAACCACTCCGCGATCTGACCGACGACGTACGCGAGACTGAAAGCCGTGGCGAGCACTGCGGACCAGAATCCGACGGTCTTCGTCGATGGCGAAATGCGAGCAACCATGACCTACTCCTGTCAAGCGTCCTGGGGTCGTTGCACTTGCGCGCGTGACGCAGAAGCCACCGCGGGCGCCTGGACGAGGTGGCAGGATACCCCCACCGGCCGGATGCCAGAACACCCATTTTCGCCGATGTGCGGCTCAAGCTGCCGCAGATCCAGCGGGCTGAGTGCGGGGGGGCGCCACTTGACGCAAAGCCCTGGTCTGGGGCTACCCCGTTCCTCGCACGGACCCATGAGCAATGAGGGTGCGAGGCGTAAGATACAAGGAATCCTGAGGATAGGTTGTTTAGGTATTGATCCCGCGCAGTTGGACATGCCATTATTGAGTATCTGAGTTTCTGCAGAAGACACACCGGGGGCGGGCCCCTTCCCCGGCGTCGATGGTCCCCACCGTGGGGCCGCCAGTCGATATCCGGATGGCCTGCCGATGACGAGGGAGCTGCCACCATGAGATCGCCCTTCCTGGTTTCGATCATCTTGTTGGCCGTGGTGCTGGTGAATACGCCAGCCTCTGCCGAGACGCTCATCCGTGCTCGCTTCGAATCGGCCGACGCGCGCGCGTTGGCGCAGGCCTGGCTTGACGCCGGCCTCGACGTGCTCGAGAGCACGATCACCGATGCAGCCCTGGACGTGATTCTCTCGAGAGAAACGTTGGACGAGCTGGCCGAACAAGGCCACGTACCGGTGTCGACCATCCCCGGACGGCCCTTCGCCGACATCCAGGCCGAGAGGCTGGGTCCGCGCTTGGATCCCGAATCGGTTCCCCCTGGCTATCTGGATTTGGCGGACATCATTACCGAAATGCAGAATGCCGCGGCGGCTTATCCCTCGATCTGCCAGTTCGTCGACTTGACCGCGAAGTACGGGCTCCAGCCGACCTACGAAGAGCGTCACATGTACGCCGTGAGGATTTCCGATCACGTCGAGCTGGAGGAGGATGAACCCGCCTTCGCGCTGGTCAGTTGTCACCACGCCCGCGAGATCGTCACCCCGGTGATTGCGCTGCACGCGATTAAGCAGTTCACGACGCTCTACGGCAGCGATCCCCGGATCACCAGCCTCGTCGACGAATACGAGATCTGGATCGCCCCGGTATGGAACCCGGACGGCTACGAGTACTGCTACTACCATGACAACTGGTGGCGGAAGAACCGGCATCCCTTCACCGGAGGCACGGGCGTCGATCAGAACCGCAACTACCCCCCGGGCTGGGACGGCCCCTGCAGCGGCAGCTCGAGCCCCAGCTCCGAGACGTACAAGGGTCCCAGCTCCGCCTCGGAGGCCGAGACCCAGACCGTGATGGCCTGGACCCGCGATCAGCGCTTCGACAAGGTCATCGACTATCACTCCTCTGGGCGCGAAGCACTGCACGGCTACGCTTGCTGGAACCATCCTTTTGACGCTTACTATACTAGTGTGGCGACTGCGCTCTCCGCCGCCTCCGGGTATGGCGGTGGTATCCGTGAACCGAGCGCCGAGGGAGAGCATCAGGAGTGGCACTTCGCCAACTTCTCCTCGAGCGCCTATCTGATTGAAACGGCGACCGAGTTCCAGCCCTCCTACGCCAGTGCGCAGGCCGAGGCCGCGCTGGTCTTCCCCGGCGTGCTCTGGTTCCTGGAAGATCCGATTCCATTGTGCGGCAATGTGACCGATGCGATTACGGGCGAGCCGGTCGAGGCGACGATCACCATGGTGGGCGTACCCTTCGAACACGAAGAGACCAACAGCAGTGGCGGATCCTACGGCCGCTATCACATCTTCGCCCCCGCCGGTTCCTATACCCTGCTCTTCGAATCCGAGGACTATCATGACGAGACGATCGAGGTCGAGTTGACCGGCTCCGCCACGGTGCGGCATATCACGATGGTGCCCGAAGGCTACGACCGCGGCATCCTGCAGGGCACCGTTTCAAACGCGACGGCCGGAGGAACGCCGGTGCCCGACGCCGCGATCACCGTGATCGGCGCTGGCGCCACCATGGCGACCGGGGGCGATGGCTTCTACTCGGGCTACGTGATCGCCGGGGACTTCCGCGTGGCCGTCGCCCATCCGAGCTTCGCGCCCGACACATCCGGGTTCGTCACGATTGTGGTGGGGCAGACCACGACTGTTGATTTTGCGCTGACCGACATCGTCGGCCCCAGCATCGACAACACGACCGAGTATCCCTCTACCGACAACACAGTGGGCCCCTACGAGATCGAGTCGACGATCATGGACATGAGTGCCCTCACAGAAACGGTGCTCTACTACCGCATCGCAGGCCAGAGCTTTGTTCCGGTACCGATGGATGCTCAGGGCGGCGACCTCTTCCAGGGCGACATTCCGGGCCAGCCGCTGCAAACGACGGTGCAGTACTATGTCCATGCATCCGACGAAGGGGGCAACGTCACCACCGATCCCCCCGGGGCCCCTGGTGAGTTGTACGAGTTCCACGTGGCGCCCTTCGTCACCGCTTACGAAGATGATATGGAGAGCGGGCAGGGCGATTGGCAGCACTATCCTGTGACGAGCGGGTACGGTGACCAGTGGCACATGTCGACCCAGCGCAATCACACCGCCGGCGGCACAACGAGCTGGAAGTGCGGGGCCGTGGGGGCGGGCGACTACGGTAACCTGCTCGATGCAGCGCTGGAATCACCAGAGTTCGCGGTCGGCATGGCTGCCAGCGTCACCTTCTGGCACTGGATCGATGCGGAGGACAGCGGGGCCTATCCCGGCATGGGCTACGATGGCGGCTTCGTGGAGGTCTCAGCAGACGGCGGTGCCTGGGAGCAGATCATCCCAGTGGGGGGGTACTCCCATACGGTGCGGGCCAGTTCTCAGTCGCCGTTCCAGCCGGGAACCCCCTTCTTCTCCGGTACCCACGATTGGGAAGAGGTCGTATTGGATCTGGCGGACTTCGAGGGCAGCGAGGTGAAGTTGCGCTTCCGGTTTGGCAGCGATGGCAATACCGGTGGCGAAGGCTGGTACATCGACGATGTGGTGGTGACCGAGTTGGGCATCCTGATGGATGTGGCCCAGGACGAGACCGGCCTGCCGCTGCGGGCGCTCGTCTGCTCGCGTCTGGATTGCGTGCCCTCGCCGCTCATTGGACCTGCTGGGGCCCAGATCCAGTACCGGCTGAGTCGCCCGGCTGAGGTGCAGCTGCGCATCTATGACGCTGCCGGGCGCGTGATCACCAGTCTCTCTTCGGAACAGGCTACGGTGGAAGGCAGACTGCAGTGGAACGGGCTTGATGCCGCGGGGCGCCGGGTGGGTTCCGGCCTCTACGTGATGCGCTTGAGCTCCGGTGTCCAGCGGCTTGGCGCCCGCAAGGTGATGCTGTTGGGACGCTAGCCAAACTCGTCCCGGTTTTCTGGGCGAGGACTACTAGCGCCTCATACTCCAGGCGCCTCGCGACGCCGTGGGTCGACGGCCGGGATGCCCTCCAGCTCCTGCAAGATCCGGTCGGACTCACTTCTTGCCACCTGCCTGGGCCCAGATCCAGTCCATGACCTCGACGATCCCTTCGTTGGTCCCCGGACAGTCCGCGTTGGCGATCACCGCGAAGGCCAGGTTTCTCTGTGCACACACTACCGTGCTGCACAGGAACGTGCCCGCGCTCCCGATGTGAATGGAGAAGGTGTCGCCATCCCGCGTGGCGATTTGCCAGCCCATCGCGCAGTCCCCGACAGGGGTGTGCAGCTTCTGCACGGTGGTTGCCGCGAGGATACCACCCACGCCGCGCAGGCCGTTCAAGTGCTGCCGCAAGAAGGTGGCGTAGTCAGCCAGGTTGAGGCTGATGTCGCCGGCGGGAGCCACGATTGCGGGGAGCTCGTACCCATCCGCGGGGTCGTGGGGCACGAGGGTGCTGCCCGTCCAGTAATGACCCCAGGGCTGGTTCACCCCGGCACCCAACGGCCACCTGAAGGTGCCCGTGATGGCCAGCGGCGACAGCACCAGCGTCTGGAGCAGCTCTTCCCAGGCCGACCCCATCACCCGTTCGGCCATGGCGGCCACGATGGAATAGCCCGCATTTGAGTAGAGGTAGTCACCCGGCGTTGCGGCGGGGGGCTGCGCCAGGACCCAGGTCGTGAATTCGTAGCGCTGCTGAGCCGCCGGGCCAGAGAGCTCTGGCAGCGCCTCGAACTCCTCGAGTTCCGTGAAGGGCTGGATCCCGGCCCGATGGGTGAGCAGCTTCTCGAGCGTGATCCCACCATACGCTTCCTGAGAACTGCCGGCCAGTTCCGGGAAGACATCCAAGACGCGGGTGTTCCAGGCCAGGCTGTCGCGCTCGACCAAGATGCCGAGCAAGGTTGCTGTGATGGCTTTCGTGTTCGAGCCGAGGTGCCAGAGGTCCGCCTGTTGTACGGCATCGCTCGTCCCGAGCTGGCGCACACCGGCGACGGCCGTTGTGACCCCATCCCCCTGGATCAACACAGCTCCCAGGCCCGGCATCCCGTGGTCCGCGACCGCGCGACCGACGATCGACTGCAGATCCACAGTGGGTGGCTCTGGCTTGGTGGCATCCTCCCCGCAGGAGGCCAACCCGAGGCTCAGGGCCAAGGTCAGCAGACCTCTGATGATGCGATACCTGTCGTGTCCCATTCTCTACCTCCTTCGCTACCGACCCGCGACGGTTCACCTGCTCCATCGCCTGTGTAGGCAGGGTTCGTGCCGGGATGGGCCACGACTGCAACCCAAAGTCTGCGATGAAGTTGGACAAGAGAGGCTGTGGACTCGGCGCCCCGCGGGTGTATCGCTGGTGATTGGGGCGGAATCAGAACGGATTCGGGAGGTGGCACGCGTCACGCGCTAGTGCCGCCGGGCTGGCCCGCCGCGGTCCTTACCAGCCGCCATCTTCTCGATCCATGTCCCCAGCTCCCCCACGGTCCGCGCCAACGCGTCCGGGCCGTACGCCGCCAGCTTATCCTCGCTCTCGATGCCCCAGGTGACCGCGCAGCAGGGGACTCCCGCGGCCCGCGCGGCCTCGACGTCGATGCGGCTGTCGCCCACCATGACACAGCGCTCGATCGCCACGCGCAGTGCGCGGGCGGCGTGGCGCAGGGGTTCTGGGTCGGGCTTCATCGCCGGCAGCGAATCCCCGGCGACGACGACCGAGAACGGATCGACGAGGCCGTGACCGGCCATGATCCGGCGCGTGAAGCGCTCGGGCTTGTTGCTGACGATCGCCAGACCGCAACCATCGCGCGCGAGCTGCCAGCACAGCTCCCGCAAGCCCGGATAGACGCAGCAGCCGGCGATGAGATCCTGGGCGTATTCTTCGCGGAAAAGTGCAATGCCGTGCTCCACCTCGTGCGGGTCGATGGGCAGGGGAGCGCCGTCGGGAGGAAGGCGATCGGGCCGGAGGTGGTCGAGCCGCGGGTGACTCTGGCTGATGAGGTTGTGAATACCCCACCCGATGTGAGGGCGGATCTCTTCGTCGCGCAACCGCGCGGCGCCCAGGCGCTGGCGCATGCGTTGCACCGCGGCGACAATGCCATCGAATGTGTCGACCAGGGTGCCGTCGAAGTCGAACAGGAGGCCGTGACTCACGGCCGCTGCTTCTGCGGCTCGTGCTCGGGCAACCGCCGCTCCGCCGAGACGACCTCGACCGTCACCGCGGCCTCACCGCGCGGGAGCACGACCTGATCGCCGATCCGGTGGCCGAGCAGCGACTTGGCGGCCGGGGCGGCGCAGGAGATCACTTCCGGCGCACGCTGCGAATCGCCTTCGCCCAGCAGCCAGTAGCTGAGTATCTCGCCGGACTGCACGCCGTCGCCGCTGATCGCGCGCAACTGCACCCAGCATCCGGGGCCCACCTCGCCCTCGGGCACGCGCAGGTTCTCGATGAGCGTGCTGTTGCCCAGCAATTCACCGATCTGCTGGATGCGCGCCGCGTACTGGCCTTGCTTCTCCTTGGCGGCGTGGTACTCGGCATTCTCGCTCAGATCGCCGTGTTCGCGGGCGGTCTGGATGGCCTGCGCGACGGTCGTCTTGAGCTCATTGGTCAGGAAGTTGCGCTCCTGCTCGAGCCGCTCGTAGGTGCTGCGGGTCAAGTAGAAGCCCTCGTACGTCCCCTCACCGCGCTGCTGGGTCAGCAGCAGGTTGGTCGCTTCCTGCCGTGCCCCGCGCACCGACTGGACGACTTCCTCGACGCCGAGGGCCTCGAAGAAGTCGAGGATGGGGAAGAGGTAGTCCTCCGACTGACGCCACCGGCGCAGCATCTCTCCTAGTGTGAAAGCTACGTCTTCGGGTAGGGGCATCTGGCGCAACGCGGAGGCCATCTGGCTGTTCTTGTTGAAGAGGCGCATGATCTGATCACGGAAGGAGTCCCGGCCGGTTCGCTCGACCAGCCGGCACAGCGACGCCGCTGCCCGCCACGGCGAAGGCAGGAGGGGGTCCTTCTCGATCTGCTGACTGATGGCCGCGCTGATGACCGAGAGGGCCGTGTTCTGGCGCTCCTCAGGACGTGAAAGTAGGTCCTCGAGCAGTCGTGACCCTTCCTCGGGATCCTTGGCCAGCTCATCGAGGGCGATCTTGCGGATGTCGGGATAGCGCGAGCCGAGCGTGAAGAAGATCGCCTCGCGGCGCATGCCCTTCAGCGCCAGGCCGTGTGTGGCGAGCAGCCGCTGGGCGTCGGGATCGGCAAAGGTCGCCGCCTCGATGCCCGCGCTCAGCAGTTGACGCAGACTGTGGTCCAGGTCCTTCGGTTCCAACCTGCCCCACCGATCGAGCGTGAGGCAGATCGCCACGGCCGCCTCAGGATTGGTGTGCTCATCGCGCAACCAGCGCTCGAGGACCGGCGTGTAGACCTTGACCGCGCGGACGGTATGCTGGGGGTGCTGGTCGAGGAAGCGGCGCAAGAGATTCAGATTGGCGCGCACGCCACGGCGCCGATCCAGTCGTGGCAGGACATCCTCGTCCTCGCCGTGGGCGGCGGGACTGCGGATGGCGTAGATTTGCTGGTAGCTCTCGGAGAGATCGAAGCGCTCGTCGTTCTCCATCTCAGCGCGCGCTTCCTTCCACCACGTGCTCCAGGTGGAGGTGGTGATGGGACTGGGCGTCAGACGGCGGCGCAGATCGTGGGTGGTGGCCCGGCCGCCGAGCTCGCGAATGGCGAGGTACGATAAGTGGGCGCGCTGGCCCTTGACCATCGCCTTGACGCGTTCCGGGGCCTCGTGGGCCAGCACGCGCAGATCGTCGGGCGGGATGACCGTGAGCGACTTGCGGGCGATCGCGAGCGACATCCGGTGCCGCGGCTTGTCCGGGAAGTCGATGACGAGGGCATCGACTTCGTTGGCGCGGATGCGGCCGGGGCCCCAATTGTGGTGCAGGACGCGATAGCCGGGCGCGAACTCGAGCAGCTCGTCGAGCTTCTTGAGCGCTGTCTCCACCTTGACCGACGGATCCAGCAGGCCGCTGCGCCCGAGTACGTCCAGCACGCCGTCGACGCCCGGCAGGGCGTCGGGCGCGATGTCCATGAGGAAGCGCCGCAAGGACGATGTCTCCGGGGCCCTGGGCAGGATCTTCAAGAACTGCCCCCAGGCTTCGCGCGCTAGCCCAGCCGCCTTGATGTGCGGCAGGAGCCGCTCGAGATGCGTCTCGGCCTCGTTCCAGAACTTGTGCATGGCCAGGCGAACCGAGGCCTGCATCAGCGTCAGCGTGGTCGTCGGATCGTGCAGGTCCTCGAGCCGCACGAAGACCTCTTCCGCGCGCTCCAGGTTCTTCGCTTCCACGAGCGCGGGCAGGCAGCTCGCGAAGAGCGCCTGAGCGCGCTCGGTGTCGCCCTGGCGTTCGGCGGCCTCGGCCGCCAACCAGCAAATCCGGTGCTCGTCGGCAAAGAGCTCCAGCGCTCGCGCGAGGCTGCCCTCGGGCGCGATCTCCTCGCCGCCCTCCTCGATCGCCTTGGCCAGATAGCGCGCCGCCTCGACGTTGGCTATGGCGCCCAGGATCTCGTCGGCCACCTGGGCGAGCAGCGGCCAGGCGCGCCCCTGCTCGAGCTTCTCGCACAGGGGCAGCAGAGCCTGGAGCGCCTCGTCGTTGCGTTCCAGCTCGAGGAGCGCCAGACCGCGAGCGTAGGCCGCCCGGGGCAGCAGGCCCTTCGAGGGATCGCGGAACGGGTGGCACTGATTGAGCTCATGTAGTAAGGCCTCCGTTTCGTTCGAACCGGAGGCCTCAGCCAGGGCGAGCTTGAGCGCGTTGCGCGCCTCGGCATCCAAAGCGGATGCCGAGGCTTCACCCGGCTCCAGGGTCTGGTCCAGGAGTTCCTTCCAGTGCGACATCTCGGATCCTCCGCGCAAGGCTGCCGAACCCTTCCGGCTTCAAGCGCAAGCTGCTATTCTATCTCTACCGCCTCGGCGCTGACAAGGGCCGAGTGGTCCCAGGTGGCTGAGTAGCCCCAGGCGGCACGAAGGGAGAGCGGGCATGACCGCCAGCGGACGAGCTCTGGCCGTCGCACTCCCGGTGATCCTGGCCCTGGTTTCGGTCGGGCAGGGTGCCGAGTATCTCGTTCTGCCCGACGGCGCGGGCGACTATCCCACGATACGGGAGGCCATTGCGGCCGCCGGCGACGGGGACGTGATCCTCCTGGGTGACGGAACATTTCGCGGCGCGGACAATCACAACCTGAGCTACCTGGGCAAGACGCTTACGATCCGTTCCCGGAGCGGGAGCCCGGACGCCTGCCGCATCGATTGCCTATCGAGCGAGCCGGGGCCCCAGCGCGGCTTCCTTTTCACCCAAGGCGAGGAACCCAAGGCGCGCCTCGAGGACGTCTCGATCTGGAACGGAGAGGTGGAGCTGGCGGGCGAGGTGGGGGGCGCTATCCTGATCGCCCAGGGATCCTCGGCCACCCTGGTGAACTGCACCTTCTTCGGGAATCGTGCCGTATCAGGCGCGGCGATTCACATCGATGATGAGTCCAACACGCGCATCGAGGGCTGCCGGTTCCTCTTCAACACCGCCGACCAGCACGGGGGCGGCCTGCAGGTGAACGGGCAGAGCTGGGTGGAGGTCGAGGATTGCATCTTCTGGCGCAACTGGGCGCGCTGGGGCGGGGCGCTCGGGTGCGACTATTCGGTCGTGCTCGATCGGGGCAACAGCTACGTCGAGAATGGCAGCGGCACGACCTGCGCCGTGGGCGCCTACGGCGGCTCCATCGTCATGGAGAATACGATCGTCGCCTTCACCACCAGCGGCGCGGGCATCGAGTACGAGACCGGGACGGTCTGGCTCTACTGCTGCAACCTCTTCGGCAACGCGGGCGGCGATTGGATCGGTTGGCTCGCGCTGCAGCTCGGGGTCGAGGGCAACATCTGCGCGGATCCGCAGTTCTGCGACCTGCCCTTGGGCATCCTCGACGTGCACGCCGGATCGCCGTGCCTGCCGCCACCGGCTGGTGCCTGCGACGGCACGTGCGGTTGGATCGGCGCGGGGCGGGTGGGTTGCGGGCCGCTCGACGGTGAGGCCGCGGCAGTCGCGGGCGACGGGCGCGGGCCGCTGGGCGGCGACGGGAGCGCCGGTGCAGGCGCCGGCTGCGAGGCCGGCCGCGCGGCTTCCTTACGGGCCCCCAATCCGCTCCGTCCCGGCCACCGCCTCGAATGGGCTGTCGGCGGCGACGCCGCCACCCGGACCGGCAGGCTCGTGATCCGCGTCCATGACGTCGCCGGCCGGCAGGTCCGCGCTATCGACGTGGGGGCCGCTCGCCCCGGGGCGATCGCCTGGGACGGTCAGGACGAGGCCGGCCTCCGGCTGGCGCGTGGTATCTACCTCCTCCGAATGCAGTTGGAAGGACAGACCCTCGCCACCCGCCCCGTCCTGGTCCCCTGACGTCGCGCTGCTCCGTCCCCTGCCTGAAGACCCCCAGGTACCTGGGTTGACAAAGCGGACAAATACCACCACTATTGTCTGAGTTTGGGGGCCCCAGAGCATGCTCACCAAGACCACCGAGACTGCCATCATGGCGCTCCTCTACCTGACCATGCGCTCGGAGGGGCGCCCCGTGTCGCCGCGCCATGTGGCCGAGGAGCTCGGGATCTCGGCCACCTACCTGGCGAAGGTCTTTACCCAACTGGCCAAGACGGGCATTCTCCAGCCGCACAAGGGCGTTCACGGCGGCGTGACCCTGCGTCGAACCCCCGCGGAGATCAGCCTGCTTGAAGTCGTCGACGCCTGCCAGGGGCCTCTGGTCGAGACGAGCGCCGTTCCGGCCCGTGCCGGGCAGTGCGACTATCACGAGGCGATCGCCGGCTTCGAGCAGAGCATGGCGACGTCGCTCTCCTCGTGGACCCTCGCCCGCCTGGTGGCGCACGAGTGTCCTGCCCAGGACGAGCAGGAGCTGTTGGGCTGCCGCGTCGCGGCCATCTGCCCCAAGCGCCGGCACAAACGTACCGCAGGTCACGAAGGTGCGAGCGATTGAACGTCATCGAGGTGGGGGATGAAGATGCGAGTCTGGGGATCGATCACGCTGCTCTGGCTGGCATGGGGCGTGCTGGCACCGGTGCCGGCACAGGAAGCGGCGCGGGGGCCCGAGCAGGCGGCCGCACAAGAAGCGGCGCAGTCGGCCGAGCCCGCCAGCACGGTCGGCGTCGATGAGCACCTCGGGCGGATGCTCCCGCTCGACCTCACTTTCCTGGATGAAGACGGCCTGCCCGTGCGGCTGGGCGATCTGATCGATCGGCCCACGATCCTCACCCTCGTCTACTTCCGCTGCCCGAGCATCTGCACCCCGCTCCTGAGCGGGCTGGTCGACGTCGTCGAGCGCGGCGGTCTCGTCCGCGATCGCGACTTCCGCATCGTGACGATCTCCTTCGACGAGACTGAGACACCCGACCTGGCCGCACGCAAGAAGATGAACTTCCTGAAAGCCTTCCACGAGCCCTTCCCGGCCGAGTCCTGGCGATTCCTGACCGGCGATAAGGCCGCCATCGATCAGATTGCCGACGCGATCGGTTTCCGCTTCCAGCGCCTCGGCAAGGAGTTCAACCACCCGGGTGTGATCACGATCCTCACCCCGGAAGGCAAGATCGCCCGCTACCTGCACGGCATCACTTTCCTGCCGTTCGATCTGAAGATGGCGCTCAATGAAGCGGCCCAAGGCAAGAGCGGCCCCACCATTAACCGGGTGCTCTACTACTGCTACAGCTATGACCCCGACGGCCAGCGCTACGTCTTCAACATCCTGAAGGTGGCCGGTACGGGGATCATGATTTTCGCCGCGATCTTCGTCGTCTGGTTAATCGTCTCGACCCGCCGGTCGCGACGCCGCGGGGGGGCAGCACCCGCGCAGGAGGGGAGCTAGGGGATGGCAGGGGCGATGGGCGGGGCTGTTCCCGTGGACGCCGGGTTCTTCCAGACCCAGGGCAAGCGCACGGGCCTGCTGGCCTGGATTCTCTCGACCGACCACAAGCGCATTGGGATTCTCTACCTCGTCTCGATGCTCGCCTTCTTCGCCGTGGGCGTGGCGCTGGGCCTCCTGATGCGCCTGGAGCTGATCGCACCGGGCCGCACGATCGTCGCGGCCGGCACCTACAACGCACTCTTCACGGTCCACGGCGTCATCATGATCTTCCTGATCGTCATCCCCGGCGTGCCGGCCGTCCTGGGCAACTTCTTTCTGCCCATCCACATCGGCGCGCGCGATGTCGCGTTCCCCAAGCTCAACCTGCTGTCCTGGTACTGCTTCGTGGGGGGCGCGCTCCTGGCCGTGGCCTCGCTCTTCACCGGCGGTGGGGCGCCTGACACGGGCTGGACGTTCTATGTGCCCTACAGCGTGCGCACCAGCACCAACGTCACCCTGGCCGTCTTCGCGGCGTTCATCCTGGGATTCTCGTCGATCTTGACGGGTCTCAACTTCGTCACGACCACGCATCGGCTGCGCGCCAAGGGCATGGGTTGGTTTCGCATGCCGCTCTTCGTCTGGAGCCTCTACGCCACCGCTTGGATCCAGCTCCTGGCCACGCCGGTGCTCGCGATCACGCTCATCCTGGTGATGCTCGAGCGGATGTTCAACCTCGGGCTGTTCGATCCGGGCCGCGGCGGCGATCCTTTGCTCTATCAACACCTCTTCTGGATCTACTCGCATCCGGCGGTCTATATCATGATCCTACCCGCCATGGGCGTCGTCTCGGAGATTATTCCCACCTTCGCGCGCAAGAAGATCTTCGGCTACAAGGCGATCGCCTTCTCGAGCCTGGCGATCGCCTTCCTGGGCTACCTGGTTTGGGGCCATCACATGTTCACGAGCGGCATCAGCGACAGCTCGCGCATCATCTTCTCGCTGCTGACGTTTCTGGTGGCGGTACCGAGCGGCGTCAAGGTCTTCAACTGGGTGGCGACGCTCTACAAGGGATCGATTCGGGTGGAGCCGCCACTGCTCTTCATTTTCACCTTCATCTTTCTCTTCTCGATCGGCGGGCTGACCGGGCTCATGCAGGGCTCGCTCGCCATCGACGTGCACATCCACGATACCGCGTTCATCGTCGGCCATTTCCACTACGTCATGTTCGGCGGCACGATCTTCGGGCTCCTGGCGGGCCTGCTCTACTGGTTCCCCAAGATGTTCGGGCGGATGTACAACCGCAAGACCATCCAGATCGCCTGGGCCTTCCTCTTCGTGGGGTTCAACGTCCTTTACTTCCCGATGCTGGTGCTGGGCTGGCAGGGCATGCCGCGCCGCTACTATGACTATCTGCCGCAGTTCCATGGGCTCCACACCCTGTCGACCGTGGGCTCGTGGATCCTCGTCGCGGGCCTGGTCATTTTCGTCGTCCACCTGATCCGCGCCACGCGCCGCGGCGAGCCGGCCGGGATGAACCCGTGGGGCGGCACCACGCTCGAGTGGACGATCCCGTCGCCGCCGCCGCAGGTGAACTTCGTTACGCTGCCCGAGGTGACGGCCGGGCCCTATGAGCACGGCGGAGACGAGGGGCGTGGCGGACGCCGCGGGCCCGGCGAGCACCACGACCGCGGCGGGCCGGAAGGAGCGCGGGCATGAGCACGACGCTGCCGGCGCACCTGCCGGCCCACGAGGGTGAGCACCGCGACCCGCTGGGCGCCAAGATGGGGATGTGGCTCTTCCTGCTGACCGAGCTGATTCTCTTCGGCGGCGCGTTCCTGCTCTACGCCGCCTACCGCGCGCGCTTCGCGGCCGACTTCCACTACGCCTCGACCCTGCTCAATCCCCTGATCGGCGGCGTCAATACGCTCGTTCTGCTGACGAGCAGTCTCACGATGGTGCTGTCGATCGCCGCCCTCGAGCGCGGGCTGCGCCGGCCGGCGGTGCTCTTCCTGGGGGCGACGATCGGCTTGGGGCTCACGTTTCTGGTCGTCAAGGCCTGCGAGTGGTCGGGTAAGATCGGTCACGGTCTCTTCCCGGGTTCGACCGAGCTGGTCGAGCGCACGGCGGGCGAGAACATCTTCTTCGGGCTCTACTACGGGATGACCGGGCTGCACGCACTGCACGTGGTCATAGGGCTGGGGCTCCTGATCTGGATGTTCGCCCTGATCGCGCGCCGGCCACGCGTGCGCGTGACGCTGCCCGCGCCGGCGGGCGAGAGCGTGCGTCTGGCGACGGCGGGTGGCCGCGCGCTCTGGTCGGACGCGGTCGGCGCCGAGGCGGCGGCCATCGAGGTCAGCGTGGTCTATGAGCGCCACGATGAGCTGCTGGCGGGCAACCTCCCGCGGCTCGACAACACGGGGCTCTACTGGCATCTGGTCGACATCATCTGGATCTTTCTCTTCCCGCTGCTCTACTTGATCACGTAACGGCCGCGGCAGAGGGGATCGCGGCGCGGGGGCGGGCGGCGGCACTGCGGGGGGGCTGGGGGGTCCCGGGAGGAAGCGGAGACGGATATGGCCGAGCAAGCGGCAAAGGCGCACGGCCCGGTATCCTACGGGCGCTACGTCATGGTGTGGCTGTCGCTGCTGATCCTGACGGCGGCGACGGTCACCGCGGCCGGCCTGGCGTTCGGGCGCTGGAGCATCCTGGCGGCGATCCTGATCGCCGCGGTCAAGGGCACGCTGGTGCTCTTCTACTTCATGCACCTGAAGTATGAGTCTGCGATCCTGAAGCTCTTCATGACGGTGGCCCTGCTCACGCTGGCGATCATCATGATCCTGACCTTCGCGGACCTGTCATTCCGGTGAGGTGGACGATGTACGGACCGACATCCAACACCGCGGGCGCCGTCGATGCTGTCTTCCACTTCTTCCTGGCTGTTTCCGTGGTGCTGCTCGTCTTGATCATGGCGCTCATGATCGGCTTCGCCATCCGCTATCACCACCGCCGGCACCCGCGGCCCGTGCAGATCGAGGGCAATGTCCTGCTCGAGGTGATCTGGACCGTTATCCCGGTCGCCATCGTGCTGGTGATGTTCTACGTCGGCACGGAGGGTTTCCGGCTGCTGCGTCAGGTGCCGCCGGACGCGATGCATGTCCAGGTGATCGGCCGCATGTGGGACTGGACCTTCCGCTACGACAACGGCAAGGAGACCACGAAGCTCTACGTGCCGGTCGATCGTCCCGTGCGGCTCACCCTGACCTCGCTCGACGTCAATCACAGCTTCTTCATCCCTGCCTTCCGGGTGAAAGAGGACCTGGTGCCCGGCCAGGAAAACTACCTGTGGTTCAAGCCGCAGACGACCGGGCCGGCGGACATCTTCTGCGCCGAGTACTGCGGGCAACGGCACGCCTACATGATGTCGGAGGTCGTGGTGCTGGAGCAGCCTGATTTCGAGGCCTGGTACGCCGGCGCGGCGGCCGAGCCCGGAGAGGAGCGGGGCGTGCCAGGTCTGCTGGCCGAGAAGGGTTGTCTCGACTGCCACACGCTCAACGGCAACCAGGACATCGGACCGACCTTCCTGGGCCTCTACGGCCGCCCGCGCAGCGTGCTGCGGGCCGGGCGCGAGCACGAGGTGATCGCCGACGAGGACTACCTGCGGCGGGCGATTCGGGAGCCCGACACCGAGTACGTCCGCAACTTCGAGACGAACATGCCAGTGGCGGAGCTCTCCGACGAAGAGGTGGCTGTCATTATCGAGTACTTGAAGACGCTTGCAGCCGACGAGGCGGCGGGGAGTCCCGGGGCGGGCGCGGGAGTGGGCAGGTAATGGCATGACAGCGCGCGTGAAAGACTGGCTCGCGCTGGCGCGCATCAAGCTGACGGTCTTCGTGTCGCTGTCGGCAGCCGTCGGTCACGTGATCGCCGTGAACGCGCTGCAACCGGCGGCGCTCGTGCCGGCGCTGGGCGGCCTGCTCCTGGCGGCCGGGGGCTCGGCGCTCAATCAGGTCCAGGAGCGGGAATGGGACGCGCGCATGGAGCGCACGCGCACGCGCCCGCTGCCGGCCCGCCGCCTGACCGCGCGCGCGAGCTTGATCGCTGCCGCCGCGCTCATCCTGGCGGGCCTGGGCGTGCTGGGGTTCGCGTGCCCGTGGCGCGCCGCTGTCTTGGGCGCCGCGGCGATCGGCTGGTACAACGCGGTTTACACGCCGCTCAAGCGGCGCACCGCCTTCGCGGCCGTGCCCGGCGCGCTCATCGGCGCGCTGGGCCCGGCCATCGGCTGGGCCGCCGCCGGCGTGCCGCTTGCCTCGCCGCGCCTGCTGGCCGTCGGCGCCGTCTTCTTCCTCTGGCAGGTGCCGCACTTCTGGATGCTCCATGCCCGCCACGCGGCCGAGTACCGCGCGGCAGGGTACCCGAGCGTGGCCGGCGCGCTGGGTGAGCGGGGCCTGGCGCGCGTGATCTACGTCTGGGCCTTGGCCGCCATGCTGGCGGCCCTGGGCTTGCCGCTCTTCGGCTTGCTGCAGAGCAGCTCGACCTACGCGCTCCTGGCTGCCTGCGCGCTCGTCCTGAGCGTTCTGGGGCTGCGTCTTCTGCGTGGGGCCGCCTTGGGCGCCATCGACCTGCGCCGCGGGTTTGCCGGGATCAACCTGTTCGCGCTCCTGACGATGATCCTGCTAATCGTGGATCGCGTCATGCAGCCATAGGAGGGCTGAGGGCACCTCATGAACGCGTTGGACAGGCTCGTTTTCTTCCCGACCGCCGGGCATCTGCCGCTGCTCGAGCCGTTGATGTTCCTGGCCTTGCTCTTCTTCCTGCCGTTCGTGGGCGTGCTGATCGTCTCGGCCGCAGGCTCGCTGCTGGCGCTGCCGCGCTACCCGGGGCTGGCGAGCGATCTTCTGGGCACGAGCACACGCAGCCGCGCGAGCTGGGTCGTCTTTGGCCTGGTGCCCTTGATCACGCTCACCTTTCTCTTCGTGCAATCGCTGGCCGGGGCCACGGCGCACGTGGGCAGCTATCTGGCCCGCATCCTGATCATTTGCCTGGCGGCGTTCGCGCTCCTCTATGTCTACCAGCGCCGCCGCCATCCCGCCGCGGGTCTGGCGGGCCTGGCACTCCTGCTGGGGGCCACGTTCCACTTCGTGGCGAGCTGGACGCTGCTGTCCTACCCCGAGAAGTGGGAATTCATCCGCGGGCCGCTGCCGTTTCTCTTCTCGATCCAGGTCGTCATCAACATGCTGCTGCTCCTGGCGCTCGGCGCGGGGCTGGCCGGCAGCGCGGTGCTCCTGATCTACTTCCAGTGGCCGGAGCGAAACGTGCACACGCCGCAGGCCGAGCAGCCGCTCCTGCGCGGCCTGGGGCTCGGCGCGGCGCTCGCCTGCGTGCTGGCGGCGCCGCCGCTGATGCTGTGGAAGCTCTACACGGCGCCCGTTCAGGGCCTGTCGCCGGGCGTGTATAAGGCGGCGGCGCTCTTGCTGCTGGTGCTCTTCGTAAGCGCGCTGCTGACCGTGGCGATGATCCGCGGCCGGAACACGCGCTTCGCCTGGCTGAGTTCTCTGCTCGCGTTGGCGGCGTTCGGACTCTTCGTCCACCAGGAGCAGGTGCTGCATGCCAATGCAATGCGGGAGCACCGTCTCGTCCTGGGGGCCCGCGCGGATGAGTTGCGCCGCGAGCTCGTCGCCGGGCGTGAGGCGCTGTACGCCTCGTCGCAGGCGCTCGACCCCGAGGCTGGCGCCCGTCTCTACCGCGAGCGCTGCAGCGCCTGCCACCAGTTCGACCGCAAGGTGGTTGGACCTGCCTATCAAGATGTCCTGCCCAAGTACGAGGGCGACTTCGACGGCCTGGCGGCGTTTATTCTGGCGCCCCGCAAGGTCGATCCGGCCTACCCGCCGATGCCCAACCAGGGCCTCAAGCGAGCCGAGGCACGCGCGGTGGCGGCCTACCTGTGGAAGAAGTACAGCGGCGTCGATCCGACCGCGGACGCGAGCGCGGCCGGAGGGGGAGGCGCAGCGCCCGGGGCGGGTGCTGGCGGCGGCCACGAGGCGGGCCCACGTCCGCCGGGGGGGCACTGAGCCATGGTGCGCAAGCTCGCACTGGCCGCGTTGGTGGCGCTGTTCGTCGTGGCCGCCGTGCTGGTCGTGATCATCGCCGAGGCCCGTGGGCGCGGCGACCTCGGGCCGGCGCAGCCGATCGCCTTCAGCCACGCCATCCACGCCGGCGACCTGGGTCTCGAGTGCACCCATTGCCATCGACATGCGGCCGAATCCAGCCGCCCGGGCATCCCGCCCGTCTCATTGTGTATGGAGTGCCACGAGACCGCCGCGACCGATCGTCCCGGGGTGCGCAAGCTGCGCGAGTACTGGGACCGGCGCGAGCCGATCGAGTGGGCGCGCGTCCACCGGCTGCCCTGGCACGCCCGTTTCACGCACGCGCGGCACGTGCAGGCCGGCGTCGCCTGCGCGCAGTGCCACGGCGAGGTCAAGGTCGAGACGCGCGTGCGCCAAGTGCGGTCGCTCAAGATGGGCTGGTGCGTGACCTGTCATCGCTCGCGGGACGCGGGCACCGACTGCTGGGTGTGCCACAAGTAGTCGGCCCGCGCAGAGAGCGCGGCTGGCAGCAGGAGAGGGACTGATGGAGCGCAGGGATTTTGTGCGGATGCTCGGTATCGCGCCCGCGGCGCTGGCCGCATCCTGGCATCTCGACTTCGCGCGCGATCGGCTCGTCTCGCAGATCGAGTCCGATGGGGGCCAGCCGCTGCCGGACCAGTCGGTGATCTACCGCTCGCTGTGCACCGAGTGCCCGGTCGGGTGCGGCCTGCGGGTCAAGGTGCGCCGGGGCCATCCCATCAAGCTCGAGGGCGATCCGGAGGGCTTTCCGGGAAGTGGAGGCCTCTGCCTGCGCGGGCAGGCGGCGCTGGCGCGGCTCTACCATCCGGCGCGCATCCGCCGCCCGCTCCTCCGCCGGTCGGATGACCAGCTCGCGGAGGTGTCCTGGGCGGAAGCGCTGGACCGCGTCGAGACGGCGCTGCGTGAGGCCCAACGCTCAGGGGCGGCGAGCTTCTATCTGGCGGGGCGGACAACCGGGGCGGTATCCGATCTGATCGACGAGCTGGCCCGGCGCCAGGGCGTCGAACGACTGCCCGAGTACGAGCTCTTCAATCAGGGCGCGCTCCGGCGGGCGTACGAAGTTCTCTACGGCGTCCCGATCGTGCCGCGCTACGGGTTGGCCCAGGCCGACCTGCTGGTGACGATCGGGGCCGACCTGTTCGAGAGCTTCCTCGACCCGGTCGGTTTCGCCGCCGCCCACGCGGAGGCGGTCGGGCGCGGCGCAACCTGGATCCATCTCGAGCCGCACCTGTCGCTCACCGGCTGCAGCGCCCGCGAGCGCCACGTGATCCACGCCGGCAGCGAGTCGGCCCTGCTGGCCTATCTCGTCCGCAGTCTGGGGACCGGGCCGCTGCTGCCCGAGGTCCTGCGGCCCATTGCTGACCTGACGCCGCATGACGTTGCGGCGCGCACGGGGCTGACCGAGGAGCAGATCACGACCCTGCGCGATGCGCTCGAGCGCAAGCGCGGCCGCGTGCTGACGATCAGCGGCGGCCTCGCCACGGCGCAATCGGACGGCGCGCTGGTGGCCGTTCTCACGGGCCTGCTGCAGATCGCGACCGGGCAGATCGGCCGGACCGTGGATCTGTCGGCGCCGATGGATCTGGGCCACGTGGGGGCGCCCGGTGCCCTCGAGGAGCGGGTCGCGGCTCTGTCCGCGCAGCGGGTGGGCGTGGCCTTCCTGGCGCGCATCCACGCCTTCACAGGGCTGCCGGTTGCGCCGGCCCTGCTCGAGCGGGCCACGTTGCGGGTGGGCCTGAGTGACATCCTCTATCCCGCGCATGCCACGTGCGATGTGATCTTGCCCGTTTCGCACGGGCTCGAGTCGTGGGTGGACAGCCGATCCGTGAGCGGCGCGCCCGCGCGTCACCGGCCAGTGTTCAAGCGGCTCTTCGACACGCGCGCCGAGGGTGAAATCCTGCTCGCGCTCCTGGGTGAGAGCGTGACCATGGAGGACTACCTGGCGACGCACGCCACCCCGGAGCGGGCGTCCGGCGACGGCGCGCCGATGCTGCGGGTCGTCACGACGGCCGCATTCCTGGCCGCGAACGAGCGCACTGCGGCGGCGCCGGAGCCCGCGGCGGAGGCGGGCCCGACGCTCGTCCTGCCCGCTTCGCTGCGCACCTATGACGGGCGCAGCCGTCCACTCACGCTGCTGCATGAGATCCCCGATCCCGTCTCGACGGTCAGCTACGGCGACGCTGCGCTCGTGGCGGAAACCGATGCCGACCACTGGGGCGTCAAGGATGGCGAGGTGCTGGAGATCCGCACACCGCACGGCACGCTGCGCCTGCCCGCCCGCCGCCAACCGGCGCAGCCGGCGGGCGTCGTCACCGTGAGCATCGATGTGATTGGCGCCGGCGCGGACACCGCTCTCGCGCTGCCGGTCGTGGCGGGCACCGGAGAGCTCGTGCGCTGCGTGCGCGGCGTGGAGATCCGACCGACCGGCGAGCAGGCGCCGCTCGCGATCCTCTCCGCGTCGATGGATGCGCGCGGCAAGGGCATCCTGCCCGGGGACGCCCCGCACCACGGCGGGCACCCAGCGCACGGGTCCGCAGCGGCGGGCGCCGGGCACGACGGCGAGGATCACGTCATAACGCTGTTCCAGCCCAATCCTCGTACCAGCGACTACCGTTGGGCGATGGCGATCGATCTGGACAAGTGCACCGGTTGCTCGGCCTGCGTCGCGGCCTGCTACGTCGAGAACAACATCCCGATCGTCGGTCGCGCGGAGCACCAGAAGGGCCGGGAGATGTCCTGGCTGCGAATCCAGCCGTACGTCAACCCGGCGGGGGCGCTGGAGTTCGTGCCGCTCATGTGCCAGCACTGCGACTACGCGCCCTGCGAGACCGTTTGTCCAGTCTTCGCGACCTATCACAATCCCGAGGGACTGAACGCCCAGGTGTACAACCGCTGCGTGGGCACGCGCTACTGCGCCAACAACTGTCCCTACAAGGCGCGGCGGTTCAACTGGTTCTCCTTCAAGCGCGAGGAGCCGTTGGATCTGATGCTGAACCCGGAGGTCTCCGTGCGGCCCAAGGGCGTCATGGAGAAGTGCACCTTCTGCGTCCAACGCATTCGCGCCGCCAAGGACGGCGCCCGCGACGAGCAGCGTGACCTGCGCGACGGTGACATCCTTCCGGCCTGCGCGGAGTCGTGCCCGACGCGCGCGATCACCTTCGGCAACCTCCTCGATCCAGCGTCGCGCGTGCGCGCGCTGGCGCGCTCGAAGCGCGCCTACCAGGTGCTCGCGGATCTCGGCACCGGCCCGGCGGTCTATTACCTGAGCGAGGATCAGGGCCATGAGTCTTAGGGCCTGCGCGGAGAAGCTCGAGGCCGATGTCCTCGCGGCGATGAGGAAACCGAGCGCCGCCTGGTGGATCGCCCTCTTCATCGCGGCCGGGTGCTTCGCGCTCGGCATGGGGCTCTGGCTCTACATGATGCTGACCGGCATGGGTGTCGCCGGAATCCGGCATCCGGTGGGTTGGGGCGTCTTCATCACCGACTTCGTCTTCTGGGTGGGCATCGCGCACTCGGGCACGCTGATCTCGGCGGTGCTGTTTCTGTTCCGGGCGCAGTTCCGCTCGAGCTTCAACCGCTTCGCCGAGGCGATGACCGTCTTCGCCGTAATGACCGCCGGCCTCTTCCCTCTGATCCATCTGGGCCGGGGGTGGCTCGCCTACTGGCTGTTTCCCTATCCCAACGATCGGCTGCTGTGGGTCAACTTCCGTTCGCCGCTCCTGTGGGACGTTTTCGCGGTGAGCACCTACTTCACGATCAGCGCGATCTTCTTCTATGTCGGCTTGATCCCGGACCTGGCGCTGGTGCGGCGGCGGACGACGGGGTTGCGCAACTGGCTCTACCGGCTGCTGGCGATCGGCTGGACCGGCACGGCGCCCCAGTGGAACCACTACAACCAGCTCTACCTCTTCCTGGCGGCCTTGGCGACGCCGCTGGTGATCTCGGTGCACTCGGTCGTCTCCTGGGACTTCGCCATGAGCATTGTGCCCGGCTGGCATACGACGATCTTCGCGCCCTACTTCGTGGCCGGGGCGATCTTCTCCGGCACCGCCATGGTGATCACCCTGGCCGTGCCGATGCGGCGGATCCTGCGGCTCGAGCCCTACATCACCGTCGACCACATCGAGAAGCTCAGCAAGCTGCTGCTCTTCACGTCGCTAATCGTGACCTACGCCTATGTCGTCGAAATCGCGCTGGCCTGGTACAGCGGCCACGCCTTCGAGACCCAGCACTTCTCATACCGGTTCTTCGGCGACTACGCGCCGCTCTACGCCGTCATGGTCTTCTGCAACTGCATTCTGCCGCTGGCGATCTTCTGGCGGCGGGCGCGGCGCAGTCTGACGTTTCTCTTTGTCATGTCGATTGCCGTCAACATCGGCATGTGGCTCGAGCGCTTCGTCATCATCGTGACGGCGCTCGCCAAGGAGTACGATCCGTACTCGTGGGGCACCTACAAACCCACCTACGTGGAAGTGGGTATCACGCTGGGCAGCTTCGGGATGTTCTTCATGTTCTTCTTGCTCTTCACCAAGCTGCTGCCGGTTGTGTCGATCACGGAGATCAAGGAGAGGCAAAGGCATGAGCACGAAAGCGACGCAGTGGCGGTTCGAGCGTGAGGACGAGTTCCTGGAGAAGCTCCGGGAGCTGCGCCGCCAGGGCGTACCGGCCAGGCGCCTGGACGTCTTGATGCCCATCCCGGTCGCGGGCGTCGAGGAGGTGCTCGAGCTGCGACCGAGCCCCTTGCGCTTCTTCACGCTGGCGGGGGCGGTTATGGGCGCTGTCGCCGGTCTCGCCTTCATCCTCTACACCGTGCACGACTGGCCGCTCGTCACCGGCGGCAAACCGCTCGTCTCGATCCCGCCCTTCGTCGTGGTGGTTTTCGCCTGCACGATCCTGCTCGGGGGCCTTGCGTCGCTGCTCGGGTTCTTGCACCTGAGCCGCATGCCGGCGATCCCGACGATCGTCGCGCCGCTCGAGCACGAGAACTACTACGTGATCCGCGTGCAGGAGGAGGCGTGATGACCCGCAGCGCCTACATCGTCGCGGCCGGGGCCGCGATCGCGACCCTGGCGCTGAGCCTGCTCGCGCGCGATGCGGCACTCCTGCCGGGATTGCTCTTCTGGACGGCGGTCGTGCAGGGGGCGATCGCGCTCTGCGCGGGCAGCGACATCGCCCACGCCAATTGGCATCGGCCCTTCCGGCCCGTGATCCTGAGCCTGCACCCTCTGCTGCTCGCTTTTCCCCTGGCCTTCCTGGCCTTCAGCCTGCGGGTGTCGGTGTATCCCTGGGCCGCCCATCCCAACGCCTGGCTCGCCCCGGGGTTTTTCGTGGCGCGCAACGCGATCCTCCTCCTCGTCACGTGGCTGTTGGGGATGCTCTATGCCCGCGCCGCCCTCGGCGGTTCGCCGCGCACCGGCGTGCTGGCGGTCGGCTACGTGCTCGCCTTCGTGATCTGTCAGTCGTTCCTGGCCTTCGATTGGGTGATGTCGTTCGAGTACCCGTGGATCAGCACCCTCCTGGGCGGCTACTTCTTCGTCGAAGCGCTCTACCTGGGGGCCGCGCTCACGGCGGTCGTGGTGGCGGTCCTCGCGCTGCGCGGCGGAGCGACGGTGCGGGAGCGGCTGCGCGATGCGACCACGTTCCTGTTCGGCTTCTCGCTGCTGTGGGTCGGGCAGTTCTTCGCGCAGTATCTCGTCATCTGGTACGGCAACATCCCGGCCGAGGTCGACTACCTCTACAAGCGCGTGCTCTTCACGCCGCTCAAAGAAGTCTCGGCCGCGGTGTTGATCTGTCTCTTCTGCGTGCCGTTCCTCGTGCTGCTCTCGCGCTCGGCCAAGACGACGCCGCTCATCGCCTTCGTAGTGGCCGCGGTCATCGCCATCGGCGTCACCCTGGAGCGGCTGGTGATGCTGATTCCGGTGGCGGGGCTGAACCCGGTGCTGGTCGTGCTCGAGTATGGGGTGCTGGGTGCGGCGATCGTGACGGTCCTGCGCAAAGGGTTGCGGGCGGCCGCGGCTGCCTAGGGAGCTGTTCTATGCGTGCGGCGGTGAAGCAGCTTATTCTCTGAGTTCGGCCCTCAGCGCCGGCGAGTCCCCGGCGGGCCACGCCGCGGCCCTACCGGCCGGGGGAGTGGAGCGCCCGCTGCGCCTGACTGGCCGGGAGACTCCATAACTGCGGACTCTCCCGCAGCGGGAGACACAGGGCCAGAGCGAGGCACACGCGCCCCAGCAGTGGGGACGATCCACCGGTCGCCATCGCCCGGAAACGGGCCTGCGCGCCCTCGGCACCTTTCAGGATGATCGCCTGCTGCACCATGCGCTCGATGATGTCCAGACGCTGCGGGGCCAGACCCATGGCGCGCGCGTAGGCCCCGAAGGCCTCATCGGCCAGACGCAGTTCCTCCGCCGCGCGTCCCCAATTGATGAGGCTCTCGAGCGTGCCCGGTGTGATGCTGTGGAGCCGGCGGGACATCTCCAGCGATGCCCGCGGATCACCCCGCGACAGATAGACTTCGGCCAGGAGCCGGACCGCCGGCACATAGGTCGAATCCCGGCCCACCACGGCCTCGAGCGACTGGATCGCCTCGGTCTCGCGTCCGGCGCGGTAGAGCAGCTCGGCGTGGGCGACGCGCAACCGCGGGTTGTGCGGCGACGCCTGGAGGGCCGTTTCATACTCGGTCAGGGCGCTGTTCCAATCCCCGCGGTCGCGCAGGAGTCGCGCGACTTCTTCGTGCGCATAGGCCCTGGCGTAGGGATCGAGGTCCCGGACCACGCTGCGGAACCTGTTCAGGGCGTAGTCGCCCTGGGCGTTGATGGCGATCCACGGGGCGAACAGAAAGCCCGCGGCAACGAGAACGAGCCCTAGATCGGGAGTGGAGAAGGACCGGCGGCGCGGTCGCGCCCAGGCCGATACCGCGCCCAGCGACAAGAACACGCTGTGGGGAGCGACCAGGTCCCAGTCGCGCACCATGCCCAAACGCATGTTGAGCACGATGGTGATGAGGGCCAGGCCGCCCAGGCCGCAGGCGAGAGCCTTGGTCTCGGCCGACCACGGCGACCCGGGAGCGGGTCGAGCTCGGGCCGCTACGATCACCGCGACCGGCACCGCGGCCAGAAGTAGGAACAGGTTGAAGAGGTCCTTCCCGTGTCGGAACGAGAGGATACCGGTCTCGCCCGTCCACGGAAGAACGGAATCACGCAGTCGCGCCGCCAGGTCGTGGGGCGGACCGCCGCCCGCGGCCGACAGGAGCAAACTGCTCAGCAGCAGCGACGCGGCCGGGATCAGCACGAGGGCGGGACAGGCGGATGCAGGTCGGTGCTCCCGGGGCCCAGAGCGCGGGAAAAGGCACAGACCCACCAGCGCAGGCGCCAGGAACAATCCGTTGGGATGCATGAAAAGGCTCGCCGCGAACGCCACGGCCGGCCTGATGACGGTACCCTGGCCCCGGTAGTATCGTGCGAACTCGATCGCGAACCACAGCATGCCGACGGCCAGCGGCGCATAGCACTCGACGTACCCGTAGAACAGAAGCGTGTGGCATCCGAGCAGGAGCAGCCCCAAGCCGACCGCCGCGGGCTCCGACGCGCCGTAGAGCGCTCGCAGGCCCCATCTCGCCAGCATCACGTAGACGACCCCGGCCATCACGCTCACCACAGCGAACAGCGTCACCGACTGCGGCTCACCCGCCAGGCCCAGGATCTGGAACAGTCGGGCGTGGGCGTGGAAGGTGACGTGGTCGAAGCCATGGAACAGAGTGCCGCGGGAAACATGTTCGGCCAGCAGCTCCCCATCGCCCAGCAGACGCGTCCGATTCCGCAGCAGCCAGAACAACGCGGCGGCGCACAGCGCCAGCCCTGCCCCCCAGGGCCACGCCCTACCTAGGAGCGCTCGCTGAACGATCCTGGTCCACAGGTTGCCGAGCCACTCGGGGCTCGAGACCACAGGAGACCCAGGCCGAGCACCGGCCACAGCAGTCGGAGAGGCGGCGGACCGAGGTCAATGTGGGCCAGATGGTTGATGCCCCACAGCGAGGGGCCCGGGATCAGCGCACCGGCGGCCTGCAGCACGAGCAACAGAGACAGAATCGGGCGCAGGTGCAGAGGATTCATCTCATCGGTGTCCTGCCAGACGCGCAGGCTGCCGAGCGCCTGCTATAGCTGGGTGCTACCGCGGGGCCCCGCTGCTCCCTGCCCATGGCCAGCTCCACAGTGCTCAAGTGCTCCACTGGGTCCAGACCTGGGTGACGCTCATGCGGCTGACTGGGCCCGTATTCGGCGGCTACTCCCTAGGGCTCTGCCACCAGGATGTGCTCGATCGCCCGATCGACTCGCTCCACCAGATCCTCCGGGTACCAGTGTCCGATGTTGGGTGTCACCTCGAAGCGATGATCGAGCCCAGCCGCGCTGAACAGCGCGGCGAGGGCCCGCTGGTCCTCGATGCGATTGTCCATCTCGGTCGTCAGCAGCGTGCCGCGCAGGCCCCGCCCGCGGGCGGCGGCGATGGCCTCGGCCGTCACGCCCTCGGGCCTGGCCGGGCAGAGGACGACGAAGCCCGCCACCGGAATCGTGGTGCCGAAGGCGATCTCGAGCGAGGCGACGCCACCCGACGAGAACCCGCCGATGATCGTCCGCGAGGGGTCGATCGGGTACTCGCGCAGGAGCTGCTCGTACGCCGCGCGCACCTCGTGGCGCGTCACGTCCAGATCCTCGGTCCAGTTGTAGCCGTCCGGCGCGATCAGCAGCGACGATTGGAGGTAGGCGACGATGAAGGCGCTCCGCATGAGCGGCGAGGTCCAGTTGTCCTTGAACAGCGCGATATTCTCGCCGCCGCCGTGGAGCGCAACGAAGAGGGGATAGCGCTGCGCGGGATCGTAGCCCTCGGGTGTCACCACGAGCCTCTCGGGCTTGGCGGCCTTGCGGGCCTCGGCCAGCACCTGGGCCGAACGCGTCCGTACCTGCGCGAAGCCAGGCAACTCGCGGTACGGATCCCACTCGGTGGGCTCGAAGGTACCTTCTCCAAACCACACGCCCTGATCGAGCGCCTGCTCGAGCACTTTCAGGCCATCTTCCATGCGACCCAAGTGGCCATACATGAGGGCCAGGTTGTAGGAATTGGCCATCAGGTGATCGGGAAAGCGCGGGAGACCGTACTCGAGGACGGCCGCGGCTTCGGCGTACTGCTGTCCCCGGTAAAGCTCGCCCATGTGGGCGCGCATCTCGGTGTAGGTGGCGAACTCCATCGGAGCGCCAGCGTCGGGCTGGGCGCCCTGCGATGCGCCGGATGCGGTCGTAGCGCTGGCTGTGCCGGGCACGGCGAGGGAAAAGGAAACGAGCAGGGGCAGCATGGTCAGCGACCTGAACCGGCACTCAGGGGTTGTTCTGGGCGTCATGCACTCCTCACGACCTGGAGATCTGCTGATCATGGCGTGCCGCGCGAGCTTGCGCTCCCGCCTGCGCCGATAGCGCCATGGGGAGCAGGCGCAAGCGCATTCTACGACCTGCTCAGGGTCGCGAGCAACGAGGTATCCTCGTGCGCTTTCACCGGGCAGGGATAGGAATCCCTGCTCCGGTGCCGCATGCTGAAGAATCCACAGAGCTCCCCATCATGCCAGGTGCTGCACCAAAACGGTGCATCGGAATGGTATCATCTTGTCGGATCACGACCATCTGACTATCCTGTCTCTGCGCTGGTTCATTTCAACGTGCGATCCAAGGAGGTGTTCTGATGCGCGCGGTGCTCCTGTTCCTCGCTCTCATCGCGCTGTTTCCGTTGCTGGCCAGTGGCGCCACCTACCTGGTGACGCCCGACGGCACCGGCGACTTCCCGACGGTCCAGGCGGCCATCGACGCCGTGGTCGCGGGCGACGTGGTTCAACTCGCCGACGGCATCTTCACCGGCGACGGCAATCGGGACCTCGATCTGCTCGGGAAGGCGATCACGATCGAGTCCCAGAGCGGCGATCCCGCGCTGTGCGTCCTGGACTGCCAGGGCAGCCCGCAGGAACCCCATCGGGGCATCCTCTTTCGTTCGCAAGAAGGGCGCGCGACCGTGGTGCACGGCATCACCGTGACGAACGCCTACACACCCGCTCTGGGGCAGAGTGAGACCTGGGGGGCGGCCATGTATTGCGGAGAATGGGCGGGGCCGACGATCACGAACTGCGTCTTGACGATGAACAGCGTCCACTACGTCTGCGGCGGCCTCATGTGCGACTGGAATGCCTCACCCCTGGTCGCGGACTGCGTCTTCTCCGACAACTTCGGCTTTGGGGCGGGGATGTTCGTGAGCGGTGGTGACACCGTTGGGCCAACCGTCACGGATTGCCTGTTCACGGGCAATGTGGCCGACCAGGACCTGGGAATGGAGGGGGGAGGAATCTGCTTCGGCGGCGGGCGGGTGTGCGGCACCTACGCCCGCTGCGTCTTCATCGCCAACGTGAGCGGCAGCAGTGGAGGAGGGGGGATAAGGTGCTGACACAATGCCGAACCCGCACTGGTCGAGTGCGTCTTCCTGAACAACACGGGTGGCGGCGCTTCCTTGTGTGACCATGGCAATCCGCGCTTCAGCCACTGCACATTCTCAGGCAACGATCATGGGCTGCGCTGCGGCTTGTACGAGGGCTCTGTTACAATCGAGAACACGATTCTGGCTTTCAGCACGGACGGTCCGGGCCTTGTGCTCGATGAGGACTACGTCATTCCCCAGTTGAGTTGCTGCGACATCTACGGCAACGCGGGTGGGGATTGGGTGGGTGAGATCGCCGATCAGTTGAGCGTCCGCGACAACTTCTCCGCGGATCCCCTTTTCTGTGACCCGCAGCAAGGCGACTACCACCTATGGAATTGCTCGCCCTGCGCCCGTGGACCGTGCGGGCTGGTAGGGGCCTATCCTGTCGGCTGCACGGACCCGCAGGCCATCGAACCCGACGCGACCGCTCATGCGTTGGCCGACCGCATCCGGCTCCAGTATGCCAACCCGAATCCCTCCGCGGGCAGCTCGTGGATCCACCTCGTCGTCGGGCGAAGCGTCACGGCGCAGCGGATGTCCCTGGAGATCTTCGACAGTGCCGGCCGGCTGGTGCGCATGCTTCGGGAGGAGACGCCGGCGCCGGGGACCGCCGCCGTGGCGTGGGACGCCCGCGACTCGCAGGGTCTGCGCGTGGCGCCCGGCACCTATTTCTGCCGGCTGAAGGCGGGTGACGCCCGGGACGCCCTGAGGCTGGTCGTACTGCGCTAACTGAGGATCGGCGATGCCGCCGATGCCGGCGGCCGTCTAGTTCACCGCCGGCATGCGCCCCGTCTTCAGATACGCATCGATCGCCCGCGCCGCCCCTTTGCCCGCGCCCATCGCCAGGATCACCGTCGCCGCGCCGGTAACGATGTCGCCGCCCGCGAAGACGCCCGGCTTCGAAGTCGCGCCGGTCGTCTCGTCGGCGATGATGTTGCCCCACTTATTGGTCTCGAGCCCCGGCGTCGTTTGCGTGAGCAGCGGGTTCGGCCCCTGACCGATCGCGATGATCACCATGTCGACGTCGAGCACGTGCTCGGAGCCTTCCTTCGGCACGGGTCGCCGGCGACCCGAGGCGTCCGGCTCGCCCAGCTCCATCTGGATCACCTCCATGCCCTTCACCCAACCCTTCTCGTTGCCGAGGATCTTTACCGGGTTGGTGAGCAGCATGGGGATCACGCCCTCCTCGAAGGCATTGACGATCTCCTCCTCGCGGGCGGGCATCTGCTCGCGCGCGCGGCGGTAGACGAGGTAGACCTTCTCCGCGCCCAGGCGCAGCGAGCAGCGCGCCGCGTCCATGGCGACGTTCCCGCCGCCCACGACCGCGATGCGCCGGCCGAGGTGGATCGGCGTGTCGTAGTGCGGGAAGAGGTAGGCCTTCATCAGGTTCACGCGCGTCAGGAACTCATTGGCCGAGTAGACCCCGTTGAGATTCTCGCCCGGGATGTTGAGGAAGTAGGGCAGACCCGCCCCGGTGCCGACGAACACCGCATCGAACCCGTTCGCCATCAGCTCATCGACCGTCTTGGACTTGCCGACGACGAAGCTCGTGCGGATCTCGACCCCCAGCTTGCCGATGTAGTCGCACTCCTGCTGCACGATGCGCTTGGGCAACCGAAACTCGGGGATGCCGTAGACGAGCACGCCGCCCGCTTTGTGCAACGCCTCGAAGATCGTCACCTTGTGTCCGAGCTTGGTCAGCTCGCCCGCCACGGTAAGCCCCGCGGGCCCCGCGCCGATGACGGCGACCTGCTTGCCGCTGGCAGCGGGCAGCGCCGGTGCCCTGATCTCGCCCATCTTGGCCTCGAAGTCGGCGGCGAAGCGCTCGAGGCGCCCGATGGCGATCGGCTGGCCCTTCTTCGCGAGCACGCACTGGATCTCGCACTGCTCTTCCTGCGGGCAGACGCGCCCGCATACCGCGGGCAGGCTGTTCTTCTCTTTGATTGTGTGGATCGCGCCCATGAAATCGCCTGCCCTGATCCGCGCGATGAAGGCCGGGATGTCGATCTCGACCGGGCAGCCGCTGATGCAGGGCGCCTTCTTGCACTGCAGGCAGCGCGTGGCCTCGGCGACCGCATCGCGCTCGGCGTAGCCCAGCGCCACCTCGTCGAAGTTCTTGGCGCGCAAGCGGGGATGCTGCTTGGGCATCGGCACGCGACTCTGGCGGCGCTTCAGGGCCTGCTCCGCGGCCGACAGGCGGCACTCGTGGTCCCAGGTCGCGCGGCGCTCCTCGCGGGTATAAATGCTCGTGCGCGCCAAGAGCTCATGGAAGTCGACCTGGTGGCCGTCGAACTCGGGACCGTCGACGCAAACGAACTTGACCTCGTCGCCCACGGTGATGCGGCAACCGCCGCACATGCCGGTGCCGTCGACCATCAGGGTGTTGAGGCTGACGATCGTCTTGATGCCCGGCTCGCGCGTCACGTTCGCCACGGCCCGCATCATCACCGCCGGGCCGATCGCGACCACCTCGTCGATCCTGACGCCCTCATTGATCAGGCGCTTCAGCTCGTCGGTGACGAAACCGTGGCGGCCGTAGGTCCCATCGTCGGTCGTGATCAGGAGCTCGTCGCTGCAGGCGCGCATCCGGTCCTCGAGGATGAGGAGCTCCTTGGTGCGCGCACCAATGATGGAGATCACCCGGTTGCCGGCCTCCTTGAACGCCTTGGCCACGGGGTAGGCGATGGCGACGCCCACGCCGCCCCCGATGCAGACGACCGTGCCGACCTGGTGCACGTCGGTCGGCTTGCCCAGGGGGCCGAGCACATCGGCGATCGTCTGGCCCTGCTCCAGACGGCCCAGCTTGCGGGTCGAGACGCCCACTTCCTGGAAGATGATCGCGATCGAGCCGTCGGCCGGGTTGGCTTCGGCGACGGTCAAGGGCAGGCGCTCGGCCGTTTCGTTCGATCGAATCACCACGAACTGCCCGGCCTTGACCTTCTCCGCGATCTCGGGGGCGTAGATGCGAAAGAGTGTGACCGCTTCGTGCAGGCGCTCCTTGTGGAGGATCTCGTTGAGCCGCGGCATCCTGGCGCGTCCCTTTCTCTCGTGCCTGGTGGCGTCCCGCTGGGCCGCCGTTGGGCGCAGACCTCAGGCCCCCAAGTGATCGAGCAACTCCTCGATCTTGACGACCAATGCCTCGGGCTCGACCGGCTTCTCGATGTAGCCGTCGGCCTTCATCCAGTAGCCATCGTCCTCGCTGGAGAAACGGTAGCCGGTCGCTAGCGCGACGGAGGAGACGAGCAGCACGGGGATCCGGCGGAAGAGCGGGTCGTTCTTGATGTCGGCCGCCACGCGGAAGCCCGTGTCGTGCTCCTCGAGCATCACATCCAGCGCCACGAGGTCCGGCATCTCGGCGCGCACCGTGTCGAGGCCCTCGCTGCCCGTGGGCGCGGTCAACACCTCGTAGCCGTGAGCCGCGAGGGCCCCTTGGAGCGCGGCCAGGAACTCGGGATCGGTGTCGATGAGCAGGATCCTGCGTCTGGGCTTCACGGCGGCTTCCCCCGCTAGGACTTCCCTATCTTGTGCCGGAGTTCGGCGTACTCCCCCGACATGTGAAGCCTGTATGCTACCTTCTGCAGGGGAGGGTCCGCAATCCTACCGATGAGCTCAAGATGCGGCCGCTCCACCTGCCGATGGGACCAGCATCCCTCACCATGCCTGAGGGTCCCCGGAGGACCACAAGATGAACTCTCTCTCCAAATCCCCTGCGCCACCGCTCATCCCGGCCCGGGTCGCATGGGCCTACGTGCTGGCTGTCGCGCTGCTCGGGTGCGTCTGCGCCGCGCTCCCGGGGGGCCGCGCCCGTGCCTCCGAGGTTGAACGGCTGCCGGCGCCGGATCGCACCGGCCGCACGCCCCTCGAGACGCTGATGCAGGAGCGGCGATCGCTGCGCGAGTTTGCCGAGGAAGCGCTGGATCGGGCCACTCTGGGGCAGCTCTTGTGGGCCGCCGGCGGCACCACGGGCCAGGACCGTTTCGTGCACCGTACCACGCCATCGGCCGGGGCTCTCTATCCTCTTGAATTCTATCTGGTTACAGGCGAAGGCCTTGCCCGCTACGATCCGGCCCAGCACGCCTTGGTCTGGGTCGCCCGCCGGGACCTGCGGGCCAGTCTTTCGGTGGCTGCGTTGGGGCAGGTCTGGGTCGCGCGGGCGCCCGCCTCGATCGTCATCGCGGCCGAACCGCAGCGGACCAAGGTCAAGTACGGGGAGCGCGGGGATCGATACATCTTCATGGAGTCTGGGTGCGCCTGCCAGAACCTGCTCTTGGAGGCCCAGGCGCTGGGGCTTGGCGGCGTGCCGGTCGGGGCCTTCGAGGACGACCGGGTGGCGCGGGCGCTCGGGCTGCCCGCTGACCAGCGCGCGCTGCTGATTGTGCCGGTGGGCCGGCCGGCGCCCTAGCTGGAGGCCGGCAATCCCCTGATGACTGGCTCTCGAAATTGGGCTAGCGTGGGAACGGCCAGGGAGGTGGGGCGGCCGCGACGGCCGCCACCAACCGAGGCGACGCGGGCCGGGGTAGCTTTGTCCGCTGCAGCACAAGGAGGATCAGGGCATGAAGCGCTTTTGTTGCGTTGTGGTGATGGCGTGGGTCGCGGGCTGGGCCGTCGGCGCGGCGCACGGCCAGGAGATGGGCCTGAAGGGGATCGAGGTGCGCGCGGGCTACGCGGGCCTCGACGAGGGTGACGCGGGCGGCACGTACATCCTGAGCGGCACGCTCGATCTGGGCAAGTTCACCCCCGAGCTGGGCCTCGAAATCGGTGTCGACTACTGGAGCAAGAGCTGGGATGTGGGCCAATGGGACTGGAGCTGGTCCAATATCGGGTTCCTGGGCAACGTCCGGTATGATTTCGTGGAGGATGCGAGCTTCCGGCCTTTCATCTTTGGGGGCATTGCCTTCTGCTACCAGTCCTGGGACTGGGAAATCGCGAATTGTCAGGGCTCGGTCGGGCTGTGCGAGCTCGACGACTCGGAGCTCGAGTTCGGCGTCGATTTCGGCGCCGGCGCCGACCTGTCTTCCGGCGATGGCATGACCCCGACGGTGCGCGGGGGCTACAATTCGAACGGCGGGGCGGACTACTGGTTCATCCAGGGAGGCGTGAAGTTCCCCTTCTAGTGTCAGGGGTGCCGATACGCCGACCAAGCTGTGAGTCCCTCCCTGCCGGTCCTGGCGCGGAGGGATTCTCTTTTCGATGGGTACGAGGAGCAGGCGAAACGGGGAGGGCCTGGAAATGATCGTCAAACACTATACGGACATTCCAGCCAAGCCGGTCGCGATGACAGGGACACTCGATGTGACCGTGCGGGAGGTGATCACCCCGCGCACCGGCGCGCCCAACTTCAGCATGCGCATCTTCGAGGTGGCGTCCGGGGGCCACACCTCGCTGCACGAGCATGGCTATGAGCACGAGATTCTCATCCTCGAAGGGCGGGGCGAGGTCACGGAGGGCCAGCGCATCCACGAGCTGCAACCGGGCAGCACAGTGTATATCAAGCCGGGAACGCCGCATCAGTTCCGCAATCCGCACGACACGATGCTGCGTTTCGTCTGCCTGATCCCGAATCCGGAAGTCAGTCGTCTATGAGCGCTGGCGAGTCCGGCCGCCTCGGCGACCGCTGGGACACGCTGCCGCAACCGGGCTTCGGCGAGGCGCTGCTCCTGCTCATGGTGATGTTCGCCGCCACGGCCGCGGCCTTGATCGCATTGCTCGTGGGTCGGCGCGAGGCGGAGCTGGACATCGTCCTGCTCGGCGCGGTGGAGCTGCTGGGCCTGCTCTTTGGGCTGGTCGCTGGGCTGCGGATCAGTCGGACGACCTGGCGCGAGGCCTTCCTGCTGAGGTCCGTGCGGGCCTGGATGCTGCCGGTCACGATCCTCCTGGCCTGCGCGGCGGCGATCGCAGGGAGCGCGCTGGAAGCGGGGATGGCCCGCGTTGTGCCCGTGCCCGATCTCGTCATGGTCGAGATGGCCCGCCTGCTCTACGCACCGGATACGGCGGCCTGGTTCCGGGTCGTGTTGATGGTGGTGGTGGTGATCCCGCTGGGGGAGGAGCTCTTCTTCCGGGGACTCCTGCTGCGGGGTTTTCTGCTCCGCTACGGTCAGCGCCAGGCCCTGGTGCTGACCGCACTGCTCTTTGCGATCGTGCACCTCAATCCCTGGGGTCTGCTGAGCATCTTCCTCGTGGGGCTCTTGCTGGGATGGCTGGTCCTGCGCACCGGCAGCCTCTTGAGCGCCTGGCTCGTTCACGCCATCTACAACTTCGCGGCTGTGCTCGCTCTCAACAGCGCGCTGGACGGCCCACCCACCTCCGAGAACCTGGGGGCGGTCACGGCCGGGCCGCTCGACTCGCCGGTGGCGCTGGTGGTCTCGGTCGCGGTGCTCCTACTGGGGCTGGGTCTGCTGGCCGCGCGCGGCCAGCGCACTGCGCCGTGGACCTGTGCGGAGCCGGTCGGCAGCCCATCTCGCGACTCAGCCCCCGCTCTCTCCTCCGACGCCCCCGACGATGCGCGCGCCGACTGGACAGGTCGCGTTCCTGAGCCCTAGGATCGGATGCGAGCCGAGAGGCCCGGCCACGCCGGCCTCGTACCCAGCAGATCGGACCTGCCACCCAGGGAGGACGTAGTCCATGCCCACGATGCACCAGGGACCCGCGTACCAAGACGCCTCACCCGTGCTCTCTCTCACGGTGGGGGAATTCCGTGAGCTGGTGGCCCAGGCCCTCAAGGCGGATCAGCCGGTGGAGGTGGAGATGGCGGGCCGCTGGGACCGCGGCGAGCTGATCCTCAAGCCCGGCCGGCCCGATCTGCAGGAGAAGGTCGTGCCCATCGACGTCTTCTTTCACAAGATCGTCATGCTGCGTGACCGGCTGCGCGTCCTGGAGCAGAAGATCAACGGCCACCCCAAGCTTACCGATGAAGACAAGGTCGGGATGCAGCAGTACATCACCCGCATCTACGGGTCACTGACCACCTTCAACGTGCTCTTCCAGCACGGCGACGACCAGTTCGCGGGCGAGGGGCGCCGGGGGTGAGCTGGAGCCTCGCCGCGGTCGCATCTGACGGAACAGCGCTGGGGCCGCCGGTTGGGGCTGTCCGTGGGGGCCGCTCATTGTCACTCAACCGATTCTCTGCTATCATACCGGTGAGTTCCTGTTCGCGTGCGACTACGCGCTTCACGAGGAGGCTGGCATGAACGCATGTCCATGGTTTCTCATTCTGGCTGCTGCCGCGCTGGCAGTGCCCGCCGCCGGCGCCAGCGACCTTCCGGACCCGGAGTACTGCACCGTTGAACCCTGTGACCAGATGATGGGCATCCTCACCACACCGCACACCGGCACCGGCCCTGAGGCGACACGATTCGTGGTGACGGTCAAGAGTGACCCGGTGACGCCCGTGCCCAACGCGTATGTGGAAATCATCGTCGGGCAGCCGATGAGTCACCTCGTCTGCCCTGGCGCGCAAGGGGCCGGGTACACCAACGAGCACGGGCAGGTTACCTTCAACCTGGCCATGGGCGGCTGCACGCTTGGCCAGGACGTCGTCAGGATCTACGCCATCGGCGTGGCGATTCGGATCTACGGCCGCTTGCTCAGTCCCGACTACGACGGCCAGGCCGACGGCGCCGTGACGCTCTCGGACTTCACGATCTTCGCCAACGCCTACCTCACCGGCGCGGCGGGCTGCACCGACTACTACAATGACGGCACGACGGGGATCGACGATCTGGCGGGCTTCGGAGCCTGTTGGGGCCTGACCTGCTGGCGATAGTCCGTGCCCCGCGGTTTGCGCGGCGGTCGTAGGGTTGTGCGGCGGGCTCGCCGCGAGTTTCCGCAGCTCGCGTGCCCCCGCGCGGGGCACGCGAGCGAGGACTGTCTGAGCGCCGAGCCCGCCGCACAACCCTACGACCCGCAACGAGCTCACCCCGAAGCCTAGGCGAATCGGTTCAAGTTCTCCGCAAACCGCTTGGCGTAGTCCGAGGTCGGGAAGATCGACGCCAGCACGCGGGCGGCCAGCTCGGCCGCCTCGGCCGCCGGCAGGCAGTAACGCATCTCGGTGAACTTCTGCCGGTAGGCCGTGACCTCGTTCTTGACGTCCTGGTTGCGGATCACGCAGTCGGCGAAGAGCTGCGCCAGGGGGCCGAAATCCGCCTCCTGCATCCCGAAGCGCGTCATCTCGGAGACACCCGTCCGCAGACCGCTGGAGACGAGGAAGCTCTCGTCGTCGGGCAGGGCCTGGTAGTTGCAGACCATGTTGTTCTCTTCCAGCCGGCGGGCGATCTGATCGCCGGGGCCGTGCTGCGAGACGCGGATCAGGACCTGGTGGGTCTGCGTGAAGCCATCGTTAGGGTCGCCTTGCACGTCGAGGCCGGCCGCCTTGAGGGCCTTGGCAAAGGCCCTGGCGTTCTTAAGCACCTGCGTCTGATACTCCTGCTTGAACGCGTTCATCTCGTAGGTGGCCATGAGCAGCGCCAGTAGCGTGCCCAGGTGGTGATTGCTGGTCGACCCGGGGAAGACGCGGCTCTTGACGTCCAGCCACAGCTTCGCGAAGGGCGACTCCTTGTCCATCGTGGAGGCGATGATCCCGCGCTGGGGCCCGAAGAAGGTCTTGTGGGTCGAGCCGGTGACGACGTCGGCGCCCTCCTTGAACGGTTCCTGGAACGCCCCGTAGAGACCGAGCACGTGGGCCATGTCGTACATGATCACCGGCCGCGGGTCCCAGTCCTTGACGATGTTGTAGGTGAAGGCGACCGGCTCGGGGTAGATGAACATGCTCTTGCCGAAGATGATCAGTTCAGGACGGGCCTCGAGCAGGAGATTGCCCAACACCTCGGTGTCGATTTGGTAGAGGTTGTCCCGGCGAATTGGGAAGTTGGTGACGTTCTCCTTGCCGTCGGCGCGGAAGTCGACGTAGTTGAAGAGCGCGCCCATGGGCTGCGAGGAGAGGTGGCCACCCTTGGTGAGGTCGTTGTTCATGACCGACCGGATGCGGCGCCAGGGCTGTCCCTCCGCGCGATTGCGGTTGGCGAAGGCGGTCACCGCCTTGAAGACCACCTCGTTGGCCATCTGCCCGCTGATCGCCCGCATCTCAGCGCGCGGGCACTCGAAGTACTTGCACATCTCTTCCCGGGCCAGTTCCTCGATGTCGCGGATGAAGTCGATGCCCTGGTAGAAGTAGATCTCCTTGCCCTTCATCGTGCGGTGCTCGGCATAGCGACCGGAGGGGTCGGAGATCTCCATCGCCTTGACCAACAGGCTGGGAGTGTTCTCCGAGGGGATCAGGTTGAAGCAGCGCCGCTGCCGCCAGTCGTTGTTTGCGACGACCCAGTCCACCAGTTGACGCGCCTGCTCGTTCAGACTCATGACCGCCCCCCCCCTGGTTGGTGCCGGCCCGCCGGGCCGGGCGTCCGATCGAATGTCAGAACAAAACAGGCTACCACAGGGACCCCGCGACCGAAAAGCCCCGGTGCGGCCGGCAGCGTGGCGCGGGCGGTGCGTACCGCCTGCCGCAACCTGCATGAAAGCTTGCAGGATGCAGCGCCGCTTGCGTCCCGGCGCGGCCCCCGTCAGCCAAGCGGCGACCCGCCGGTCGGGCGTTCGAGCGGCCCAACTCCTGAGTTTGTAACCGAGTAGGTCGGCTCAAGCGATGAGATGGGCAGCCCGTACACCCCCCGGCACCTCCCTTGCAATCGAGACCGCGGGATAGTGCGACCTGATACGGAAAGATGCCTGTCTGAGGAGGGGGAGATGCTGTCCTTGACCAGCGCTCGCGCAGCGGATCGTCCCGCGGGGGGAACGCATCCAGGGTGGTTACCGCACATGCTCTCGCCGAAGCTGCTGGTGCTGCAGGTTACGGCGCTGCTGGTCCTGGCCATCGCGACCGTGGGGCTGCTCCAGCGCGGTGAGCGCCTCAAGCAGGTGGCGGAGCGCGATGCCCGCGACCGCGCCCTGGTGGAGCTGGTCAGCCTGGCCGTGGGCTCCGACCTGTCCTTCCACGACGGGGCGCGCTTCCTGCGGATTCTCGAGCGAACCGCCCGCGATGGTCGGGTAACCGCCGGCGCCGTGCTCGACCCCCGCGGAGAGATCCTGGCTCACACGGACATGGCCCGCGTGGGCGGATGTCCCAATCTGCATCTCGGGGCCGACGGCAACCTGCCCGATGATCCCACGCCGGTCAAGGCGGCGCTCTTCGGTAGCCAAGCCGGTCGCGTCGTGCTGCATCCGATCCTGGGCACGGCCGGCCGGGTGGGCACGGTGGCTCTGCTGATGCCCGAGGGCCGGCAGGCATTCTTCGACGGCAACAGCCTCAAGTTCATCCTGCCGGCGGTTCTGTTGCTGCTGGCCTTCGTCGCCTTTACGACCGCCAGCATCCGCCAGGCGATCCAACCCACCTCGGCCTTTCTCGAACGTTTGAGCTCGGTCCTGCCGCCGTCCGCGGTCGCGGGGGATCAGCATGACCCGCACCAGAACGTCGGTCTGATGGAGCAGGCCGTGGCGCGCATCGACGAGCTGCAGGAAGCGCGCGAGATGCTTACCATCGAGAATCGTGTGCTCGACTACGAGCGTCGGCGCAAGGGCCTCATCCTCGATCACCTCGCTGACGGATTGATCATGACCGATGCGGGGGACAAGGTCGTCTACGTGAATCGGGCCGCGGGTACCCTGCTCGGTTGCGCCATCGAAGAGCTCGATGGGCGCGAACTGAAGACGCTGCCGGCCGAGGCGGCCCGCCTGCTGCGCGAGACGCACAATGTCGGCCAGTCGGTCCACACGATCAAGCGCGAGGAGAATGAACGCCAGATCATGCTGAGCCGCATTCCCCTCAACATGGCCCACAACGGCAAGGCCGGCACGCTCTACACGCTCAGGGACGTGACCGCGCAGCAAGCCGCGCAGCGTGCTCAGGCTGAGTTCCTGTCGCAGATCTCGCACGAGCTCAAGGCGCCTCTGAATACGATGGTCACCTACGTCGACGCCTTGGCGGAGGAAGGGCTCTTGAGCCTCGAGGAGCGTAAGGAGTACGCCAACACCCTGCGCGAGGAAGCCCATCGGATGGCCCGGTTGATTGCCAACCTCCTCCAGCTCTCGCGCATCGAGCTGGGCAACCTCTCGGCGCGCTTCGGCTTCGTGAAGTCGAGCACCTTGATCGCGTCGCTGGCAGAGTCGCTGCGATCCCAGCTCGCCGGACGCAATCAGAGCCTGGTGGTCGAGGTGCCGGATAACCTGCCCCCGCTCTATGGCGACAAGGACCTGCTCGGGGTGGCGCTGACCAACCTGCTGACCAACGCGATCAAGTACACGCCGGAGGACGGGCACATCACGGTCCGGGCGACCGCGGGGAGCTCCGACCTGACCATCGAAGTCGAGGACACCGGCATCGGCATCAGCGACGAGGAGAAGGGACTCATCTTCGAACGCTTCCAGCGCTCCTCGCGCGAGGAGGTCCAGCGCGTGACGGGGTCAGGTCTGGGGCTGGCGCTGGTGAAGGAGATCATCGAGGTCCACGAGGGCACGATCACGGTGGACAGCACGCTCGGTCAGGGTAGCTGTTTCCGTCTGCAGTTGCCGATCCGCGAGGTGGGCCAGCGCCTGGACGTCGCGGCCTAGGACACGAGGGAGCAGAACAAGGCCATGAACTCGAGACGGGTTCTGATTGTGGACGACGATTCCTCGGTGCAGCGGGTTCTGGTGCGGGTATTCCAACGCGCGGGGTACATCGTCGACTCGGCCTCCAATGGCCGGCAGGCGTTGTCCAAACTCGCGGCCGAGCACTTCGACGCCCTGGTGAGCGACATCCAGATGCCCAAGATGACCGGGCGCGAGTTGGTCAGCACGCTGGCTTCAGAAGGCCCCTATCTTCCCGGCTGTGTCTTCATCGTCACGTCCCGTTCGGAAAACGAAGAGCGCGAATGGGTCTACCAGTACGCCGGCGTGTCGTTGCTGGAGAAGCCGGTCAGTCCCAAGGAGATCCTCCGGCTGGTGCAACAACGTCTGAACAGCCTGCCGGGCGAGGATGCGTCCGACGCGGCTCGGAGGGCGGCATGACCGAGGAGATCCTGCGCGAGCACTTCGCGGAGTTTGTTCGCACCGTGTGCGGGCAGATCATCCACGACTTGGCGGCGCTGGCGGATACGCGGCTCCAAGTTCTGGCTCCGGATGGCGGCGTGATCCTCTCGTGCGGGCTGCCGGGGGGCAAGCCCGCCGACGAGCCCAAGATCATCGTGCCGGTCATGATCAGCGGTGAGACGGTGGGAAGGTTGACGGCCGACGAGTCGAACCCCAAGCTGCGCCGCGCGCTGGAGTCTTTCGGCGCCCATCTGGGAGAACGCTTCGCGGCCGAGAAGGACCTCGACCACATGACCGGTCAGCTCTCCCAGTCCTATGACGAGATCAACCTGCTCTACCGTTTCAGCCACGTGCTGCGGCCGGATGAGAGCTTTGCCAAGGCGGCGCATCGACTTCTGGAAGAGACCGCCGATCTGCTCGAACAACGGCTGCTGATCTTCTGTCAGCCGGATCAGGATCACATCGAGTGGAGTGCCGGGTCGCGCTCGGGCTTTCCGGACGTGCTCCACTGGCTCACCGGCAATTGGGACGCCCTCGAGGCGATCCAGGCGGAGTTCACGCGCAAGCTGCGCGGCCGCGAGTCGCGCAGTTCCTCGCGCCACGCCTCGGTCGTCCAGGGCCCGGACGGGCCCGTGCATTACGTGATCTGCCCGGTGCGCATCCGCACCGAGGTGACCGGCTACGTCGGCGCGTTCCGGGTCGAGGGCGAACCGCCGATCGAGACCGGTGAGCTGCGCCTGTTGGAGGTCCTCGCGGAGGAACTGACCAACGTCGCCACCACCCGCCAGCTCTACCATGAGCTGCGCGAGATGCTGTTCAACACGGTGCGCAGCCTGGTCGCCGCGATCGATGCCAAGGACGTCTACACGCGCGGCCACAGCGAGCGCGTCTACCGCTACTCCATGAAGATCGGCGAACGGCTCGGGCTCCCCGCGGATGACATGCAGATCCTGAGTTGGGCGTCGGTGCTGCACGATGTCGGCAAGATCGGGATCTCGGGCGAGATTCTGAACAAGCCCTCCAAACTGACGGAGGCGGAGTTCGCCGAGATCAAGACCCATCCGGCCAAGGGCTGCCTGGTGCTGGCCCCCATCCCTCAGCTGGCCGCGACGATCCCGGCCATCCGCCATCACCACGAGCGCTATGACGGTCAGGGCTATCCGGATGGTCTGGCCGGCGAGGCGATTCCACTGATCGCCCGCATCATCGCGGTGGCCGACACCTTCGACGCCATCTACTCCTCGCGGGCCTACCGGGCCGCGCGAACCCTGGAGTGGGCGGTGGCGGAGATCCGCCGCTGCTCGGGCACGCAGTTCGACCCCGGCGTGGCGGCGGTGTTCCTCGAGCTGCTGGAAGCGGGCGACCTGGACGACATCAGAGGTGGGGAGCGCGAGCAACCGGCGGCCTGAGGCGGTGCGGTTGGCGCCGGGCGCATGGAGTGGAGCCCAAGGTGACGCGGCCGATGGTGCGCGAACCGAAGCGAGGTTGGGCATGAAGATCAAGACCACCAAGCTGGGCGTGGCCGCCTATCTGGCGCCCGATGGGGCCCTGATCGAGGAGAGCCTGGCATCCCTGGCGGAAGCGGTAAGCCAGGAACGCCAGAATGGCACCACCGATCTCGTCATCGATCTGCGGCGCGTGTCCTTCCTGGACAGCGCCGCCCTGGAATTCATGCTCGACCTGGCCGCCACGCTGCGGGAGTCGGGCGGTTCCCTGCGACTGGCTGGTCCCAGCCAGGTGACGCGCGATGTTCTGGCGATCACGCGGGTCGATCAGTCGATCTCGGTCTTCGACGACATCGAGAGCGCCGGAAGGAGCTTCCTGTGATCCGCCGAGGTGTCTCGAAGCGCGCGCCGTTGGGCGACATCCTCGTGGAACAGGGGATGATCACGCCCGAGCAGAAGGAGAAGGCCCTCCAGGAGCATCAGAAGTCAGGGCAGCGCATCGGCGAGGTCCTCGTCAGCATGGGGCTGGTGACGGAGGAGGACATCGGCGTCGTGCTGGCGGCCCGTGACGGGATCCCCTTCGTCCGCCTGCGCAAAGGTCTGGTCGATCCGCGCGTCGTTCACCTCCTGCCGCGCGAGAAGGCCGAGGCCTATGAGGTCCTGCCGCTCTTCCGCGTGCGCGATATGCTGACCCTGGCCGTGACCGATCCGCACAAGATTCACCATCTCGACATGGTCCGCAAGCTGACCGGCTGCGAGGTGCAACCGGTCGTGACGCTGCGCGAAGACATCGGGCGCATGATTGCCGAGACCTACGATGAGGGTGATGGCATCCTTTCGAGTTTCGCGGCCAGCGTCGACGAGGCCGAGCTGGAGCTGGTCTCGACCGAGACGGGCGGGCGGTTTGAAGACATCGCCGAGATGGCCGGCGAAAGCCCGATCATCAATCTCGTCAACCAAATCATCCTGCGGGCCATCAAGGAACGGGCCAGCGACATCCACATCGAGCCCGAACGCAAGTTCTTCCGCATCCGCTTCCGCATCGACGGCATGCTCTACGAGGTCATGCGCCAGCACATCGAGTTGCATGCGCCGGTGATCTCGCGGCTGAAGATCATGGCCAGTCTGGACATCGCCGAGCGTCGCTTGCCCCAGGACGGCCGCATCCAGGTGCTCGCTCTGGGCCGGACGGTCGACCTGCGCTTCTCCTCGCTGCCCGGCGTGCAGGGAGAGAAGGTCGTCTTGCGTGTGCTCGACAAGGAAGCGGGCCTGATCAGCCTGGAGGAGCTGGGCTTCTCGCCCGGGACCCTGAAGCTCTATCGCCAGCTCCTGCGCAGCCCCTACGGCTTGCTGCTCGTCACCGGTCCGACCGGCAGCGGCAAGACGACCACGCTGTACGCCGGGATCCGCGAGCTCAACTCGCTCGAGAAGAACATCGTGACGATCGAGGACCCGGTTGAATACCAGTTCGAGATCGTCAATCAGAACCAGGTGCGCGACGACATCGGCCTGACCTTCGCCCGTATCCTGAAGCACGTCCTGCGCCAGGATCCCGACATCGTGATGGTGGGCGAGATCCGCGATGCTGAGACGGCCGCCATCGCCGTGCAGGCTGCGCTCACCGGTCACCTGGTGCTTTCGACCATGCACACCAACGATGCGCCCAGCTCGGTCACGCGCCTGCTGGAGATGGGCATCGAGCCCTACCTGCTCTCCTCGGCGCTGATCGGCGTCATGGGCCAGCGCCTGGCGCGCAGCATCTGCCCGGGCTGCGCCGACCAGTACCGGCCCTCGCAGGCGGAGCTGCAACGCCTCGGCGTGACCGACCAGCCGAACCTGCAGCTCCGCCGCGGCAAGGGCTGCAGCGCCTGCTTCGATTCCGGCTACCGCGGGCGCACCGGCATCTACGAGCTTCTGGCGGTCGACCAGGAGCTCCAGACGATGCTGCTCAAGGACCCCTCGGCGACCCAGATCCGGGAGTATCAGGTTCGCAAGAAGCTCCCGACCCTCCGCTCGGAGGCGATCGTGCGGGTTCTCGAGGGCAAGACCACGCTCGAGGAAGCCACCCGGGCCGTCTTCGTCGACTAGCCGTCTCAAGCCCACTCCGCGAGATGCCGATAGCTCTCCTGAAGGCCGGCTGCTCGCAGCCAGGCAAATGTAGCAGCATGGCAACATCCCAAGGAGTGCTCCCCCGTGGCGCTTGACCTGGCGGCGGTGGCAAAGACCAAGAGGTCCGCGGAGCCCGAGATCCCCGCTCCCTCGGGCGAGCCGGCGCGACCGGGCCGTCGGCTCGGACGACTGCTGGACGTGCAACTCGGCGGGCAGGGCAAGGGGACGCTCGAGGAGCTCGTGTTCATCACGCGCCAGCTGGCGCTGTTGCTGGAAACGGGCAACGGGCTGGTGCCCTCGATCGAGGCGGTCGCCAAGCCTCTGAGGCCGTCCAATCTCAAGGTTGCGCTTCAGGGCGTCCACGATCGCCTCGAGGAGGGAGCGGTGCTCTCGGCGTGCCTCGAGCGGCACCCGCGCATCTTCGACGACTTCTACGTCAGCATCGTGCGGGCGGGCGAATCGACCGGCACGCTGCGCCAGAGTCTCGAACGACTCGTGCGGGTGCTCGAGATCCGCCGCCAACTCCACAACCGTTTCCGCGAGGCGATGACCTACCCCGTTGTCCTCACCGTCATCATGGTCGGGGTGGTCATCTTCATGCTTACCTACATGTTCCCCAAGTTCAGCGACCTGTTCGTCGAGCTGGGCGACGAAGTCCCGGTCATGACGCGGGTGTTGCTCGATACCGGCCAGTTTCTGCGCTCAAGGTGGATGGTCGTCGTACCGATCACAGTCTTGGTGGCAGTAGGCATCCGTAAACTACTGCAGAGGCCCGCGGCGAAGCGAGCCTGGGACGGATTGAAGGTGGGGTTGCCGGGTGTGGGGCAGGTCTTTCGCAAGGCCTACCTGTTCCAGGTCTTCTCGAGTCTCGGGCTGCTGTTGGGGAGTCGGGTGCCGCACTTGGAGGCGATCCAGATCACGCGCCGGGCCGTTCGCAATGTCCGGTACGAGCGCTTCTTCGCCAAGTTGGCCGAACACGTCGAGGACGGACACGGTGTGGCGCTGGCCTTTCAGGAGTCGTCGATCTTCCCGCAGACCGTGAAGCTCATGGTCTCGACGGGTGAGGCATCCGGGGCCCTGGACCGGGTGATGACGCGGCTCAGCGAGCACTACCGCGAGGAGCTGGAGAGCGACATCCGGCGGCTCAGCTCGATGATCGAGCCGATCATGCTGGTTGTCATGGGTGTCATGGTGGGATCTGTGGCGGTTTCGTTCATTGTGCCCCTCATCAAGCTTTCGCGAGGGGTTCACTAACTAGGCCGGCGCCCACGGCGGCCCGGGCCCGTCCGGCGGCACTGGTGGGAGAGCAAGCGGGAGGAGTTCCGGTCATGAGACTTCGTCGCTCCGGTCAATCAGGGTTCACGCTGGTTGAGCTCCTGATCGTGGTCATCATCCTCGGCGTCTTGGCGGCGATCGCGATTCCGCAGTTCAGCACGAGCTCCGAGGATGCCAAGATCTCGGCGCTCGACACGGACCTGTCGCACCTGCGCAACGCCATCGAGCTGTACTATCATCAACACAAGGCCGTTTATCCCGGGGCCAAGCGGGAGACGGATGGCAGCGACGTGGGCAATGCCACCCAGGCCGCGGCAGCCTTCGTGGCGCAGCTCAACCTGTACAGCGACGTTGATGGTGTCACGGCGGCCGTGAAGGACTCGACCTACAAGTACGGGCCCTATCTGCGCAAGGGCATTCCCGTCAACCCATTCAACGGGTTGAATACGGTGGTGTGCGACATCGCCGAAACGGACATCTCGGTGGCCGCTTCGGGTGGCACGGGGGCCTGGAAGTTCTACACGAAGACCGGCCGGCTGCTCGCCGATGACGGCGGGCATGATGGGCACTAGGCGCCGAGTCCTGGCCGTCCCGGTGGCCGGCGGCCTGGACCCAGGGCCGCAATGCTGACCGATGGCGAAGCGCGAACCTGCCCGTGGGGCGCTGGCGGATTCGTTCGAGCACCGGCGGATGGCGTCGGGCCCAGCCGGCAGCGAAGGTTTGACGCTGGTCGAACTCCTGCTTGTTCTGATCGTGATCGCGGTGCTCTCGGGCACCGCGATCACGCTTTTGTCCTCCGGGCAGAAGCAGATTGCTGCCCAGGAGGCCGTTCAGCGACTGATGACCGATCTCGAGTACGCGCAGTCCGACGCGATTGTCAATCGGTCTGAACGCAGCGTGGTATTCGATGAGAACGCAGAGAGCTACAGTGTCTACGCGGGGGCAACCCTGCTCTGGCATCCCGTGTCCAAGCGACCCTTTGCGGTGGCTCTGGATGACCTGTTTCCGGGTGCGGGCCTGGATCTCGTGTCCGCCAACTTCGCCGGGTCGGACACGTTGCGCTTCGATGGGCACGGCCTCCCGGTGGCCGGCGGGCAACTCCAGATCAGGGGCCCGGGTGCGAGCTACACGATCCACGTCGCCGCGGGAACAGGTTGTGTCACGGTCTCGGGGGAGTAGGCCGGTCCCGGCCCAGGCCGGGGTGACGCTGGTCGAGGTCCTCATCGCTGCCACCATCGCGGCGGTCCTGGCCGTTGCCCTCACCCACATCTTCTCGAGCGTGCTGGCGGTCTCGCGCGAGGCGACCGCGGGGCGCAGCCTGGACCGGCAGGCGCAGTTCGCCGTCGGCCGGCTGCGGCAGGACGTCTCCAGCGCCCGCCGCGTCCTCAGCGTCACGGGGACGACGCTCAGCCTTCAGGCACTCGACGGCAGTCTGGTGAGCTACACCCTGGCCGGTGGCGATTCACTGCACCGACGCGTCAACGCGGGCACCTGGCGTCTCGTGGCCACCGATGTCGACAGCCTGGCGCTCGGCATCGAGACCATCAGCCGTCCCTACACGCGCGAGGCGATGCTGCCCGACACGGTCGAGACCTTCCTGCGCAGCTTCGTCCCCGGTGAACTCGACAGCTGGGTCGCCTCCACCCATTGTGTGTATGAGGCGCGCGGCGAACGCAGGATCCAGGACAACGACGTGGCCGCGGTTCAATTCTGGAGCCAGCCGGCCGGATGCATCGCCTTCAGCCGCGTCGAGGTGCGCCTGAAGGCCAAGGACCACAATCCCACCCAGAAAGACCTGCGCGCGAGGGTCTATCAGGCCGATGCCATGGGCTGGCCCGGCACCCTGCTGGCCCAGGGGGTCCTCCCGCGCCTCTCCGTGCCCGCCAGCTACGCGTGGGTGTCGATTCCCCTGACGCCTCTCGTGCACGGGGCGATCGACCCCAGCGGCACCTACTGGCTGATCCTATCCTCGACCGGCACTGGGATCGCCAGCTACGCCGGCCACTTCGAATACGAGCGGATCAAGGACTGCTGGCTCGGCGAGTGGCCCGTCAACAGTGCCAGCTACTGGGAGAGTGGTGATGGGGGCTCGACCTGGTCCGGAGGAAGCTACAACCACGACGGTTTCCATCGGCTGTATGGACTGACGGTGGGGCTACGGCTCACGGAAGTTACCGAAACCCTGACCGATACATTGGGTGTGACCTACGCGCTGGTCCTGGGCCAGGGGGGGGAGGCACAACGGCGTGCCGGCTACATCGCGCTATACAACCCCTAGAGCCGCCGAGGCGGCCGTGGGCGACGGCGGACAGACGAGCCAGCCGCCGGCCGCGCGCGCGGGCGAACGCGGGAGCATCCTGCTGGCCGCGCTGGTTGTCACCATGCTGGCGGCCACGCTCCTCATCGGGGCGGCCTACGACGCCACGATGCGGCTGCGCATGCGCGACGCGCTGCAAGATGGGGCCATGGCCCTGGTGTGCGCTCAGGCGGGTCTCGAGAACGCCCAGCGGATGGCCTCGACCGACACGACCTTGACGACGATGGACCTGGCCCCGCTGTGGATCAGCAACAAGCCCGTCGGGCAGGGAGCCGTCTCGGTCGTCGGCATTGATCCAGGGGACGGACTGATGGCTCCCCTGGGCGCCAGCCTCTCTTCCAGTGCCGACACCGTGCGTCTCACCGCCACGGGCAACGTCGGTCCGATCACCCGGACGCTGGCGGCCGAGTACGTGCGGTTGCCCCATGGCGCCATGAAGCAGGCCGTCTACTCCCGCACCACGATCGATCTGGGCGGCGTCACCGTCGAAGGGCGCCTGCGGGCCAACGGTGCGGTCACGCTGATCTCGGCCTCCGACGTCTTCGGCGACATCACGACCCTCGTCGGGCAGACGGTCACGGCGATCCTGGACGACAGCAACACCAATATCATCTACACGCTGAGCACGCTGGGCATGCCCGCCGTGGACTTCACCTGGTTCCGCGACGCCGGCGAGCGAATCACGCTCCCCGCGGGGCGGACGATCACCGACCGCTATTACGGTCCCGGTGACTGCATGGGCGCGACCCCCTCGCCGGAGGGCATCTATTGGATCGACGCCACCGGGGGCACCCTCACGCTGCAGAACATCGCCGTCGTCGGCACGTTGGCCATCCTCAATGCCAGCACGGTCTACATCGGCAGCGCGGCGGGCGCGACGACCAACTACTACCATGAGCCGGCCGATCCCCTGCGCATGCCCGCCCTGCTTGTCCAAGGGAATCTATCGATGTACGTCGAGGGGAATCCTTACAGCTTCACCATCCTCGGCACGACCTACAACGTCACCTGCGGCGTCAATGGTTTGATCTACTGCACCGGGACCTTCTGGGGGCCGCAGGTGAACGCGACGCTGCCGGGCACCTACGAGGGTGCGATCGTCGCGAATGAGGTGCACCTGCGCGGACCGAGCACCCTCATCCGTCACGATTCGGACTACAACCAGGATCCGATCACGGAGTGCACGCTGAGTGGACTGCGCCTTATTCCCGGCACGCGGAGGGAGCTATGATGAGCTGCCGCCCGAGCCGCGCCTTCCGCTGCACCGCCCGCGGTTTTACGCTGGTCGAGGCGCTCATTGCGATGGTGATCGTCGGTATGCTGGCGCTGGCCACGGGCAACACAGCTCGGGTGATATTCGCGACTCAGGATGAGTACCAGGAAAACGGTCTGGTCGATGAACTGGGGATCTCGTTGCTCGAGGAGATCGCTTCACTGCCGTTCCGAGATCCGCAGAATGGTTCCACCGCGCTGGGGCCTGAGTCCGGGGAGTGGGTCCCGCTGGGCGACCGCGCTCTCTTCGACGACGTCGATGACTACACCGTCTGGACCGGCACGCAGCCCTTGCAGCAGAAGGACGGCGCGTCGATCAACTTGCCCGGCTACACCCGTGCGGTCGCGATCAGCTATGCCAATCCGGCCAACTTCAGCCTGGCTTCGTTCACGCCGACCGAGTGCAAGCAGATCAACGTCACGGTCCTGTATAACGGTAGCCCCGTAGGTACCTACTCCACCGTCAGGATTGAAGGGGGGCGCTATGTCGACACTGACGGCTAGAAGTCCTGGCCGCCCGTTCAGCCGCTGGCCGCGGTCCAAACCCATGAGCATGGTGGGGATCGATGCGGGTGAAGCGTACCTGTGTCTGGCGCAATGGTCCGTGCGGGGAAACCTGCGCACGTGGCGGGCGATGGAGGTAGCGCTGGCTGGCGGCTCAGCCGACCCGGGTGGGTCGGCGCGGCGGATTCGCGCCGCCGCCAAGGCCGCTGACATCCTTGGCGGTCCGGCGGTGTGCGCGATCTGCACGCCCAAGGTGGACGTCTTTCCGCTGACCTTGCGGGCGGTGGCGAGCGAATCGCTGGACGAGCAGGTGGCCGTCCAAGCGGTCGATCGGCTCAACTGCTCGCCCACTGAGGTTGTCCTCGACTACGCGCGCCTGCCGGTGGAGATGACCCGTGACGGCGAGCACGGCGTCTCGGTGCTGGTGTTTGCCGTGCCGCGGGCGCTGGCTGAGGGGCTGCTGCGAGCGCTGGATCGGGCCGGCTTCGAGGTCGAACGGCTGATGACGCCGGCCTGCGCCTTGGCGGCCGCGCTGGCGCGCTCCGATCCGGGCGAGCGCTATGTGGTGGTCTTTCCAGCCCACGAGGCCACCTCGATCTCCGTGGTGGAGGCCGGCCACGTCCTGCTCGAGCGGATCCTGCCCTGGAGCGTGCGCGGGCTGGTGGGCCACATGCACTCGGAGCTGGACCTCGAAGAGGAGCAGTGCCGCAGGCTGCTGTTCCAGGAGTCCGCTCTAGCGGGTGCGGCGATCGAGCCCTTGGCGGCCGAGGCGCCGAGCACGCGCGGTTCGTTGGAGGGCGCCTTGCGCGAGATTCTCGGGCCCTTTTTCCAGGACCTGTCGCGTGAGGTGGCCGGCTGTGTCGGTTACTCCGACTCATTCCTACGCCGGGCCCAGATCGCCGGCATCGTGCTCACCGGGCCGATGGCCGGCAACGCGCTCTTGCGCGAGTTCGTCGCCAAGGCGAGCGACCTGCCGCTGATCGAGCTCGAAGGCCGGGCTGGTCTGCCCCGGCGTGGCGAGTGCGGAGCGGATTTCGCCTGCACGCCGGCGGCGAGCTGCGCCCTGTGGCCACAGGAGGGGCGTTCATGACCGTCATCAACCTGATTCCCGGGGTCATTCTCGAGCAGCGCGCGAGTCGCAAGTGCCTGCACCGCTGGGCGGGCCGCTTGATCGCCTGCGGCGTGGTCCTGGCGATCGCCTACATCGGCATCATGCGCGTCGCGGCCGGCACCCGCTCCGAGGTGCAGCGGCTGAGTGAGCGAGTGGAGCAGCTTCAGGGGCGCTTCCAGGGAGCGGAGAGCGTCATCGGCGAGCGCGACCGGCTGGCCACCCGGCTGGCCGCCATCGCCTCGATCAGCAATGCCCCGCGCACCGGCTGGTATCTGGAGCAGGTTGGGACGGCCCTCACGCCGCAGGCCTACCTCAATTACGTCGGCTTCGAGCATTGCCTGGTCGCGGAAGGGAAATCGGGGAGCGGCAAGAAGGGCGAGTGTGAGTCGAGTCTGGTGCTGCGCGGGTACGCCCCGGGCCACGGAGACGTGGGGGAGGTGCTCCGCGCGCTGAAGGCTTGCGGCGCCTTCAACGAGGTGACGCTGGCCGCGGTGACCGAGCTGCCGGGCGAAAGCTCACGGCGCGATGTGCGCTTCCACCTCGAGTGCCGACTGGCCGAACGATAGACAAGGGGCCGCGGGCCCCCGGGAGGTTCGCCATGACATTGGCACCCAAGAGAATCGAGCTGGCGGGACGCCTGATCCTGTCGGTCATGGTGGTCGCCTTCGTCGCGCTCGTCTCGCGCCAGGTGATCCACCCGCTGCTCGAGGCCCGCCGCCACATGGGCGATTTCCGCGAGGCGGTGGATCTGCTGTCGCAGGGTGAGGAGGGCATCGAGCGCCTCGACCGACAGGTGCGGGAAGTGCGCCACCAGATCGCGGTGAGTGAGGCCCGCTTGCCCGGGGCGCCGAACCTGGAGGTGTTCCTCGGAATGGTGGCCGAGATGGCCCGCCAGAGCCGGGTGAGTCTCGAGGATCTCAAGCCCCAGGGCGTGCGCCAGCACAAGCTCTTCCGCGAGATGAACATCGATGTGCGTGTGGCCGGCTCGTTTCCGGCCATCTACGCCTTTCTCAACCGCGTGGAAGAGGCCGAGCAGCTCTCGCGCGTCCAGCAGCTGCGCCTGGTGGGCAACGCGGTGGGTGAGCCAATCGCGGCGGAGATGCGGCTGTCGCTCTTCTTCGCCTCGGCCGACAGAGGGTAGCCATGGAAAAGGAGCCGAACAGCAAGACGAAGATGGGGCCAGCGCGGCCGAGTCAGTCCACCATCATCCTGGCCCTGACGGGGCTGGCCATCGTGGCCGTCGTTGCCTTGCCGATCGCACCGCGCCGCGAGACGGGCAAGTCGCCGGCCGACGACGCCCGGTCAACCTACCTGACGCTCATGGCCCAGATGGCGGCCCAGGACCAGCAGAGCACGGAGCCCGTCTTCTCCGACTCGGCCGACGCCACGCACAGGGCGGGCCGTCTGGACCGCGACCTGTTCGCACCGGCGCCGCGCCGGTCGTCCGGGGCAATTTCGCCGGCCGGAGCGGGCGAATCGGGCGCCCGGACATCGGCCGCGCCCGCGCGGTGGCGACCGCCCAACCTGGGCGGCATCTACATCGACGGCGATCAGGCCCGCGCGATCATCGACGGCCGGGTCGTCGGGGTCGGTGACAAGATCAGGGAGTTCCAGGTGATTGAGATTCAAGCCAATGGGGTCCTCCTGAAGCGGGGGGAGCAGGTCGAGAAGCTGGTAGTGGGAGGTGGGCGATGATCGAGCGGGCAAGGCGCGTGTGGATGTCCCAGGTGGGGCTGCCCATCCTGGGCGGACTGGTCTGTGCGATCGGGCTCCTGCTCATGATCATGCTCCTGCTCCTGGCCGGAGCGGTGGCTCCCGCCAAAGCCACGAACGATGGGGCGCCGCGGAGCGAGCCGATGCCCGTGACGCTCTCGGTCCAGAACCTGGAAATCACCGAGGTGCTCGCCATGTTGGTCGGCACCCGGGGGCTCAACTTGGTCTGCGAGGGTGACGTCTCGGGCCAAGTGTCGCTCGACCTCCACGAAGTGCCCTTCGACGAAGCCCTGCATGCCGCCGTGGGCATGGCCGGCTGCGAGGCGATCCGGCGCGGCAACATCTACTTCGTGCGCCGCTCCAGTGGCGACCAGGACAGCCAGGTCTTCGCCGACTTCCGCACCTACCGGCTCAACTTCGCCCAGCCCGAAAACATCAAGAAGGTCCTGGATGAGATGCTCAGCTCGGGCGGGAAGGTCGTGGCCTATGAGCCCCTGCGCTCCGTGGTCGTTCAAGACCGTTCCGACGTGCTCGACCGGCTCGGCACCGTGATCGCCTCGATCGATCAGCCTCCCCGCCAGGTTCTGATCGAGGCGGAGATCATCGAGGTCCACCTTGCCAACGACATGCAGTTCGGCGTCGACTGGTCGCTGATCCATGAAGGCACCGCCTACGGGCAGATCGATCTGCAGGGCTTCGCTCAGCCCGGAACCGGCGGGTCCCAGGGGTTCTTCGGTCGCTGGGAGAAGGATGATTTCATCGGCTTCCTCGAGACGATGGAGGGTGTCGAAGAGCTGAGCACGCTGGCCGCGCCGAAGGTGCTGGCCATCGACGGCGCCGACGCGCAGATCATCATCGGCGGTCAGCTCGGTTTCTCGGTCGTCACCACCGTCGAGAACACCGTCATCCAATCAGTCGAGTTCCTTGACACGGGCGCGCAGCTGCGCATCACGCCGACCATCACCGACGACGGCCAGGTGCTCATGCAGATCCACCCCGAGCTGTCGGACGGCGTCATCCAGAATGGCCTGCCGTCGAAGAGCACGACCCAGGTGAGCAGCCAAGTGCTCATTCCCGACGGCCAGACGCTCTTCATCGGCGGCCTCATCCGCGAGCGCAACGAGACCATCCGTAAGGGCGTGCCGGTGCTGATCCATTTGCCGGTCGTGGGGGCGCTCTTCGGGCGCACGTCGAACGCGGTGCGCAAGGATGAGATCGTCGTGTTGATCACCCCGCGCGTCGTGCCGGCCGCCGCTTACGTGCCGTACACGGGCATGGGGCTGATCGATCCGGAGCGGCTGCGCTGACCCGCGTGCGGTGTGGGGACGCGGATACGCGCCCGGGCGCCGGTCAGCGCGCCCGGATCCGCGTGTAGGCCGCGAGCGCCCGCTCGCGCGCTTCAGCGTGATCCACCACGGGCCGCGGGTAGTCCCGGCCCAGACGGATGCCCGCCGGCCGTAGCTCGGCCGCGGGGGCCTCCCACGGCGCGTGGATCCACCGCGCCGGCAGAGCGCGCAGCTCGGGCACGTGGCGGCGCACGTAGTCACCCTCGGGATCGAACTTGCGCCCCTGCAGCACGGGGTTGAAGACGCGAAAGAACGGGGCCGCGTCGGCGCCGCACCCAGCCGCCCACTGCCAGCCGAAGCTGTTGTTGGCCAGATCAGCGTCAACGAGCGTGTCCCAGAACCAGCGCGCCCCGGTCTGCCAGGCAAGCAGCAGATCCTTGACCAGGAACGAGGCGACCACCATGCGCGCGCGGTTGTGCATCCATCCCGTCTCCCAGAGCTGGCGCATCGCCGCGTCCACGATCGGATAGCCGGTCTCCCCGCGCTGCCAGGCCTGCAGGTCGCGCCGCGAGCGGCGCCACGGTAAGCTGGCGAACTCCGGTCGCAGGGGCCCGTCGGCCGTGTGCGGGAAGTGGTGGAGCAGGTGATGGGCGAACTCCCGCCAGACGATCTGGCGCAGGAACGCGTCGGCGCTGTCCAGGACGCCCGCGGCGGCAACCCCGCGCGCCGGGCCGATCTCAGCGGCCCGGAACCCCGCGTCCGCCCCGCGGCGCCGCCCTGCGGACCGGGCCGCGCGGGCCGCGGTCCGCCGCCCGATCGCATCCCAGACCTGTCGGGGCGTGACCTCGCCAAAGTGCAGGTGCGGGCTCAGGCGCGAGGTGCCCGCCAGATCCATCCGGTCGCGGGCGCCATCGTAGAGCGCGGCGCCGCCGTCGGCGAAGGCGCGCAGACGGGCCAGGGCGGCCCGCTCGCCGATCGTCCAGAAGCGGCGGATGCCGTGCGCCCATTCGATCGACGGCTCCAGCCCGAGTGCGCGCAGCGGCAGACTCGCTGGCCAGCGCGCGGGCGCGCGGAACCTGCGCGGCGCCGCGAGCGGCGACGGGTGGCGGTAGCGGGCCAGCCAGGCGCGGTAGTAGGGCGTGAAGACCCGGTAGGGACCGCCGCTGGCTGTCCGCGGCGTGTCGGGCTCGAGGAGCAGGGCGCCGGCGTGGGTCTCCACGGCGAGTCCCGCCGCGCGCAGGGCCGTCTCCACCCGCGCGTCGTGCGCGGCCGCGGCCGGCTCGTACATGCGATTCCAGAAGACGGCGGTGGCGCCGACCTCGCGCGCGAGGCCCATCAGCTCCTCGGCCGCGGGGCCCCGCCGCAGCACGAGCCGCGACCCCACCCGGCGCAGGTCCGCGTCGAGCGCCGCCAGCGAGTGATGGAGCCAGTAGCGGGCGGCCGCGCCCGGGGCCCAGGCACCGCCCTCGTCCGGGTCCCAGATGAAGACCGGCACCACGGGCCCGCCGCGCGCTGCGGCGGCCCGGAGCGCCGCGTTGTCGCTGAGGCGCAGGTCGCGCCGAAACCAGACCAGGCTGCCGGCTGCGCTCAAGGGTTTCTCCCCCGCATTGGTCCTCCGCATTTGCCCCGGGGCAAATCTGTAAATCAAGTAATAGATGCTCTTACAGGGTCGATCCGTTCCTTCCGGTTCCCGAGCTGGGTGGCAGTGTGGCCCACGAATCGAGCCGAATCCAGCGAGAAACGCCTCTGGGCACCAGCGCGCAGCGGCGCCCGCGGGGCGGGACGGTTCTCCCCGGGGCGTTCAATCTCGGCGGTTCCGTGGAACTGATACCGAACCCTGTCGCCATCGCCGAGCTGGCCATCGATGAGCAGGCGCCGTTTCGCAATGCGAACAGGCGGCGAGTCTCTGAAGCGAGACCCGCCGCCTGCCCCTCACGCCGCCCCTCACCGGGCCGGCGCGTCCCCGGCTTGGACCCGTCAGGCCCTTACCGGCTCACCACCACCGGCCGCGTGGCGGTGTATTCGCCCGCCTGCAGGCGTGCGTAGTAGACGCCCGCGGCGATCGTCTGACCGCCGAGGCCCTGGCCATCCCAGGCGACCGAGTGGACGCCGGGGTTGTAGCTGCCCTTGGCGAGCATGGCGACCGTGCGGCCGCTCACGTCGAAGAGCGCCAACTCCACCTCGGCCGTCACCGGCACCTGGAAGCGGAACTCGGTTGCGCCCACCACCGGGTTGGAGGTGCTGCCGTGCAAAGCGTAGCGCCGGGACGCGCCCGCCAGCTCGGGGGCGGCCGAGAACTCGGTGAACTGCGCCAGCAGGTCGAAGTCGTCCACCGCCGCCTCGACGATCGAGCCCGAGTTCAGATCGCTGGCGACGAACTTGAACTGCACGATGCCCAGGTCCTCGCCCAGCAATGCGACGAGATCGAACTCGCGGCGCGCCCACTGGTTCTGATTCGACTGGTTGCGCTCGAGGTCGACCCACGCGCCGCCATTGTTGCGCACCTGGACGACCCAGATGTCGTTGTTGGGATCGGAGCCCTTGTCGTTCGAATACCAGCGCCAGTAGACCACCCTGGCCGCGAGTGCATCGGTGATGTCGTACTCGACGGTGTAGACGGTGGTCGTGCCGCCATCGACGTCGTTTTCGCCGATCGATCCGCCCTGGCTGCCGTTGCCGGTCACCCAGCAGATCGTCCCGGGCGCCGACGTGTGGTCATCCTCGGGCTGCGCACCGGTTCCGATCGGGTCGACCCGCGCCCAGATGCCTGAGGTTGCGTTGTCGGTGCCCTCGAAGTTCACAACCCAGCCGTTGTCCTCTTCCATCTGATCCGCGATCAACGCGACGTTGAACTCGTAGAGCATGTCCGGAGCCATGCGCGGGCTCGTCCCGACGTTGGCGAGCTGATCCTCAGCGCTCAGGTAGTACCCGACCTCGGCCGGCTGCGTCAGATTGGGGATGAACGCCTGGAACTCATCGGGGTTGCCGGTCGCGGTCATCGCCACTTCCTGGAAGTCCCCACCGTCGATCTGATAGTGGAGCGTGATGAGACCCGGGACCAGCGGCGCCTCGGTGGACCAGATCCGTGAGAGGATCTCGGCGTCGCCCTCGACCTCGGTGCTCCACAACGCCGCATGCTCAAAGAGAACACCCACCAGGATCTCCGGGCAGTCGAAGCCGTGATTCTGGGCGGCCTCGCAGAGTTGATCGTAGTGCGGCGTGCCGTTCTCGAGGTTGCCGTCGTCATCGTCGGCGATGAAGGTGGCCAGCACCTGGGCCGGCTGATAGGTGGGGTGCTGGAGTATGCGGCCGTCGTGCCAGCGCGTCGCGGCTTCCAGGGTGCCCTGCTCGGTGCCGTAGAGGCCCTGCATGAGCTGCATGAAGTCCCAGTGGAATCCGGCGATGATCTGGCCGTCGTGATGGATCGAACCGGTGAGATCCTCAGGATAGTGCAGGGTGTTCTGTGAGTTGCGGATGCCACTCGTGCAGTTGTTGAGGTAGAACCCGCGTCCGATGATCGACTCCTGGGTGAGCAGGTTGGCGATGATGTCGCTGTTGCCTTCGCCGATGCCCTCGTTGCCCTGCGAACCCAGGATCGTGTTGGTGATGCCGTGCCCGAACTCGTGGTGGACGACGCCTTGGATCTGCCCGGTGTTGGCGCAGCCGCCGCCGGCATTGTAGAAGTTGATCGTGCCGTTCCAGAAGGCATTGCAGGTTCCCGATACACCCACGTTGCAGGTGATGCGCTGGTTGACGTAGCTGAACGTGGGGGCGAACTGCATGTAGAAGTCGTGGATGTCGGTGATGGCGTCGAAGCAGTCGCGCTCGTCCCGGCGCGCATTGCTGTCGTCGAAATCGATCGGCAAGGGAACCCCGGGTGTCGCGAGCTGGCTGAACTGGGCATTGCCGGAGCCATCTTGAACCGAGATGCGGATGTAGGGGCCGTAGAAGTTGGCGGTCACCGTGCGCGCATCGGAGCCCGCGTAGGGGATGGTCCAGGTGCCGTCCTGGGCGGTCGTCGTCTCGCCCACGCCGGTGATCTGCACGCGCATGTGCTTCAGATCCTGCTCCTCGGGGCTGTTGCAGTAGGTGGCCGGCTCGACCTCGTGCACGGCGTCGCCCATGAAGTCGAGGAAGTGAACGTCATTGAAGCGCCACACGATGGCGCCCGTGTGCGCATCGACGTGGGTCACCCAGATACCGAACGGGTCCTGAGTCTCCACGCGCACGCGCCAGACCAGGTGGTATTCGACCGCGGTGTCGCTGACCGGGACCGGCAGGACCAGAAGCTGCGTGCCCTCCTGGATGAGGTCGGTGGCGGTATTGAACCCGATGTCCGTGGCGGCGATCCGCTCAGCCTCGGCCGCCGACAGCGCGGGGGTCGTGCTGATCGCGATGTCCTGGTAGCACTCGGAACCCATGACGAAGAGCCGCCCGCTCTCGGTAAAGGTCAGGCCAGCCGTGCCCTGCCACACGTCGATGCCCTGGTAGGTCTGCTGGAAGTGCACGCCCACCTTGCCCAGGGCGCGATCCGCCGCGATGAAGCGCAGATCGGCCGGGCTCACCTTGAACACGCCGGGGTTCTCGGAGATCACCCGCCGGGCGATCGCCTCTGCCTGGGCGTCGTCGAGAATGCTCCCGGCCACGTTCGCGCCGCTGCCGATCAACGCGGCCGGCGTGTTCGTCAGCGAGTTCCAGTGGTGGACCTGCCAGTTGCCCCCGTACTGCTGGGAGACGAGGGCCGCCGCCGTCTCACCCGCGCGCAGGCTCTGCTCGCTGCGGTGCTCATAGGGCGGGACCTGCAGCAAGGGGATCTCGTACATGCTCTGACCTTCCTGCGGTAGGAAAGCCAGCGCCGTGGAGAGTGCGCTCGCTACGGCAGCTACAACCACCAGCGCGCCCAGAACCCGAATCGTTGTGCCTCTCATGATGTGCGGACTCCTTTCGAGGATTGAGTCTCCATCCTGGCCGTCGACGTCCCCGCGGTGGGTTGTCGGATCCTGATATCTTGGCAAGGACGCCCATGAGATCGCAACCCGCGGCCGCGCGGCCGGCGCGCAGCGGGCTGACGCCTTCGCTGCAACAAGGTTGTAACTAGTTGCAGCACCAAGGCTTGGATAAGTTTACTATCGCACACCCAAAGGTGCCAGCATTTTCGACCGGCGGGACGGCGATTCCGGTGTCGCCCTGCCTCGTTTCAGCGTCCGGCGACTCGCTGCGTCCGGGACTCTCAGCGTCCGGGAAGCCAGCCGGCCAGGGTGGCCGGCTCGACCTCGAGGAAGATGGTGGCGTCGGGGTTGAGGTGGGTCTGGCCGGGCAGCATCGTGCCGCTGGCCGTGTAGGTACGGTTGGCGGTGGCCCCCCAGGCCTCGATGATGAGCAGGATCAACATGATCAACAAGGCCGCCCGAGCCCCGCGGGGACGCCTCTGTTGGGACGGCTCGCCGCGCCCCGCCGCCAGGCCGCCGGCGATGAGCGACAGCCACAGCGGCAGCATCACGACCCCGGCGCGCGCGTAGCCGAAGAAGAGCGCCGTCGTCAGCAGCGTGCCGCCGGTCAGCATGCCGACCAGCAGGGCCCACCGCCGGCCGCTCCCCCCCCGCACCGCCAGAGCCGCAAAACCCGCCACCAGCAGCGGCGCCAACAGCCCTAGCCCGAGGACCGTGTGGGGAACGAACAGGTCGATCGGGCGGCGCAATCCGCGCAGGCCGCCGGGGAGATTCCACTGGGTCCAGCCCAGTTTGAGCGACTCGAGCAGCAGACCCCACTTGCGCCCCACGAGCCGCGCGAAGGCGCCGGGATTGGCGCGGATCCATTCCCAGGCCACCGCGTCGCCGTGCAGCACGAGGTGGAGGTGCTCGGGATCGCGGAGCCCGAGCTGGCCCCCGCCCATGTCCACCTGGCGGCCCGCAGGACCGGACCAGATGGGGACGAAGCCGCCGCTGGCCCCGGCCTGGTTCGCGAGCGCCAGGTTGAGCGGACCGTAGAGCGTGATGGGGACGACCGTGGGGAGCTTCTCGGCCAGTTCGGGCCCCAGGGTGCGGTTGATTTCAGCCAGGCGAATCCCGTTGCGCACCGTCCAAGGGGCCACGGCGATTAGCCAGCCGACCGCGACCAGCAGCCAGGGCCTGAGACGCCGCGCGAGTGTCGGCTGGCTCCCGGCTCGATCCCGCAGCCCGCCCGCCAGGCCGGTGGCCCACAACAGGCCGCAGACGAGCAACCCTTCGGCGCGGACGAGGGTGAGCGCGCCCAGGACCATGCCCACCACGAGATGGACCCAGCGCGAGCCGTGCGCCGGCGCGCCGGGGGCTGACAGCGGATGGGCGCTCGCTCGGCTCCACAGCAGCAGCGCGGTGAGCAGGAGCGTCAGGTACAGACCCTCGCTCCCGGGGGTGACGGAGATGACATACAGCCCGAAGCTGTAGAGGCTGAGCAGCGCGGTCACGAATGCGGCCGTGCGCCCCAGATAGGGCCGGGCCAGGAGATAGATCAGGCCGACCGGCAAGCTGCCGATCAGCGCCAGGATGAGCTTCACGGCCAGATGCGGCACGGTGGCGTTGGGGTGTCCGGCACCGACCAGCGCATGGATGCCCGCGAGGAGGTAGGGAAACCCCGGCGGATGAAAGGGCACACCGCCATCGTAGGGCGTGCCCGCGAGGATGGCGCGGGCGAAGAGGTGGAAGCGCTCCGCGTCGCCTTCGTAAAAGATCGAGAAGCCCCAGGCGCGATCGCGGTTCGCCAGCAGGAAGGCGCTGCGGTGGATCCACGCGAGCGCCGTCAGGATGAGCGCCCAGCGCCGATCCGGCCAGGCGCGCCAGTCCAACCACCCGCCGGCGCCGTGCGCGGAGGGACTCGATCGCGCTCGACGGCGCGCGTTGCTTCTCGGCAGCGTTCCGCTGGCCACAACTCACATCCGACTTCAGCTCGACTGTGCTCTGCGCGCTCTCCGGCGGCCTGGAAATCGCCGCCCGCCGGGAGCTCGCCCGTCTAGCGGATCCAGAAATCGCGCGGGTAGAGCCGCACCAGATGCGCTTCCGGCTCCTGGGTGGTCAGGTAGACCTCGTAGGCGTCGACCTGCTCCGCGGGGCCGATCATGAAGTTCACCGATCCCCAGGTCTCGCTGGCCGCGGCGCCGTAGCCCGGCACCAGCGGCCCGATCAACTCGGGCAGCCGGTCGCGGGTGGTGGTCAGCGGATCGGACTTGGGCGGCATCGGCAACGCGTCCGGGGCCGCGCCCCGGGCGGGGTCCGAAGTCGCCGGGCGATTCTGCCACTCGACGCGCAGACGCAGCAGGCCTTCCTTGAAGCGGCGCACATCTTCAGGGGTGATGCCGTCGGCCAAATCGTCGGCCATGGCCCGCCCGCGCCGGAGATAGGTGTCGTCCCCGCGGTACTCGCCGAAGCAGCCGGCCAGCGCGTATTCGAGATAGAAAGGCTCGCTGATCGTCCGCCCGGCGCCGCGCAGCACGTCGGCGACGAAGCGCAGCGTGGCCACGCCATCGGTGCACCGCTCGGCGTAATAGGTCGCAAGCCCCCGGCGCAGGTCCGCTCCTATGCCGTTCGAATAGGCCAGCCCCGCACCCCACGTCCGCATGAAGAGGCCATGCGCCCCGGCGCCGGCGTAGAGCCGCGCCGCCAGGCAGTCCAGCAGCTGGTCGCGCCGCGCGGGCATGTAGTTGGCGAGTCGCACGCTGTTCGTGAAGAGCGCGGTGCGGGATGAACCCATGACGAGCGCCGCCTGCGGCGGGCGGCTGGACGCGGCCGCCCGGATCCAAGGATAGCGCCCGCGCAGATTCTCGGTGATCACGCCCGGTCCCAGCGTGCCGCGACCCGCGCGCGGGGAAAGCCAGGTGCTCTCGCCGGCGGATGGTGGCGCATTCCGGGCGAGGCGGACCAGGGCGATCTCGAGCGCCGGCCGCAGGGCGACGGTGTTTTCAGGGCTACCGGTCAGATGCACCCGGCTGGGCCCGCGCGCCAGCAAGTCCCCCACGATGCGATTGAGATCAGCCAGCACAGCCTGCGGTTCGGTCAGCAGATCGTCCAGGGTCTGCCCATACAGCAGCAGCGCATCCTCGCGCAGCGTCTCGGTGGGCACAGTTTCGAGCTCGACGCGCAGGTAGGCGGTCAACTCACGGGTGATCTCGGGCAGCGGCGGCACGGCGGCGTCCAGCGCGTCGAGCTCAGCGCGCAAGGTCGCGCGCGAACCATCCCAATGCTCCCGGAAGCCGTTCCAGCGGTTGGCCAGCGCGCCGATGGCTGCCTCGCCGGGCGATTCCTTCAGGCGCCAGCCGATCCGCCCGAGGTGGCGGCCGCGGGTGAAGATCGAGCGCGCCGACAAGTAGATCGGATCGCGCTGATAGCGGTACGCATGGGCCGGGTTGTCCGCCCAGTCTTCCTCGCGGCCCAGGGGCGTCTGGCGGATCGCGGACGCTTCACGCGCCACGACATCGCGCAGCCGCGAAAGGGCGGTCCGATCCAGCCGCGCTGCGCTGGCGAGCAGACGCACGGTCCAGTCGAGCGCCGCGTGGGCTTCCGCCAGACCCAGGCCGGTCGCATAGGTCGCCAGCTCCACCCGGCTGCCCCCCTCACAGGGGAAGTGCGAGTAGGCGGCGCTCACCTCACTGACCTCGCGTTGCAGGCGCTGTTGCAGCGCATCATAGGTCAGCCAGGTTTCGCCTTCGTCCCAGCAGCCCAACTCGGCCAAGAGATTCGGCAGGATCGCCAGGTAAGGAAGGTCCTCGCGTGCAACCTGCGTCACGTCGAAGTAGAGGCCGAGATCCACGGTCTGCATGCGGCTGAAACGGACCGTACAGATCGGGATCTCGCGGGGCGCCACGCCCTGCCCGCCGGAGTCGGCGATGCCGCTGGTGCCGGCGTTGCTGCCGGAGTCGGCGTCGCCGCCGGAGTCGGCGTCGCTGCCGGAGTCGGCGTCGCCGCCGGTGCCGACGGGAAGCACGAGCCGTTCCAGGCGCGCGTCGATCTCATCGTCGAGCGTCAGCGGCGGATCGGACAGGAAAGCGGGCCGGCCGATCCCTGTCTCGGCAGACTCGATCTGGGCGGTGGCGGCGTCGAAATCGGCCCGGTAGCGGCGCAGGGCTTCCTGAGGATCGGACGTGTCATACCCATGCTGGAGCGCCGCCTGCTCGCGGGCGACCCGCTCCGCCTTGGCCATGCGCTGGGCGGCCGGCAGGCTCGTATCCGGATAGACCGCCACGACCAGGCGCGGCAGGCCCAGCCCCATGCGGCGCGCCAGCGCGGGCCAGAACCCGGGGTCGGCCATCTCCCGCTCGAGGTCGCGCTGGTGGTGCTCCCGCAGGAGGTCTCTGTGAAAGCCGCGTTCCAAGGAGAGCTCGAAAAGGTGGTCGTACCAGAAGTCGCCTGTGCCCCGGAAGCCGAAGCGCGGGGGCGTCTCGGTCCGCTCGATGAGCGCGCGGCGGGCAGCGATGACGTGAGCGCGCGCCCGCTGATTGAGCGCCTCGATCTCGGGCGAATTCGGCGGCAGGGCCGCCAACCAGGCGAGGCGCTCGGCGATGATCGTGCGGATGCGTGCGAGCGCATCCTCTCCTTGAGCAGCCGGCTCGAGACCGCTCAGCCACACCAGGGGGGCGCGGCCCGGATCGCCGTGCAGCCAGCCTCTCACCGACGTCACACCGCCGTCAATTCTGCGCGTGGAACCATCGACGAGATCTTTGTACAAGTACGACGTCTCGTCCCCGGCCACCAAGTACCACAGCAAGCCCAGTCGGAACAGGTCTCCTGGCGACAGCGAATCGTACGGCGCCCAGGCCACCACCGCGGCGCCGTTCTCCGCCGGGTTGATGCTCGGGAACGGCCGGCGCGCGATGAGCGGCTCGGCCGGCGGCGCGAACGGCGGCAGGTCGAAGATCGCATCGCGGACGCGCCGGGATCCGTCGCGTCCGTCGCCTGGCTCGCCTCCAGCGTGCGCCAGAAGCCCGTTGCACACCTTGAGCAGGACCCCGTCCAGGTCTCCCAGAAACGGCTCGAGGTCGAACCGCGGCGGCAGCCCCAGAATGAGCCCGAATCCCGGTCCCGGGCGATAGCAGCGGGCGAGGAACGCCCGCAGGTGGTGGGGCTCCATCGTACGGATCGCTGCCGGCTGGCCCCCGGTCTCGAGCCCCAGAGGATGATTCGCCCCGTACAGGCGCCGGCGGACCTCGCTCCAGAGGATCGTGCCCGGTTTCTCGAAGGCGCTGAGCATCTCGAGGTAGATGCTGCCCTTCTCCTCGAGAGACAGCAGGCCGCTCGCTTCGTCCTCGTCGGTGCCCCAGTGAGCCACCTCGCGGCGGATCTCCTCGTCCGTGAAATCGGGGTGGAGCAAGGCATCGAGGTGACGGTAGAGCAGGTCGACAAACGACTGCCGTCCGCCGGCGGTGTTAAAGTGGTACACCGTCTGGCAGCGTCCGGTGTGAGCCGAGTTGGAACCCATCGACATGTCGAGCGCGAGCCCCAGCAGGCGCCCTTTGCGGCCCTTGCCCAGGACCAGATGCTCGGCCGTGTGCGGTTCGCCGCGGTCGGAGTCCGCCAGGGTCCGTACCCACAGCATGGCCTGGGGCACGGAGTCGAAGAGGAGGATGTCCACCGGCATGCGGCTGGGGATGTGCGTGAAGCGGGCCCCGATGAGCGCGCCGCCCTGGCCGACGTAGACGGCGTCGGCTGCGAAGCCCCCGATGCGATCGCCCTCGGCGAGGCTGCCCAGATAAGTCTCGGCGGGCGGGGTCTCGTCCGCCCAGGCAGCCTGGCTCGTGGCAGGCCAGGCGTGCCCGAGCCAGGTGGCGCCGAGCGCGCCCAGGGTCAGGACCCTCAACACTCGCCCAATCCGCCTTCGGCGGCTATCGATCGACATGGCAGTGCTTCTCGATGTGTGCCCCGCGGCGCGGCTGGGAACCGAAGCGACCACCCATTGGATCGCAGGCCCTCCAGAATCGCAACAGCAAAGAGCACTTGACGCTGACGCGCTGCCGCGGTACAAGGCCTTCGATTCCTTTAACCGGCGCCGGTGAGCCCGGAAGGAGGTCAGCCATGACGTACGCCGACCAGCCGGTATCGACTGCGGTCCTCGACGCCGGTCCGTCCGCCGTGACCCGGGCGTGGCCCGCGCGCCATCCGCTCCCCGCCGCCCAGCGCCAGCGCATCCATGCCAGCGTCCTGCAGCGTGTGCGGGACTATCTGGCGCAAGAGGGGTTCGAGGAAGTCTCCGCCTGTGAGCCGAGCACGGTGGCGGGGCTGCGCGATGAGGCCACCGCGATCTTCGGCCGCGAATTCATAGGTGATCCCGCGCTGGCGTGCTCGATCCGCCAGCTGCACCTCGAGTGCCATGTGGCCGCCGGCCGGCAACGGGTCTACCACCTGGGGGCGGCCCACCCGGACGTGGGGCGGGTGGCAGCGGACGCCGCGATCGCGTTCGAGTGGGTCGAAACCGGGCAGCGCGACATGTCACTGGATGAGCTGTGCGGCTTCCAGCAGCGGTGGCTCAAGCATGTCTGCGCGGGTCTGCATGCGGATCTCGTCGGCGGGCCCAATGCCACCCGCATCGATCGCATGCTCCGGGGGGCGCATCCGCGCCTGGCCTATCGCGAGGCGTTGACCGCTCTGAACCGGCGGGGCTTCGCGCTGGAGTTCGGCGAAGTCCTCACTGAGGAAGCCCAGGCCGCTCTCGTCCACCACTGTGGCAATCTGCCGCTGCAGGTCACGCATCACCCGGCCTGCGCCGCGCTCTTCAACGCCAAGATCGACCGGGACGACCCCGCGGTGGCCGAATGCGTGAGCTATATCCTGCCATTTGCTGGCGAGACACTGCGCGGATCGGTCTATGAACCCGATGCCATGGTTCTGGCGCGCCACTTCCGCACGGGGTCGTTTCGCGCCCACCTTCAGGATCGGGTGGGGGAACTGGCGCGGCGGCGAAGCCTCGGGCAGCCGGACCCGGATCGCGAGGAGATTCGCGGGGCGCTCGTCCGCATGTGCGATGCGGCGATCGACCGGGCGTTCAGCGCGTACCTGGGGCCGCTCAGGTCTGGGTCGATCGAGCGAGCGGGCTGCGGGCTCAAGATCGGGCGCCTCCTGCAGTACCTGTTGGTTGTGGATTGAAGACGGTGTCCTCTGCTCTCGCGCCTGCGGCTTGCTCCGAACCCTAGGCACGATGCGCGTCCCCTGGCCACGCGCGGTCCCTGCTTGCCCCAGCCCGAAGGGCCGTTTTCACCTCCCTCTCGCCAGCCCCGACAACATAAACCGACTGTTCTTGATCCAGGACCAGGATCTGAGGGCTGCAGGGCCTCAACGTGAGCGGGGGGCTGACCGATGAGATGGCGGGAGGACAGGAATGTATCTCACGGGACTGGTCCACCGCGACCGCCTCTTCGAGGTTGCCACTCGGTGGTTCCGGGACCGGATCGAGCCTGCGGACGGGCGATTCATCACCCAGGTATTCACTTACGAGAGCCTGATCAGCGGTCTCCCGGCACGGCGGTTCCTCACGGACATCTTGCGTGCGGTGCACGCCGAGCCCTTCCGCCTGGAACGGCTATACCTGAAGGACGAGGTGCGCCAGGCGATCATCCGCGGGTGCCACGAACCCACGCCGCGCATGGCGGCCCTCTTTGCGCAGTATCGGGAGGTGCCCGAGGAGTTCTTCCCGCGCACGCCCGTCGATCTGATGCTGGCCACCGACCCCGCCGGCCGGCTCCTGGGCATGACGCGCATCAAGCGGGTGCGCCGGGTGGCGGAGAAGGCCTCGCGCCGCGTGGCCGACCACCTCGCCGGCGCGATTCAAGAGAGCGCGCGGACCCTGGCGGCCCAACGCGCGAGCCAGGCCGGGCTGCCGCTCGACCATCTCATCACGCCGCTCGAGGTCATGGAGCAGGAGTTCGAGAAGGCCGAGCGCATCGTGTCCCAAGCCTTCCGGGACCAGGAGCTGGTGTTCCCGCCGGCCACGCTGCGCATCGATGACTTCATCGGCTTGAAGCTCGTCGGTTCTCCGGAGACGCAGGTGCGCATCGAGCGGGCCATCGCCCACCATCCCCGGGCGAGCATTGTCGAACGCGAGGTCCACACGGGTGACTACAACGCGGTGAACCTGTTGGTGGACCTCGCCCTGCCGCCGGTCGCGGAGATCGTCGACCGCGTGCTCGGCCAGGAGTGGCACTTCGCGGCCGGACGCGGGCTTTCGCCTGAGGAGCTCGCCCGGGGTTTTACGGACTATGTCGAGCGTGGAGCCCGCACGTTTCGGGCAGAAGTCATCCTCACATCCTACGCGGAGCTGGTCGAATCCGAATTCGGGCGTTCGATGCACGAAGTGCGCATCATCGACCAGCGCGAGCGGGCGGCCTACAAGGGCCGCATCGCCACGAACGCCTCCTATATCATCGAATTCCTGCTGATGATGGCGTTGTCGCCCACCGTCCACGTCGATGCGCTGCCGGTGAAGATGTGGGGGCGCTACCTGCCTGACACCTTCTCCACCGCCATCTGGCAGCTCTTCGGGATCATCCCCGGCACCGCGCTCTGGGAGGCGTTCATGCCCAGCCGGCGCGAGATTCTGAGGATGGTGGAGGCGGGCTGGGACCACGACCTGCCCGGCGAGGACGAGCGGCGGCGTCTGGACGGGACGGGCTAGAGGCCGCGCAACGGACCGCAACGGCCCTCGCTGGACCGCCGCGCCGCGCGGCGGACGGTGGCGTGTCACGCCGCCGAGACCCGCCTGACGTCTCACCCGACCTGAGACAACCGCCGGCATGAGACGTTGGGACATCCCATCGATGAGACAACCCCAGGTTTCCTCGTGGCACGGCCGTGTAGCGTACTGCCTGCATCCTCTATTCCGGTAATCGATTATCCGAATGATGTCCGTCAAGGCGTTCCGGATGCCATTCCTGGCGCGCCTCCTGCATAGACTCCCCCGACCGCAGTCACTGAGGATCCACCCCCGCGCGGGTGGCCAAGGAGTTGGACACACCAAGGATCTCAAAGGATCGCCGCGGATCCCAGAGGAGCAGAGAGGAGTCGACCATGCACACGTCGCAGGAGAATCACGTCGCCGTCATTGCGTTCGTGCCCGAGTCTCGCGCCGCCATGCTGGAGAAGCTGGCGGGCGACATCTCGGTGAAGTATGAGCGCACGGTGACCGAGTCGTCGCTCGTGCGCGAGCTGGTGGAGCTCGCCTGGGAGCTGTTCATCTCCCGTTCCATCGCCGACCGGCAAGCCTGCAACGGCCCGGAATTCTTGGCCACCCTGCACACCATGCGGGAGCAGCTGCAATAAAGATGCATGATGCGCCCACGCCACTGCTGGATTGTCCGCGGATCCAACCCCGGGTCCGGGAGGGGGCGGCGCCTGCCGATCCAACCTCCAGTCGACGGGACCACCACCCGCTCGGGCCCGGGGTGCCACCGCCGCAGTCCGTTCAGGACTGCCTGTCCATGGCCCGTCCGTACCCTGTAACCGACATTTGATATGTGATTTAGCGTGTCTGGTGGGTGCCGGCGTCTCGCGCGCTGGCACCCACCGGGAGGTCATCTCGGATCCCCCGGGACCCGCCCCCCCCGCCTCCTCGCCCTCTCGCCCCCCTC